>Ga0315281_10014567_pt1 | contig 10596 bp, 10 predicted proteins | sample YL17G07_0_MG_FD_204540 | JGI IMG/M metagenome (GOLD analysis project Ga0315281, IMG submission 204540) | Sediment microbial communities from Yellowstone Lake, YNP, Wyoming, USA - YL17G07_0 | ecosystem: Environmental > Aquatic > Freshwater > Lake > Sediment | place: USA: Wyoming | collected... | reverse complement strand
CACTCTTTGCCCTAACTGTTCAACCTCATTTTTTAATTCTTCCTGATTTGACTCAATTTTATCAAAACGATTTCCTATTTCATCGAATTTTCTTCCAAGATATGCTCCGATATCTTCTTTTGTTATTAGCCCCTTTTCTTTGGTAACTATCATATCCTTTGGAACCAAAATACTTGTTCCATCCACGGTTATAGCTTCCATCCCCGGCCCAATATTAACATTCGTTTTATCCGGTTTAGTTTCCTGGGCAGCCATTTCTCCCGTATCAGAATTTTGTTTATCTTGGGTTTCTTTCCCGTATTCTTGCGCATACACAAAAACAACGGAAAGGATTAAAATTAAAGAAAAGAACAATAGCGATATTTTATGGTACAGGAAAGTATGCTCCTGCGGAGCACAGGTAAAACATTTCCCATACCACTGCGAAAATCGCCTAAAGTTATCGCCGAAGGCGATTTTCTTGAATTTTACCATTATCCCTCCTTCTGGTTCCCGCGCAATTTTTCTAAACGCGCTTTTATCTTTGCTTCATAACCTATATCGGTGGGTTCATAATATCGCACTTTTTTTCTGGTGTATTTTTGTTTTACGAAATGGCCTTCGTAGTCATGGGCATACTTATAACCTTGTCCGTGGCCTAAAGTTTTTGCACCCGGATATGAGGCATCTTTAAGATGATCCGGCACCTCCTGAACTTTTTCCTGCTCAATATCCCGATATGCCTTGTCAATAGCAAGATAAGATGCGTTGGATTTTGGCGCACAGGAAACATAAACCACTGCCTGAGCCAAAGGAATTCTAGCCTCAGGCATACCTACAAATTCAGAAATCTGTAATGCTGCATTTGCTAATACAATCGCCAAAGGATCCGCATTCCCCACGTCTTCAGCAGCCAGGATACAAACGCGCCTGGCAATAAACCGCGGGTCTTCTCCGGCATAAAGCATCTTTGCCATCCAATATAAAGCTGCGTCCGGATCTGAGCCGCGCATTGCTTTGATAAAAGCAGAGGCGGTATCATAATGGGCATCCTCATCCTTGTCATAAAGAATTGCTTTTTTCTGAATTGACTCCGCAGCTACTTCTAAAGTAAAGTTTATGAAATCCTCTTTGGATTTAGGGGTAGTGAGCACTCCCACCTCCAGCGCATTAAGAGCGCGCCGAGCATCCCCTTCGCAGGTCTTGGTTAAAAATGACAAGGCTTTTTTATCCATCTTGACTTTGTAATTTCCCAAGCCCCTGTCCTTATCCTTTAAAGCCGAGTTTAATATTGTTAAAATCTCATTTTCTTTAAGGGTTTTTAATTCACATACGAGTGAGCGTGATAAAAGCGGAGAGGCAAGAGAAAAGAAAGGATTGTGCACTGTTGCGCCAATCAGGATAGGATTGCCTTCCTCCACATCCGGAAGGAGAACATCCTGTTGCGCTTTATTAAACCGGTGTATTTCGTCAATAAAAAGAATCGTCTTTTGGCCGGTATTAGCTTTTTTAATTTTTGCTGCGGCAATAACCCGCCTTAATTCTTCCACGTTGGAGGTGGTCGCGTTTATCGCCACATAAACAGACTTTGTAACATTTGCGATGCACCAGGCTAAAGATGTTTTGCCTATTCCCGGGGGGCCGTACAATATCAGGGAACTTATCCGGTCTGCCTCAATTGCCCGGCGTAAGAGTTTTCCTTTACCTAATATATACACTTGGCCCACAAATTCATCTAAATTTGATGGGCGCATGCGCGCTGCCAAGGGAGCATCTTTATTATTTGCTTTCTTTTCTTCGAAAAGATCCATTGTATGATATCCCGCACCTGTGTGCAGGTGCGGGATTATTTCGCGCAAATAACTTACGTCGCACTTCGTCCTTCGTCACTTTGTTCCTCAGGACGATCCTGAACGAAGTGAAGGATACGTGCTTCCGTAAGTTATGCGCTCAATAAAAAATCCCCGCATTGTGCCGTTGGATTGATAGTCTGAACCGATTTGGTTTCAGGTGGGTGCCCTCTCCCGGACGCCTTGGCGCCTGGGAATCTACGGGCTCCCATTAAATTGCTGTTGGTTCAATAATTATCAAATATCCAACGCGCACCGCAGGGATATTTTCTTCTCTTCTAATTACAGTATACCACATATTAAAGCTGAGTCAACCCCGCACCTTTTTAATATTCAAGTAGTTTAATTTCAAAAACTTGAATAAATAAAAGGTGCGGGGTCAAATTCTAGCGAATTTTAGCCCCGAATCTCTGCTGCAACAAATCGCATATCAGGGCATGCACAGGATTAATTTCTGCTTCGGTCAGGGTCCTTTCATTTGAACGGTAAAAACAGGAGACTGTCAAACCCCTGAATCCCACAGGTATTTGTTTGCCTCTATAATAATCCGTTATCGCGACACTTATAAGCAAAGGCCTACCTTTTTCTTCTATTGCCGCCAATATATCCTTTGCGACGACATCTTCCTTAAGTATAAAACTTATATCCCTGGTTATCCCCGGATATCTAGGCAAAGGCATAAATTTCTTTTTTAATGTGGCGTAAGAAAAAATTTTATCCAAGGAAAGCTCCAATGCAAATACATCTTTATTTTTGATATCCAGTTTATCTAAAATATTCTTTTGTATCTTAGACATTGCACCGATTTTTTCTTTATTTACGGATATATCTATATAACAGGCATTTCCTGTTACGTAAAAATCGTAGTTTTTTATTCCCAGCCGTTCAAACAAAACTTCTAGTATGCCTTTTAAGTGTAGTAAGGTTACGGGATCCTTAATTGAGCCCTGCTCAAGTAATAACGAACGCCTGCCACAGAGAGCGACCCCTAAAGCCAGTTCTTCTTTAGGCAGGTTACCGGAAAATACCTTGGCAATTTCAAAGATATTAATATAATCTTGTTTCTGATTAATATTTCTTGCAACGCAACGCATAAGGCTGGGGATAAGCCGGGGCCTTAAAATTTCTTGCTCTTCGCTCAAAGGATTCGTAATCTCAATTTCTTCCCCGGGCTGCTCTGAACCGAATATCCTTAATGATTCTTTATCGATAAGGCTGTAGGTGATTACCTCATTAAGTCCCAGTCCTACAAGAATATTTTTTACCAGAGAAACTAAATCCCTTGTCTCTGTTAGGGTTACCTGCGGCGCCACCAAGGGTAAGGTCTTGAGAATATTTTCATATCCGTGTATGCGGGATATCTCTTCAATTAAATCTATCTCTAAATTCACGTCCTGTCTATGCGAAGGGACTCCAACTGATAAGCTATTTTTCCCCTTAGCCTTGGCCTTGAAGTCCAAGTTGTTTAAAATTTTCTTTATACCTATAGCTATAATATCTACTCCCAAAATTTTATTTACTGTTGGCAAGCTCAAGATTACATCCCTGCTTTTTGGTTTTGGCGCACCTATGCTTTTTGATAAAATACACTTGCCGCCGGCCAATTCATTAATCAATTCTACTGTCCGCCAAGATGCGATTTCTACTATTCCCGGATTCACGCTTCTTTCAAATCTGTATGCTGATTCGCTTTGTAATCCGATAGCCTGCCTGCCTCGACGGATAATGATGGGATTAAATACAGCTGCTTCTAAGAGGATATTTTTTGTGGCTTGTGTTACCTCTGTATCTTTACCGCCCATAATGCCTGCTATTGCAATTGGTTTGCCGGTTTGCCGGTTTGCCGGTTTGCCGGTTTGCCGGCAGGCGATAACTAAAATATTTTCATCCAATATTCTTTTTATAGCATCTATTGTTGTTATTTCCTCTCCCTTTCTGGCCCTTCTGACATTTATTTCCAACCGGCTAACCGGGCAACTGGTTAACTGGCTGACTACCCTATCCAAATCGAACGCGTGCAATGGCTCGCCATATTCAAATAAAACATAATTTGTAATATCCACGATATTATTTACGCTACGGCAACCTACTAATTCTAGCCGTTTCTTCAGCCATTCAGGCGAAGGCCCGACTTTCACATCCTTAATTATCTTAGCGGTGTATAACGGGCAGTCCTTTTTGTCTTCGATTGTTATTGTCAGCCGGTTTGCCGGTTTGCCGGTTTGCCGGTTTAAACTGGACGACCGGCTAACTGGACGACCGGCTAACCTTTTACCTGTAATCGCCGCAACTTCCCTGGCAATCCCGATTACGCTTAGCCAATCCGGCCTGTTAGAGGTAATTTCAAGCTCAAGAATAGTATCCCCGTCTTTTTCTTCCAAAGAAGTTACTCCCAGCCCAGCCATGGTCAGCTTATCAGCAAGCACCGCCGGAGGAATCCTAATATCCACAAAATCTTTTAGCCAGTTATAAGTTACGCGCATATTCTCCTCTGCAGGCTCCCGCCTGCAGTATCCATTCCCCACACGGAAGTGTGGGGTAACATTTTAGAATTGTTTTAAAAATCTCAGATCATTCTCAAAGAATAAACGGATATCATTAATGCCATACTTAAGCATGGCGATTCTTTCAATCCCCATGCCAAAAGCAAAGCCGGTATATTTTTTAGGATTATAACCTACCTGCCTAAAAACATTGGGATGAATCATCCCTGAACCTAATATTTCCAGCCACCCCTTGCCGTGACAGACTGGGCACTTTGCCGGTGTGCCGGTGTGCGAGTTAGCCGGTTTGCCGGTTAAATTCTTTAACCCGCTCACCCGCTCACCCGCTAACCCGCTAACCGGATCACAGATAACACAGGATATGTCCACTTCTGCAGAGGGTTCTGTAAAAGGAAAGAAGTGCGGCCGAAAGCGCATTTTAATTTCTTTGCCAAAAACCGCTTTTGCAAAAACTTCTAAGATCCCTTTTAAATCAGAAAATTTTATATTTTCATCTACCATAAATCCTTCTATTTGGTGGAACATAAAAGAGTGGGATGCATCAACCGCATCAGGACGATAAACCCTTCCCGGCACAACCACTGCCAAGGGCGGCTTACATGATTTCATTACGCGGATTTGCACCGGCGAGGTATGGCTGCGTAATAACAGTTTGCCGGTGTGCTGGTGTGCCGTTGTGCCGGTTAAACTGGCTAACTTTAAATAGAAGGTGTCGAATGCATCTCTGGATGGATGCTCCAAAGGGATATTTAACCCGGTAAAATTATTATATTCTGTTTCAATCTCAGGCCCCTCAATCACAGAAAAACCCATACGATTAAAAATTCCGCAGATTTCATCAATTATCTGGGTTATGGGGTGAAGCCGGCCCAAATCCTGAGCAATGCCAGGCATGCTGATATCACAAATTTTTTCTTTTGTTTCGCCGGCAGCTGAAGAAATAGATTTCTGCTTCTCTTCAATAAGAGATAATATCTTATTTTTTAAAGCATTGGCTTGCTGGCCGAACTGGCCCCTTTGTTCTTGCGGAAGAGCAGGAATTGAACCGATGAGCTCGGCAATAATTCCTTTTCTGCCCAGATATTTATTTTTCAATCCCTCGAGCTGCTCGGTCGTATTTATATTTTGCAAATCCTGATCTATTTGCTTTTTAACAGAGTCAATATCCATATTAACCCTAAAGCTCCTATTAATATTACCGCGAAATTTCTTTTGCCTATATTTAATTTTTCTATAATAATTTTTCCTGTGCCGGTTTTACGGATTGCCTGTGCATGTATATCAAGGTCTCCGCCGTGTTCAGGGCAGGCGCGATGAAAAATACCTGTAATTTCTACCCAGCTTCCTTTTGCCTTATAACTTCCTGTATAAGTTATTTCCTTTGCCAAAGAATTACTTATCCAGACACCGATCGCATTATTACCGTCATTAATATTTACCCAGGAATTGTCACCACGTTTCATTATATCACCGATAACCTCGCCTTCATAGACAACAATTTTACCGTCATATTGTTTGGCATTCCTGATGAGCTCGGTGCTGGAGACAGACTGAGCAAAACTGGCAGCGAGCGTAAAACGTAAAACGAAAAGCGTAAACCCAAAGCTTAAAGCTAAAAGTTTTAAGTTTTGGGTTTTAGTTTTACGCTTTGGGCTTTTAACTTTTAGTTTAACAATCATTTTCCTTTTACAACCGCTACAAAAAATCCTATTAAAGTGAATACCGACATGAATTCAAGCCTTCCTGCCCACATCTGAAATATATAGGTAAACTTAAGAGCTGTTGGCATGCCCACACTCGTAACCCCGCAAGACAAGCCAACATTAGCCGCGGCTGAGGTTGATTCAAATAAAGAATTTAAAAACGGATAGCCATAAAACATGCCCACAACAGCGCCTAATGCATAAAGCACAAGGTATGCCAATGTAATCATAAGCGCTGTCCTCACCTGTCTATCTTCTAAAAAAACCTCTTTGATATGATGGAATTTCTGCACAACAATGGCGCGCTCCGGCATAATTATTCTTTTCGTATCTTCTATTAATGCTTTAAATATGATGCCAATACGCAGCATCTTAATTGCTCCGGTAGTAGAACAAACGCTCCCGCCAAAAGCCATCGCGCAAATTACCCCAAACATTGCAAAATGATTCCATTCGTTAATAAATTGCCCTGCATAAATGGTTTGAAATCCCGTGCCTGTATGGCCTGAAACCAGCTGGTAAAAACCTTTTCTAAACAGCATTATAGCCTGCGGATAAGTGCCTGATTGGGATAAGCCTATCGCCGTAATAAAGAAGGTAATCATGATTGTAATAAAAAGCGCGACTGTTTCTATGTTTCTAAATATCTCTTTTCTATTCCCCGTCCAGATATGGTAATGCAATTTAAAATTCATTGCTCCTAAAATCATGATCATGACCGTGATGATTTCAAAGGCGAGGCTGTGATAATAAAGAATGTTTTGCGATTGCGGAGCAAAGCCTCCCGTATCAAAAGCAGCCATAAAAACACAGGCGCCGTGAAAAAAGGCGTTAACTGTTTTCATGCCGTTTAAAATACCCACTATCCCTAATGCCAAGGTTCCTAAAATCAGGAAGACAATGCTAACAAGCCAAATGAACCTGCTGGTGCTTATTACATTAGGCAATATCCTTTCATCGCGCCCCTCTCCCACATACATTTTAAAGGCGCCGGAAAACCCTTTTACAAAAAAAGATAGCGCAACAATAACGATTCCCTGGCCGCCGATAAACATGATCAGATGGCGCCAAAAATTGTGCGCGTATGACATATGATCAAGATCTTGCACCAAAACTAAACCCGTAGTGGCAAATCCTGACATAGAATCAAAACATGCATCCAAAAACGATTTCCAGTGACCGCTCAACCACAAAGGTATAGCGCCCAGCAGCATCGCCGCCAGCCACGAGAGAGAAACCACAATCATCCCTTGCATCCAATTCAGGTCTTTTTCTGTAAAACATAACTTGGTCAGGATTAATCCGAAGATTAAAGTTATCTCTAATGCAATTAAGAAATCTAAAACAGGGTTTGATTCCTGGAACGCTAACCCTATTAATATGGGCACAAGCATTGTAAGGCCTAAGCCTATAATAATCTTACCTAAATAGAAACCTATGATTTTGATATCTTCCAGGCGGGGCCTTAGGATCATGGCTTAAAAGATATTGCTAGGCAAATTAAAAAAGCTACCAGCATTATAATCGCGGTATATAAAAGCTCGGTTGTAATCCCTAAGACTATATTCAAAGGCAGCTTAATTTTCATCTGTTTTATAGCTTGCCCACCAGCAATTCCAATAGCTGCGGCTCATTGCCGATTAAGGTAAGAGCGATAACATCATCGCCTACTTTAAGGACGGTGTTACCTTTGGGCACAATGACTTCTTCGCCTCTTAAAATTGAAACTAATACGGAATCCGCAGGCAATACAATATCTTTGATTTCTTTATCTATGACGGGAGAGTCTTTAGGAAGGTCAACGCGCACGATAGCAAGCTTTCCGCGCTTAAAGCTCATCAAATTTACAAAATCAGAAAACGAAACTTCTTCTTCTATAACTTTTGCGATAATTTTGGTGGAATCGACCGGGACGTCAACGCCTAATTCAGAAAAGGTATGCTCGTTATCGGGATTGTTAACCCTGCCGACTGTGCGCTGGATACTGAATCTTTCCTTGGCTAACTGGCAAACGATTAGATTATCTTCATCCTCTCCGGTAACTGCCGCTACCACATCCGCACGCTCAATCCCTGCTTCTTCCAATATGCGCGGGTCACAGCCATCGCCATTAATGACCAATGCTTCTAATTCCTTTGCTATTTCTTCGCAAATAGCCTTATCTTTATCTACAATGCTTATAGTATGCTTACTTTTGCAAAGCCTCTTTGCTAAAAAATAACCCACCTTCCCTGCGCCTACAACTATAATATACATTTGCTTGGCCTTCCTTTATAAGCTGAATTTCTGTTTTATCTTTCCAAGGCTTGCAACTTTTACCACGCCCATTAATACATCTTTAGCTTTTAAAAGAGTCTGGGATTCCGGGATAATAATTCCGCCTAAGCTTCTTATTGCCACAACCAAGAATTCTTGGGGAATATTTATATCCTTGATCGCCTTACCTACCAGGCTGCTCTTAACTTCAATTTCAATTACCCCCAGTTCCTTTGTCTCAATAAGATAGCTTGAAAAACGGCTTTCAATTATTTTGTCTCTTAACATGGCGGCAAAAAGAATTGTCCCGCTAATAATATCTAAACCTAAGGCCGCATAAATATGCGCGCGCTGCGGATCATACACCCTTGCAAGCACCTTGGGTACCTTGAATATTTTTTTAGCGACCTGCGCCGATACTAAATTAGTATTGTCTCCGTTAGTTACCGCGCAAAATGCATCTGCTTTTTCAATGCCTACTTGTTTTAATAATGCCAGGTCAAAGCCGTTACCGACCACAGTCAGGCCGTTAAACGTCCCGCCTAAGCGGTCAAAAGAAGCTTGGGTTTTATCAATGACCACAACATTATGGCCTTCATTAGAGAGTAATTTTGCCAGCTCCGAGCCGACCCTTCCGCAACCAACAATTATTACGTACATATTGTCCTCTTATTTTTTGACTAATTCAACCAGTTTTTTAAATGCGTGATTATCCCTTACTGCAAGGTCAGCTAAAATTTTCCTATCCAGGTTTATTTTAGCTTTTTTAAGTCCGCTCATGAATGCGCTGTAAGTAATTCCCGCTTCACGGCAGGCTGCGTTAATGCGCGCAATCCAAAGGCCGCGAAATTCTCTTTTTTTCACCCGCCTGTCACGATAGGCATACACCAGCGCATGCATTAAAGCCCGCCTTGCCTGTTGGAATTGTTTGCTCCTGTCCCCCCAAAAACCCTTTGCTTCTTTGAGCAGCCGCTTTTTTCTTTTTCGCGTTGCCACACTATGTTTTACTTTGCTCATTTGTATTTCTCCTTTAATTTAATGTTGCCTCTGGCGTTTAAACTTAAGCCTACCTCTGGTGCTTAGGCTTAAGTTTATCCCGAGCTATGCTCGGGGTTAGCATTAAATTATTCCTGTTGCTAGTTGCTGACTTATCCGTAAGGTAACATTCTCTTAAAATATTTTATCTCTGTCTTGTTTTCTAATACGGCGTGCCTTCTAAGGCGCCTTAATCTTTTTTGCTTTTTGCTGGATAAAAGATGGCTTTTGCCTCCCGGGACATAGTGAACTTTTCCCTTTTTAGTTAACTTAAATCTTTTAGCTACTCCCTTTTTTGTTTTTAATTTCGGCATGAGTTTAACCTCCCTTATTTTGGAGCAACCACAAAAGACATAACCCTGCCTTCTAAGGCCGGCTCTTTTTCTACCTGCCCGTCGTTTTGCGTATCAATAATAAATTTATCTAAAATCTTTCTGCCCAAATCCAGATGCTCCATTTGCCTGCCTCTAAAAAAGAGGTTTACTTTAACCTTGTCCTTCTTTTTTAAGAAAGCAATCACCTGCTTAACTTTTGTTTCATAATCATGCTCGTCGATATTGGGCTTAAGACGAATCTCTTTTAATTTGCCTTGTTTTTGATGTTTCTTGGCTTCGCGCTCTTTTTTCTCCTGATCGTATTTGAATTTGCTGTAATCAATGATCCGGCATACCGGGGGATTTGCACTAGGAGCAACCTCTACTAAATCCAATTCGTGTTCATTGGCTAATTCCAACGCCCTTTGTATTAACATTACTCCCAGTTGAGCCCCATCGGGCCCGATAAGCCTTACCTGCGGAACGCGGATCCTATCGTTGATGCGAATAAATTTTTTTATAGCAACCACCTCCTTGTCCAGAAAGGACAACACCCGCGCAATTCCGATAAGCGCGGGGTGCCTTATTTCCTTTCTATCTCTTCCTTTATCTTCCTTATGAAATCATCCAATGGCATAGTCCCAATATCGCCTTTTCCTTTTTTTCTGATTGCGACGTTTCCTGATTTTGCTTCGCGCTCTCCCACAACTGCTAAATAAGGAATCTTATTTAACTCGGCATTGCGTATTCTTTTATCCAGGGTTTCATTGCGGTCATCTAAATCTGTGCGTATAAAATTGTCTTCCAGGGCTTTTTTAATTTTCATTGCGTATTCTTGCACTGAATCTTTGATCGGAATAACTAAAACTTGAGTCGGAGCAAGCCACAAAGGAAGCTCTGCATTATAATGCTCTAATAACGCCCCGATAAAACGTTCAAGGCTTCCCAAGAGAAC
>Ga0315281_10014566_pt1 | contig 10596 bp, 9 predicted proteins | sample YL17G07_0_MG_FD_204540 | JGI IMG/M metagenome (GOLD analysis project Ga0315281, IMG submission 204540) | Sediment microbial communities from Yellowstone Lake, YNP, Wyoming, USA - YL17G07_0 | ecosystem: Environmental > Aquatic > Freshwater > Lake > Sediment | place: USA: Wyoming | collected... | reverse complement strand
CAACGACGATACGGCGCGACAGCGAAACTTTGTCCGCCATCGGGTGTTGCCGCTGATCGAGGAACGGTTCCCCGCGGTGCGCGCGACCGTGGCGCGGGCCGCCGCGCACCTTGCTGAGGCGGGGGCGCTGCTCGCGGAGCTCGCCCGGCAGGATCTGGCCAAGATGGACGGCGAGAACAACGTCGGGGTAGCAGGGTTACGGCGGCTAGGCGCGGCGCGGGCAAAGAACGCGCTTCGCTCGCACCTGCAGTCACGGGCGATTCCGGCGCTGACCGCCGCACAGCTCGACGAGCTGTACCGGCAGCTCGTCGATGCACGCGAGGACCGCGCGGTGCTGCTGGAGATTCAGGGCTGGGCGCTCAGGCGCTACCGCGGGCGCATCTGCATCGAGCGGGTCCGTGCCCCGGTGCCTGCGAATTTTCGCGAGATCTGGAAAGGCGAAAACAGCCTGCCGCTGCTCCAAATGGGTGGCGTGCTCAAGTTCAAGCCCGAGGAGGGGCGCGGCCTGAGCATAGCGCAGCTCGGCAGTGCCGAGGTGACGGTGCGCTTGCGCGATGGAGGGGAGCGGTTGCAGCCTGACCCCCGCCGGCCGCGGCGCACGCTCAAGAAGCTGTTGCAGGAGAGAGGCATTCCACCCTGGCAGCGCGGGCGCATGCCCATACTTTTTTGCGGCGAACACCTGGTCTGCGTGCCGGGCATCGGCGAGGACTGCGCCTGGCGGGCGGGGTCAGGGGAGCCTGGACTGATCGTGAGCTGGGAACCGTTCGACTAGGCAATTCGCCCGGCAATGCGGGCGAATCGGCGTCAGGCTGCGGATGCAAAACGCGCGAGCGGCCTGAAGACAACGCGTATACAAGTTCCCGAGCCTTCGGAGGGGGTGACGATGTGGACCTTGGCATCGTGCCGGTCAGCGATCTCGCTGACGATCGCCAAGCCGAGGCCGCACCCTTCACCGCCGGTGCCGGTGACTCTGTAGAAGCGCTCGAACACGTGCGCTCGCTCCGATTCAGGAATTCCGATGCCGTTGTCCTCGACTTCGAGCCACACATCACCGTCAGCCGCGCGGGTGCGAACCGTCACCGCACCACCCGGGTCGGTATAGGCAATTGCATTGTCGAGCAGGTTGGCAAGCAGCTCGCGCAGGAGCAGGGCGTCCCCGAGGGTCCACGCGTCTTCCAGCTCGAAGCCCAGGTCGATGTTCTTCGCGAGCGCTTTGGGCACCCAGGACTGCACGGCGCCGGTCGCCACGTCGCGAAGGTTGACCGGATCGCGGCCGGACACCTGGCCGACCTCGGGCTCGGCGCGCGCGAGAGCGAGCAGCTGATTGACCAGGTGACTGGTGCGCTCGGTCTCGCCTGCGATCATGTCGAGCAGTGCGCGCATCTCGCCCTGGCTCGGATCGCGGCGAGCGAGCTCCGCGTGGGTCTTCAGGCCGGCCAAGGGCGTACGCAGTTGATGCGCCGCGTTGGCGATGAAGCGCTTCTGACCGTCGATCGCGCCATTCAGTCGAGTGAGAAGCTGGTTGAGGGCGCCCACCAGCGGCCTGATCTCCTGCGGCTTGTCCTCTTCTACCACCGGGCGCAGGTCTGCGGGGGAACGCGACGCGATCTCCTCGCGCAGCCGCTCCAGCGGCCTGAGGCCCCGGCGGATTCCGTACCAGAATAGCGCGATGGCGGCCAGCACCACGAAGAGTTCCGGGATCAGGGTGGACATCAGCAATTTCCTGACGAGCCGTTCGCGCTTGATGAAGGTTTCTGCGACCTGCACCAGGATTCTTCCGTGCGTGTGCGGCACGCTGAGTGCCGCGACCCTGACGCGCTCGCCCCCGATGTCGGTCTCGTAGTAGCCGTGGTCGGAGGCATTGGTGGCCAGGCTGGAAGGCGGTAACGAAATCTTCGCATTTCCCGCGATGCGCTGGTTCTCGGGCCCAAGCACCTGAAAAAACATCCGGTCGACACTGTCGATGCGCAGTGCGTCAAGCGCCACGGTCGGCAGGCCGATCTCGATTCTGTCATCGGCCACATGCAGGTGGCTGGCGATGGCGAGCGCCGGGTCGAGCAGGGCGCTGTCATACGCGTCCTGTGCCGCATTGATGGCGGTGATATACGCCGGAATACCGCTTAGAACGATGAGGCCCGTCAGCGGCCCGATCAGCCAGCGGGCGAGAAGCCGTTGAAGACTATCTGGTCGGGGCATCCGGGTCTTCGACCATGTAGCCGAAGCCGCGTACCGTCCGGATCTTGATGCCCGCCTTCTGCAGCTTGCTCCTGATGCGCGAGATGTATACTTCGATTGCGTTGTGGGTCAGGGAGTCGTCCCAACTGCATAGCGCCTGCAGCATCTGCTCTTTGCTGATCACCTGCCCCGTGCGCGTGAGGAGATACTCGAGCACGCCCCATTCGCGCGGCGTCAGATCGAGATCTTCCCCGCCGATCTGGGCCCGGCGCGCCGCGGAGTCGATCGTCAGCGTACCGAGGCGCAGCGTCGGGCTGCGCACGGCCTGGCTGCGTCGTATGAGGGCGCGCACGCGCGCTTCGAACTCCGGCAACGAAAACGGCTTCGTGACGTAGTCGTCGGCTCCCAGGTCGAGGCCGCGGACCCGATCGGGTTCGGCGTCGTGCGCGGTGAGCATCAGGACGCTGCCGGTCTCGCGATTCTTGCGCAGCTGCCGCAGCACCTCGAATCCGTCGATGCCTGGCAGGCTGATGTCGAGCACGATGAGGTCGTAATGTTCTTCCGCGCAGGCGCGCAGCGCCAACTCCCCGGTCACCGAGTGATCCACCGCATAGCCCGAGCGACGCAGCGTGCGCAGCAGTCCGTCGGCCAGGGCTTTGTCGTCTTCGACGATGAGGACTCGCATTACAACTAGCTGATCAGATTCAGAATTCAGCATATCATGCAGCGCCGCATCATGGGTAAGACGGGAGGGTGCGAAAAAAATGGCGTGGGAGCATGACACTCCCACGCGTCAAGAGAGGAAAAGAGACTACGCCATCACTCTATGCCGTGAGCCTTTCAGTTGCCTGAGGGAACGCTGACGAATGACTGACGCCCAAGGTTCGGGTTCGAATGAGCCGACGCGCGGATTGGTCGGGTTCTGGACCTCGGTCTCGGATGGGCGACACAGACACAAATCCTTGATAAAATAGAAACTTATGCATTGCACACCAATTTCCCGAATGTTTCCATTGGAGATGAAGCATGGCTGCAGAACGAACCCTGTCCATCATCAAGCCTGACGCGGTAGCAAAGGACTTGATCGGACGGGTCACTGCGCGCTTCGAAGGCGCCGGACTGAAAATCGTGGCAGCCCGGATGATGCACCTCTCTGAACGAGAAGCAGAAGGGTTCTACGCCGTGCACCGCGAGCGCCCCTTTTTCCGGGACCTCGTGAAATTCATGGTGTCGGGCCCCGTCATGGTCCAGGTCCTCGAAGGGGAAAACGCCATCGCAAAGAACCGCGATCTGATGGGGGCGACCGATCCGAAGAAGGCGGCCAAGGGCACGATCCGGGCGGATTTCGCCGAATCGATCGATGCCAATGCCGTCCACGGATCCGACGGCCCGGAGACGGCCCGCACGGAGATCGGGTATTTCTTCCCTAGCCTCGAGATTCATTCGCGTTAAGGATCATCCCGATGACAGTGAACCTCCTCGGCCTCGACGCCCAGGCGCTCGCCGCTTTCATAGCGGAGATCGGCGAGAAGCCTTTTCGCGCAAAGCAGCTGATGCGTTGGGTGCATCGCGATGGAGCGTGCAGTTTCAGCGAAATGAGCGATTTGGCGAAGACGCTGCGTGAGAAGCTCGCTCAGGCCGCGGTGGTCGCGGCTCCGCCGGTCATCAGCGACGGCGTGTCGGAGGACGGCACGCGGAAATGGCTGCTGGACGTGGGTAACGGCAACGCGGTCGAGACCGTATTCATTCCCGAAACGAGCCGAGGCACGTTGTGCGTCTCGACGCAGGCCGGCTGCACGCTCGCCTGCGAGTTCTGCTCCACCGGGCGGCAGGGCTTTAACCGCAATCTCACGGTGGCCGAGATCGTCGGGCAACTCTGGATGGCAAACCGTGAACTGGGCGCCATGCCTGGCGGCGAGCAAGGCGACCGCCAGGGGATTAACGAACGCGGCGCCTGCGGCGACCGCGTTGTGAGCAACGTCGTGCTCATGGGCATGGGCGAGCCGCTGCTGAATTTTGACAATGTCGTCCCGGCACTGCGGCTAATGCTCGATGACAACGCCTACGGGCTGTCGCGCCGGCGCGTGACCGTGTCCACGTCCGGTATCGTTCCTCTCATCGATCGGTTACGCGAGGAGTGTCCGGTGGCGCTCGCGGTGTCGCTGCACGCGCCGAGCGACACCCTGCGCGATCGGCTGATGCCGATCAACCGCCAGTATCCCCTGCGCGAATTGCTTGCCGTGTGCGTGCGCTATCTTCAACGGGCGCCGCGGGATTTCATTACCTTTGAATACGTGATGTTGTCCGGCGTGAACGACGGCGAGCAGCAGGCCACGGAACTGATCGCGCTGCTGGCCGATGTGCCGAGCAAGGTGAACCTGATTCCGTTCAATCCGTTCCCCGAGACGCAGTTTCGGCGCTCGCCGCGTGAAGTCATCCGCCGTTTCAGCGACTCTCTGAACGCCGCCGGCATCGTTACGACGACGCGAAAGACGCGCGGCGAGGACATAGATGCCGCGTGCGGGCAGCTTGCGGGGCAGGTGCGGGACCGCACACGCCGGGTAATTCGAATGGAGAAGGCGGCATGAGCTATCGACATGGATTCCAGTTGGGTTTGGGCGCTGCCGTGCTCGCACTGCTCGCGGGTTGCGCGGGCTCGCCGGGCACTTCCGAAAGCATGGCCATGGAGACGGCGGCGAACAGTGCAGCGGACTCGGGCGCCATCATCGGGGAGGTGAGCCCGCCCCGCGATCGTGCGCGCGTGCACAACGAACTCGCCGCTGCCTATTACGAGCGGGGGAACATGGGCGTTGCGCTCGAGGAGTTGAGAATCGTGCTTGCGGCGGATCCCAGCTACGCGCCTGCCTACAGCATACTCGGGCTTGTCCACATGGACCTGAAGGAGTATCCGCAGGCACAGGAGGCCTTCGAGCGCGGGCTGCGGATCGCGCCGAACGATCCGGACATGAACCACAACTACGGCTGGTTCCTGTGCCAAACGGACCGCGAGGAGTTGTCCCTGCGCTACTTCCTCGCCGCGATAAAGAACCCGCTTTATCCCTCGCCGCAGAAGTCCTACGCACTGGCGGGCGCCTGCGCGCTGCGCAAAGGCAACGAGAGCGCCGCGCGCGACTACTTTGAGCGGGCGCTGCGGCTCGACCCGAACCTTCCGATGGCACTGGTCAATCTCGCTCAGATGAAGTACCGCGCTGGGGAACTGTCTGCGGCGCGCGGGCTCGTCGGTCGTTACAACCAGATTGTCGAGCCCACCGCCGAGTCGCTGTGGCTTGCAGTGCGCATCGAGCGCAGGCTTGGCGACCGGGGTGCCGAGATCAAACAGTCCGCTGAACTGCGGCGGCGGTTCCCCGGATCGAAGGAACACGAGGACCTGGTCAGAGGCCGGTTCGAATGAGTGAAGAACACGCTGCGCCGCAGGACGGGGATGATTTGGGCCCCGGCGCGCTGCTGGCGCGAGCGCGTGCCGAGCGCCAGCTAGGCATTCCCGAGGTTGCAGAGCGCCTGAAATACGGGGCGCGGCAGATCGAGGCGCTTGAGGCGGACGACTACGGCCGGCTGGCCGGGACTACATTCGTGCGAGGAATGATCCGCGGCTATGCGAAGCTGGTTGGCATGGACCCGGCACCGGCCCTGAAGGCACTCGATCGTCGCAATATTCCCGCCCAGGTGACTGTCGACCTGCGCACGCAGCGCATCCCCTTCCCTGACGGAAACAAGCGCGCCACACGCCTTTATCTTGCGCTGTCGGTTATCGTACTTCTTGCCATTGGGGGGATTCTCTACGAGTGGCGTTTTGCCGAGGAGGCGCCGACGCCGGTGTCAGTCAGTATTGCGCCCCCCGCGCCGCGATCAACGCCGGAGGCCGCTGTGGCGGCACCGGTTGAGACGGAAATTGAGGCGGCCTCCGTGGCGGAGTCCGGCGCGGCGCCGACCAGCCGGGGCCGGCGTATCCAGTTCGAGTTCCTGAGGGAGTCCTGGGTCCAGATCAAGGATCGCGAAGGCAGGACCCTGCTGTCGCAACTCAATCCGGCGGGTACGCAGAAGGTGGTCGAAGGCGCGCCGCCGTTCTCCGTTATCATCGGCAACGCCGCAAACGTCCGCCTCACCTACAAAGACGCGCCTGTCGATCTCAAGCCCTACGTGAAGATCGAGGTCGCGCGGCTCACATTGGAATAGCATGGCAAGCAGCGAAATCGCTCGCCGCCCGACGCGCCAGGTCCGGGTCGGCGACGTCGCCATCGGCGGCAGCGCGCCCATCGTGGTGCAGTCGATGACCAACACCGATACGGCAGATGCACTGGCCACCGTACGGCAGGTGCACGAACTCGCAGGTGCGGGCTCGGAACTGGTGCGCATCACCGTCAACACCGCAGAGGCGGCCGCCAAGGTGGCCGAGATCCGGGCGCGGCTCGACGCCCTGGGTTGCGACGTGCCGCTCGTGGGCGACTTCCACTTCAACGGGCACAAGCTGCTGGCTGATTACCCCGGGTGCGCGCAGGCGCTGGCCAAATACCGCATCAACCCCGGCAACGTGGGGCGGGGGACAAAACGTGACGAGCAGTTTGCCGCGATGATCGAGTTCGCATGCCGTTACGGCAAGCCGGTGCGCATCGGCGTCAACTGGGGCAGCCTCGACCAGGAATTGCTCGCGCGGCTGATGGACGAAAACGGCATGCTCTCGCAGCCGCTCGCGGCGGAGGCCGTGATGCGCGAGGCGCTGATCGCCTCGGCGCTGGAATCGGCCGCGCGCGCCGAAGAACTCGGCCTGCCCGGGGAGCGCATCGTGCTGTCGTGCAAGGTGAGCGGCGTGCAGGATCTGGTGGCTGTCTATCGGGCGCTGGCGCGTCGCTGCGACTACCCGCTGCACCTGGGCCTCACCGAGGCCGGTATGGGTACCAAGGGCATCGTTGCCTCGACGGCGGCACTTTCGGTGCTGCTGCAGGAGGGGATCGGCGACACCATCCGCATCTCGCTGACACCGGACCCGGGCGGGGACAGGACCCGGGAGGTGGTCGTGGCACAGGAAATCCTGCAGACCATGGGGCTGCGCGCTTTTGCGCCGATGGTGATTTCCTGCCCGGGCTGCGGGCGCACGACCAGCACCTATTTTCAGGAACTGGCGGCAAAGATCCAGTCGTATCTGCGGACCCAGATGCCCGGCTGGCGGGAACGCTACCCGGGCGTGGAGAACATGCACGTCGCGGTAATGGGGTGCGTGGTCAACGGGCCGGGCGAGTCGCGCCAGGCCAACATCGGCATCAGCCTTCCCGGGTCCGGCGAGCGGCCGGTCGCGCCTGTCTATGTCGACGGCGAGAAGACGGTGACGCTCAAGGGCGACACGATTGCCGAGGATTTCCAGAAGCTGGTGGAGGATTACGTGTGCACCCGCTACGGCGCGGGTGGGGCGCTGCGTCAGACGAGCGCAGGCAGCAGTGGGAACAGGACGATCCCCGTGAAGTCGGTCGCCTGAAGAACGCCTTTATCAATCAAATATGAGCAATTCGATCCAGGCTGTACGCGGGATGAACGACATCCTGCCCGAGGAGGCTGAGCGCTGGGAGGGCCTGGAGGACGCATTGCGCTCGTGGCTGCGCGGCTACGGCTACCGCAATATCCGCACACCCATTCTGGAGCAGACCGGCCTTTTCCGGCGCGCCATCGGCGAGGCGACCGACATCGTCGAGAAGGAAATGTACAGCTTCGTCGACGAGCTGAACGGCGAGCAGCTCACCCTGCGCCCGGAAGCGACGGCCTCCACCGTGCGCGCGGCGATCCAGCACAGCCTGCTGTACAACGGGCCCCAGCGCTACTATTACTTCGGTCCGATGTTCCGCCATGAGCGGCCGCAGAAGGGCCGCTACCGCCAGTTCCATCAGGTCGGCGCCGAGGCCCTGGGCTTCCCCGGTCCGGACGTGGACGCGGAGATGCTCCTCATGTGCGCCCGGCTGTGGAACGACCTCGGGCTGGAAGGATTGCGGCTGGAGCTGAATTCGCTTGGCTCCGCCGAGGAGCGCGCGAACTACCGTGGCGCGCTGGTCGATTATCTGAAGCTGCGCCATGGGGAACTCGACAAGGATGCCCTTCGGCGCATGCACACCAATCCGTTGCGGGTGCTCGACAGCAAGAACCCGGCGATGGCGGAGGTGATCGCCGGCGCGCCGCGCATGCTCGAGTACCTTGGTGCGGCGTCGCGCGCGCATTTCGAGTGGGTGCAGCGCATACTGAAGGATTCCGGCATTGCCTATCAGATTAACCCGCGCCTCGTGCGGGGCCTGGATTATTACAACCTCACCGTGTTCGAATGGGTCAGCGACCGGCTCGGGGCCCAGGGAACAGTCTGTGCGGGAGGGCGGTACGATGGCCTGTTCGAGCAGATCGGCGGCAGGCCGCAGCCGGCGTGCGGCTGGGCCATGGGGGTGGAGCGCCTGCTTACGCTGCTCGAGGAGAACGCCGTGTCGCCGCAGGCGCCGGACGTCTATCTGGTCAATCAAGGCGAGGAGGCCGAGCGACTCGCATTCCGCGTGGCAGAATCCCTGCGGGATTATGGATTCTCCGTCGTGCATCATTGCGGAGGGGGCAGCTTCAAGTCGCAGATGAAAAGAGCCGACGCCAGCGGCGCCGCGATTGCGGTCATCCTTGGCGACGAGGAAGCGCGCGCGCTCGAGGCGAGCATCAAGCCGCTGCGCGAGGCGATCGAGCAGATCAGGGTGAGGCTCGATGCCCTTCCCGAAGCGGTTGCAGAAATACTTTATCAAGAGGAAGGCGAAGTCTGATGGCTGCATACGATCTGGAAGAGCAGGAACAGTTGGCCGAGCTGAAAGCCTGGTGGAAGCAGCACGGCAATCTCGTGTTGGGTACGGTTGCCGCGGCGCTGCTGTTGTTTGCAGCCTGGAACGGATGGCAGTGGTACCAGCGCTCCCAGGCACTGGAAGCCGCGGCGTTGTACGAGAATCTGCAGCAGGCGGCACGCATGAGCGATGGCAAGGCGGTGCGCGATGCGGCCGGCGGCATCCTGGAGAAATACGCCGGGACTGCCTACGCACCGCTGGCCGCACTGGTGTCGGCCAAGGTTACCTATCAGGCGGGGGACCTGAAAACGGCGCGGGCGCAGCTGCAGTGGGCAGTCGACAACGCGCGGCAGGAGGAGGTGCGCGCGATCGCGCGATTGCGCCTCGCGACGGTGCTGATGGACGACAATGCGTACGACGAGGCACTGAAGATGGTCGAGGCCAAGCCCGCCGACGGGTTCGACGGCCTGTTCGGCTCGATGCGGGGAGATATCCTGTCGGCGCAGGGAAAGCGCGCCGAGGCGAGAGCGGCGTACAAGGCGGCCGTGGAACAGGCGACCGATGCAGCGTTTCGCGAAACCCTGCGGTTGAAGCTCGACGCGCTCGGAGAATGACCATGAGGGTAATGCGACGCTTACTAAGAGCTCATTACAAAATGAGGGGATACATCCCCTCATACTCCCCTAAGTCGGAGGCCATTTCGGTAATTCTGAAATGGCCGCTAACAATGCTCGTGCTCGCGGTCACGCTCGCAGGCTGCTCCGGTTTCAGTCTCAACCCGGTGGACTGGTTCAGTTCGAAGGACACCAGGCCGAAGATGGCCGAGCTCCCCATCCTGTCCGGTGCGATACCGGTGCGCACGCTCTGGCAGGCAAACGTCGGCGCGGCGGGCGGAGCGGTTTTTTCGCCGGCTGTCGCGGCCGGCAGCGTGTTCGCAGCAGCACAGGACGGGACCGTCGCGCGGCTTGAGGCCGGCAGCGGAAGGCAGCTCTGGCGCGTGAACGCCGGCCGGGCCCTGTCTGGCGGCGTGGGCGCCGATAACTCGCTCGTCGTGGTCGGGACTGCGCAGGGCGAGGTGATCGCGCTCGATGCGGCTGACGGCAAGGTGCGCTGGCGCGCTCGGGCCTCGAGCGAGGTGCTGGCGCCACCGGCGATGACGGGTGATGTCGTTGTCGTGCGCAGCGCCGATTCACGGCTGTTCGCGTTTGACGCGAGGGACGGCAGGCGGCGCTGGGTCTACCAGCGCTCCGCACCGACGCTCGCGGTGCGCAGTCCGGTGGGCATCGTCGCCGCCCGGGGCCTGGTTTTTGCCGGGTTTTCCGGGGGTAAGCTGGTGGCAATCGTTCTGGCCAACGGGGCGCTGCGCTGGGAAGCGACGGTGTCCCTGCCGCGCGGAGCCACCGAACTGGAGCGGGTCACCGACGTCGTGGGTCTGCCATGGCTTTCGGAGCGTGAGGTCTGCGCCGTTGCCTACCAGGGGCGCGTCGCCTGCTTCGACTTGACCACCGGCAACCTGCTGTGGGCGCGCCCCATGTCCAGCACTGCCGGGCTCGATGCCGATCCACGCTATGTGTTCGTCGCCGATGAAAAGGGCGCGGTGCACGCGGTGGACCGC
>Ga0315281_10014564_pt1 | contig 10597 bp, 6 predicted proteins | sample YL17G07_0_MG_FD_204540 | JGI IMG/M metagenome (GOLD analysis project Ga0315281, IMG submission 204540) | Sediment microbial communities from Yellowstone Lake, YNP, Wyoming, USA - YL17G07_0 | ecosystem: Environmental > Aquatic > Freshwater > Lake > Sediment | place: USA: Wyoming | collected... | reverse complement strand
GCGTCGTTGATCCCGTCGCCCGCCATCGCGACCACGCGCCCCTCGGCCTGGAGGCGCCTAACGACGTCCGCCTTTTGATTCGGCAGCACCTCGGCTTCGACACCGTCGAGACCGAGCTTTCCCGCCACCGCCAGCGCGGTCACGCGATTGTCGCCCGTGAGCATGATGATCCGCACGCCCTCCCGGCGCAGCAACGCGACGGCTTCCGGCGTGGATGACTTGATCGGGTCCGCGACGCCGATGACGCCGGCCGCGCGGCCGTCCACCGCGAGGAAGACGACCGACTGCCCCTCGCCCGCGCATCCGGCGGCACGGTCGCTCAGCCCTTCCAGCCGGATGCCACGCCGCTCGAGGAACACCCGATTGCCGAGCAGGACCGCCTGGCCGTCAACCAGCCCGGTCACGCCCTGCCCGGTGTGCGACTGGAACTGCTGCGCCGCCGGGATGGCGAGGCCGCGCGCCTCCGCGCCGGCGACGATCGCCGCCGCGAGCGGGTGCTCGCTCCCGCGCTCCAGGCCCGCCGCGAGGCGCAGCACGTCGTCCTCGGTGGAGCCGGGTGCCGCCACGACGGCGGCGAGCCGGGGCTTGCCTTCGGTGAGCGTGCCGGTCTTGTCCACCACGATCGTGTCCACCCGCTCGAAGCGCTCCAGCGCTTCGGCGCTCCTGATGAGCACGCCGCTGGTCGCGCCGCGGCCCACGCCGACCATGATGGACATCGGCGTGGCGAGGCCTAACGCGCACGGACAGGCGATGATGAGGACGGCCACCGCGTTCACCAGCGCGTGCGCCATCCGGGGCTCCGGACCGACGAGACCCCACACCGCGAACGTGATGACGGCGCTCGCCACGACGGCCGGCACGAAGTACCCCGCGACCACGTCGGCGAGACGCTGGATTGGGGCGCGGCTCCGCTGCGCCTCGGTCACCGTCTGCACGATCTGGGCGAGGAAGGTGTCCCGCCCCACGCGCTCGGCGCGCATCAGGAGCGAGCCGGTGCCGTTCACCGTCGCGCCGGTCACCCGGTCGCCGGGCCCCTTCGCCACGGGGATCGGCTCGCCGGTGACCATGGACTCGTCCACCGCGCTCCCGCCCTTGAGCACGGCGCCGTCCGCGGGCACCCGCTCGCCGGGCCTGACGCGCAGGCGGTCCCCCACCTGCACGTGAGGCAGCGGGACGTCCTCCTCGGTGCCGTCGTCGTTGACGCGACGCGCGGACTTCGGCGCCAGGCCGAGGAGTGCTCGGATAGCGGCGCTGGTCTGGCCGCGCGCGCGCAGCTCCAGCACCTGGCCGAGGAGCACGAGGACGGTGATGACGGCGGCGGGCTCGAAGTAGAGCGGCGGCGCGCCGCTCATGTCGCGGAAGGACGCCGGGATGAGGCCAGGCAGGAGCAGCGCGGCGAGGCTGAAGCCGTAGGCGGCGCCGGTCCCGATCCCGATCAGGGTGAACATGTTGAGGCTGCGGTGCGCGAACGACTGCGCCATGCGCACGAAGAACGGCCAGCCGGCCCAGAGCACGACCGGCGTCGCGAGCGCCGCCTCGATCCAGGAGAGCGCGCCCGAGGCCGAGACGCCGGCGAGTGGCCGCGACGGGAGCATGTCGAGGACCATGATCGCGAGGAGCGGGGCCGTGAGCCCCACGCCGATCCAGAAGCGGCGCGTCATGTCCATCAGCTCGACGTTAGGCTCGTCGTCGAGGCTCGCGACGCGGGGCTCGAGCGCCATGCCGCACTTGGGGCAGGGGCCGGGGCCGATCTGCACCACCTCGGGGTGCATCGGGCAGGTGTACTCGACGCCGCTTGCCCCCGGCATCGGCGCTACCGGACCCTGCATCACCGCGAGAGGGCGTGAGTGGGCGCGCGGGCTCTTCATCCCCTGACTCCCCTGACTCCCCTGACTCCCCTGACTCCCCTGACTCCCCTGACTCCCCTGACTCCCCTGCATCCCAACGGATCCACCCTCAACATACCGTCTTGGATCAGCACGGAACCTCTCCAGGCATCCCTTGCCGCAGAAGTAGTAGGTGGTCCCTTCACGCACCAGCGAACCCGCGGCCCGCTCGGGGACGACCTCCATGCCGCAGACGGGGTCCTTCATATGTGCCTCAGGCCGAGAATCGGCCGATGACGTCCATGAGCTCGTCGAGCTTGGCGCGCTGGTCATCCTTGCGGCCCGACCTCACCGCGCCCACCACGCAATGATCTACGTGCTCGCGCAGGATCTGCTCCTCGACTTTGCGCAGGGCGGCGTGGACGGCGCGCAGCTGGGTGAGGATATCCACACAGTAGCGGTCCTCCTCCACCATCCCGATGATGCCCCGCACCTGGCCCTCGATGCGGCGGAGGCGACTGAGCTGTGCCTTGTGGCTCGGGTGCTTCACGTCTATACCGTACGGGGGTATGGTGTCCGTGTCAAGGACGGCGGGGGCACATTGGTACTGGAACCCGAACCAGGCGGTCGGGTATATTGCCCTCACTTGATGATCTTCGGACGGCTGCGGCTTCACCCGGTATCGCGCCTCTCGGCGCTGGCGCTCGTCGCCTCGGCGGCCCTGGTCGCCGTGCCACGCCCGGCCGGCGCGCATCCCGCGGAACCGGCCGGCAACCCGCAGTGCGCCGCGCACGGCTCGCACGCGGTCGCCGCTGGCCATGCGCACGGCGGGCCGGCGGCGAAGGGCCCTTCGATCGCGGCCGGCGCTCAGGGCGGATGCTCGCACTGCGCCGTGCCGGCGTGCGTATTCGTCTCACCGTGCGGCTCGGCCGGCACCGCACTCGCAGTTGCGCGCGCTACCGAATCGCTCGCCCCGCAGCTCTCCGCACAGGCGCTCGCCGTGTGGCGGCCGTCCGGCTCCCGCACCCAGGAACCTCCGACTCCACCACCGCATACGCTTCTCTCGTAGTCGCTCGCTCGCGCTTTTCAACGACATTCGAAGAGGAGTTGCACCATGCGGAATCCATGGCGGGCCGCCCTCGCGGCCGCCTTCCTCGCGGGCACGGCCCACGCCGGCCTCGCGCAGATCGACTATCGGAACCTCGACGACGACCGTCCGGTGTTGCTGGAGGACGCCTATCCGCTCGAGCGCTACGCTTTCGAGTTCCTGGCTCCCTGGCGCTACGAGCGCGAAAAGAGCGGACGGCGCGTCCACGGGTTCATCCCGGAGTTGGAGTACGGGATCCTCCCCAACGCCGAGCTGGGGGTGAAGCTGCCGGTCGCCGCCCTGACGGACGGCGGCGCCACCGACTGGGGCATCTCCGGCCTCCGAGTGTTCGGTCTCTACAACTTCTTCACCGAAGGTCCGGTGCTCCCGGCCCTGTCGCTCCGGACCGACGTGACGTTCCCCGTCGGCTCCCTGGGCGGGAGCGAGACGCATGTCGCCGTGAAGGCCGTGGCCACGCGCTCCTGGGGACGCAATCGCCTCCACCTCAACGGTGCCTACGGCTTCGGACGCATGGGGACGGCCTCCGCCGTCGAGAGCGCCGGCCGCTGGTGGTACGGCGCGGCGCTGGACCACACGCTGCTGCGGCAGAGTTCGCTGCTGGTGGGCGAGGTCTACGCCCTCCGGGCCGCCGACGGTGAGCGGGTGCAGGTCAACGCGTCGCTCGGCCTCCGGTACCAATGGTCGCCGTACACCGTGCTCGACGCGGGCATCTCCCGAGGACTCAGGCGAGGCCTGGGGCCCGAGTATTCCCTGACAGTCGGGATCTCCCGCGCCTTCGCGGTCGCGGGCCTCATGCCGCGGGGCCGCAACCCGGCGCCCGCGCCGACGGGAGGACACGATGCACACCATCACTAAGGCCCTGCTGCTCGGCGTGGCGCTCGGACCAGCGTTAGGCAGTCCGGCCTCAGGCCAGGAACGGCGGAACGAGCAGTTCTACTATCCGGGCTCGTTCAACTGGATGTTTCTCGGGAACTACCCCGAGGCGGGGCGGCTTTTCAACGCCTTCGACTACGGCCACGCGGTGCTCTACGAGCGCCTGTACACGCGTCCCGACTCGGCGGCCGCGGCGGCGGCGCTCCAACGGGAGTACCGGTACCTCACCACCGATCTCCTCGTGCGCCCGCCGCGTTTCGCGATCGCGGAGGAGGCGGTCGAGCCCACGTACGCCCGCATCGCCTGGCGCGCGAAGATGATGTTCGACTGGGCGCACGTGCTGCACCGGCAGATCTACGACGTCTACGCGGATGAACGCCTGGAGAGCGCCGCCAGGGACTCGATCATCGAGCGTCTCACGGACTACTACCTGAGCAACCGGCGCTTGGCGTTCAGCGCCGTGCCGAAGTCCATGGCGCTGATGGACGAGCAGTACTACAGCCAGGTCTTCCGGCGCACGCAGCCGCGATTCAACGGGCTGATCTGGGCGTATCACTGGCTTCAGGTGGGGCTGTACGAGCCGCTGATCGTCGGGCGGACGACGGACGAGCGGAAGGCGGGCGTGAGTGCCGCGGTGGCGCGGTTCTGGGACATGCTGCGCGACCCGCCGGCGAGCATGCCGCGCATGATGCCGATGACGGCCACGGTCGCTCCGCATTTCACGGCGGCCCATCCGCGCGCCGCCGTCATCTTCGACAACCTGCACATGATGCACGACATCATCTCGGACATCCTGGCTGCGGACACGGTGCCGCGGGCGGCTAAGGGCGAGGTGATCGCGGCCGCCCTGGCCGAGTTCCAGAACCCCTCCCGCAACGTGATGGCCCACGAGGAATGGCTGATGATGGGCGACATGATGGGCGGGATCGAGGCGATGGGGGGGCCGGCCACGGGCCTCCTCGGCCGAGCGCGTCCCTGAAGAATCCTTCACGTCAAACTCCCCCAGTGTTCACGGTCGCGCGTGTAGACTGATCGCCACCGTTGTTCTCGGGATTCCGGTCGCGAATGCGACCGGATTTGCGCCGATACCCTCAGGGAGGAAAACCGCATGCGATTGTCCATGGTGATCGGTCTGGCCACGCTCGGCAGCGTGCTGCTCGCGCCCGATGCCGGCGCGATCCCGGCGTGGGCCCGCAAGTACAACATGAACTGCTCGGGGTGCCACTACCCTGCGGCGCCGCGGCTCAACACCGTCGGCCTGCAGTTCCGCTGGAACGGCTACCGGATGCCGAACGAGATCGGTGAGCAGCAGGTCGTCGACGAGATCAGCAATTTCCTCTCCATGCGCGGCCGGTTCCGCTACACCAACCAGACCCGAACGGCCACCCCCACGCAGAGTGGCTTCAGCGTGAACGACGCCACGATCTTCCTCGGCGGCTCGTTCCTGAGGAACTGGGCGGGATTCTTCGAGTTCGAGCGCGAAGCGGAGGACGCCGTGGAGCTGGTGGCGCACGTCCAGGTGCAGTGGGGAACCGCGTCCTCGTCCTGGGGCTTCCGCGGCGGCCCGATGCACTGGTTCTCGCGCACGGGGCTCGCGGGCTTCGACCGGCCGGCCGGGATCTCGACGCCTGCCGCGCTGGCGGGCAAGACGACGGGCGGTGCCGGCGCCATCCCCTTCTCGTTCGCGAACGATCAGCTCGGGCTCGAGACCTTCTACCTCAGGGGTCGCACGCGGCTTTCGGTCGAGGTGCTGAACGGGATCGACACGACCGGCGTCGGTGACGCCGGGGAGACGATGGACGCGGCCAAGGACCTCGTGGCCACGGCTTCCCAGATCCTCGATGACGTGGGTTCCGGCGTGACGGCGATGGCGTACTACGGCACCATCGGCCGCACCTCCCCGCAGCACTTCATGCGGGCGGCGGTGAGCGCCAACAAGATCTGGCAGGACAACGAGCTCGAGGCGGGCTACGTGTACAGCCAAGACCGTAACCTGCCGGCCGCGGCCCCCAACATCACCGGCAGCGCGTACTTCGTCGGGCTGCAGCGGTACTTTCGCTCGAACACGCTGACGTTGTTCGGCCGTCTCGACCACGTCGATCCGAACACGAGCGCGACGAACGACGCGTTCTCCGTCTACACGCTGGGGGCAGTGTTGCCGGTCGGGACACCCCAGTACGTCCGTCTCGCGCTGGAAGGCTCGGTCAGGAACTTCCAGGGCACCGGCGTGAGCAGCATCAAGAAGCTCCAAGCCGAGTTGATGCTGAACTTCTGATTGTCGGCGAGACCAGCCGCACGGCCGAGACGAGGGCCAGCCGGAAACGGCTGGCCCTCGTGGCGTCCATCGGGTCTCGGACGACCGCGGCGGCGGCGGCGCGGCCTACGACCCGAACTGCGCGTCCACCGCCTGCCGGATCTGGTCCAAGGTCGAGCCCTGCCGGTGCATCTGCGCGGCCATCATGGCCTCGCGCTGGCAGACCTCGCACGAGGCCCCGTGCTGGCTCTCGAAGCAAGTCAGCAGCGAGCGGTGGCCCGAGTGCTTGCTGCAATCGCAGTGGCAGTATAGGCCGTCCAGGACCTCGGGGATCTGGCGGGCCGCCTCGTACGCGCTGACCTCGTTGGGGTAGCCGGCGAGCATCGCGCGCGGCACGACGGCGGCTGCGGTGATGCCAGGCCGCGGATCGGGATGGCCGGACGTCGCGCACGCCGCGAGGACCGTCGCGCCACCGAACCCCACGGCAAAGAGCGCGGTCCGCCAATGAACCTGCAGCAGTCCTTTCATCACATGCCTCCCAGGGTTGGAGCCGCCGCGCGCCGCAGCTCGGCGCGCCGCCAGAGCAGATAGATCGCCGGGATCACCAGCAGCGTGAGGACCGTCGAGCTCACCATCCCACCGATCATCGGCGCCGCGATGCGCCGCATCACCGTGCCGCCGGCGCCGCTGCCCCACATGATCGGCAGGAGCCCGGCCATGATCGCCATCACCGTCATCATCTTGGGCCGCAACCGGTCGGCGGCCCCCGCCTCGATCGCCGCGTGGAGCCTCCCAAGGTCCCACTCCCCACTCCCCGCTCCCCGCTCTTTCGCCGCGATGTCCAGGTAGATCAGCATCACCACACCGGTCTCCGCCGCCACGCCGAAGAGCGCGATGAACCCCACCGAAACCGCGACGCTCAGGTTGTAGCCCAGCGCCCACAGGAACCAGATCCCGCCCACCAGCGCGAACGGCAGCGCCAGTAGCACGATCGTTAGGTCGCGCACGTTCTTGAAGTTCATGTACAGCAGCACCACGATGATGAGCAGCGTGAGCGGCACGACGAGCTTCAGCTTCTGCGCCGCACGCTCCATGAACTCGTACTGCCCGCTCCACCGTATGGTGTAGCCCGCCGGCAGCGTGATGGTGGAGTCGATCATCGCTTTCGCCTCGCGCACGTAGCCGCCGAGGTCCCGGCCCGTCATGTCCACCTGCACCCAGGCCGTGAGGAACGCGTCCTCGGTCTTGACCAGCATCGGCGCGCTGACCAGCCGGATCGTGGCGAGCTGGGCGAGCGGGATCTGCGCCACGCGGCCCGCCGCGCTCGCGGGCGGCACGCCTCCCATCGCCGCCGAAGGGCCTGCCGGCCCCATCGCTTCGCCCGCAGCGGTGCCGAGCGCCACCGGGATCAGCACCCTCCGAAGCGCGTCCGGCGAGTCGCGCAGGTCGCGCGCGTAGCGCACGTTGACGCTAAAGCGCTGCCGCCCCTCGACCGTCGTCGTGACCTGCATGCCGCCGATCGCCGAGGCGATCGTCCGCTGCACATCGGCCACGTTGAGCCCGTAGCGCGCCGCCTGCTCGCGGTCCACCTGGATGTCGAGGTAGCTCCCCGACACCGCCCGCTCGGCGAAGACGCTGCGGGTGCCCGGGACCATCGCGATCATGCTCTCGATCTGCTTGCCGATGTGCTCGAGCACGCGGAGGTCGGGCCCGAAGATCTTGATCCCCACCGGCGTCCTAATGCCGGTCGCCAGCATGTCGATCCGGCCGCGGATCGGCTGGGTCCACGCGTTGACGTAGCCCACTGTGCGCACCGCCGAGTCCATCGCCGCGACCAGCTGCTCGCGCGTCATGCCGGGCCTCCACTCGCGCTCCGGCTTGAGGACGACGGTCGTCTCGATCATGTCGAGCTGCGCGGGATCGGTCGCGGTATTGGCGCGGCCCACTTTGCCGAACACGCTCGCCACCTCGGGGAAGCTCGCGAGGATCGAGTCCTGGAAGCGCATGGCGTCCTTCGCCACGGTGATCGAGGCGCCGGGGATCGTGGTGGGCATGTAGAGGATCGTGCCCTCGTCCAGCGGCGGCATGAACTCGGAGCCGATACGCGAGGCGGGCCAGAGGGTGAGCGCCAGTACGACGCCGCACGCGGCCACCACTTTCCACGGGTGCCGCAGCCCCAGCAGCAGGACCGGCCGGTAGAGCTTGAGCAGCCAGCGGTTGATCGGGTTCTTCTGCTCGGGCCGGATCTTGCCGCGGATGAAGTACCCCATCGCCACCGGCACCACCGTGACCGCGAGCAGCGCCGAGGCTGCCATCGCGAACGTCTTGGTGTAGGCGAGCGGCTTGAAGAGCCGCCCCTCCTGCGCCTCGAGCGTGAAGACGGGGAGGAACGAGACGGTGATGACGAGCAACGAGAAGAAGAGCGGCGGCCCCACTTCGCCCGCGGCCTCGCGCACGATTTCCCAGCGCCGCTCGCCGTGCACGTGCTCGGAGCCGCCCGCGCGCTCCAGGTGCTTGTGCATGTTCTCGATCATCACGACGGCGGCGTCGATCATGGCGCCGATGGCGATCGCGATGCCGCCCAGGCTCATGATGTCGGCCGAGAGCCCCATCCACCGCATCACGAGCAGGCTCATCAGCACGCCTAACGGCAGCGTGAGGATCGCGACGAACGCCGAGGAGAAGTGCAGCAGGAAGACCACGCACACCGCGGCCACCACGATGGACTCCTCGGTGAGCTTCCCCTTCAGCGTCTCGATCGCCCGCTCGATGAGGTCCGAGCGATCGTAGACCGGGACGATGCGCACGCCCTCGGGCAGGCCGCGCTGCACCTCCGCGAGCCGGGCCTTCACGCGCTGAATGGTGGTGAGCGCGTTCTCGCCGAAGCGCATCACGACGATGCCCCCCACCGCCTCGCCACGCCCATTCCAGTCCGCCGCGCCGCGGCGGATGTCGGGGCCGAGCTGAACGTTGGCGACGTCGCGCACCCGGATCGGCGTGCCGGAGGCGGTCGTGCCCACCACCGCTTCCTCGAGATCGTGGGTGCCGCGCGCGTAGCCCAAGGCGCGGATCATGTACTCGCGGCCCGAGACCTCGAGCACCCGCGCGCCGGTCTCGACGTTTCCGCCCTGCACCGCGTCCATCACCCGCGTGATCGGGATGCCGAAGGCCTGGAGCCGCACCGGGTCCACCTCGACCTGGTACTGCTTCTCGAACCCGCCCACCGACGCGACCTCCGAGACGCCCGGCACCGACGTCAGGACGTAGCGCAGGTACCAGTCCTGGATGGCGCGCAGCTCGTAGAGCGAATGGCGGTCGCTGGTGACGACGTACTCGTACACCCAGCCCAGGCCCGTGGCGTCCGGTCCGATGGTGGGATCGGTGGCGGCGGGCAGGCGGCCGCGCAGCCCGTTCAGGTACTCGAGCACCCGCGAGCGCGCCCAGTAGAGATCGGTCCCATCCTCGAAGATCACGTACACCAGGCTCATGCCGAAGAACGAGTACCCGCGGACCGTCCGGGCGCCGGGCACTTTCAGCATCTGGGTCGTGATCGGATACGTGACCTGGTCCTCGACGATCTGCGGCGCCTGCTCGGCGAAGTCGGTCTGCACGATCACCTGGACGTCGGTGAGGTCGGGCAGCGCCTCGAGCGGAATGGTCTTCACGGCCCACACGCCCGCCCCGCCGATGAACAGCACGGCGAGACCGACGAGGAACCGGTTGCGCGTGGACCAGTTGATGAGTTGACGCAGCATCTGGGCCTCGCTAGCGGCGCGGCGGGGTGGTCGGCGCGTGGGGCGCGGCGCCGTGTCGCTGGTGCGGGGACGCAGGCGCGGTGTGTGGCGGCGGGGCGGCAGATCGGGGGGCGCCCGCGATGTTGCGTGCCTGCTCGCCTGCGCGACTGTGCGTCTGCGCGTCTGCGCGACTGTGCGTCTGCGCGTCTGCGCGTCTGTCTGTCATGTCCATGCCCGCCATTCCCGCCATCGCCGCCTCGAGGTTGGTCTCGGCGTCGAGGAGGAAGGTGCCCGCCGCGACGATCCGCTCACCGGACCGCAGGCCGTCCTTGACCTCGACCAGGCTGTCGGTCTCGATGCCTAACACCACGGCACGAGGCGCATAACGGCCCGCCGAGTCCATCACGAAGACGATCTGGCGGTCGCCGGTGACGAGAGCCGCCTGCCGCGGAACCACGATCGCGCGCCGGCCAAGGAGTGCGCTGATGCGCACCGTGCCGAACAGGCCTGGCCGCACCCGGTTGGCCGCGTTCACCAGGTCGAGCCGCACCCGGCCGGTGCGCGCCTGCGGGTCCACGGTCGGGGAGACGTAGGAGACGCGCGCCCGCACCGTCTCGCCCGGATAGGCATCGAACGACACGTCGGCGCCCTGGCCCACGCGCACCACACCGAGGTCTTCCTCGAACACGTCGGCCTCGAGCCACACCACCGACAGGTCCGCGATCCTGAACAGCGTCGCGCCCGCCATGACCGACTGGCCCTGCACGACGTCCTTCTCGAGCACCGTGCCGGTCACCGGCGC
>Ga0315281_10014563_pt1 | contig 10598 bp, 5 predicted proteins | sample YL17G07_0_MG_FD_204540 | JGI IMG/M metagenome (GOLD analysis project Ga0315281, IMG submission 204540) | Sediment microbial communities from Yellowstone Lake, YNP, Wyoming, USA - YL17G07_0 | ecosystem: Environmental > Aquatic > Freshwater > Lake > Sediment | place: USA: Wyoming | collected... | reverse complement strand
CTTGGAAGGTGCAGGCACGGCGCGCTTGCCTTCAAAATAAAAATCTATTGCGGTCTCCAGCGCGTCCTGCGCGGCGGCCAAGGCTTCGGCCTTGGTGTCGCCCTGAGTGATGGCTTCCGGAATATCGGCGAAGGTTACAACGAAACCGCCGCTGGCTTTGTCGAGGGTGAGGGTGACAGGGTAGATAAACATGGTGCGATCCTTATTTCAATCCAAGTTGTTTCTTGATGCCTTCGAGAGTGCCCGTTTTCAGATCGGCGTTGTGCATGGGTAGAACAGACTGCTCACCGTTCAGGTACACCTTCAGATGCGAGCCTTTACCGGGCTGGAAAGTTGCGCCCTGTTGGGTTAGCCAGCGTTTGAATTCTTTGCTGTTCATGTTCTCGTAGTGCACATTATAAACAATATTGTTTATAAATGACGCATGGCGTCAGACGCGGCTTTTCATGGCATTCCCGACTGACAGCAATCTTCTCATCGAGCTAGCGTAGTGTTCCATACCGGCGCAAAAAAAAGCCATTTACCACGTGGGACACGGGGAGCGCGGGGAAAACATATTGATTTTTTGCGGGACGAGGGAGATGGAAGGGGAATGGAGATTTTTTGTAGTTCACACCTTGCCTATCCGGTTTGTTGCCAAAATAGTTGAGAATGCCAAGAGGCGACATTAGCCTTCGTAGGGCGGATTTGCGTAGCGTAGTCCGCCGAATGTGTTCCGTCATGCGGCGCAATGCGCTTCGCTTATTGCGCCCTACAGGGGATGGATTTTGGCAACAAACCGGATGGGCAAGGTTCACACTAGCTTGTTATCTGTTGCGTTACCGAGAGAAGATGTTGATCGAGAGTCAATAACTCGACGCCAGAATATATGGCGGTTGCGGCAATGATTGCATCCGGAATTTTTATCTTGCGAGTCTGACGCAAATTTATCACGACATCCTCGATTGGCTGCGTCAAGGGAATGAGGGTGAAGTGTTCGAGCCTTTCTTTGATTAGCGATTTTTCTTCGCCTGTAATACCTGGAAAGCCAAGCAATTCCATCCGGGTGATGGCGCTATAGGCACATTCAACAGAAAGAATCTGGCGCTCGGTAATCAGCGCCAGAACAGCAGGATTGGATTTCAGAAAGCCAAGGGAAGCTCTGAACAAGTGTCATTCCCGCGAAAGCGGGAATCCATGTTTAGTAAGGAAAAATGGTTCCCCGCTTTCGCGAGGATGACAAATCAGTGAGCATTTTCATTTTATCCCTTTTGCATAGAACTGTAGAGCTAGATTCCTGGAAAGCCATTTACCACGGGAGACACGGGGAGCACGGGGGAAACCCAATACATTTTGATTAAACCTTTGCATGCGGCTGAAAAATCAATTTATGCACAACAGTCTTCTTGCATTTCTCCGTGTCCCCCGTGGTCAAAAAACCCGTTTGCAGCAGTTGCAGGCCGGGTTAGCGCAGCGTAACCCGACATCTTCGCGGTGATTCCCACGTCGGGTTACGCCCTTTGGGGCTAACCCGGCCTACATTCGACTTCCTGCATTTCTCCGTGTTCTCCGTGGTCAAAGATGCCGTTTGCAGATCGACTGGATTCCGGCTCGCGCTGCGCTCGTCCGGAATACCAAATAAACGCCGCCACTATGCAAAGGCAGCATGTCATGACAACTTTGAAAAGAAATGGCGCAGAATATTACCTATTGATTGCCGGTCATTGAAGCCCAATCCCGCAAACCGGAATACACATTCAGGAGACACCATGCTATCGCGGCTAGAAGAACAGAAACAATCCATCCTGGCATCGGTGCTGAATGTGGCGGATACGCGCCTTGCCGGTACGCAGCGCGACGAGGCCAGGTCTTTCATCGGCGGGTACTACGAGCAGGTCGATGCGGAGGATATGCTCGACCGTTCGGTGGACGATTTATACGGTGCGGCGATGGCGCATCTTTTTTTCGGCAGGGTGTTCGCGAGCGGCACGCCGAAACTGCGCATTTACAACCCCAGCCTCGACGAGCACGGCTGGACTTCGCCGCATACGGTGATCGAGATCGTCAACGACGACATGCCTTTCCTGGTCGATTCGGCCGGCATGGAGATCAACCGTCAGGGCGGCGCGCTCAATCTGCTCATTCATCCGCTGTTCCGCGCACGACGCGATGCGAAACACCGCCTCGAGGCTTTGCTCGGCACGGATGGCGACGGCAGGCAGGAATCGTTCATGCATGTCGAGATCGGGCGCGAAACCGATCCCGCGCGGCTCAAGGCACTGGAAGAGGGGCTGCTTGCCGTGCTCGCCGACGTGCGCGCGGTAGTGGGCGACTGGCAGGCGATGCGTGCGCGCATGTCGGAAGCGCTCGCCGAACTGGGCAATGCGCCCGCAACGCTCGACACGAATGAAGTGGCCGAGGTGCGCGCGTTTCTAGCCTGGCTGAACGACCAGCATTTCACTTTTATCGGCTATCGCGAATACGAACTTATCGGTGTCGATGGCGAAGACCAGTTGCGCGGCGTGCCGCGCTCGGGCCTGGGTGTGTTGCGCGCCCATGAGGAAGGCGCGCTCTCGGCGGGATTCAGGGAGCTTCCCGCGAGCATACGCAAGCTCGCGCGCGAACCCAAGGCGTTGATTCTCACCAAGGCGAACACACGCGCCACCGTGCATCGCCCCGGCTATCTCGATTACATCGGCGTGAAGCGCTTCGATGACAAGGGTAATGTCACCGGCGAGCGCCGCTTTGTCGGGCTGTACACCTCGTCGGCCTATCACGAGCGCCCGCGCGACATTCCGCTGTTGCGCTACAAGGTGGCTTCGGTCGTGGCCAAGGCGGGTTTCCCGCCCGCGAGCCACCTGGGAAAAAGTCTGGTGACGGTGCTGGAAACCTACCCGCGCGACGAACTCTTCCAGGTTGACGAGCAGACCCTGCTCGATACCGCGCTGGGCATACTGCGTCTGGGCGACCGCCGCAAGACGCGCGTATTCATGCGCCGCGACGTCTATGGGCGCTTTTATTCGTGCCTGATTTATGTGCCGCGCGAAAACTTCAATACCGAGTTGCGCCTGCGCATCCAGGACATTCTCAAGCGCGCCTGCCACGGCAGCAGCGTCGAATTCACCGTGCACCTTTCCGAGGCGGTGCTGGCGCGCCTGCATATGCTGGTGCGCACGCCGCCGGGCGATGTTCCCGTTCCCGACACCCATGCGATCGAAGCCGATATCGAACACGCAATGCGGCGCTGGGAAGACGACCTTCAACTCGCGCTCGGCGAAAGCAGCGGCGAGGCGGAGGCGACGCGACTGCTGCGCATCTACGGCCATGCGTTTCCGTTCGCTTATCGCGATAACGTGAGCGCACGCAGCGCGGTGCGCGATATCTCCATGATGGAGGGCTTGAGCTGCGACCAGCCGTTCGCCATCAACCTGTATCGTCCCGTCGAGGCGGGCCGCGACGGCCTGCGACTGCGCGTGCTCCGGCTCGGCGAACCGGTGCCGCTTTCGGGAAGCCTGCCGATGCTGGAAAACATGGGCGTGACGGTTCTCGATGAACAGTCGTATGCAATCGAGCGCGCGGCGCTCGACAGGGTGCATATTCACGATTTCGGCTTGCGCGCCACACAGGAGATTGGCGACATCGAAACGCTCAAGCCGCTGTTCGAGGAAGCATTCGGCAGGGTGTGGCAGCGCGAAACCGAGAGCGATGGATTCAACCGCCTGGTGCTCGCGGCGGGGCTGGGCAGCGATGACATAGTAGTGCTGCGCGCCTACGCCAAGTATCTCAAGCAGATCGGGTTCACCTTCAGCCAGGCTTACATCGAACAGACGCTTGCCGGCAACGCGAAAATCGCGCGGCTGCTGGCCGATCTTTTCAATAGCCGATTCGATCCCGCCAAGACAGGCGATGCGCCGGCAACGGCACAGCGCACCGCGCAGGAGATCGAAACAGCGCTCGATGCAGTCGCCAACGCGGACGAGGACCGCATTCTGCGGCGTTTGCTCGCGCTGATCCAGGCGACCTTGCGCACCAATCGTTTCCAGCGCGATAACGCGGGCAGACGCAAGCGCTACGTTTCTTTCAAGCTGGCATCGCGGCAGATCCCCGAGCTTCCCGAACCGCGGCCGCTTTACGAAATCTGGGTGTATTCGCCGCGCGTCGAGGGCATTCACCTTCGGGGCGGCAAGGTCGCGCGCGGGGGGCTGCGCTGGTCGGACCGCATGGAGGATTTCCGCACCGAAGTGCTCGGCCTCGTCAAGGCGCAGATGGTGAAAAACGCGGTGATCGTTCCGGTGGGTTCGAAAGGCGGCTTTGTGGTCAAGAACCCGCCCCCGGCCACGGACCGCGAAGCGACTCTCGCGGAGGGTATCGCGTGCTACCGGACTTTTCTGCATGCGCTGCTCGATCTCACCGACAATCTGGTTGCGGGCAAGGTGGTACCGCCGCGCGACGTGGTGCGCCACGACGACGACGATCCCTATCTCGTGGTGGCGGCGGACAAAGGGACGGCGGCATTCTCCGACATCGCCAACGCCGTGAGCGCAGAGTATGGTTTCTGGCTGGGCGACGCATTCGCCTCGGGCGGGTCGGTGGGCTACGACCACAAGAAAATGGGCATCACCGCCAAGGGTGCGTGGGAATCGGTGAAGCGTCACTTCCGCTGGGTCGATGGCGAAGGAAACGGGAAGGGCATCGATACGCAAGCCACCGATTTCACGGTCGTGGGCATCGGCGACATGTCGGGCGACGTGTTCGGCAACGGCATGCTGCTGTCGCGCCATATCAAGCTCGTCGCGGCTTTCGATCACCGGCATATTTTTCTCGATCCGGACCCGGATCCCGAAAGCAGTTTCCGCGAGCGCGAACGCCTGTTCAATCTGCCGCGCTCGAGCTGGGACGATTATGACAAGTCGCTCATCTCGCGCGGCGGCGGCGTGTATGCGCGCTCGTCAAAGACGCTGGCCATCGGTGCCGAGGTGAAGCGTGTGCTCGATATCGCCGAAGACTCGTTGACCCCCAGCGAACTGCTGCGCGCCATTCTCAAGGCGCCGGTGGATTTGTTCTACAACGGCGGTATCGGCACCTACGTCAAGGCCAGCCGGCAAAGCAACGCCGAGGTGGGAGACCGCGCCAACGACGCCATCCGCGTCAACGGCAGCGAGCTGCGCTGCAAGGTCGTGGCCGAAGGCGGCAACCTCGGTTTCACGCAACTGGGGCGCGTCGAGTTTGCCTTGAAGGGCGGCTGCATCAACACCGACGCCATCGACAATTCCGCGGGCGTGGATTGTTCCGACCACGAGGTGAATATCAAGATTCTGCTCGGCCTGGTGCAGGCCGACGGCGAGCTCACCGAAAAGCAGCGCAACAAACTGCTTGCCGAAATGACCAGCGAAGTGGCGGAACTTGTTCTGGCCGACAACTATTACCAGACACAGTCGCTCGCGATATCGGGTGTGCGCGCCGAAAAGCTGCTCAACGCGCAAATGCTGTTCATGCGCCACCTCGAAAAATTGGGGCGCCTCAACCGCGCGGTCGAGTTTCTCCCCTCGGACGACGTCATCGCCGAGCGCCGCGCGGCCAAGGCCGGGCTGACGTCCCCCGAGCGCGCCGTGCTGCTGGCGTACAGCAAAATGGCGTTGTACGACGAGCTGACCGTATCGGAGCTGGTGGACGACCCTTACGTGGCCCAGGCTCTGGCCGATTACTTTCCGGGGGCGCTGGCGGAGCGCTACCGCGAGACGATGGCGCGCCATCCCCTGATGCGCGAAATCATCGCCACGGTGGTCACCAACACCATGATCAACCATGTCGGCAGCGTGTTCGTGCACCGCATGCAGCAGGAAACGGGCGCCGCCGCGCACGAAGTGGCGCGCGCCTACATCCTGGTGCGCGACATATTCGGATTTACTTCGCTGTGGTCGGACATTGAAGCGCTCGACAACCGCATCCCGGCGCGCGTACAGGCGGAGATGCTCATCGATGCAGGTAGATTGCTGCTGCGCGCGACGCTATGGTTCCTGCGCCGCCGCCGCGAAAAGCTGCCCATCGCCGATGTGCTCAAGATTTTTCGTCCGGGCGCCGATAAGCTGAGAAGCGAGCTTGTATCGCTGCTCAATGAAGGCGATTTGCAGGCGCTGCGCGCACAGCAGACCAGACTCGAAGCGTCGGGTGTTCCTGCGCCGCTTGCCGAAAGGGTGGCGGGAGTGGACGCCTTGTATGCCGCGCTCGATATTGTCGAGGCCGCGGCGGAGCAGGGTGTGGGAGTGGATCTGATCGCGAGGATCTATTTCGTGCTGGCGGGCAGGCTCGAATTGCGCTGGCTCGCCGCGCAGATTGCCGCGCTTCCCGCCGAGTCGCAATGGCAGGCGCAGGCACGCAACGCCTTGCGCGACGATTTGACGCATCAGCAGCGCCTGATCACCGCGCGGGTCGCTATACTGTCACCTGGGAGCCGCGATGCCCGGACGATGATCGAGGCCTGGCTTGAACACAACGCATTGCCACTCGCGCGCCTGGGCGAAATGGTGCAGGAGTTCAAGACCGGTCCGTCGCCGGACCTGGCGATGTTGTCGGTGGTATTGCGGGAGTTGCGGGGGTTGACTTGAATCTCCCCTGAAAAAAGCGGCACGGCAAGGGTGGCCGGAGTCGTGGAGGAAATTGGCTTGATGCGCGCATGCAACTTGCTGGCTGGCGTGAGAAACAAATGGATCGGGCTGCGTGCGCAGTTCCTGGCTGTCCTCGTCTGTTTTCCCGTATCGCTCGCCGCTGCCGATGCCGCACTGGAAATCGCCGTCTTCCCCTACCTGAGCACGCGCGCGGTAATCGAGCTTTACAATCCAATCCAGGAACATCTCGAGAAGAGATTGCACCGTCCGGTGCTGTTCGTGACCGCGCCGGATATGCGCACTTTTGTCGAGCGCACCCAGCGCGGCGAGTACCGCTTCGTCCTGACCGCCCCGCACTTCGCCCGGCTTGCACAGCGCGAAGCGGGCTACAAGCCGCTGCTGCGGGTGAAAGCCGAATTGCAGGGGTTGCTGGTTGTGGACAAGGACAGTCCCTTCCGCCGCATAGGCGATTTGCGCGGACAAACGGTAGTGACGCCCGATAGGCTCGCCATAGCGGCGACGCTCGGAATCCAGATGCTGCGCGCGAGCGGGCTTAAACCGGGCGAGAATGTCACATTGCAAACCTCGTCGTCGCATAATTCGGCGGTGTTGTCCGTGCAGAAAAAAGAGAGCGCCGCCGCGATCACGGCCACGGGCGCTTTGCAGCAGATGCCCTTGGAGTTGAGGAGCAGCGTGCGCATTCTCGGCAAGAGCGATGGTGTGCCGAACATCATGTATCTCGCACACCCTGGCGTTCCGCTCGCTGAGGTGATGAGAGTGCGCGATGCACTGCTCGATTTTGCGGACAACACGCCGGAAGGCCGCGCTTTCATGGACAGTACCGGGTTTGTCGGGTGGCGCTCCCCCACTGCGAAAGAGATGAGCCGTCTCGATCCTTATGCCAACGACGTCAAGGACATGCTGAGGAAGGCGCGATGAAAGACGTGCCATTCCACCGTTCGCTGCGCTTCAAGCTGGTGCTCGCCAGCATTCTCGTCGAATTTGTCATGCTAACGATTCTCGTCGGCAACAGCGTGCGCGTCATGGAGCATGCGCTGCTCGATCAGGCGGAGCTGCGCCTTCAGGAATTGAAGCCGCTGCTCAACGCCACGCTCGCGCCCGCGCTCGCGGAGCGCGATTTTGCCAAAATGGAAGAAGTACTCAGGCACGCGCGGCGCGAGAACGGCATCGTCTATCTGGTGCTGTTCGACAATGCCGGCAAGGTTGCCGCATCCGAAGGCTGGCAGAATGGGAGGCCGCTTCCGTCGCTCGATACGCATCTTGGCGAGCAGGACGACGACAGTGTCGATCGCTTCGATACCGAAATTCCCGTCACCCTGGCCGGCAAGACATACGGCAAGCTGCGCTTCGGCGTCTCGACAAAATTCCTGACCGAGGCGAAGGCCAGTATTCTACAGCAAAGCCGCGCCATTGCTTCGCTCGAAATCCTGATTTCCTTCGCGCTGCTGATGTTCCTGGGTTACTGGATGATGCGGCACCTGGGCATACTGACGGATGCCACGGCGGAAGTCAGAGCGGGAAATTTCGATGTCCGGCTCCCGGTAAAAAATAACGACGAAGTGGGAAGGCTCACGGTCGCGTTCAATACCATGGCCGCGGCGGTGCGCTCGCGTATCGATCAGATGAGCGCCAGCGAGGCGCGCTTCCATGCCATCGCCGATTTCACCTACGGCTGGGAAAACTGGATCGGTCCCGACGGGCATATGCTCTGGGTGAATTCGTCGGTCGAGAGGGTGATCGGCTATACGCCGGAAGAATGCCTGCGCATGGAAACCTTTCCGCTCGCGGTGATAGCCGAGGATGACTTGAGCCGAGCCACCGCCGAATTCCGAAATGCGATTCGCGGCGGCGCAGGCAAGGACTTCGAGTTTCGCGTGAAAAGAAAGGACGGTTCGCTGCTCTGGGTCGAGGCCGACTGGCAGCCCATCTACGGCGTGCACGGCGAATATCTCGGCATCCGCAGCAGCATCCGCGATATTTCCGCGCGCAAGGAGGCGGAGCTGCGCCTGCGCGCCGCGCTCGCGTGGCTGCAGCAGTCCGAGGAAATGCAGCGCCGCTATCTGATGCAATCCCAGGAGGAGCAGGCGCGGTTGAATTCCCTGCTGGCTGCGATGAATCTCGGCATTCTGTTCGTCGGCACCGACAACCGGGTGATGTATTACAACCCCGCGTTCCTGCGCACCTGGATGATCCGCTCCGATACCGAGCTGGTGGGCATGGAGATACGGGACCTCATCAACCATTCCGCGAATGTGCTCGCGCGCCCCGACCATTATTCCGAGCATGTCATGCACGTGCTCGGCACGCACGAGGTGTCGGAGAATTTCGAAGTCACCATGACCGATGGCCGCCTGGTGACACAGCTTTCCTATCCGGTGCACGACCGCGAGGGAAGATTCATCGGGCGCCTGTGGATTTATGAAGACATCACCCGCGAGCGGCAGACCGCGGAGCAATTGATTTACCTGGCGGAGCGCGACTCGCTCACCGGCCTGTTCAACCGCCACCGCTTCCAGGAAGAACTCAGCCGCATGATTGTCGATACGGAACGCCACAAGACCAGCGGCGCGCTGCTGTTTTTCGACCTCGACGAATTCAAGTACATCAACGATACCTTCGGCCATCGCGCCGGCGATGCGATGCTGATCCGCGTGGCGAGCGAGGTGAGCGCGCTCATCCGGCGCAACGAGATTTTCTCGCGCCTTGGCGGCGACGAGTTCGCGCTCCTGATACCCGATGTGGCGGGTAACGAGGCCGAGGCGCTTGCCGAAAGGGTCGTGCGCGCGATATCGCAGATACCATTCCGCTTCGAAGGACAGAACCTGCGTCTCACCACCAGCCTGGGTATCGCGATGTATCCGCAGCATGCGGACAATGTAGAGGACCTCATCGCCCACGCCGATGCCGCCATGTATCAGGCGAAGGATGTCGGCAAGAACGGCTGGCGTATCTATCGCCCCGATCTCGATGCGTCGCGCGAAATGATCAGCCGCATGACATGGAGCGATCGCATCACCCATGCGCTGGAGAATGGATTGCTGCGACTGCATTTCCAGGGTATCTACCATGCCGGTAACGGCAAACTGGCGCATCTTGAAGCGCTGGTGCGCATGGTCGACAAGGACGACGGGGAAACGCTGATCATGCCCGGCCATTTCATTCCGTTCGCCGAAAAAAGCGGCAAGGTGCTGAATATCGATCGCTGGGTGCTGCGCGAGAGTATTTGCCTGCTGGCGAGTTCGAAAGAGATTCCGCCGCTTGCGGTGAACATTTCCGGACGTTCCTTCGACGAGCCGACCCTGCCGCAATACATCGCCGAACAACTGGCCCACTACAAGGTGGAGCCGCACCGTCTGTATGTCGAACTGACCGAAACCGCAGCGGTATCCGATCTGCACGATGCGCAGCGCTTCATCGAAGCGCTGCACCGCACCGGGTGCGGCGTCTGCCTGGACGATTTCGGCGCGGGCTTTTCCTCGTTCGCCTATCTCAAGCACCTGCGCGCGGATACCTTCAAGATCGACGGCCTGTTCATCCGCGATCTGCCCAACGATCGCGACAATCAGGTGTTCGTCAAGTCGATGGTCGATGTGGCGCGCGGCCTGCACAAGACCACCATTGCCGAATTTGTCGAAAGCGCGGAAACACTGGCCATGCTCAAGGAATTCGGCGTCGATATGGTGCAGGGTTACTACCTCGACATGCCGCAGGCCAAACATCCTGCCATTGCGGGAAGTTGCGAAAACGCCGCGCCAAAGTACGGGACATACTGAATACAAGCCGGTCGATCGCTACCACGCGCTTTCGTCTGGGCCGGGCCATCGCCAGACATCTTTCGCAATACCCGTGCTGCGGAATACACAGCGCGCGAGCGCGAGTAGTTAGATATAAATAAGGTTCGTCAGTAAAATAAGTGGGTAATGAATATACGAGTCAATTATGCAACTCATTGATAATAAGTTATATATTTCTGTATTTCTTCATGAAATCGTT
>Ga0315281_10014562_pt1 | contig 10598 bp, 7 predicted proteins | sample YL17G07_0_MG_FD_204540 | JGI IMG/M metagenome (GOLD analysis project Ga0315281, IMG submission 204540) | Sediment microbial communities from Yellowstone Lake, YNP, Wyoming, USA - YL17G07_0 | ecosystem: Environmental > Aquatic > Freshwater > Lake > Sediment | place: USA: Wyoming | collected... | reverse complement strand
GGCTCGCACGCGCCGGTTCATACTGCACCTCATCTTGTGGTTGCCAGTGGCGTCGCTCGCCGCGTGCAGCTCGTGGCAGCGGGTCGGCACGCCCGAGGTGGGGGCGCCCCCGCAGCAACGCCTTCCGGAGAGCTTCGACGCGTTCGGCGTCTACCGGCAGATGGGGCTCATGGCCGAAGCAGGTCCGATCCCGTTCGTCGGCGCCGTGCGGGTGCTCGCAGGCCCCAGCCCGGACTCCCTCGTCGTCGTCGTGGCGCTGTCGCTCCAGAACCGTGGGCTGAGCTTCCACCGCGACGGTGACGCTTTTCTCGCCGAGTACCGCGTCGAGCTCACCTTCCGGCAGGGGACGACGGTCGCGCGGGAGGTGACGAGCGACGAACGCATCCGGGTGAGCACGTTCCGCGAGACCCAACGCTCCGACGAGAGCGTCATCTTCCAGAAGTTCGTGCCGCTCGCGGCGGGCCAGTACGGCTTGGTGGCCACGGTGCGCGATCGCAACGGACCCAACGCGAGCCATTCCGAGCAGCTGCTGATGGTGCCGAGATTCGGCGTCCCCGCGGTCAGCGCGCCGCTCGCCGTGTACCAGGGGCGGCCCCGCGCCGCGCTCTCCTCGTCTCTCGAGGTCGTGGCGAACCCGCGTGCGACGGTGGAATACGGTTCCGATTCCCTGCAGTTCTACGTCGAGTCGTACAGCCTGCCGCCAGGCACCGTGATCGTGTACACCGCGCTCGACGCAGGCGGGCACGTCGCGTGGACGGACAGCACGCGCGTGGCGGCGGCGACCCCGATCCTGGGGATGCTGTTCACGGTCCCGCCCGGGCGACTCTCGATCGGGCGCTACGAGCTCCGGGTCGCCCTGGGCGGCAGCGTCATCGCGTCCACGCCGTTCCTGGTGTCGTTCTCGGATCGCTGGGTCCTGTCGAGCATGGAGGACGTGATCTCACTCCTCCGGTACTTCGCGTCGCCGGACACCCTGCGGGCGCTGCAGCAGGCACCGCCGGAGGAACAGGGCGCCGCCTGGCTGCGGTTCTGGCGCGCGACCGACCCCAATCCGGCCACGCCGGAGAACGAGGCGCTCGACGAGTACTTCGCCCGGGTGCAGGCCGCCAACGAACGGTTCCGCGAGGAGGGCCTGCCGGGATGGCTCACCGATCGCGGCGAGGTCTTCATCGGGTTGGGCGAGCCCGACGACGTCGTCGATCGTCGATCGGAGATGCAGGGCCGCTCGCGCCTCGTGTACTGGGTGTACAACGCCTACCGTCTCACGCTGAGCTTCATCGATGACAGCGGTTTCGGGCGCCTCCGCCTGGATCTGCGCTCGCGGTCGGAGTACCTCAGCGTCCTCAGCCGCATCCGCCGCGGGCCGTGACCGTCCCCGCGCGGCGCGAACCCTGGCGCCGCGTCCTCCATCTTGCTTCCGGGAGCCTCGGACTCGCGGCGCCGCTGGCGCCTGCCCGTGTCGCGACGTTCTTCTTCCTTGCGCTGGCCGGCGTCGCCCTGGCGCTCGAGCTGGCGCGGTTGCGCGCCGGGGCGGCGCGGTCACTGGTGGGGCGGGTGGGCGGCGGGCTGTTCCGTTCCGTGGAGGCGGGCCGCGTGAGCGGCGCCACCACGCTTGCCATCGGGTACGCGCTCACGTGGTGGCTCTTCCCTCCGGCAGTCGCGGCGAGCGCGATCGTGGTCGCGGCGGTGGCCGATCCCGCGGGAGCGGTCGTCGGCATGCGCTTCCACCCGAACGCCGGCCGCAAGACGATGATCGGCTCCGCCGCAGTGCTCCTCGCCTCGGCCCTGGTCCTTCTCGCGATGGGCATCGCCCCGGTGCCGGCGATCGTCGCGGCGGCCGCGGCGGCGCTGGCCGAGCGCGCGCCCTGGCCCGCGGTGGACAACGTGAGCGTGCCGCTGCTCACGGCGGCCGCGCTGGCGGTCGTGTCATGAACGTCACGCGCTGGTTGCGGTGATGCCGGAGCGGAAGCGCCTCTTCCTCGTCGACGGCTACGCGCTGATCTACCGGGCCTTCTTCGCCATGCTCTCGCGACCGCTCACCACCAGCCGCGGCGAGAACACGTCGGTGGCCTGGGGCATCAGCAACTTCCTCCTCCGGGTGCAGGGCAAGCACCGGCCCGACTACGTCGCCTGGGTCCATGACGCGGGCACCAGCTTCCGGCACGAGGCGTACCCCGAGTACAAGGCGACCCGGGAGAAGCTCGACGCCGAGCTCCAGCAGGACTTCGACCGGTCGGTGACGCGGGTGGAGGCGCTGCTGCGCGCCTTCCAGGTTCCGCTGGTGGCGGTGGACGGCTACGAGGCCGACGACGTCATCGCGACCCTCGCCGTGCGGGCCGAGCGCGAGGGCCTTGACGTCGTCATCATCTCCGGGGACAAGGATTTCTATCAGCTCATCGGCGAGCACGTGACGCTCCTCAATCCGGGCCGCGGCGGTCCGGCGGCGGTCGAGGAGCAGTTCGTGACCCCGGCGAACGCCGCGGAGCGGCTGGGCGTGCCGCCGGCCCAGACCGTGGACTTCCTCGCGCTGGTGGGGGACACGTCGGACAACATCCCCGGGGTGACGGGCGTCGGCGAGAAGACGGCGCAGAAGCTCCTCGCCGAGCACGGTTCGCTCGATGCCGTGCTGGCGCACGCGTCCGCGATCCCGACCAAGCGGGTGCGTGAGGCGCTGGAGCGGGAGGCGGACCTGGCGCGGCTGTCGCGCGAGTTGGTCACGCTGCACCGCGACGTGCCGGTCGCGCTCGACCTCGGCGCCTTCGCGGCCAGCGAGCCGGACTGGCCGGCGTTGCTCGCGCTGATGAGCGAGCTCGAGTTCCACTCCCTCGTGAGAACGTTAGGCGTACGCGCCGGCGCGCCGGCGCCCCTGCCCGCGGCGCGCGCGTCCGGGCCGCCGCGCGGGGTGGTCGACACGCCGGCCCGGGTGGCGGAGACGGTGCGCCGGGTGCGCGCGGCCGGGGTCTGCGGACTCGCCGCCTGCGCCGGCGGGCCGGACCCGATGCGCGCGGAGCTCGTCGGCCTGGCGATCGCGACGGCGGACGGCGCCGCCTGGTACCTCCCCTTCGGCCACCACTCGCCGGGGGACGTCTTCGAGCGGACCGAGGTCAGGAACCTCCCGCCGCTCGGGGATCCCGCACTGGCACCGCTCGCCGAGCTCCTGGCGGACGCCACGGTCGCCAAGGTGGGCCACGACCTCAAGTCGGCCTGGCTGCTCCTCCGCCGCGCCGGAGTCGCCTTGGGCGGCGTCGCGTTCGACACGATGATCGCGAGTTTCATGATCGATCCCGGCAAACGCTCGCACGCGCTCGACGCGCTCGCCCTCGAGCACTTCGGCTCCCGCCTGCGGACCCTCGAGGAGGTGACCGGGAAAGGGAAGACGGCGAAACCCTTCGCGGAAGTTCCGGTGCAGGAGGCGGCGGAGTTCTCCGCCGCGGCGGCGGACTGCGCGCTCCGGCTGCGCGCGCTCTTCGAGCCGACGCTGGCGGACCACGACCTCACCCGGCTTCTGCGCGACGTCGAGATCCCGCTCATCGGCGTCCTGGCGGACATGGAGTGGGAAGGGATCGGCGTGGATCTCGCGGTGTTCGAGCGTCTGACGGCGGAGTTCCGCGAGGAGCTCCGCGGGCTCGAGCGCGGCATCACTGCCGCGGCGGGGACCGACTTCAACCTCCAGTCCACCCCACAGCTCCGGCACGTCCTGTTCGAGAAGCTCCAGCTGCCGGTCCTCAAGAAGACCAAGACCGGCGCGTCCACCGACGCTGAGGTGTTGGAGGAACTGGCAGCGATGGGCCACGAGGTGCCGCGGCTCCTGCTCGACTACCGGGAGGTCGCGAAGCTGCTCTCCACCTACCTCGAGGCGCTCCCCGCGGAAGTGAACCCGCGCACCGGCCGCATCCACACGTCCTTCAACCAGATCGGCGCGGCCACCGGTCGTCTCAGCTCCAACAACCCCAACCTCCAGAACATCCCGGTCCGCACCGCGCGCGGCGAAGCGATCCGCCGCGGATTCGTGCCGCGCGCGGGATCCCGTTTCGTCATCGCGGACTATTCCCAGATCGAGCTCCGGCTCCTCGCCCACCTTTCCGGCGACCCGGCTTTCGTCGCGGCGTTCGAGGCCGGCGGCGACATCCACCGCCAGACCGCCGCGGTGATCTTCGGGGCCAAGGCCGAGGCAGTGACGGGCGAGCAGCGCGCGCGCGCCAAGACCATCAACTTCGCCACGATCTACGGCCAGGGGCCGCACGCGCTGGCCCGCCAGCTCGGCATCCCGTACGACGAGGCGAAGCGCTTCATCGAGGAGTACTTCGCGCGGTTCGCCGGCGTGCGGCGCTTCCTCGACGACACGGTCGCGTCGGCCAAGCGGAAAGGCTACGTCGAGACGATCTTCGGCCGGCGCCGGTACATCCCGGAGCTGAAGGACAAGAGCCACAACATCCGGGCCTTCGGCGAGCGCACGGCGACCAACTCCCCACTCCAAGGCTCGGCCGCGGACCTCATCAAGATCGCGATGGTCCGGGTCGCGCAGGCGCTTCAGGACGGCTTCCACGCCCGTCTCCTTCTCCAGGTCCACGACGAGCTCGTGGTGGAAGCCCCGGAGCCGGAAACGCGCGCCGTCGCGGAGCTGATGAAGCGCCACATGGAGGGGGCGGCAGCGCTCCGGGTCCCGCTCGTGGCCAGCGTGGGGATCGGTCCGAACTGGCTCGAGGCCAAGGCCCACTGACGGACCCCGCTCCGACCTGGCGGGAATTCCGTCGTCGCCGCGACGGCCTCGCGCACGCGCTCGACGGCGGACTCTGGCTGCACCGCTTCACGCTCGACGATCGGCCGATGGCGCATCTGGTGAGCAGCGACCGCGACGCGCTCCTCGCGTGGGGCGCGGCGCGCGCTCTTGATGGCCGGTTCCTCCAGTTCAAGCCGCTCCGCCACCCCCGGACCGGCCTCCGCGTGCCGGCGTGGCACTGGGACCTCTGGGAGGAACGGATCCCGCCCCGGCAGGGCACCGGGTGACGCGCGTCACGCCCCGGACCCGGTCGGCGCCGTTGCTGCGGGCGGTCCCGTCCTGCAGATTGGCGGGGCCAGTCGGGTCGGCACCGGGCTTCGGGACCGTCCACCCGTCCACCTCCACCGGAGCAGGCACGTGAAGGGGTTGTCCTGGTTTTCCTGTCGGGGCCTGTTGGTATCGGGCCTCTTCGCGGTTTCGCCCGCGGTCGCCGGCGCGCAGCGCGTCGCGGTCGCGCCGCTGGGTGCGCCGCCACGGGGAGTCACGGCCTCCTTTCCCGGCCTTCTGATCGCCTTCGGGCCCGACACCAGCTACATCCTGGTGTATCCGTCGCTGTGGGAGCGGCGCAGCGTCTTTCGCCAGGTGCAGGGCGAATGGACGATCGTCGAAGCGGCGTTCACGCGCGACAGCACGCGCGCCGCGCACGACGTGTTGGGCAAGGCGGTCGGGATGTACATCAACGGAGTGTCGGTGGGCGCGGGCCGGGTGCGTCAGGTGCTGCCCGGCTTCTGCGGCGATCCGCCGGCGTGGTGCCCGACCCGGGCGGTCGTGGAGGTGGTCGGCGCGCTGATGCGGACCGAGCCCCCCATCGTGGCCGTCAGCCCGCCCCCGAACCACAGCGCCGAGACGGTGGACCCGACCGACGACGAGGTGGCCGCGGCGACCCGCGCGCTGCTGGCGGTGTTCCGCACCGCCGCGGGGATCCGCCTCCGCATCACGGAAGAGCAGATGGGCGCGCCGACGGTCTTCGCCGTCAACGACGTCGACAATGAGCACCGGATCGTGGTGGCGGCGGGGTCCCTCGACCTCGGCGGGGGCGGGTCATTCAGCGGCTTGGTGGTCGGCCTCGCGGCGGACACGATGCTGCGGGCGGCGGCGGGACGCGCGATCCGTCTCGGGGCCGGCCAGACCGAGGAGTTGCGGTCGGTGTCCGCGTTCGACGTGAACGGCGACACGCGCGACGAGTTGCTGCTTGCCTGGAAGCGCGGCGACGACTGGCAGTTCGAGCTGCTGGGCGCCGACCGCCTGAGCCGCTTCTCCCAGCTCTGGCACGGCCCCGACCGGTCAGTGCCGACCGCCGCCCCCGCGCGGCCCGGCCGCCGCTAGCACCGCGGCTCCGGCGTAGCCTCAGCCGGGCAGCGACGTGTCGTCGACGCCGCCGCTGGCGCGGCGGTAGCTGCCGCCGGCGCCCTTGCGACGGTAGCCCGGCCACCAGTTGAACCGCCCGGCCAGGTGCATCACCGCCGGCACCATCACCATGCGGATCAGCGTCGCGTCGAGCAGCACCGCCACCGCCAGCCCGAAGCCGATCAGCTTCACCGCCAGCACCCGCGCGTAGACGAACGCCCCGAAGACCAGGATCATGATCAGCGCCGCGCTGGTGATGGTCGCGCCGGTGGCCGCGAGGCCCGCCGTCGTCGCGGCTTCGTTGTCGTGGGAGGCGTCGAACTCCTCCTTGATGCGCGCCATGAGGAAGACCTCGTAGTCCATCGACAGCCCGAACACGAGGGCGAAGACGAGCACCGGCACCAGCACGAAGATCGCCTTGGTCGGCCCCTCCAGGCCGATCAGGCTGCCGCCCACGCCCCACTGGAAGACCAGCACCGTGAGGCCGAAGGCCGCCGCCACCGAGAGCGAGTTCATCAGCACGGCCTTGATGGGCACCAGCAGCGAGCGGAAAACGATCGCGAGCATCAGCCCCGTCGCGCCGAGGACCAGGACGACGAGGAGCGGGAAGCGGCGCAACAGCTCGTCGCGGAAGTCGAGGCTCGAGGCGGCGAAGCCTCCCACCAGCAGTGCGGCACGGTCCAGCGTCGGCAGTCGCCGGATCGCGATGCCCCGTATCTCGCGCACCGCTTCCAGCGATCCGTCGAGCGTCACCGAATCGCGCAGGAAGACGTCGATGGCGGTCGCGGCCCCATCACGGCTCAGGAACGACTTGAAGGCGTCCGGGAGGCGGGCGCGGGCGCGGGCGGTGTCGGCGTACTGCTGGATGTACCAGTACAGCGGGATCCCCGGCCTGAGGTCCACCATGCTCCGGACCTCGTGCACCCGCGGGAGGGCGCGGATCGAGTCCGTCAGCATGCGGAGCCCGCGCAGCCGGTCCAGGTCGATGGCGTTCTCGCCGGCGGGCAGCTCCACCACGACCTTGACCGGCGTGAGCGCGGCGCCCTGCCCCATCTGCTCCAGGATCGCGAGCCCGCGCCCGGCATCGGTGTCCTTGGGGAACCAGCCGGCGACCGGCATGCCGATCCGGAGCCAGTACGACGGCGCCGCGAGGGTCAGGATCACCGCGCCCGAGATGATCACGGCGCGGACCGGGTGCTTGGAGATGCCGAGCGCATAACGGTTCCAGCCCACCTCGGAGCGGAAACGCGCCAGCTTCGACGCCAGCCCCCGGGGCCAGTCGATGCGCTTCCCGAGGATCGCGAGTATCGCCGGGAGGAACGAGATCGACAGGGCGATCGACGTCGCCACCACGATCAGCCCGCTGATGCCCACCGAACGCGTCTCCGAGAGCGGCACGATCAACAGCGCGCCGAGGCCCACCATCACGGTGGCGCCCGACGTGATCACGGCCGCCGAGGCGGTGCGGATCGTGGTCGCTGCCGCGGCGTGCCGGTCCGAGCCCGATTCCATCTCCTCGCGGAACCGCGTCAGCACCAGGAGCGAGTAGTCGATCCCCACGCCCAGTCCCATCATCGTCGTGATGTTGAGGACGAAGATCGACATCGGCATGTACACCGAGATCATCGCGATCACGCCGAGCGTCACGGTGATGGCGATGAATCCCACCGCTACGGGAACCAGCGCCGCCACCACGGCGCCGAACGCGACGATCAGCAGCAGCCAGGTCAGTGGAATCAGGTGCCGCTCGAGCGACTCCGAATCCTCGGCGACGACGGTGCGGGTGTCGTAGTCGAAGGCGGGGCTGCCCGTCACGTGGGTCTCGAAGCCCGGCGGGAGCCCGGCCTCCGTCTCGCGCACGGCCTCGCGGAGCTGCGGCACTTCGCTGGTGGGATCGTTGTCCCGAGCCTGGCGGAGTCCGGCGATCACGAACGTGATCTTCCCGTCGGCGCTACGGAACCGGGTGACGGAGCCGCCGCGCCGCCAGTTGAGGGTCTGGAGCACGAACGGGAGACGGTCGAGGGCCGTGGTGAGCGAGTCCACGTAGGCTGCGAACGGCGCGTCGTCGAGCGTCAGGGAGTCGTGGCGGACGGCGACGACGACAAAATTGGCGAACGGGGTGCCGATGCGGTCGCGGACGAGCGTCTCGGCCCGGGTGGACTCCGAATTGGGGAGGTTCTGCCCGCCCACCTGGAGCCGCTGCTGGACCTCCCGGGCGAACGGGACCATCAGCGCGGCGAAGCATGCCCACGCCACCACGATCGGCCAGCGCCATCGGACGATGAAGTTGGCCGGCAGTGGAATCAACGCTCGTTCCCGACGGGGTCGCGGTGGGAGAAGTGTCCGGCGCGCGCGCGCGCGAACGCATTCTGCCCTAAGGGCGGCGGTTTCGCAATCGCGGCGGGTTTGCCCGGGAACGGCCGACGCGCCATGATTCGGGGTCCATGCCCAGATCGGCGAAGGCCAGCCTGCTGCTGCCGGTGCTCATCGTCCTGCTCCTCGGCGCGGTCGTCGCGGACATCGTGCGGCGCGCCGTGGGGCATACGCCCACCGAAGCGGTCGCGCCCGCGGCCGTTCCTGCGGACGCGGCGCGAGGCGCATCGTCGGCCGGGACGGCCGCACCTGGGACCGGAGGCGGCGACATGGCGCTCTCGGGTTCCGCTGCGGCCCCCAGGACCGCCGCCGACTCCATGGCGCACGCCGGAGTGCGGAATCGCATCCTCATCGAGAGCGAAGGCACCTACCTCGCCACGATGCTCGCGGGCGGTGATTCGACCCTCCGCCGCTGGCCCGACGAACGAGCTGGGACGCCGCTCCGCGTGGCGGTGATCCGCCAGGCCGTGGAGGGGTTCCGCGAGGACTTCGTGTCCAACGTCGGGTGGGCGCTCGGACGCTGGAACGGCGCGCAGCTCCCCGTCCAGCTGGTCCGGGAGCCCGATACCTCGGGCGCGGACATCGTCGTGACGTGGGTCGCGCGGATGGACAGCAACCGGACCGGCCGCGCCGACGTGACCTGGGACGCGCTGGGCCGGATCCGGCGCGTCGCCGTCACCCTGGCCACCCACACGCCCGACGGCCGTCTGGTGGTGGGCCGCCAGATGGTGGCCCTGGCCCTTCACGAGCTCGGCCACGCGCTCGGCCTCGGGCATTCGCCGGAGCGCGCCGACGCCCTCTTCCCCGAGACCTCCGCGATCGAACTCACCGACCGGGACCGCCGAACCGCGCGGCTGCTCTACGGCCTTCCGGTTGGCAGCTTCCGTTAGGTGTCAGGGGAGGCGCTACGGGATGAGCCGGGGACGGGCGCCCGTCTCCAGCGCCATCCCGATCCGGTACGCGTAGTCGGCGTAGCGGAGCAGACCCGCGAAGGGGAAATCCGGCGCCCACTGGTCCGATGCCTGGTGATAGTGGTCCCAGCGGCGGAACAGCGCGCGAGAGGCATCCGTGGTCATCCCTTGGTACGGGCCCGGCGCCGGCACGAGGAAGATGGCCGGCACGCCCATGCGGAGCAGGGGGAAGTAGTCGGAATTGGGCGAGGCCGGGCGCACCTCGGCCACCCAACCCGCGCGGCGCGCGACGTCGACGGCCACCTGGCCCAGGGTGGAGCGGGCGCCGCCCGCGATGTGCCAGCTCACCACCGGTGCCGGCGGCGCGCCGGCATCGAGGTTGATCGCCCCCACGATGCTGGAAGCCGGCACCAGCGGGTGCGCGGCGAAGTAGTCGGAGCCCAGCAGCCCGCGCTCCTCCCCCGTCATCCAGAGGAACAGCACCGGACGCGGCGGCCGGCGGCCGGCCGCCATCGTCTCGGCGATACCGAGCAGCATCGCCGTGCCCGCCGCGTTGTCCGAGAACCCGTTGTAGATCGAGTCCCCGCGCGCGTCCGGCGTCGAGATGCCGAGATGGTCGTAGTGCGCGATGAACGCCACGAACGCGTTGCGCTGAGCGGTGTCGGCGCCGGGTAGGATCGCGGCGACGTTCCGTGCCGGGACCGGGCGCGCCCGCAGCGCGATCGTGACCTCGAGGTGACGGCCCGGCAGCGCCTGCATGCGCTCGGGTTCCGCCACTACCCCGGTCCCCTCGATCAGGCGCTGCGCCAGCGCCGGCCCGGCGATCACCGCCGGGATCTCCGGGACGAAGGACGAGACCGCGTGCGCCTCCTCGGCGAGATACATCCGCGACGGCCCCCGGTCCTGCACGTAGAGGCCGTAGAGATCAGCGTCGCCCAGGAGTTGCACCACGCCCGTCGTCCCGCGCGCGCGCAGCGTGTCGGCCGCCGCCGCGTCGGGCCCGAAGACTCCGCGCATCACTGCGACCTTGCCGCCCAGGTCGGGGAGCCGCTCCGGATGCACGAGGATGTCGCGCGCGGAGCCGACATAGACCAGGTCCCCCGCGAAGCCCGTCAGCGTGCGCGCCGTACCGGCATTGGGGATGAAGGACCGAGGGTAGAAGAACGGGAAGAGAATGGCGCCGCCGC
>Ga0315281_10014561_pt1 | contig 10599 bp, 12 predicted proteins | sample YL17G07_0_MG_FD_204540 | JGI IMG/M metagenome (GOLD analysis project Ga0315281, IMG submission 204540) | Sediment microbial communities from Yellowstone Lake, YNP, Wyoming, USA - YL17G07_0 | ecosystem: Environmental > Aquatic > Freshwater > Lake > Sediment | place: USA: Wyoming | collected... | reverse complement strand
TGCTGGACGAAATCAGAATAATTTGAATAGTCGATTTCTGGTTGAATTCCTGCTGTGGCATGAGGATTGATTATCATGACAAATGTCGTTCCATAATTTGTCACAATCAATGAATTTACCTGTGTAATATGACCAAGTCGATAGTGTTCATTTCGGAACAAGGAAATTGGATATTCATTTCTATGGAAATATTTTTGTAAATACCCAAATTCTGGTGCTAATTGAATCTTACCAAAATCAGGAGTATATGTGGGTGAATATGAGAAATTTTTGACAATATCAGTTACGAAATTACATTTAATTGTGTTAAAATTTTCAATAATTTTGTCACTAGATTGCTTGATAACATTGTCAAATAATTGACTAATGCCACCATTGAAATGTTCGATTGTCGTATTCATTTCTGTTATTATCAAATCTCCACATATACATATAGTTAAAAATTCATTTTTTAATAAGATAATCGTGGCATGAAAAAAATTGAAAATACAAACAGTCTATTCAACCATAGTTTATTATCTAACATAACAGAATAAAGACAGTTCAAGTCATTTTATCAAGATGGAATTTGTGGTCATTTTCGACGATGGGGACAAATTGATTGTTTCCAAAGACATTGAATACCACAACAAAACGACGATGAAATACGATGCGATTTTTATCCAAGTCAAAGGGATAAAAGTTGACATGCATTTCGATGTGACGGATTACACGAGAGAGAACAGTGTGATTTACGTTCCTAAGAAACTGCACTATATGTTCGAGGGAGAGAGTATTGTGAATGTCACACTGATCGATCCGAGAACGATCCAGGACATTACGATAATTCATGTCGTTCCGATCTCGGATAAATTTTATCGTGGTTGCTCACAGCCGAATTTGGTCAAATATATGCAAGGAGCGAAAATCATGACAAATAACACTCTCGTTCCAGAACTGTTTCAGATCAAAGGACTTTTTTCGGTCAATGGAGAGAGATTGGAATACGGAATGACGTGTAATGTTCCATTTAAAGTGGAAGTACTGGAGGTAAATAATGCTAATCCGCTGACTCCCTGGTACACAAAACAAAAGACGCGGGTACCAGTCGCGCCACAGAAAAAAGCACCGACGCAGAATCCAGAGAAGGTGTCAAAGATAGATTTCAGTCCGGTTAAAACTGAAATCTACAAAAAGATGTTCATTAAGAATGGGGAAATTGTTTATATCAAATAAATTTTTTTTCATCAATAGCGAATTTTTCATATTCTGTTCTAATTTCATTTATTCTCAGAGCGATTTCTTTTTGATATACATCTAACGATTTTTGAAATAGAAAAATAGTTTGAATGTCAATCGCGGCAACATTTGGATTAATTTCATGTGGTAGATGTTGTAATTCTAACATGATTTCATTTAGATGAACGAGAGTCAGTGAAAACTTGACGGGAATATTAACAGTTAGGATTTGAATTGTGTCTTTATTCATTTACTAACTAAAATACTTTTCTTTTTATATCATATGCAGGGCGCATTGATAAAAAAAGAAACAAATCTAATCCACGCGAACAATGGGAATAGAATTGTAGCCGAGAATAATGGACGCGGCGAACCTGTGGCGCCCATTGATGATCTGGAAGTATTCTCCGGTCGTCGATTTGATGATGGACACTTCGATCGGCGGGAGTGGTATTTTGCGTTCCGACATGATTTCAAGCATCTCTGTTAGGCGATTGAGAGGTGCGACGAAACCGGTGATCGTAGGGTCGGATTTGAAGGCGATGTGCTTGAGGACGGAAATGTCGCGAAGCGTCTTGACCCCAAACGTCTTCTTAATAGCGGTCGCTATTTGAGGGGTGATAAGGACATTTCCGAGAGGAACAACGGCGAGAGAAGCTGCGATGCTGGGAGAGCAATTGTAGCAATCCATTTGAATAGTGTGAAACATAGTGATATTGCCAATTTGTCGTTTTTTTCATTTTTTTCGGAAAAAATGAAAAATGATAATAATTGGGTATGGGCAGTCTTTTAGAATACATAAACAATCAAATACATAATTAGGACAGCATGTTCCACATTACGTTCGAAAACGGTAGTGGCGACTACGATAAAGAGCATCTAATGCTTTTTTTCTCAACCATTAAAAATTTGATCAATGACACGAGTGCGACCGAAACCGAATTACCCATACAAAAGGAAGAATTCGATAAAATTTATTATTACTACAAATCGACCATTTTTGGCGTCGATAAGAGGACAGTTGATTTTTTAGGATGTGTTGATGAAACGATTCTGAAAGAACATTATGATGTGATGCAAATGGCGAAAGAATTAATGAATGATGAAAATACGGAGCAAGACATTCCGAAGGTCATGAAATTAGCACAAATATGTTACAACACAGAAAGATTTGGATGTGCCCTGGAAATTTACGAAAGGTTAATATCGAATGGTCATCTGGATTATGATATTTTATGCAAAGCAACTAACATTTATGATGAAGTTATTAATGAAAATCCGCTCTTTGTTGGAATTCAATTTAAGAGTGTGTATGTTTGGCAAATATTAGTAGAGAATGCAAAGAAATATGATACCACCTTAGATGATTTTGGGTTCAATGGCGATGATTTAGACAATTATTATGAGCAATTGATGTTATACAGGAACATCAATTTATATCAGAAAATGGAGGAAATCGGTCGGGATGTTAGAGAGCATTTGGCATATGTCTATGCGAGTGAGAGTTTTGGCATGAAATATATACATGAAGCCAAAAGATTGTTTGAATCAGTAATTTGTGACAGTGTAGTTGCTGAAGTTAATAAGGAAGGTAGTATGTCACGATTGGCTTATATTTACACTGATCCAAAACTGTCGACGTCAACCGAGAGTAAAAGAGGTATAAAATTGTATACATTATTAGTGGAGAAAAACGATTGTGATGCAACGAATAGTTTGGCTGTCTGTTATGTGAAAGGAGATTGTGTTGAGAAAAATATGCAATTGGGAAAGAGATTATTTCAAATGGCTGCGAGTCATGGATCTGTCGAGGCAGTCCAAAACTTAAAGCATCTGGTGAAAATTTCCTATTGGAAGTTATAATATTGTTTATACTTTTTTCCAAACAAAAAATCTTCTAGGATTATATGCACCTTCATAGAAGTAATAGAAAGAACCATTTGATTTCATAATGGTGTCCGTAAATTTTACCATTCGATCAATGTAATTAGTGTTAGTTGATTCTGCAATGTATAGGACAAAATGTCCGCCATAAGTTAAGTTTTCATAGGATTTTTTTATTAGGACTAATAGAAAATTATTGAACCAATCATCCACAGTGGGATGAGCATTATGAGAGTCTTTACTGGATGTGGAATATTCTTCCAAATCGAAGAAAGGGGGACTTGTGAAAACCAGATCATAATCATATTTTGGGATAATGGCTGTTTCAAATCCATCTTTAATCATAATAAAATCTTGTTGTTTTTTAATATCGACTAAAGATGTGATCATTTTTTGATAACAAGGATGCATATCGTCATTTGGATCGACACCAACATAAACATCCGCTCCATGTCCGATGGCTGCGAGGAGTCTGTCTCCCCAACCAGCACTTGGGTCCAGAATAATTTTGGCGCGGAATATTTCGAATAACTTAACAGCGACAGAGACTCTGAAATTATTACAAAATTTCACACTTTCAAACATGACATCACGAATAGATTTAATGTCCAAATTACCATATTTTTGTAATGCTTTTTCTTCGATTAGTTTGTGATTTTTTTTCCAATATTTGTGTGGGGTTGTTTGATTTTTAAAATTACATCTGACTCGGGCATTTTCACTGAAATAATCAGTCATATTATTTAATTCTTCGTTTTTATCCCAATCTTCTTTGATGAGTAAATAATTTCCATTATATTTGATGATGGAATTTTTGTATTTCATTTGTTTTGGAATGTAATTGATAATTTCTGATTTGACATTATGTGATAGTTGGAAGAATCTATCTTTTGAGAAGTCATAAAATTTCTTGTAATAAGGAAAAGAAACGTTTTTGTGATTCATAATTTAATTAATATTATTAGGAGTGAATATTTTATATAGTTTAATTTTCATTTTTTAAAACTGCATGTAATTTTATAAAGCCAATATGGAACATAATGTGCCAAGTATCATATATGCCAAACACAGTATGGAAAAGGAGAAGGAGAAAATACTGGAATATGAGAAATTAGACCACGTTGTTGCGAATTTTATGAATTTAATAATTCAAAGAATAGAAAAAAATAAATGTATGTGGTATGATAATTGTAAATATATTGTCGTTCCAATAAAGGATAAATATTTGATTGGAAATAAAAATATAAAAATTTGCTATCATATCGTAACACCAAATAGTGAAATTATTTGGAAGTGTGATGGATTCGAAGAACATTTATGCTTGGATCATGATATACCATTTATGAAATGTATAGAAGAAGAATTAAAAACGAATGGATTTAAACTGATTGAGATTACATATGGTGATGTACATGGTGGAGATTTTGTGGTTTATTCAGAAGTTATTTTGGATAATTTACAGTGAACTCGTGTGAGTTCAAAATAATTTACCGTGAACAGCATGTATATTCATAATGTATTTTATTATTTCCATCATTCACGACATGAGCTCTGGATAACACTTGATTAGCATCACATTTGACATCGTGTCGATCCAGATAAATGACGCCACCGACATCATTACTGGGCGTTGTTTTTGCCACGCAATTTCCAAGTTTTGGAACTGGTGCGCAACTATATTCATATTGGAATGTATTATTTCCACTTCTTTTGAGGTGCATTCCTGAGAGTCCAAACCCATCATCACATTTGACATCATGTCGATCTAAATAGATTAATGCACCGGCACCTTCGTCATTTAGTGGAGTTGTTTTTGTAATTGGTGCGCCAATGTCACGCGCTGACAAACAATTATATTTATATTGAATTGTCGATTCGCTGGGTCGAACAAGATGGAAACTATTCAACACAGATCCTTTATCACAGACAAGATCAAGATTATCTAAAAGAACTGATGTTCCATTTGCACTCACACCACTTGTTTCTGAAACAGTAGTGAAAGGTGGGATAGAATTACCAGGTTCCGGCACAGGATCCGATGTACTATTTTGAATAACATATAGAATGCAACAACAAACCGAAAGTACAATTACGACACATGATATACAACAGCAAAATACAACAGTTAATCCGCCTAATGATGCTATGAGTTTTGTTTCCATTTGCAGTGAGAATATATATATTTAGGAACTAAAAGAACTTTAAGAGAATGTGAACAAAAAAAATGAAAAAGAAAGTATATAAATGCAGTCTAAAATTTGTAGCATATAAATGTCTATCACAATAGAGTTTAAGGATGGTAATGGGTCTTACGATCGGGAGACTTTAAGATTGTTATTTGGTACTCTACGGAATTTATTTGAAGATACAAATTCCACCGAAATAATACTCCCATATAATAAAAGTGAATTTGAAAATTTATTGGCATATGCAAGATCGAAAATTTTTGGAATAAACAATGAACTATTTGATTTCTTGGATTGCAAAGTTTGTAAATGTAGTGAGAAGGAAATTTGGAAAAATGTTTTATCAGTGGATGAATTAGATTTAGACATTATAAAAACTGTACATAAATCCAGTGGGACATTACCAGATGATATTAAAAGCATTGCAATAAATAAGAAGAATTTTGATGTATATTGGTATGCAGATGAAAATGGGTTCAAAGATGATTTTTACCCAACAGTAGACGTATCATTTAGGTTTCTAAGAACCGGTAATGATAAAAATATTGCGAAAGGATTTGAATTATTTACGAAAATAACTAAATATTACATTATCGAAGATTTGCATTGGAACGCTGTTAATGTATTACCAGACCAAGTTAAATTTATGATATCACAATACATAGTGGATTATGATATGTCTTATAGCGGTTCATATTGGAATAATTTAGGGTTGATGTATCACAATGGATATGGAACAACACAAAGTTACACCAAAGCAGAGGAAGTCTACAAAAAAACAATATTAAGATTTGGTCATGAAGGCCCGGGATTTAGATCAATGTATAATTTAGCATTGATATATAAGCATACACATAAGGATGATATGGAAAAATATATAAAAGAAATATTAAGATTATTTAAGTTGGCGTCAGAACATAATGTGTGGAAATCATCATGCGCTTTAGGACAGATGTATTACAAGGGAAAATATGTGACCAAAAATGACGATACGGCTATGATGCACTTTGATCGCGCAATACGTGATATAGGAAAGAATGACAAAATAAGAAGTAAATTCATTCCAAGTATAGCACAAATATACATTAAAGAAGGAAGAATTAATGATGTCATAAAATTAGGCAAAATAATCCCACGAAATACCCTCGCAAAAAAAATCTTGGCATCGGAACTAATTGGGAGTGATAATATTAATGGAATTAACAAAGCCATCCGACTATACACTGATCATGATGAGGTCAAAAAAGATATGTATTTAACCTACCACATTGGAAAGTTATATAGATCTGGTACCAATGTCGAACAAGATTTACCCAAAGCATTTGAGATGTTGAAACAAGTAGCGGATGCGGGATATTCAAGTGCAATGATACGTATCGCAATTATGTATAAGAATGGAGAAGGTGTCAACCAAAATGACAAAAAAGCATTTAAATTATTTAAGAAAGCATTTGAAAAAGGAAAGCCAAAGGCTTCCTATTATTTGGCGGTGATGTACGAAAATGGAGAAGGCGTCAAACAAGACTTAGATGAAGCATTGAGCCAATATAAACACGCCGCCAGTATTGGAAATTCAGATGCATCTTTAAAAATAGCGACAATGATTCATAAAGACAACAAAGAAGATGCATTAAGATTGTGTCAAGATGAAATTAAAAAAGGAAATAAACAAGCATTGTGTACGATAGCAAAAATATATGATGAACATGGTGATCATAAGAAATCAGTGTTATTTTTTGAGAAATGGATAAATCAAAAGAAGTAATTTTTATTTGTTATCACAAATGCGACAGAAATCCGGATAATCTGTAAGTGTAGAACAATCAGAATTAGTGCATTTATGAAGATGTTCACATACATAGATTTCTTTACATTTCAACACTAATTTATTTACAATAGCACATTTATTCCAATGATTACATCTCATAAAAATTGTTCCATTGCTAACAAATCCATGAATGCCAGAATAATGTTGTTCGGTTGTTGGGTGAGTAATTTCGTACATGAAACCATACAAGGAATTTTCACAATCAATCCCACATGCAACTTGTAATGTTTTTTTTCCTTTTCCGCAACCCGGACAACAATGTGAAATGCAAAATTGTTGATTTTCGACAACTGTCTTGGCGCATTTTTTATGTTTACATTTATGATTTTCACAACAAGTGGTCTCGTCAAAAATAATATGTTTCTCACAAAATTGGCACTTATGTTTATCACAATAGTTTTGTCCAATTATTTTTTTCGAATAACAGGGAAACATATTATTATCCAGATAGTTACAAGAGTGATCTGTACAATATCCAAAAGTAAAATTATGTTCATTGCGAAGAGCAATATTGCAACAATTTTCGACAGAACATGTATGTTTTTGACAACATATTCTTCCCACTAATTTTTTTTCTGAGCAATGTAAGAAAGTACATTTGTGATTGCCACAATATGCACTACATTCTTCAACAACTACGAAACAATTATCACACGAACAGGTATGTTTTTGACAGAAGTTGCTTCCAAATACAGTTATTATTTGACAATAATATGCGGAATAATGACACGTATGTTCTTCACAGCCAGTGGAGGCATAATTATTCGCAGAACCTTGATGACAATTTGGATATGCACACATATGTTTGTCACAATATTTGGATGTTGAATTTTTGCTTTGATCACAGTCATAAAAAGAGCATGCATGTAATTGACAATAAAGTTCCGAATGATAATATAATAATCTACCACAATTTTCAAAATGACATATGTGTTTCGAACAAACATCAAACCCCTGTTGTTTAACTCCAAAACAATCATCCCTGGAACATGCATGAATATTACAATATTGTTTTACGCGATAATCATTAATATATTCCTCATTAATGCATTCGTCATCAATGAATCCGTTGCAGGTTTCATGTTTGCATGTGTGATTGGCGCAGAAGCGAGAACCATACATAATGGATGCATTACATAAATCACATTTAAATGATAATCCAACTCCAACATTTACATGTTCAAGACAGTAAATATGATTATCGAATTTAAGTTTAACGCAGAAAGTAAATTGATCAGAGTATTGGCATTTATGACAATGACAGAAATCTGAGCCGGATATTTTGAGATATACGCACTCTGGATATTGACATTTGTGATCGATAATCATTGCCATTGCTATTATTGATATTCAATAAGAATTATTACCTTATATAGTTATTAGTTCATTTTTTTGTATCATTAAAAAAATGAACTAATAACTATATAAGGTAATAATTTTTATCAATGTATTAGTTAGTATGGGCATAGCAAGTTATTTAATTTTTCCGATGTGTCATGATCATGATTCTAAAATAATGAAAAATGAAGATATAGTTGTCGATTTTACGGACATTCAAAATTTGGAAGCAATAGAACATTTGGACAATATTGGATTGAATGTTCACGGAATTAAAAATTTTTATGAAATTTTTGCGACCAATTCTGGACATCGAATTCTTGGATATTTAGACGATGGGGAGACTAGTATGTGGAATCAATTTTATGACATTGTTTTTAAACAGAATCCGAATATATACGACATCCAAGTACATTTTTGGTGTAGTGATGCAGAGTTTCCGTTCGTGATAAGAAAGAAAACTCAGTTTGATTGCATAAAAGTGTTTCGTGGTACCAAAAATAATATCCTCTACACAAAAGTGGATTATAATAAGGATTCATATGAAGAATCTCCGACAAGTTTTGATAAAAAAAAATATATTCAACTTGTCAGAAAACATAAAAAAATGTTTTGGCGCCACATGAAACAACATCCAGTCAAAGTAGCTTTTGGTGGTATGTTTTTTTGTGATTAATTTTTTGTATATAAACTAAATCAAACATCCCATTAAAAAATGAAAAATACATTATATCGCGCGATACAATATATTTAATGGTATATCCAATAAATGTGTGAAAGTATACCAATTTGCACTATCTGTTATGAAAAAAATAATAATATTGTAGAACCAGAAAAAGTTATCATTAATTTTGACGAAGTTATAGTCGAAAGTCCAATTTACCAAGAACTATATTGGAGAATCGTTGTTGAAGGAAGCATTACATTTGATGAATCTATTATGGCGACGGAAAAAACAGTGAAAATTCCATTTAGGGAAAAACAACATAGCAATGCATGGAAAGATTATTTTGAACTATTACTTTTTCAAAATCCGATAGTTAAAAAAGCACAAGCGCATTTTTACAATGAAGAGTTTAATTTTCCATTCATGATTGGTATGTCAATAGATAGGAAATTGATGATTGAAATATATGAAACAAATAATGTGTTGTATACGAAAGTAAATTTAGATGCAAATATCGAAGAAGAATTTCCATTTTCATTTGACAAAGAAATGTATATCCAAGTTTTACACGAGCATCCGGCAATATTTAAACTCATCTACAATCCGTTCTTATAATTTTTTTAATTCAATGAAAATGCTTTTAGTATTTCGACAAGAACATAAGATCCAATTATTATTTCTTTTAAGATAAATATGTTGATTTGTTGTGATTGGGTATTCATTAATTTTAATGAATTTTTCCATAAATCTACCAGTTTTGATAAATTTAACATTTGGAATAGCCAATATATTAATATATTTTTCACATAATTCATCAAAAGTATATCCAGTGTAGATTCCGATTGGTTTGTTTATTTTATTACACAATTTGAATAAAAACGCACTTTGATAAAATGGTTCACCCCCTAAAAAGCACACCCAATCCGCGAGAGTATTGTTCGAAATATTTTGAACTACTTCACTGACGTTCATTTTCAATCCATAATTAGGGTCTTGTAAAATTTTATTTTGGCAATTATGACAGTTAAAAAGACAACCTGACAAATAAATATTGCAACTAATTTGACCAGGAATTTCAATAAAACTTGTTTCTAATTTGGCAATATTTCCGAAGCCCCCATTCTTTTCGCGAACAAATTCCGAATTAATTGTAGATAAGCAGGTCATTTGATTAATAATACTAATCTATCGCATAAATTATGGTTAGATAATAATTTTCATTTTTTAGACCGAGTGTAAAAAAATGAAAAAACAACATTTAGCAAATTATAATATAATATAAAAACATAAATACCATAAACTATAGAATGAAATTTTCAATAAGTCTGGATCAGGATTTTGAACAATTATATAATAATACCAATGAGCAACTTCTGAAAATAGAAGGAATTCATGCCGACCAATTGGACGTATTTAAAGTTTCCAATGAGTATATGTCAGGGAATGATGGATTAATAATTGATGAGAATGCGAACGTG
>Ga0315281_10014560_pt1 | contig 10599 bp, 1 predicted proteins | sample YL17G07_0_MG_FD_204540 | JGI IMG/M metagenome (GOLD analysis project Ga0315281, IMG submission 204540) | Sediment microbial communities from Yellowstone Lake, YNP, Wyoming, USA - YL17G07_0 | ecosystem: Environmental > Aquatic > Freshwater > Lake > Sediment | place: USA: Wyoming | collected... | reverse complement strand
GGTGGATCCTATTCCCGCCGCGCAGGGGTTAAACGAAGGGGATACCGTTCAGCTCGCGGGCGCGGAGTGGCGCGTCTATCACACCCCGGGCCACGCCGGCGGCCTCATCTGTTTGTGGGACGCAACTAGCCGGACCCTCCTCGCCAACGACCACTTCATCCGCGACATCTCCTCGAATCCCATCGTCGAGCCCTCGCCCCTCATCAATGGCCCGCGGCCCAAGCGCCTCGTCGAATACCTGCATCATATGCAACGCATGGCCGCGCTCGAACCGCTCATCGCCTTGTCCGGCCACGGCGAAATCGTCGAGGACGTGCCAGGCCTCGTGCGCCAGCGGCTGGCCTTTCACCAGCGCCGCGCGCAAAAAATTTTGGATATGCTCGGCGACGAGCCGAAAACGCTGTGGGAATTGACGCAACCCATCTTCCCTAAACTTAAACGCCCGCTCGACTACGTGCTGGGCCTGTCGGAGATTCTCGGCCATTTGGATTTGCTCGAAGAAGACGGCCGAGCAAAGCCCGTGAAGGAGGGGGAAGTGGCGAGGTGGACGAGATGTTAGCCAAGCTGAAAGCTCTAGCAACACTGCTCATTGCCGCCGCTATCGCCGGGGCAATCACCGCTTGCGGGTCGCGCCCCACCGCAGAACCGGCTCCGCCAACTGCTCTGCCTCCCACGCCCACCCTGCCCGCAGTTACTGGCCTGGCCGAAAACCTGACTATCCGCCTGGAAGACCTGCCCGGCGGTTTCACAATGGCGGGCGAAGACCGGCCCGGCGGCAATGCTTACAGTGTCGTATATTTGCGCCCGGATGTTTTGGCCCAACAGCCGCCCACATCGGCCAGTCTGGTGGGCGTTATCGAGAACTTGAGCATCCTGACCGACATGGCCGGGGCGCACGCACAATTTGCCGCGCAGGGGACGGACACGGCTTCTATTGCCAGGGATGTGCAGGAGGTCTCAGGGAACGCCAGTAATGTAGACGTTCAACCTTACGCGGCGAGCGTAGCCGGGGCGGATGAAGTCATTGCTTTTCGGGTGCGCTACGTCATCGGCTCGACCCGCCTGCTCGAATACCGTTACCGGATGCGGGTCGGCAATGTCCTGGTGAACTTGATCGTGACTGCGACTGTTCTGGAGACAGAAGTTGAATCAGCCAATATCCGTGAGCAGGCCCAAGCCCTCGCCCAAAAACAGGTGGAGCACATCAACGACGCGCGGCGATGAAACGGAAATTTAGATCTGCTGGGTCTGTGGTTGAAAAACGCGGCCTCCGGAGGAAAGATGTCTCCGGAGGCCGTTTGTCTTTTTTGTATAGTCGTCGGGTTTAGCCAACCCTACCCAGTCTAGGGCGTGCTACAAGTGAAGTGCGCCGGGTGGTCGGGATGTGGCAGATGCGAGTTCTGCGCGACATCCTGCGGGTAAACCATCGCCAGTTCGTTGAAGCCAGACGTTCCAACCGTCGCCGGACTCAACGCGCCATCGCCCTGAGCCAGTTTTTGCAGGAAGGCAATCATATTCGGGCTGAGGTCGCGTGTGATGTAGAACTCGCCATACGCCGCCGGGCAGACGTAGTAGGCGTTGTAACCGCCCGACCAGTCAATCAGCCGGTCACCCTCCTGTGGGCCGGGGCCGCCGTTGTCGGCCTGCATTGCATCCTGATCCCAGCCGCCGTAGATGTAGTCAATGCCCTGGAAGTTATCTGGCATCCCGTAGATAAACCAGTCGGCGGGGTCTGCCGGTTTGCCGAGGTCGGGCATCGCCAGGCGCGGCTTAACGTCGAGGTAGTCGTTCCCGCGACCACCGTAGAGATGGTCGTGGTCGGGACCGCCCCACATCACATCATTCCCGTCGTCGCCGAAGAGGTGGTCCTCAGCACCGTTGCCGTTGATGATGTCATTCCCCGGCCCGCCATGGATGCTGTCGTTCCCGTCGCCGCCCAGCATCACGTCGTTGCCCTCAGCGCCCTGCCCGGTCTCGAACGAATACAACTGCACCAGCCGGTAGAGTGAACCCGTCTTGTAGATGGTGTCGTCAATGAATGGCTCGCGCGGCTCGATGAACAAGTCGAGTTGAGGCGGGTCGTCCAGGCCGTCGCCCATCAGGTTGTTGGTGATGAGGCCGAGGTCGCCGACCATCGCATCTTCTCCGGCATTGCCCTCCATGTAATCGCCGCCCTGTTCGCCGTACATATTGTCGTGGCCGTCGCCGCCGCGCATGAAGTCGTTGCCAAACGCGCCGTTCGTTTCGGGCGTCGGGCTGACGCTGACGAGGCGCACCACCATGTCGAACCCGAAGCCTTGCAAATGCACCCACAGGCCGCCGGCATCGGTCGCGCGCGTGATAATGCCGTTGTCGCCGACCATCGCGTCGTCCTCGACACCGCCATCCATCACGTCATCGCCATCGGCCAGATTAGTTGGAGGCACGCCGCCGCCGATGACGCCATCGCCCGCCGAACTGCCGCCGAGCATATCGTCTTCGCCGTCATCGCCGAACATCCAGTCGGAGCCGTGGTTGCCTTCCATGTAGTCGTCGCCCGCGCCGCCGTGCATCTCGTCGCCGCCGCCGTTCTCGTCAATGCGAGCCGTGCAGTCGGGGTCAGCCGCGTCGGCGAGGCCGTCGCCGTCGTTGTCCACGCTGTCGAGGCAGTCGAAGGTCGTCGAGGCCGCGCTCTCGCGCCCGTCGCGGTCGTTGTCGAGGCCGTCCGGCGGGTCTTCGTTGAAGTGACCGTCGCCGTCGGAGTCAACATCGGTATTGCCCTGACCAAACATCAGGTCACGCCCGCCTTCGCCGTACATCGTGTCGCTGCCACTCGTCAGCGGGTCAATGCTGGGGCCGCCGAGTTTTTCCACGTCGAACAAGACAACCTGTCGAACGGCGTCGCCCGTGTTGGGATCGGGTTGCCACTGGCCGAAGGAGTTCGCAGAGCGGGTAAGGCGGGCGTTGTCGCCAGCCATCACGTCGCCATCGTCATCGGGTGTGAGCGAGTCGCCGTCGTCGCCCCACATTTGGTCACCGCTATCCACCAGGCCGTCCCCCACCCGGTCGGCGTCAATGACACCGTCGTTGGCCGAGCCGCCGCCGACCATGTCATCCTCGCCGCCATCGCCGTACATGAGGTCCACGCCGTGGTTGCCTTCCATGTAGTCGGCGCCTTCGTTGCCGTGCATCGTGTCGCCGTGGCCCTGACCGAACATGACATCGTCGCCCGCCTCACCCGTCATGGCATCCGCGCCGCTCACGTCTGGGCTGATACTCGCGCCACCGGCCAGTTCTACATCGTAAAGCACGACATCCCGTTTCATCGACCCGTTGAAGTCATTCGTGCCGCCGGGGCGCGTAATGTTTCCGTTGTCGCCGACCATGTAGTCCACGCCGCCATCGCCGTGCATGAGGTCACCCTGGTCAAGGACGTTGCGCAGTTCGCGCAGGCTACCGCTGGGGCCGCCATTGTCGTGGCCGGAGCCGCCAATCATGTCGTCTTCGTCGTCGTCGCCGTGCAGGGTGTCAAGGCCGGAGTTGCCTTCTATGTAGTCGTCACCGGCGCCGCCGTTCAAGGTGTCATTGTCGCCCTGGCCGTACATCACATCGTTGCCAGCTTCGCCATTGAGCGCATCCTCACCGCTGAGCGCGCCGTCCACGGTGATGCCATCATCGGCAAAGTCCAAGTTGTAGAGCACGATGAAGCGCGGGCTGTTCCGTGTAATCTTGGCGTTGTCGCCGGCCATGTAGTCTACGCCAGCGCCGCCGTTCAACGTATCGCCCACGCCGCTCACGTTGTCGTCATTCACGTTGGAGAGTTCTCGAAGCGCACCGCCGCTGCCGCCGTTGTCGTGGCCGGAGCCGCCCACCATGTCGTCGTCGTTGGCGTTGCCCGCCATGGTATCGGAGCCGGAGTTGCCCTCCATGTAGTCTTCACCATCGTCACCGGAGATCGTGTCATTGCCGCTCTGGCCGTACATCACATCATTGGACAAGCCGCCTTCCATGACGTCGGCGCCACTGACGGCGGCGCTGACGCTCGCGCCGAGGAATGGCACATCGAGCAAAACAATCTGGCGGATGGGCGCACCGCTGGCATCCACGCCGCCGGGGCGAGTGATGAGGGCATTGTCACCGGCCATGTAATCCACGCCGTCTTCGCCCGCCATGAGCGTCTCGCCGCCGTCCGCCGCGCCTGCGGCACTGCTCCCCCCAATCATGTCGTCGTGACCGGGGCCGCCGTACATGGTATCGGAGCCATTATTGCCTTCCATGTAGTCGTCGTCGCCGTTGCCATAGAGCGTGTCGTTCCCGCCGCCGCCGAATATTTGGTCCCGCCCCCCATCGCCATACAAAGTGTCAGCGTCGTCATTACCGGCGATGTAGTCGTCGTCGGCGCTACCGCGGATGATATCCTCGCCGTTGCCGCCGAACATCACGTCGAAGCCGCTATCGCCATAAATCTCGTCATTGCCGTCGCCGCCGTACAGCGTGTCGTTCTGCTGACCGCCGCGCATCAAGTCGTCGCCGACGTTGCCTTCCATGTAATCCATCCCGGTGTCGCCGTACATCTTGTCGTGGCCGCCTTCACCGAAGAGGTAGTCATTACCGTCGCCGCCGAACAGGCAGTCGGCATTGCCGCCGCCCGCGCCCACGTTGTTGCAGTCAATCACGCCGGTGGCCGGGTTATTGGTCGGGGTCACGAGCGCGATAACGGTCGCCGTTGGCCCGCTGTGCGTGTCCGAGATATGCGCGCTGATGGTTCCCACATCGCCGAGGAGAATATCGTTGCCTGTCTCACCGTAGAGCAGGTCGCGCCCGTCGCCGCCGAGCAGGTCGTCGCCGTCGTCGCCGCCGTACAGCACATCGTTGCCCGTGCCCGTGCCATTATCGTTATCGCCGAAGAGTTGGTCGTGGCCGCCGCGTCCGTAGAGCGTGTCGTCGCCACTACCACCAGTGAGGATGTCGTTCCCGTCGGGCGTCGTCGGGCTATCGTCGTCGCCTTCCAGAAAGTCGTTCCCGGCGTTGCCGCACAGCGTGTCGTTGCCTTGCTCACCGGTCAGGCCGTCATTGCCGAATCCGCCGAAGAGTTGGTCGCTCCCCGGCCCGCCAATGACGGTATCGTTACCGCCAGTGCCCGCGCCGGAAGCGTTGCACGCCAAAACTTCGTCGCCATAGAGGAAGTCGTCTCCGGCCTCGCCATCCACGTTGTCATTGCCAGCGCCGCCCGCCATGGTATCGGCGCCGTCGGGGTTGGCGTCGGTCGCCGGGCCGCCGTGGAGGTCGTCGTCGCCCGCATCGCCGTAGAGATAGTCGCCGCCCGGCCCGCCGTTGATCACGTCGTTGCCGTCATTGCCGTGAATGGTGTCAATGCCGTTCTCGCCGCTGAGGACGTCGTCGGCGCCGCCGCCGTTGATCGCGTCGGCGCCGTCGCCGCCGTTGATGGTGTCAGTGCCGGAGCCGCCGTTTAGCGTGTCGTTCCCGCCGCCGGAGCGGATCTGGTCGGCGTCACCGCCCCCATCAAGAGTTGCCGGGGCGATAAAGGGCACGGTATGGCTCATCGCATCCGTCCCGGCTTCGAGCGAGATCGTGTCGTTGCCATCGTCGGCATTCGCTTGGATTGCGTTAATTCCCGAATACTCCTGATAGACGCCATAGGCCGAGACCGAGAATTTTCCCGGCAAGCCGACCGTCAATTGCCGGACGACGACCTTCTCATCAACGGTATCCACCGCGACCTTGCGGGCTTGACGCCTCGCCAGCGACCCCATGTTGAGGATGAGCGTTGTCCCGCTCACCTCCGCCAACACCGGCTTGGGTGGTTCACAAAGATTGACGCTGAAGTCGAGCAAGGTGATGTTGGCAATGGTGATGCGCCAAGTCTTGCTGAAGAATGCAAACCCGATGCGGACGTAGGCCCCGAGGAAGGCCTCCAGCTTGCCGGAGATGTCGAAGAGACAGATCGGGTTGGCCAGTTTGTTGAAGATTTCCTGAATCCGGAGTTTGCCATCGGGTTCAGGGCTGTCGTTCAGATTCAAATCAACGGTCAAGCGGATACCGCCCTCCACCCCGGCCGAGACAATTAGGAGCTCCACGCCCGCGCCTGCCGAGACGGTGCCGATGAGGCTGATTTCGGGCACATCCACCCCGTGCACGTCGAGGTCGTCAATGAAGATGCCGTCGAAGAGATGTTCGCCGGACGCGCCGTCGAGCACCAACCGCAGGCCGGAGGTGTCGTAGCCCATGGCGAAACGCCCGCGCAGGGTGACGGAACCTGCGATGTTGATCGAGATGGGAATCGGGCCGACGAAGATGGGGCCGAAGGTGTAGCTCAATCCAGCAGTGGCTTCGGCAGTTCCAGCGTCGTAGCGGACGAGGGTGACATCCTGCCCCATGAGCAGGGTGAAGATTTGTGAGGAGTCTTCAAAGGCCGGGAAGGACAACCCGTGCGGCAGGCTCAGCCCGCCGAGAATAGCGCCAAGCAGACCCGACCTGGTCTTGGCCGTTCCTTCCTTGATGAGCGTGCCAGCTTGGTCGGGAGTGACCGGCCCCTGCTTAGCCTGCGTGACGTTGATATCGAAAGAGCCGGGAACAGTTGAGCCGCCGTCGAAGCCGAGCGGGATAATCAGAGCGCCGTCGGTCGGCAGGCTGTTGATGAAGTCAATGAAGTTGAGGATGTTCCGGACGAGTGACAGGTCAGCGCCCGTGGCCGTTTCCAGCAACGAAATCATGGTGATGTCGTCACCGCCGACCAGATGGCTGAGGTCAGAGAGCACCGGAATGGGCGCGCGCACCGTGTCAATCACCGGCTTGAGCGGCGAGGTGATCTTCTGCACTTCTTTGACAATCGGGCCGAGGAACTTGCTGATGAAGGCGCCAGCATCCAGATAGAGGTTGTCAAACTTGACTTCGGTCGGGGAAGTCCCCGTAGAAGGATCCCAACTCCAAGCCAAATGGAACGCGCCGAGGACGCTGGGCAAACCGTAATTCTCGCCGTCGCGCAGACCGGTCCGAATGCGCAGGTCAACGTTGACAGACGCTTCCACGTTGAGATCCACGTTGGCGTGACTCGAAGCGAGTTGGAGGAAATTCAAGCGGTCACCGCTGGATTGTAGGTCCGCCGTGGTGAGCAGGAGGATGCGGGAGGGATCGTCGTCGGTGTCGGCGGTGCCGTCGCCGTTCGCCCCATCGCGGATGACGATCTGGAGGAAGCCCAACTCGCCGATGAGACAACGGTCATCGGAGAAGCCGCGCAAGCCTTCGGGGTCCGTGTCCAGGTTCGGGTCTTTGGCGGCGCATTCAGATTGGACTGATGACTCGGCCTCGCCAATGCCAACCGCGGCCCCCACCGATAGCTCGGCTTCGGAGCCATGATTGGTAACCACATATGGCCCGTCGTTGCGGCTCAGGCCGAAGTCTACAATCAACTTCCAGCCGACCTGCACAGCGAGAGTCCCGGCACTCCGCAAGGGCAGGCCGGGCAGGCCAAGGTCAAACGGCAGGTTTTCACCGTCAACACAGGAGTCGTCGCATCCCTGCGTCGGCGCGCCGGAACCGCCTAACCCTTGCCCGAGGGCAAAGGTGACGCGCACATCGCTAATCGCCCCGACCGAATCACCGGGGGCGCAATCCGTTGGAGAAGCGAAGCCGCATTTGACCACCACCGAAACATCGGCGGCGGTGATGGTCGTGCCGGCATCACTGCCGTCAAGCAAACGCGGCAGAGACGAACCGTCCGGCTGATTGAGCGCGTTGAAAATTTCGGTCTGAATGGTGGTGCTGACGACGCCCGCGTTGGCGCTGGCCTGCAAATCGGCGGCCAGACCCGCCAGCGGGGTGAGGACGTTGTCGTTGATGGCGCCAACCACGTCCGCTCCAGCATCCAAAGCATCGCCAATCAGCGGCAGATGAATGTCGGCGGAGGCGCCGTCGAGGTTGGACTGTAATTGGTCGGCGAGGGCCTTGACCGCCTGCAGAATAAGCGTCCAGTCGAGGGTGGCGTTGGCAATCTGCTCACCAAGATCCGGCGGGAGGCTCACGTACCATTTCGCGGACGTGGTCACATCGTCGGGGTCTTCAATATCCTGCGCGCGGAAGCCGAGCTCGCCGAGATAGGTGACGCTTGAACCGGCGACGAGCGCGAGCGACAGATTCGCGCAAATGTCGCCACTCATTGTTTCGCCATTGGCTGAACCGCAATCGTTGGCCGTCGTCGGGCCGCCAAAGTTGACGTCGAGGCTTGTAATGTAATCGGCGATGGAGAAGGTCTGATTGTTCGGAGTCGCGTCGAGGCCGCCTTCGGCGAGCGAGAGACTCGCGCTGAGTTGCGCGAGGCCGATGCCGAATACCTGATAGCTATCGCCAGCATCCCAATCGTTTTCGGCGCCGCCAGCGAGAGCGCAGGTGAGCACGGTCGCGGCGACAGCCGTCACCACACACTGCGAACCATCGGTGACGTTCTTGAGTAGGGAACCGACCGGCACCGTGATGGTCGTGAAATTTTTAGTAGAGTCGGTCAAAACGCTTGAGCCGCTCACGCCATCGTGCGTGCCGGTCGTGAGGGTGATGCTCGAACCAAGGGCCAGCGTCAGGGGGCCGACATTGGCGCTGAGGTTGACGTTATCCGCCGAGACGCCGGCCTCCACCGTCACGCCGCTGGTATCTACGACCACGACATCGGTCGGGTCGAAGGTCGCGGCCAGCGGGATGCCCAGATCCAACTCGGCGTGCGTTCGATATTGCAACGTGAAGGAAGCGCCGGTGTTGAGGCCGACCAGCCCCGCCATGGAAGAACCGAGGTCAAGCTGGAGCGGCACGGTAAGCGCGGGAACCGATCGGTCGCTAGCGATGCAGGTACCGATGACCGCGGTCCCTGGATTCATTTCTGGAGGATGTCCAGTGATGGACAGTGGAGGCGCCGCTGGCTCGGCGGCCGCCGCCGCCGAATCAGGAGGCAAAACCATGATGGAGGGCATGAATATCTGGTAGCGGCCAGCCCCAGAAGACGCGTCGGCGCTGGAAATTGAATTGACGCCGGAAGCCGCGACGACCTCGTCCCCTCTGGAAATGCTTTGCCCGTTGGGCGTGGACGATCTGAGACTGGCTCCGACCGGCATGGAACTCCCCGCGCCACCCGTGCAAACCCCAAAACCCAGGCGGATGACGAGGTCTTTCACGCCATCGCCCGTGGTGCTACCCGGCACAGGCAGGTCGAGCACTTCAAGTTGCAAGGCCGCAGGCGGCAAACCTAGTTTGGATTCGATGACGGTCTCAAGTTTTTGCAATGAGCGCGGCGGGGTGATGGCCGGAAGCTCGGCGGTGTGATGACCGCCTGCGTCGTCGAATCCGAGACCAATGGTGAAGGAACCCAGACCGCCGGGCACGGTGACGGTAAAGGCGGCGCTTTCCGTTGGGGTGAGGCCCACGGTGGAGGTCAAGGTCGCGTTCGAGGCTGACACGCCGCCGTTGATGGTCCACGCGGCGGAAGTTGAATCCGAATCAGTTTTAGCGCGGCAATAGATGCGCGCGCCAGAGGTGGCCCCGTCGAGACCGCCAGTCGCATCCGGGTTCATGCCGCATTGAATCGTCGCGTCCGGCACGCCCATCCGGATTTCGTCAAGGGCCGTCTTGATCTGCTGGAATTGACTGAGCAATTCCTTGGGGCTGGTGCCGACGAGCGGCAAGGGGGTATCCAGCGCGCCGCCACTCAAATCGTCGGCGGCGGTGGCAAGCGCGTCGAGGTTGTCGAGGATGATGCTCAGAAGCGCGAACGGATTGTTCGGGTCAATGTCAAAGACCTTGAGGCTGTTGTCAAAGTCCGTCGTCGGCGTGACGAGGAGGCCGCTCGTGAGGGGATGGCAACCAGAGTCAAAGACGTTAGGCCAACTAACCGCCACCCCCGCCGAGGCCAATGGGGTGGGAGGCTCGCCGGTTGAGGCGGTGGCTTGCAATCCCGCTGTCATTTTGATGTTGCAGGCGGGAACGACGCTGGTCATCAATTCAGTGATGAGTTGACGGACGCGAATGGCGTTGGTCAGGGTGGCCGTACTGCCGTCAATGCTAATCGGGATGCCGGGCGCGTTGATGTCAATCGCGAGCATGGGTTTGGCGGCATCGGCGCGCGCAATCTGAAAAGCCACGCCAGGATTAGCCGTGTTTTGCGTGCCGTCACCCGCCACACTTACATCCAGAAAGCCGATCCGCCCTTTGAGCGCCACGGTGGCCGTCACCAACGCGTCGGCCTGAAATTCGTATTCGCCGGGGCCGTTGCGGACCTTGATGAAGAAGCGGTCTTCTTCCCCGGTTGGGAAAGTCCCTTCATCGCCGGGGGTGATGGCCGCCGGGTCGCTGACCAAAATCACGCCCAGGGTGAGGTCGAGTCCAATGTTTTGAGGGTCAAGGCTGACGCTCGCGCCGCTATCTTCGCCCAGGCCGATCAGATGAGTCGTTGAGCTAATCTGGTCGCCGAAATCGAGTCGGCCCGACACCAGCGCTGGGTCGCTGTTTTTGACGATGTGATAACTGAGGCTCTTTGTCGCCGCATTGTAATTGATTCCAACCGAATCGAGCTGGGCGAGGTCAAGCAACTTGGCCGCCAGACTCTGCGCCGAGCCGAAG
>Ga0315281_10014559_pt1 | contig 10599 bp, 6 predicted proteins | sample YL17G07_0_MG_FD_204540 | JGI IMG/M metagenome (GOLD analysis project Ga0315281, IMG submission 204540) | Sediment microbial communities from Yellowstone Lake, YNP, Wyoming, USA - YL17G07_0 | ecosystem: Environmental > Aquatic > Freshwater > Lake > Sediment | place: USA: Wyoming | collected... | reverse complement strand
CGCGCGAATCCGTTACCCGGTTGAATGCCGAGATCGGCATCGCGCTGAAGGATCCCAATGTCCTGGCGCGCTTCGAGAAAGCGGCCATGGAGCCGGTGGGCGGTTCAGCCGAGCAGTTCGCGCAGCTGATGCGCGGCGACTACGAAAAGTACGGCCGCCTGGTGAAAGAACTGAATATCAAGGCCGATTGACGAAAGCAAAGACCACACCGAAAGGCCAACGATCTAGTGCGATGGCCGCGCAGACCTGTGCCGCGAATTGAACTGCTCGATACGGTCGCCAAGCACGAAGTTGATGATCGATCTCATGCTTTCCGAGCAAGACTTAAATACGAGCCGCTCGATGATCTTGGGGCCACGCTCCAGCACCAGAACGCCGATCAATTCGTCAATGAACGATTGCGTAGTCTCGACCCCTTTGAAGTCCAGCACAACTTCTTGGTTTTCGGTCAGCAATCGTTCAAGCTCGTCGCGCAGCTCAAGCGCGCGAAAGCGCGTGCCAAGGAATCGTTCCCTTGCAGCGTGCTCATAAAGCGACATTTCTGCTCTCATACTCTTACCCGTCCGACCGTGTAGCCGGATCCCTTACTCGAATCTTATACCTTTGACCGGCATGTAGCCCGGAAGGTTGCGCACGATCGCCCCGACATCAACGTCGCGCAGTTGTTCACGTTTCAGTTCCATGTAGACCCCTGCTCCCTGCCAGCGAGGGATTGCCTTTCGCGCTCTTTGGGCGCCGGCCGCGTCCGCGATCCATCCGTCGCCGCTGAACAACGTCATGAACCCTCCGGAGGTCATGGCGATCTGGCGGGTTACGGTCAAGCCTACCCCCTGATTGCCCGAGTCCCGTCCCAATCCGACGTCCCGATTGCGGCTGACTCGAGGCTCAAGCGCGGCCTCGATTGCAGCTACATGAGATTGTTCCTTGAGCGCCGCGTGTCTACGCAATGATTCGAGGAAGCCACAGCCGTCGTCCACGACCGCCAGCCGGACCTTCTTCGACTTGGGGTAGTACTGGGCTGCGATCCATGCACGAGCGCCACCGAAGCCGCGATCCTTGGCGTGTGTGAGAGCGTTCTCCACAAGCTCATCGAGCACATAGTTCAGTGGACCTTCTACTCGATCCACTTCAGATTTTCCGGTCATCTCGTCTGGCCGAGTATCGAGACGGACATCGTCAATCTTGCCTACCAAAGTGCGGGCAAGCTTGGTCGCAGCTGCTCCGACGTCGCGGACAGCATCGAGACACTGTAATTCAACAAACCTTCCTTCACTCTCCCGGCGCACCCCGGTAAAAGACGGCGCGCCGCCAATGCGGCAGTTTCTGAACAAGTCCATCCGCTCAAGGTACTGGGCCATCGATTGTTCGAGTCGGCGAAGCTCGAGCTCGATATCGAGTTGACCGAGCTGATTGGCGAGAACCGTCAGTACGCACAAGCCTGCCGGGTCGATATAGCGCAGCCTGCTCGCGTCGATGACGATCTTGGACTCTCCCGAGGCCACAATCGCGTTCTTCAGTTCGATGAGCGCGCCGAGGTTGTACACATTGACGTGCTCGGGTAGCGCGAACGGCATGTCGAGATCAGAGCAGCGCCCTGAGGCGCGTCAGCGCGGCATCCACTTCTTTCCCCTTCTCGGCGATTGCGTCCAAAAGTTGAGCGGGTGTTCGGGAATCAACGATCTTGCGCTCACGCGGGTTGACAGCCTTGAGATCGAAGACCGCGTCCTCTACCGCCTGCGCCTTGTTCAGCGCATCTCGCGCCGCCTTGTCGGAGGCTTCGATCTCCGGTAGTAGCGCGTCGGCATCCTTGGTTTTCCCCGCCTTGCGCAGCGCTTTGGCCTCTTCCCGCAGTGTCGTGGCGCGCTCGCGCTTGGCGTCGGCTTCGCGCCGATGCGGGGAGGCTTCCTCGGCGGCCTTGTGCCGACGCTCGGCGAAGTCCACCGTCCAACTATGGTCCGTCTCGGCCTCCGGTGTACCGCGTTTCTCCAGCAGATCGAAGAACCCGGCGAAACGTTCGAGCGTGAGCGGCGTCTTCTTGCCGACCTTGATATGCGAAAGGTCGTAGTACCAGATCCGTTCCGTCTTGCGCCCGCGCGTAAAGAACACGAGATTGGTCTTCACGCCCGCACCCGAGCCGGTGAATGCCCCACCGGGTAGGCTCACGATGCACCATACGTCGCATTCGTCGAGAAGCTTGCGCTTCGTCTTCACAAATGCATCTTCAGTAGTTCGGTACAGCAGGCCCTCGTCCAGCACGATGCCGCAACGGCCGCCGGGCTCAAGAATCTGCATCACGTATTGCACGAACAGCGCTTGCGTTGCCCGCGTCTTGAATGGAAAGGGGCCTTGGGCCTCCTTGCCCTCCTTGCCACCGAATGGCGGATTCGTCAGCACAACGTGAAAGCGATCCGGCGCACCCTCCCATAGACCGCCATACACGGTTTGCTTCGAAAGCGTGTTGCCGTGCCAGAGGTGGGGTTCGTCGATGCCATGAAGCATCAGGTTGGCGAGCGCGATCGGGTACGCGAGGTTGTCCTTCTCACGGCCGTAGAACGTCCGATGCTTGAGCGCGTCGAGCGCCTCGGTGGTCAGCTCGCCACCGTGCGCGCGCATGTGCTCGGCGGATTCGGCAAGGAAGCCACCCGTGCCGCAGCAGGGATCGCAGACGGTCTGGCCGATCCGCGGGCTCACCGCGCGCACCATCGCGCGGATGATCTCGCGAGGTGTATAGAACTGCCCTCCGTCGGAATTCCTCTCGCCCATTTTGAGGAGCAGTCCCTCATACACCTGCGAGAGCATGAACTGATGCTGTGTGTCGGTCCCCGCGAGACGCAGTGCGTGAACTCGATCGAGCACGTCGGCGAAGTTCGCCTCGGTGTCGATTCGCACCCGCTCAATGGGGGACATGATCTCGCTGATCACCTTCTGCTTTGGCGATGCGCCTGGCTGATCGCGCAGCGCACGCAGGTGCGGCAGCAGGTCGTCGTTCACGAACCTGAAGTAATCGCCGCGTTTGCCTTCCTGCAGTTCGCGCCGCCTCCAACCAAGCGACTTGCCGTCCGAAGTCTTCGCCGCACCGGGCTTATCCGACCACGGCGCAGCCCAGTCCTGCCAGCGGTAGGGCGCAACGAGCGAGGGCGAAAATTCGAGACCGAGCGCTTCAGCTTCCTCGCGCTCGATCGCTTCCTGCTCGTCCAGGACACGCAGAAACAGAATCCACGTCAGTTCGGGCACGTACTGCAGGGCGCTCGCGCAGTTCGAGCGGCGTAGCACGTCGCAGATTTGCCATACCGCTTGGTTCAGCGCTTGTGGCCCCGAAAGCCCGGTGCCGGGTTCGGCCTTCTCCCTCTTTACCTTGGCCATAATTTATCCAGCTTGACCGAATACGGCGGTAAGCAATCGCTGCGGCAGGCGTTCGATCTCCGCGAGACGCGTTTCCAGGCCTGTGGTCAGCGACTCAGCAGCTGCGAGACGTTCGCGCAGAGCACGTGCGATGCGCCTTTGCTCGGCGATATCCGGCGCGCAAACATGGAGCGATTTGATCGTCGGCATATAGATCGTCTTGATAACCGAACCGCTCCCGAGACTGTGCAGATAGTCATACGACGCCATGAAGGCGTACAAAAGGAACTCGGCGTCGAGTTTTTCCGGATCGCAGACCCAGTTCGCGAAGTGCTGGCTCGTCGCCATCGGTCGGCCAAGGATGGTCACAAAACCGACCGAGGCATCCCTGCAAAGACAAACTGTGCTTACCGGCAGCAGCCGCGCAGAGGAATTTCTGAGGCCAGCGTCGTTTGTGTACTCCGTGGTCTCGTACGCATTTTTGCCGTGCAGCTTCCGAATATCCGGCAGCGCAAGCCATGGCACGTTGCCACCCCACCACTCCGGATGACGGCGGCTTGGTGTGTGGCCGGATTCGAGGCGGGCGAGGTCTGGCAGCTTGTGCGACCTCCAACCTTGAGGAGAGTTGCCCATACGCCCAATGAAGATCGGAACGGATTTTCCAAACTGCTCGCGAAGATATGCTCGGGTAAGTAGCGAAGAATCTTTCAATAAAATTTTTGTAAGAGTAATAGCTGTCTCCGCTGCGTCGACTATCTCACGCACTTGCTTGACACACGCGCGCTGAACATCCAAATTCGGAATCTCAATTTCGAGCGTGAGCAGCTGATCTAGGTCTGCACGTGGCATTCGAGACCCCGTCGAAAAGCGGGTGGCCGCCGCTACAACTCTTTCCGAGCGAAGTATGAATGCGAGATACTCGCGATCAATTACATCGGTTGGCCGAAGCGGCATGATCTCGGTAGTGCATCGGCCTTCGAAGGCGGGAAGCGCTACCTTGTTTAAGTATGGCCGGAGCTTCCCATACAGGATGTGCCGTTCGTCAAATCGAAACGTGGCACTCATTCCATCGTCCATAGACGTGGTCGAAGCATCGCGTGTTATTCGACCGGTCCCGCTTTCCACGTGCTCGAGACCCAAATAGGGAAGTCGCCTTGCCATATCGGTTTTGGGCTCGACAATCTCTCGATCAACAAAGCAGACCTCGTGCAATGGAAATTGCTTACCCATTGCTAGGCGGAGAACAATCGTGTTTTCGCATCCTGCAGCGCATTCAGCGGCCTGCCTAACGCCCGCAGCGCGGCAATCCCGCCGGCCTTTTGAATGGCTGGTACGCGCCAGATTTCTCGGTTCTCCAGCGCTTCGGTTCCGTTCTTCTCGAACTGCCCGGCGATGCCGAGGATCACGCCCTTCGCGGGTGAGGGCATGTTCTCCAGCCAGGACTCGTTCTTGAATCGGAATGCGAGGCTGCGGTCGATGCGCGTACGGGGCTTTGCGGCGTAGCCAAGCAACGCGAGCACGTCATAGAGATCAAAGTCGTGCATTGCTTCGACCATCTGAATCACCTTCGGTGAGCTATGCGCCGACACGAGCGCATCCAGCAGGGCCAACCGCTCGGAAGGTTTGATCCAGCACTCGCGGAATTCGGCGAGGTTCGCTGCTTCGCGCTTCAGACGTTTGGCGAGGTCGCGTTTGTAATCCTCGTACGCGATCGGTATGAGCTTACCGTCCTTCTCGCCGAGCACGAAATGCCCTTCGCGCTTCACGCCTACGCTGAAGCCGCCTGCAATCAGTGTCGGCTCACCGTCGTCTGCGTCATCGCCACCGGCACCGCCACCAGGCCGGGGCGGCGGGGTGATGAAGTCGTGACCGAAGAGGCGGATCATGTTGGTGTAGTCGTACAGTCGGAACATCAGCTTGCCGCTGGCCTCGTCGATCCGTGTGCCGCGCCCGACCATTTGGTGAAAAACGATTGCCGATTCGAGATAGCGGAAGAACACGATGTTGCGCACGCAAGGTACGTCTACACCGGTCGAGAGCAGATCCACGGTCGTGGCGACGAACCAGGAAGACATGGTGCCGCGCAAGTCCTCCACCATCTTGTTTCCGCCGCTCAAGGCGGTGCACTTGAAGGCATATGGCTCGGCGCGCGCCCGCGCATTGGCCTTGCACCAATCGGCATAGCGGTTGTTCAGGTATGACGCAACGCGGTCCGCATGCGCGTCGGATGCGCAGAACACAATGGTCTTCTGTTCCGGGCCGCCCGTTTCAAGGAGGTACTTGAACAGGTCGTCGCACATCGCGGCGACGCGCTCGGGAATCTGCAGTTTCGCGTCGTAGTCGTTCGCGTTGTAGAGATCGCGCACTTCGTGCGACTTGGCCTTCTGGCCGGTGTCAACGCGCTTCGCCTTGTGCTCGATCACTTCCTTCTTGATGAGAGTCTTCTCATCGATCGAAACACGGCCCTGCTTGATCTCGCAGGGCGCGAGGTAGCCGTCCTCAATGCCCTGGGCGAGCGAATATTCGTAAACTGGATCGCCGAAATGCTTTACGTTGTCCGCGGAGATCTGAAGATCTGCCGCCGTGCCCTTGATCTGCCGCGGCGTTGCAGTCAGGCCGACTTGGAATGCCTCCGGATTCCGGGTGAGTACTTCCGACCATGTGCCCCACGCGGAACGGTGGCACTCATCGATCAGGATGTGGCTGAAGTGGTTCTCCGGATAGTGCTTGCGCAGGAAAGAGGCATCACCGTCTTCGTGGATTCCGAGAGACTGGTAAGTGGCGATATGGATTCGCGCGTTCTTTGCTTCGTTGCCGCCGTCTGATCCTTCCTTAACGATCTTGGCGTCCGAGCCGAACACATTGTGAAAGCGCGTATGTGCCTGTTCGCGCAACTCGTCGCGATCCACCAGGAACAGCGCGCGCTTAAGCTGCCCGCCGTCAGAAAGACGCTGCAGCAAGCCGACTGCAATACTCGTCTTGCCAGCGCCGGTGGCTAGCGACAGCAGGGCACGTTTTTTCTCCTTGCCACTCGCGGCGCGGGCAACACGTTCCAGCACCGCGCGCACTGCGGCGTCCTGGTAGTAGCGCGGTTTGTCACCTGCAACGCTGTACGCGGTAAGCAGGGGGCCAACCTCTGGCGCTGTCGGGTCGAGTCCCGCGGCTTCTAACCAGCGTTGGCGCAACTCTGCCGGAGTTGGAAAATTGGCTATCGACGATGGCGCGGTTGTCTTGCCGGTCGTGATGTCGTACTCGACAAACTGATGGCCATTGGTCGAGTACACGAACTTCACCGCATGGCGCCGTGCGTACTCTTTGACCTGCTCCAGGCCTTGCGTGGGCGGAAGCTTCTCTTTTTTGGCCTCGACAAAGGCCAGCGTGAGCGGGTACTCGTGTTCCTCGATGTACGCGCGCAACAGATAGTCAACCCGGCCCCGGCCACGCTTGATCGGCTTGCCATCGAGAATCTCGATGCGTACCGCGCTCTGCTCCCGGTGGATTTCTCCATGCGATGCGCGCTGCTCGTCCCTCACCAACTCGATCCATTGCCGCGAATGCAGGGCTGGATCGATCAGCTTGGCGCGGGTGTCCGCTTCGTTGTAGCCGGTCGAAGACATGATTTCGATGAATAGTAACCCGCGTGCAGGGAGGATAGGCCCGGCGACGCCGGCTGCCAGGACGGAAAGATATAATTGAGCTTCCTTGTCGCTGCATCTCGAACACCTCAATCCCGAACAGCTGGCCGCGGTCACCCTGCCCGACGGGCATGCGCTGGTGCTGGCGGGCGCCGGCAGCGGCAAGACGCGCGTGCTCACGACGCGCATCGCCTGGCTGATCCAGTCCGGCCACGTCACCCCCGGCGGCGTGCTGGCGGTGACCTTCACCAACAAGGCCGCGCGCGAGATGGTTACGCGGCTCACCGCGATGCTGCCGGTCAACCCGCGCGGCCTGTGGATCGGCACTTTCCACGGCCTCGCGAATCGCCTGCTGCGCACGCACCACCAGGAAGCCGGGCTGCCGCGCGAGTTCCAGATCCTCGATACGCAGGACCAGCTCTCGGCGGTGAAGCGGCTCGCCCGCTCGCTCAACATCGACGAGGATCGCTTCCCGCCGCGTGACCTGCAGCGCTTCATCAACCGCAACAAGGAAGAGGGCCTGCGCGCCCGGGACGTGCCGTCGGGCGATGACGTGACGCGCCGCCAGGTCGAATTCTTCGCTGCCTACGACGAACAGTGCCAACGCGAAGGCGTCGCGGATTTCGCCGAATTGCTTTTGAGAAGTTTTGAATTGCTGAATAGAAATGAAATACTGCGGCAGCACTATCAGGCGCGTTTCCGCTACATCCTGGTGGACGAGTTCCAGGACACCAACCGGCTGCAGTACCGGTGGCTGAAGCTGTTCGCGGGCGCGCAGTCGCGCCTGTTCGCGGTGGGCGACGACGATCAGTCCATCTACGGTTTCCGCGGCGCCAACGTCGGCAACCTGGCGGAGTTCGAGAAGGAATACTCCAGGGGCAGGGTGGTTCGCCTGGAGCAGAACTACCGCTCGCAGGGCAACATCCTGGATGCGGCGAACGCGCTGATCGCCAACAACACGCAGCGCCTGGGCAAGAACCTGTGGACCTCGGCCGGGCAGGGCGACCCGCTGCGCGTATTCGAAGGCGAAAGCGACGCCGACGAGGCGCGCTTCATCGCCGAGGAAGTGGGCGCGCTCGTGAGGGGTGAAGGCGGTGAGCGGATGCGCCTCTCGGACATCGCGGTGCTGTACCGCTCGAACGCGCAGTCGCGGGTGCTCGAGCACGCCCTCTTCGGCGCCGCAATCGCCTACCGTGTCTACGGCGGCCTGCGTTTTTTCGAGCGCGCCGAAGTCAAGCACGCGCTCGCCTACCTGAGATTGATCGCCAATCCGGCGGACGACAACTCGTTCCTGCGCGTTGCCAATTTTCCGCCGCGCGGCATCGGCGCGCGCAGCATGGAACAGCTGCAGGATGCGGCGAAGCACAAAGAGGTTTCTCTCTTTGCCGCCGTTGATTTCTCATCCGGCAAGGGTTTGCCTTTCAGGAAATTGATCGAAGAACTTCGAACTGAAACAAAAGACCTCCCTCTGCCAGAAATGGTCGAGCACGTGATCCACCGCAGCGGCCTGATCGAGCACTACAAGAACGAGCGCGAAGGCGCGGACCGCGTCGAGAACCTCGAAGAACTGGTCAACGCGGCGACCGCGTTCACGCAGGGCGACGGCGATTTGGAATCTGAAGAAGGAATTACCCCGCTGGTCGCATTCCTCAGCCATGCCGCGTTGGAAGCTGGCGACCATCAGGCGGCTGATGGCCAGGACGCGCTGCAGTTGATGACGGTGCATTCCGCCAAGGGCCTGGAATTCAACGCCGTCTTCATGAGCGGCCTGGAGGAGGGTTTGTTCCCGCACGAGCAGAGCGTGGCGGAGAAAGGCGGCCTGGAAGAGGAACGCCGCCTCGCCTACGTCGCCGTCACGCGCGCGCGCCAGCGCCTGTACCTCTCCTTCGCGCAGACGCGGATGCTGCACGGCCAGACGCGCTACAGCCTCGCCTCGCGCTTCCTGGAAGAGATCCCCGAAGGTCTGAAGAAGTGGCTGACGCCGCGCTTCACGCGCCAGCAGCGGGCCATGTCGTTCGATGCGCCCGCGCGAAGGCAGTCTTACGCGGACAACAAGGACACCTACTTTCCGAAGAAAGAAGCGGCCACGTTCGCGAAGAACCGCGAAGATTCGGGTTTTCGCATCGGCCAGAACGTGAGCCACCCGAAATTCGGCGCCGGCGTGATCGTGGACGCGGAAGGCGACGCCGGCGATGCGCGCGTACAGGTGAATTTCGGCCGCCAAGGGGTCAAGTGGCTTGCCGTCGCGGTTGCCAAGCTGCAGGCTGCCTGAAATGATAGGCTGAGGCGATGAAGAAGAACGACTATCTCGAGCGCATTCTCAAGGCGCGCGTCTACGATGTGGCGTTGCAGACGCCGCTCGAACTCGCCCCCGGCCTGTCGCGCCGGCTGGGCAACCGCCTGCTGCTGAAGCGCGAGGACCTGCAACCGGTATTCTCCTTCAAGCTGCGCGGCGCCTACAACAAGATGGCCAACCTGCCGGCGGCGAAGCTGGCGAAGGGGGTGATCGCGGCGAGCGCGGGAAACCACGCGCAGGGCGTGGCGCTGGCGGCGCAGAAGCTCGGCTGCCGCGCGGTGATCGTGATGCCGGTCACGGCGCCGAAGATCAAGGTCGACGCGGTCAAGGCGCGCGGCGCGCAAGTGGTGCTGCGCGGCGACAGCTATTCGGATGCCTACCGCTACGCCATGCAGTTGAAGCGCAAGCATGGCCTGACTTTCGTGCATCCCTACGACGATCCGGATGTGATCGCGGGGCAGGGCACCATTGGCATGGAAATTCTGCGCCAGACCACGCGCCCGATCCATGCGGTTTTCGTCGCGGTCGGCGGCGGCGGCCTGATCGCAGGAATCGCCGCCTACATCAAGCGGCTGCGCCCCTCGGTGCGGGTGATCGGCGTCGAGCCGGTGGACGCCGACGCCATGACCCGCTCGTTGAAAGCGGGGCGCCGGGTAGTGCTGGACCACGTGGGCCTGTTTGCCGATGCCGTGGCGGTGAAGCAGGTCGGCAAGGAAACGTTCCGGCTCGCCAAGCAACTGGTTGACGAAATGGTGCTCGTCGACACCGACGAGATGTGCGCCGCGATCAAGGACGTGTTCGAGGATACGCGCGTGGTGCTCGAGCCCGCGGGCGCGCTTGCCATCGCCGGCGCCAAGGCCTGGGTCGCGCGCCACGGCGTGCGAGGTAAAACCCTGGTCGCGGTGGCCTGCGGCGCCAATGCCAACTTCGACCGGCTGCGCTTCGTCGCCGAGCGCGCCGAGGTCGGCGAGCACCGCGAGGCGGTGCTCGCGGTGACGTTGCCGGAGCGGCGCGGCAGCTTCCGCAGATTCTGCCGCGCCCTGGGCGGGCGCAACATCACCGAATTCAACTACCGCATGTCGGACCCGCGCGAGGCGCACATTTTCGTCGGCGTCACCGTGCATGATCGCGACGAAACCGCGCGCATCGTGAAAAGCCTGCGGCGCGGGGGCTTTGGCACGCTGGACCTGTCGGACGATGAACTCGCCAAGGGCCACATGCGCCACATGGTCGGCGGACATTTGCCGCGAAAGAAGGGCGAAGTGAAGGAGTTGCTCTACCGCTTCGAGTTTCCGGAACGGCGTGGCGCGCTGATGAAGTTTCTTT
>Ga0315281_10014558_pt1 | contig 10599 bp, 13 predicted proteins | sample YL17G07_0_MG_FD_204540 | JGI IMG/M metagenome (GOLD analysis project Ga0315281, IMG submission 204540) | Sediment microbial communities from Yellowstone Lake, YNP, Wyoming, USA - YL17G07_0 | ecosystem: Environmental > Aquatic > Freshwater > Lake > Sediment | place: USA: Wyoming | collected... | reverse complement strand
GGCGTCTGCGGAAGAACCGCCAAAAGACTCATCCGCCGGTAAATCCTCCCTTCGAACGAACCCTGAAGAATCGCACTCCAGAGCGGTTTATAAGAAAAAATATTCACCATCACGCGCATCCCGTCCGCAAAATTTCCGGAATCCGAAGCAACCTGCTCCGAGCCCGCCGTCTGCTGCAAAACCGCAACCGTCTGCTCCGATCCCGAAGTTTGCATGGCCGATGAAACCACTTCCTGCGTGCCCAAAATTTGCAGCGCGGACGAAACAGGCTGCTGCGTTGCCGCAAAATCCTTCCCGTTTGTTGTTTGGGAATCACCCCGTACCACGTAGGGAACAAACTCATCGTGCTCCGTCTGCGGGGCTGTTTGCCGGGCCTGCCGGCCGAAATGCCGTAAAAATTCGCTGTCGATCCCCTGAATGCGCGGAATGCGAAGAGCATCAACCTTCCCCGTATTTAAAGGATACGACGGATCCGCGCCAACCAAAACCGCAGTGGTGATCGCATAGTGAACTTCCGCGCCAGCGCCGGCACCCGCGCTCCCGCCCCCAGCCACGCCCGTGCTCGCCCCAGTGCCGCCCGCAGCCACGCCCGCGCCTGACTTCAAAATTTCCGTCCCGCTCGTCGGCACCACGCCAAAAGGATACGCAAAAGAATCCAACCGCATCCCCTTCGGCAAAACCGGTTCAAGCGCCGCCGTCTGATCAACAAAAATCTGCACCACCGCCGCCAGCTTCAACCGCTTCATGTTCGTGTGCAACAGCGTGTGGTAGCCAATCTGCCGACCGGTGTCGTACAAATATTGCAATTTTTTCTGCACAAATTCCGGCTGCCCGAACGGATCAGCATTCACATAAAACATGACCGCCCGGCCAAAATCCGGATGCTGCGTGTAAAAATCGTCCAAAATCCCGATCGCGCAATTCGGATCAACGGACCCGTCCGCCAAATACTGGAACTGACTGATCAGCCCGTCATCAAACGTAAAAACTACCGGCTTCTTCCCCGCCGGAACTTTTGAAAAATCCGAATCCGCAAAATCCTCCATCGACATCAGATAATAACCGTTGTTGTAAAACCACAGCAGATCGTCCTTAAACTCCTGCACGCCCCGCCCCCACCGGCTGCCGACCGCATCAATGTGATGGTACTCCATAATCGGCACCTTAAATTTCGCACTGTCAGAAGTCCCAGCCGGCTGCGCCTTGCCAGGCGACACGACAGCAGCGACAACTTGTGCTCCCGCAGATGATTGCTGCATTGTCGCCGCGGGAATCACCGCCTGCGCCGCAAAAACCCCGCCCGTCACGCTGAAAGCAAACAACCCCGCCAATAAAAACAAAATTCCAAATCTTTTCATCCCCAAAAATCCAAAAAAATACACCGGGGTTATTTTAAGGTCTTTAAGCCAAAAAAGAAAGCTCACCTTTACAACCCCCGACCCCGCGCAGTACCATAACCTCATGGACTCAAAACACTACGTCGACTTCGCCAAAAAGATCGCCAAAAAAGCCGGGGAAATCCTTCTGGATTATTATCAGACCAACATCCAGATCAACTTCAAAGGCGGCGATAAGCGCAACCTGGTCACGGAAGTGGACCTGCTCTCGGAAAAACTTATCGTCGACGCGATCAAAAAAGAGTTCCCCGACCACTGTTTTATGGCCGAAGAAGGCGGTGACTGCGGCATCAAACCCTCCGAATACAAATGGGTCATCGACCCCGTCGACGGCACCACCAACTACGCCCACGGCTACAACTTTTATGCCGTTTCCATCGCGCTCATGCGCAACAACGAAGTCCTGGCCGGCGTCATTTACGCGCCCATGCTCAACGAAATGTTCTCCGCCGCCAAAGGCCACGGCGCATTTTTGAACGATAAACCCCTCCACGTTTCCAAAACCGAAAAACTCGAAACCTCCCTCCTGGCCACCGGATTCAACGCCAACGAAAAAGGCCGCAACCTCCCGATTTTCAAACACGTCCTTCCAAAATCTCAAGGCATCCGCCGCGCCGGCTCCGCCGCCCTGGACATGGCCTACACCGCCGCCGGCCGCCTGGACGGCTACTGGGAATTCGCCATCTACCCCTGGGACATCGCCGCCGGCGTCATCATCATCCAGGAAGCCGGCGGAACCGTCACCGACCTCGAAGGCAAGCCCCTAAACCTCTCCGCCCCCGACCACATGACCATCCTCTCCACCAACGGCAAAATCCACGCCGAAATGGTCAAAGAAATCGGCGACGGAAACCGCTGACCCCCCGCCATTTTTTAAGTTGTCAAACCCTCAAAAATAGGCTAAATTAGCCCCGCTTTTACGTGCCCGTAGCTCAGATGGATAGAGTGTTGGCTTGCGGAGCCAAAGGTCGCGCGTTCGACTCGCGCCGGGCACACCACAGATTTGCGAAGCAAATCCGCGCCCCGCCATGGCGGGGCATAGCAAAAAAGTTTACGCCGCAAATGAAGGACATCTACCAAATACTGGATAACATCGGAATCAAATACGACAAACGCGAACATCCCGCGGTTTTTACCTGCGAAGAAGCCGACCGTTATTATGACGAATCAATGGGTGGAAAAAGCAAAAATCTTCTTCTCCGTAACAAAAAAGGAACCTCCCATTACCTCATCATCCTCCAAAGTGACAAAAAACTGGACCTCAAAAAACTCGAATCCCTCCTGGGAGAATCAAAACTCAGCTTCGCATCGGAAGAACGCATGATGAAATACCTCGGCCTAACACCCGGTTCAGTCTCCCCTTTCGGACTCATCAACGACGAACAAAAAGCGATTACCGTTGTTGTTGATAACGAACTTTGGACCTTCCCAAAACTCCACTTCCACCCAAACATCAACACGGCTTCGCTGGTAATTAGTTCAGAAGATTTTAAGAAATTTCTCGATTGGTGCGGAAACAAAATCATCAGCACCGACCTCTAAACCTAACCCGCATTCCCATGAAAACCCCCTGCACCCTCTACATCGTCCGCCACGGCGAAACGGAAAGAAACGTCAAAGAACTCCTGAACGGCCAGCAAGATTCTCCGTTGACCCAAAACGGCATTCAGCAGGCCGAAGACCTTCGCCACGAACTCAAGGACGTCCACTTTGACTCCATCTACTCCTCCGATCTGGAAAGAGCCAGAAAAACCGCGCACATCATCAAAAAAGACGCCCACCCGGACGACTTCCGGATCGAAAAAATGCTGACCGAAAAATTTTGCGGAGAATTTGAAGGAAAACACCGGTCCATCTACAAACAAGAGCTCGAAAAAGCCCTCAAAGCCATGAACGACTTTTCCGACGAAGCCAGATGGAAAGCCAAACCGTCCCCCGACGTCGAAAGCGATCATGAAGTCGCGCAACGCTTCACCAAAGCCATAAAAACCATCGCCAAAGAACACGCCGGCAAAAAAGTCCTCGTCGTCTCCCACGGCGGCTGCATCCGAAGTTTCCTGGTTCACATCGGCCAATACAAACTCCAGGAACTCCCCGGCGGCTCCTTCGGAAACTGCGGATATGTTAAACTCCTCAGCGACGGCGAAAAATTTGAAGTCCAAGGGGTAAAAGGTGTAAAACCAGCATAGACGAAGCCCTCGGGCAATTAGCTCAGTTGGTTAGAGCGTTCGATTCACATTCGAAAGGTCACAAGTTCGAATCTTGTATTGCCCACCATGCACGAGCCGCAGGCGAGTGCAGCGCCCGCCCCACGCGGGCATAGCAGTAAAAGTTTGCGGAGCAAACACCAAAGTGCCGAGAGGCGCAAACCAGCACATAAAAACACCTCCATGCTCCTCCCCCTCATCTTGAAACACCTCCTCTTTTTCGCCATCGGAATCCTGCAGGACATCCTCATCACCTATTACTTCCAGACCATCGCCAAAGACCAGCCCTGGAAAGCGGCGGGCCTTTCATCAACCGTCACCCTCGTTAATCTCGTGGTTCTCTACCAAATCCTCGTCGGACTGGAAGAGCAGGTCCTGAGCGTGATCCTCGTCTACGCGCTTGGGAACGGCGTCGGTACGCTCATCGTGATGAAAAAAAACCAGATCCGAAAATTTTTAAAACGATGAAACAACTCCACCGAAAATTCATCCACATCCTGGCCGTCTCCCCGTTTGTAATTTTGGGCTTCTTCATTGACAGCAGCATCCCCAGAAACGTCTTCGTTGTCATCGCCGTCGTCATGCTGATCGCCTTTTTGAGTTTTGAATTGTACCGCCTCCAAAACAAAACGTTCAAACAAAAACTCATGCAAAAATTCTCGCACTTGTTTAAAAAAGAGGAAGAAAACGGCATCGTTTCTTCCATTTGGGGACCGGTAGATTTATTGATCCTCGTACTCTTTTTCAGCAAACCGACCATTGTCGCGACATTATGCGTCGGCTGCTACAGCGACCCCATCGCCGCCATGGTCGGCATGAAATTCGGCGGAAAAAAGAACAAAAACGGCAAAACCTGGGCCGGCACCACAGCATTTTTCGTCTCCAGCGTCATTCTGATCGTCATCGCCATGGCCGTCATCCACGCCGCCATCCCCTGGTATTTCGTGATCCTGCTGAGCTTCATCGCCGCCATGCTCGAACGCTACGTCACCTTCGGCGACGACAACCTCATCGTCCCCCTCTTCTTCGCCATCTGCTTCGAAGCCGCGCAGCGTTTTTTCTAACACACACGAGCAAAGCGAGTGTGCGCGCCTGCCCCACGCAGGCATAGCAACAAAGGTTGCGAAGCAACACCATATCCCTCTTGCATTTTTGACTGTTCGGAACTACTCTGGGGCCTTCCGCACGACCACTTTGACAGTGAGTATTGCGGAGCACAAACACCCTCTTGCTTCCTTGAAAAAATGGAAATCCCACGAAAATCTCACCTGAGGAGGTGATTATGAATCCCACGGTGTTCGAAAACCTCCCCGGGGAGGTTCGGATGGCACTTTTCTTGCTTAGTGGAGTCGTAATTTCCTTAGCCATGCTTGCGATCCCCAAAAAGGGATTGCGGACAATCGGGAAGACGCCCGGGTTGTCGCCCAACTGGGTGACATTCTGGCGGCTGCCGATCTTATGGTTGGGGGTAGCTTTATACCTTACTATTCCGTTCGCCGGGTTTTGCGTTTGCGCGTTTGCGCTCATGCTGGACCGCATGGACGGAAAAATCGCAGCGGCCCTGGACGAGCTGAAAGACCCGCGCTTCCCAGGAAAGACCACGCTTGGTGGATGGTTAGACCCATTCATCGACAAACTTACCTTTCCCCCCTTCCTTTGCATCTTCTGGGGAAAAGGGCTACTTGTCACCGGGCTCATGATCCCGGTGCTCGTTCTTGAAATTGGAAGCACTCTTATTCGGCCGCCTATCATGCCGGACGAGGACGGGAAGCCTTACTTGTTCAGCACTGAGAGTCGCATAGCGATTTTCCTGAAGAATAAAATCAAGAAAACAAACTCGAGCGGCCCCGGGAAGATCAAAGTCATGTCACAATGGCTTTGCCTACTCGCCGTCCTCCCACTGGACCAAGGGTGGATGGACTACAGTATCCTTATTCCCAACGTCTTGTTGGGGATTTCCGTACTTTCTGGAATTTTCAGCATTCTGACTCGGTTCAGGGTGCATCGTAGTGTGGACGACGTCGTCGACAGCGTCTCGGACGCAACGACGCCCGCCTTCCGCCACGAAGACTGAGGGCAACTGGGCCCGGCCTGCGCATAAAAAACGCAAGCCGGGCCTTTCGCCATGCAAAAAATCACGCACTCCAAAAAACCGCCCAACCCGTTCGGCTTGTCCTACCTCAAACTCTCAATCGCCTTCTTTCTATCCTTCGCCTCAAAAATATACGACCCCGCCACCAGAATATTCGCCCCGGCATCCACGCATTGCTTGGCCGTTTCCGCGTTCACGCCGCCATCAACCTCAATATCCAGCCCCGGCATGATCTCCCGCAGCAGCTGAATTTTTTGCAGAGCGTGTTCAATAAATTTCTGCCCGCCAAACCCCGGATTCACGCTCATAATCAAAACCATATCCACGTCGTCCAAAACATCGCGAATCATCTCCAGCGGCGTCCCCGGATTAATGGAAACCGCAGCCTTCACCCCAAAAGAATGAATCAGCTGCACTATGCGATGCAAATGTTTGCACTCCTCCTGGTGAACGGTGATACTCAAATTCTTGCCGGAACAACCCGCGGCAGCTGCCGCCTTTACAAAATCCTCGATCAAAAGCTCCGGCCGCTCAATCATCAAATGAATATCCAGCGGAAGCCCCGTCTTCAGCCACTTCACCACCGGCGCCCCAATCGTAATATTCGGCACAAAACGCCCATCCATCACATCCACATGCAGCAAATCCACATACGGCTCAACAGAAGCAATCTCCTCATTCAGCCTCCCAAAATCCGCGGACAAAATTGACGGAGCGATTTTTACGGACATACGGTTGAAACAAATGCTGCCTTTATTATACCTCAAAAAAGCCAAAAATGGCAGCCCTTAAACCACCACTGTTTCCAATAACTTTGAAGACATATTTGAAGAGTGTTATTATTCGGTCGGTCGCAAGCTTTTGCGCCCATCAAAAGGAGATCTTTAACTATCCAGGGTGAAGGTCTTTTTTTGAGCTATCCGAATTTTTCGAATAACTGAATTTTCGCTTGGTTTTGACTTCATTTGAATAGAAAATTACTGACTTGTCCGAATTTGCAATGTGCATTTTTTGCACATTCCTTTTTTGCATCTTTTTGAACCTGTAAAGAATCCTTACAGGTTGATTTGTCATCGTCGGCAGCTGTTGCAAAAAATGCAACAACTGATTTTTCCCTTAGGTCTGCTAAGAATGAGACATCATTCTACACCCTTTTTCTGATGAAAACATGAACGAAATCTAAATTCTTTGTGAACAAGGATTGTTATTGGCGACCTCAACGTTCAAGTTGACGCCTTCATTGTTCAAGTGAACGCCCGCAACGTTCAGGTCTGCAGCTCCAACTTTCAAGTTAACACTCACAACGTTCATGTTGGTGCCTTCATCGTTAAAGTCGACACTTTCATCGTTCAGGTTAGCACTCTCACCATTCAAGTCGACGCTCCCACCGTTCAAGTTAGCACCCTCATCGTCCAATCCGCCACTCAAAACTACCCAGAACAGATTCCAAACTTCTGCAAACAGCAATGTGAAAAAAAGTTGCAATGCTTTTCCCGCAAAACGGATTAACATACAGGAACAGGTTGGCCAACCATTCCAAATCACAACATTACTTATTCTTAACTTTCATCACCATGACTGAAACAACTTTCGGCGCACGGCTCCTGCACGCGCAGGACCTTCTCGCCTCCATCCAAAATCTCCAAAACTACTCCGCCCCGGTCGCGGAACAAAACTCCGCAAACTTTGCCGCCTTTCTGGAGGTCGTCAAAGAGACCAACGCCACCCAAAGCGGATCAAAACAACTCTACCAGGCGGCCGTCAAAGCCCGCGACGAGGCATTCAACGGCAAAAACTCCCTCAGAACCATGCTTCCGAACATCCGAGCGGCAATCTTTGCCCAATACGGGAAAAATTCACAGCAATACGCGGCGACAAGTTCCCTCATCAACAAAATACAGTTCAGAAAAGCAAAGAACCCGGCCCTCCCGTCTTCACCATCCACGTCCGGATCAACCGAAACTCCATCAAATGGCTCCAACTCCACAACCTCCATCTCAACATCCCAGCAATCCTACGGCTCCCTTCTGGGAAACTTCAACGCCCTCATCGAAACCCTGACCCAAATGTCCGACTACGCCCCGGTGAACCCCGCCCTGACCATCACCAACCTGAGATTATTCTCCCAGCAACTCGAAAATCTCAACAACGCCGCGGCGGTAAGACTCCAAAGCCTGCAACAGCAACAGGATGCCAGAACGAACCTCTACACCGGCCTTCGGGTCCGCACACAACAGATCAAAGCAAACATCAAATCCCAATTTGGCCAAAACTCTTCGGAATACAAGAATGTCAAAGGATTGAGCGCCTGAAAAAACCAAACGATTTCCTTCAACAAAAGCCGACGCCACCAGGGTGCCGGCTTTTTGCATAACTCCAAAACCTATTTTCTCTTCATCACCACCGCCCCCTGTTCCGTCCCCACAATCACCGTCTGAGCCATATCCAAAAACAGGCCGTGCTCCACGATTCCCGGCCACTGTGCCAGCTCCGAAGCCAAAATATGAACGTCATCAATTCCTCCAGCAAATGTACAGCGAGCCAAATTATTCCCGTTGTCCGTCATGGCCGGCTTACCGTCCTCCATCCACAATTCCGCCTTGCATCCCGGCAGCGTGTTCAGCCAGCGGACATGCGCCTTCGCGCCAAACGGAACAATCTCCACCGGCAGCGGCCCGCGGCCCAATTTTTGAACCATCTTCGATTCATCCACCACCACCACAAAATGTTTGGCGTGAATTTCCACAATTTTCTCGCGCAACAAAGCTTTTCCCAAACCTTTGATTAAATTCAATTTCGGATCAACCTCATCCGCGCCATCCACGGCCAGATCAAGCGCTTCATAATCGTCCACGCTCGCTAGCGCGATATGCAAACTCTCAGCCAAATCGGCGGTGCTTTTTGACGTCGGCACGCCAACCACATTTTTCAAACGCCCGGCCTTCAATTCCTCGCCAAGCATCTCCACAAAATATTTCACCGTCGAACCCGTCCCCAAACCAAGAACCATGCCGCTTTTGACATAGCTCAAAGCCTGTCTGGCTGCCTGTTCTTTGAGATTCATACTTTATTCGACTTACCAAAAATCAAAACCCCAAGCGGATTGGGATCCTCCGCCAATTTTTCTCCAAGTTCACGCTTCACGATGCCAAAATCCGTGGTGTCGTTTTCAAACATGCCAAGATCAACAAACTTCACGCCTTTCTGCGTCAAAAACTCTTTAAAAAGTTTTTTCATTTCGTGACTGTCCATGTCCCCGCCAAGATAAACCGTTTGATTGCTGTCCGCCATAAAAATTTTAATAAAAAATAGAATTCAAAAATTAGAAAACAGAAGAAACAGACCGTGACTCGTGAACATTCTTGATCGTCCTAGCCAGCAGCGGCGCCACGGAAAGAATCGTCAGTCCGGGAAACATTTTTTCCTCCGGAACCGGAACCGTATCAGTCACCACGACCTCCTTAAATTTGGCCGCGCGAAGCCGATCAATCGCCGGAGGAGAAAACACCGGATGCGTGGCCACCAGATACACCTCATCCTTTGCACCTTTTTTCAAAAGCGCCTCTTTGCCCGCAATAGTCGTCCCGCCGGTATCAATCAAATCGTCGTAAATCAGACAGGTTTTATCCGCCACGTCGCCCACCACGTGCATAACTTCCGCAACGTTGTGCTCCGGACGAACCTTGTGGATAATCGCAAGCTCCGCGCCAATCCGATCCGCAAAACGCTTGGCAACCTTGGCCGCACCCGCATCAGGAGCCACCACCACCAGATCACTCAATTTTTTCCGCTGAAAATAATCCACAAAAAGCTTCACCGCCGTCAGGTTATCCACCGGAAAATCAAAAAATCCCTGCTCCTGGTCGGAATGCAAGTTGATCGTAATCACATGGTTAGCTCCTGCCGCGGAAATCAGATTCGCGACAAGTTTTGCGCTAATCGGCTCACGCGGGGTGGCCACGCGATCCTGACGCGCATAACCATAATGCGGAAAAATCACATGAATCCGTTCCGCAAAAGAACGTTTCAGGGCATCTATCATGATAAAAAGCTCCATCAGATCCTCATTCACGCGGGAAGTTGCGGTCTGGACAACGTAAACGTCGCATCCTCGCACACTTTCCACAGGTTTTGCGTAAATTTCGTTGCACGCAAAACGTTTGAGCACCATTTCCGAAAGTTTGATATGAAGATTTTTGGCTATGTTTTCAGCCAATTCACGATTTGACGAGCCGGAAAATATTTTGAGCGGAAGAGCCATGAAGGAAGAAAAGATTCGGACCTCATCATACGACATGAAAACCGCAGATTCAAGGCCTAAAATTGCAATTCGCCAAATTAAAATAAATATGGTAAAATGTAAGAACTAAATAAACACACCGTATGACTATCAAAGGACTCATTTTCGACCTCGACGGAACGGTCACGCTGACCCAGCAATTCCATGCCCAATCGTTTGGAGAAGTGTTCAAACGGCACGGCCTCACCTTCACGCCCGCCGACGACGCAAGATTTTCCGGCCGCGGCGCGCACTGCACGTTTCCGGAATTCTTTCTGGAACACCACATAACGCTGACACCCGAACAAATCGAACAATACTGCGCCGAAAAAAACGAAGTCTACAGCAGAATCATTAAAAACGCGCACATCGTGGCCGTCCCCGGCGTGGAAAACTTTTTAAGACACCAGAGAAACGAAGGCACAAAAGTCGCCATGGCCACCGGTAACCGCTTAGAATCGGCAGAAATCCTTTTAGAAAAAGTTGGATTGCAGGAATTTTTTAAAACCATCGTCACCGACAAAGACATCAAAAACGCCAAACCCGCGCCGGATATTTTCCTCAAAGCCGCGGAAAAACTCAAACTCAAACCGGAAGAATGCATTGTTTTTGAAGACGCGGTGA
>Ga0315281_10014557_pt1 | contig 10600 bp, 12 predicted proteins | sample YL17G07_0_MG_FD_204540 | JGI IMG/M metagenome (GOLD analysis project Ga0315281, IMG submission 204540) | Sediment microbial communities from Yellowstone Lake, YNP, Wyoming, USA - YL17G07_0 | ecosystem: Environmental > Aquatic > Freshwater > Lake > Sediment | place: USA: Wyoming | collected... | reverse complement strand
TTGCGGCCGCCAGCCGTAGACCCCGAGGACCCATGTACGCAGTCATCGAGACCGGCGGGAAGCAGTACCGCGTCGAGGTCGGCACGGAGCTCGCGGTCGAGCTTCTCGACGTGGAGCCCGGCCAGGAGATCACCATCGAGCGGGTCCTCCTCGTCGCCGACGGGGACGAGGCCGCAATCGGCCGTCCGACCGTCGCCGATGGCGCGGTCTCCGCGATCGTCCTGCGCAACGACCGGGCCGACAAGGTCGTCGCCTTCAAGTACAAGCCGAAGGCGCGCCGCCGGGTGAAGAAGGGCCACCGCCAGGAGCAGACGGTCCTCCGCATCACGGACGTCCGGCTGGGCTCGAAGAGCGCCGCCGCGGCTGCGGAGGCTGCCGCCGAGGTCGCGAAGACCGAGCGCGAGCGCCTGGAGGAGGCCGCCGCGCGGCAGGCCGCGGCCGACGCCGCGCTCGCCGCGAAGCTCGCCGAGATGGCTGCCGAGAAGGCCGCCGGGGCGCCCGCCACGGCCGAGCCGGCGAAGAAGCCCGCCCGGGGCCGCGCCAAGGCCGCCCCGAGCGCCGAGACCGAGCCCGCGGGCGGCGCCGCCCCGGCCGCCAAGCGGACCCGTGCCCCGAAGAAGGAAGACTGACGATGGCCCACAAGAAAGCAGGCTCGAGCTCGAAGAACGGCCGCGACTCCGTCGGCCAGCGGCTCGGCGTGAAGGCCGGCGACGGCCAGCTCGTCCCGGCCGGCTCGATCATCGTGCGCCAGCGCGGGATGACCTTCATCGCCGGCGACGGGACGGGCCTCGGCCGCGACTACACGGTCTTCGCGACCGTCACCGGCCGCGTCCGGTTCGAGCACGCGACGCGCGACAAGAAGCGGATCCGGGTCGAGCCGGTCGCCGCAGAGCCCGCCGCCGCCGCCGCGGCGGCCCCGGCGACGACCGCCTGAGCGAGGCCCCGATGAAGCCGAAGATCCACCCCCGGTACCAGCAGGCCGAGGTCCACTGCGCCTCGTGCGGCTCGACTTTCCAGGTCGGATCGACCCGCGCGGAGCTCCGCGTGGACGTCTGCGCGAGCTGCCACCCGTTCTTCACGGGGAAGCAGACCATCATGGACAAGGCGGGCCAGGTGGAGCGCTTCCAGAAGCGCCTCGAGCGGGCCGCGACCGGCCGGTAGCCTCGCGCTCGCGAGTCGGAACGGCGGGCCCGCCGGGCCCGCCGTTCCCGATCCGGTGACGCGCCGCAAGGCCGGTAGACTTCCGCCATGGCACGCTTCTCGTACGGCGGGCAGGCCCTCATCGAGGGCGTCCTCATGCGCGGCCGCGACGCCGTCGCGGTGGCCCTCCGCCACCCCGACGGCCGCATCGTCTGGGCCGGCGAGCAGCTGGGCGTCGGCTTCCGGGCGACGGGCTGGTCCAGGCTGCCGCTCGTCCGCGGGCTCGTCGTCCTGTACGAGACGCTGGTGGTGGGCACGCGCTGGCTCGTCCGCTCGGCGTCGGTCGCAGCGGCCGGCGACGCGGTGGGGGAGGGCGGGGAGCCGATCGAGCTCGGCAGGGGCTCCATCGCGCTCATGCTCGGCCTGACGCTCGTCCTGGGCGTCGGCCTCTTCTTCTTCCTGCCGCTCCTCATCGCGAAGCTCGTCGCGGGCAACCAGCCCGGCTTCGTCGAGCGGATCGTGGAGGGGTGCGCCCAGGTGGCGATCTTCCTCGGCTACCTGCTCCTCATCGGGCGGGCCGGGGACGTCCGCCGGACGTTCCAGTACCACGGCGCCGAGCACATGACCATCCACGCCCTGGAGGCGGGCGACCCGCTGACGGTGGACGAGGTCCGCAAGTACCCGACCGCCCACCCGCGCTGCGGGACCGAGTTCCTCGTCGTCGTGATCCTCGTCTCGATCTTCGCTTTCAGCCTGGTCGGACGGCAGGACATCCTCGTCACGATCGCCAGCCGGCTCGTCCTCATCCCGGTCATCGCCGCGCTGAGCTACGAGCTCCTCCGGTTCGGCGCGGGCCACCGCGACGTCGCCCTGGTGCGCTGGCTCTCGGCGCCCGGGATCTGGGTCCAGGCGATCACGACGAAGCAGCCGACCGACGACATGATCGAGGTCGCGATCGTGTCCATGGAGCAGGCGCTCGAGGCCGACCGGGAGCCGCTGCCGCCGGGCTCCGGGACGCTTGCCCGCGTCCGGCTCGACGAGCTTGTCGCCGCCCCGGCAGGGTCCGCGGAGGCTGCCGCGGCCCCGCCGACCGCCGAGCCGGCGTCGCCCGCCGCAGCACCGGCCCCGACGCCGGAGGGCTGACCGGTGGACACGGCGCTCATCGACGCGAAGCTCCGGGACGTGGCGGCGCAGCACGACGCGGCCCAGGCCGAGCTGGCCCGGCCGGAGGTGGCGGCCGACCCCGACGCGATCCGCCGCCTGGGCAAGGAGCTCGCCCGGCTGCAGCCCGTGGTCGATGCGTTCCGGCGCCTAGAGGCGATGCGCGCGGAGCTGGCGGGGGCCCGCGAGATGCGCGATTCCGAGACGGACGAGGAGCTCCGGGCGATGGCGCGCGACGAGGTCGAACGGCTGGAGGCGAGCGAGGCGTCGCTCGTGGAGGACCTCAAGGTGCTCCTCCTGCCGCGCGACCCGGCCGACGAGAAGAACGTCATCCTGGAGATCCGGGCCGGGGCCGGCGGCGAGGAGGCGGCCCTGTTCGCCGGCGAGCTGCTCCGGATGTACCTCCGCTATGCCGAGCGCCACCGCTTCCGGGCGGAGGTGATGAGCCAGCACGAGACCGGCATCGGTGGCGTCAAGGAGGCCATCGTCGAGATCTCCGGCGACGGCGCCTTCAGCCGCCTCAAGTTCGAGGGGGGCACGCACCGCGTCCAGCGCGTCCCGGCGACCGAGTCGTCCGGCCGGATCCACACGAGCACGGCGACGGTGGTGGTCCTCCCTGAGGCGGAGGAGGCGGACGTCGAGATCGACGAGGACCGCGACCTCCGGATCGAGGTCAAGCGCTCGTCGGGACCGGGCGGCCAATCGGTGAACACGACCGACTCGGCGGTCCGGATCACGCACCTGCCGTCGGGCCTCGTGGTGGAGATCCAGGACGAGAAGAGCCAGCACAGGAACAAGGCGAAGGCTTTGAGCGTCCTCCGTGCTCGCCTGCTCGACCTCGAGCGCCGCAAGCAGCGCGCAGCCGACTCGGCGGCGCGACGCTCGATGATCGGGACCGGCGACCGGTCGGACAAGGTCCGGACGTACAACTACCCGCAGGATCGCGTGACGGACCACCGGATCGGCCTGGACCTCTCGAACCTGCCGGGCGTCCTGGACGGCAACCTGGACCGGCTCATCGACGCGCTCATCACCACCGACCGGGCCGACCGGCTGGGCCGGTTCGTCGAGGAGGAGGCCGGCACCCCGGCCTGACGGCCGCGGGACGGGCGCCGATGCCGACGACCGGGGAGCAGGCGATGCCGATGACGGGAGGGCTCCTCCGGGCGGCGATCGAGCGACTCCGCGCGGCCGGGTCCGAGACGCCCCGGCTCGACGCGGAGGTGCTCCTCGCCGACGTCCTGGGGACGGACCGGACACGGCTGATCGCCCATCCGGAGGACCCGATCGGGCCGGCTCCGGCGGCCCGCTTCGAGGCGCACCTCGACCGGCGGGCCGCCGGCGAGCCGGTGGCGTACATCCGGGGCCTCAAGGAGTTCCACGGGCTCGCCTTCTCCGTGGATCGGCGGGCGCTCATCCCGCGGCCGGAGACGGAACTCCTCGTCGACCTCGCGCACGGCTGGCTCGTGGAGCGCCTGACCTCGCGGCCGCGACCCGCCGGCGCCCCGCCGCTCGCCGTCGCCGACGTCGGGACCGGCAGCGGTGCGGTCGCCGTCGCCCTCGCGGTCGCCCTCCGCCGCGCCGGCATGGCCGGCGAGGTTGCGATCGTGGCGAGCGACGTGGCGCCGGGCGCCGCCGACCTGGCCCGGGAGAACGCCGTTGCGCACGCTGCCGCGGACCGGGTGGGCGTTGTCATCGCCGATCTCCTGCCGCCGGCCGGCGCGGCGGCAGGGACCCGCGAGGTCCCGGATCGCTTCGACCTCGTCGTCGCCAACCTGCCGTACATCCCGAGCGCGGTCGTTCCGGCCCTGCCGGTCGCGGCCTCGTTCGAGCCGAGCGCCGCGCTCGACGGGGGACCGGACGGGCTCGACGTCGTCCGGCGCCTCCTCGCGCTGCTTCCCGTGCGGCTTGCGGAGGACGGCGCGGCGCTGCTGGAGATCGGCGCCGACCAGGGGCCGGGGATCCACGCGGGGGTCGAGGCGATCCTGCCCGGCTGGGCCTGCGCGGTGGAGCCCGACCTGGCTGGCCGGCCGCGGGTGGCGCGGGTGACGCGGGTGGTGGCGCCGCCCGGGTGAGCCGCCGGACCCGGCAGCCCGCGGGGCCGCCCCGGAGGGCGGGGATCCGGGCCGTGCGGGACAATGCGCCCGTGACGTTTCCCGACGTCCCGATCCGGCTCCTCGTGATGGACCTGGACGGGACGCTCCTCCCGCACGACCAGCGGCTCCGCCCGCGGACGATCGAGGCCGTCCGCGGGGCTGTCGAGCGGGGCATCGTCGTCTCGATTGCGACGGGGCGGATGGCGACGAGCCTGCTGCCCTACGCGCGGGAGCTCGGCATCCACGAGCCGCTCATCGCGCTCGGGGGCGCCGCGATCCATGCCCCGGCGGCGGATGGGCAGGACCGCCCGGGCCGCCTCCTCCGGCATCGGCCCCTGGCGCCCGGCGTCGCCCGGGAGGCGGTTCGCTGGTGCCTCGCGAACGGCCTGCGGCCGCACCTCAACAACGTCGGCCGGATGATCGCGGCGGAGGACGACCCCAACGCCGAGGACTACTCCTGGACCTACGGCGGCCGGCCGCTCGTCGTCCCGGACCTGGCGACCTGGATCACGCGCCCCGTCTCCAAGGTCATCGCCGTCGGGCCGCCGGGACGGCCGGCGGCCATGGTCGCCGATGCCCGGGAGCGCTTCGGGGGACGGGCGCACGCGACGGTGAGTCATCCCGAGTTCCTCGAGTTCTTCGCGCCCGAGGTGAGCAAGGGTCGGGCGCTCCGCTGGCTGGCTCGACGCGGGGGGATCCCGCTGGCGAACGCGATGGCGATCGGCGACCAGCTGAACGACCTGGAGATGATCGAAGCGGCCGGCTTCGGGGTCGCGATGCCGCACGGTCCCGCCGAGCTCCGCTCGGCCGCCCGGCTCGTGGCGCCGCCGCTGGACGAGGACGGGGCGGCCCAGGTGATCGAGGCCCTCCTCCTCGGCGGCGGGCCCCGCCTGCGCCGTCGCGTCGCGGCCGGGTGAGCGACCGGCCGCGCCCGGCGGGAGGGCACGAGCACGGGAAGCCGCGGCATCGGCGAGAATGGCGCCCGGAGCGTTCGGGATGCGCGGCGGGCCGCCCGGCGGGCCGCCCGGCCGGGCCGGTCGGAAGGGGAGGCAGATGAGCGTCGAGAGCGGGCCGGAGGCTGCCTGGGCGTCGATCGCGGAGATCGACCCGGACGTCTGGGCCGCCATGGAGGGCGAGGCCGATCGCCAGCGCTGGAAGATCGAGCTGATCGCGAGCGAGAACTACGCGTTCGCCGCGGTCATGGAGGCGCAGGGCAGCTGGCTTACGAACAAGTATGCCGAGGGCCTCCCCGGCCGGCGCTACTACGGCGGCTGCGAGCACGTCGACGTCGTGGAGCGGCTCGCCCGGGACCGTGCGCTCGCCCTGTTTCCCGGTGCGGACCACGTCAACGTCCAGCCGCACTCCGGGGCGCAGGCCAACCAGGCCGCCTTCTTCGCCGTCCTCGAGCCGGGTGACCGGATCCTGAGCATGAGCCTGGCCCACGGCGGCCACCTCAGCCACGGGTCGCCGGTGAACATGAGCGGGCGCTGGTTCGAGGTTCACGGCTACGGCGTGGATCGCGCCACGGAGCGGCTCGATTACGACGCGCTGGAGCGACAGGCCGCCGAGGTCCGCCCGAAGCTCCTCATCGCCGGTGCGAGCGCCTACTCCCGCCTCTTCGACTTCGAGCGCCTTGCCGCGATCGCCCACGGCGTCGGGGCCTACCTCCTCGTCGATATGGCCCACATCGCGGGGCTCGTCGCGGCGGGGGTCCACCCGTCGCCCTTCCCGCACGCCGACCTCGTGACGACGACGACGCACAAGACGCTCCGCGGGCCCCGCGGTGGTCTCATCTTCGCCCGGGCGGCCCTCGCGAAGCAGGTGGACCGGGCGGTCTTCCCGGGCATCCAGGGCGGCCCGCTCATGCACGTCATCGCCGCGAAGGCCGTCGCCCTAGGCCTGGCCGACACGCCGGAGTTCCGCGCGGACCAGCGGCGGACCGTCGACAACGCCCGCGTCCTCGCGGGGGCCATCGCCGAGCGAGGCGGCCGGATCGTCTCCGGCGGCACCGACAACCACCTGCTCATGGTCGACCTGGGCCCGCTGGGGGTGACCGGGCGGGACGCGGAACGGCTGCTCGACGAGGTCGGGATGACGGTCAACAAGAACGCCATCCCCTTCGATCCGAACCCCCCGAACATCGCTTCCGGGATCCGGGTCGGGACGCCGGCCACGACGACCCGGGGCTTCGGGCCGGACGAGATGCGCGAGGTCGGCCGCCTCGTCAGCGCGGCCCTCTCCGGCCGCGACGACCCGGCCGAGCAGGCGAAGGTCGCCGCCGAGGTCCGGGACATCTGCGCGCGGTTCCCGGTCCCGGGACTGCCCAGGTCGTGAGCGCGCGCGGGTCGGCAGCGGGATGACGGAGGCCTCCCCGTCGCTGGTCGCACTCCTTGGCGGGGCGTTCGCCGCCGCGGCGCTGCTCGCGCTCCTCCTGACGCCGGTCGTCCGACGGTTCGCCCACGGGCTCGGCGTCGTGGACCGGCCGAACGCGCGGCGGGTCAACACCCGGCCGATCCCCCGCGGCGGCGGCCTCGCGGTGGCCGCCGCCTACGTCGTCGTGGCGCTCGGCAGCCTCCTCGTCGCGGTCCAGGCCGGGGCCCTCCGCGATGACGCGCTCCGCGCGAACGGGGTGGTCGCGCTGATCGCCGGCGCCGCCCTCGCCGCGCTCCTGGGGACCGTCGACGACTGGCTCGACCTGCGCGCCCGCTGGCAGCTGGCCGGCCAGCTCGTCCTCGCCGGGCTGGCCGTGGCACTCGGCATCAGCGTCGGCGCGCTGGCCAACCCGTTCGCGCCCGGCGTGATCCGCCTCGATCCGGTCTTCGGCGCGGCCTTCACCGCCGTCTGGATCCTGGGGATGATCAACAGCATCAACTTCATCGACGGGCTCGACGGGCTGTCGTCCGGCGTCGCGCTCATCGCCGCGGTGACCCTGGGGATCATCAGCCTGACCGCCGCGATCGACCAGCCCGGCATCGCGCTCCTGTGCTTCGTCTTCGCCGGCGCGCTCCTGGGGTTCCTGCGCTGGAACTTCCACCCGGCCACGATCTTCGTGGGCACGAGCGGGGTCATGGTCATCGGCTACACGCTGGCGATCCTGTCGATCCTCGGCACGGCCAAGGTGGCGGTGGCCCTCCTGGTCCTCGGCGTGCCGATCATCGACGCGTTCTGGATCATCGTCCGGCGGATCGCCTCCGGCCGCTCGCCGTTCAGCCCGGACCGGGGCCACATCCACCACCGCCTCCTCGACCTCGGCCTGTCGCACACGCAGACGGTCCTCCTCATCTACGGGCTGTGCGCCTGCCTCGCGGTCCTCTCCCTCGTCCTGTCCGGGAGCGGCCAGCTCTACGCGTTCCTCGGCGTGTTCGTGCTCTCCGGGCTCGCGCTCCTGGTCGTGGCCCGGTCGTCGGGCGGCGGGATCGGCGAGCCGGTCGACGAGGATGAGGCCGGAGATGGCATCGGCAACGGAGCCCGCACTGCCCGGCCCGCGGGCGAGCACGGCGACGGGGTTCGTCCGGCGCGCTAGGCTGCACGCGTGCGGCCGGGCGACCGGCCGGCCCGGAGAGGCACGAGCGATGGCGGCGGCGGAGGGATCGGAGGGCCGGCGGCGGCAGCGGGACGGCGTCGGGCTCGGCCACGTCGCCGCGGCCCTCCTCGCGGCGCCCGGCCTCCGGACCTGGCTGCTGGTCGTGGCGACCATCGTGGCCGTCGGGACGGCCGGCTACGTCCTCCTGGAGGGCTGGTCGGCGGGCGACGCCCTGTACATGACCATCATCACGGTCACCACGGTGGGGTTCCGCGAGGTCCGCGACCTTGACGGGGCCGGGCGGGCGTGGACGATGCTCGTGTCCGGCACGGGAGTCGTCATCATCTTCGGGACCGTCGGGCTGGTGACGGAGTACCTCGTGAGCGAGGTGACGAGCGGGAGGCGAGCGGCGCGGCAGATGGCCAGGGACGTCGACGAGCTGCGGGGTCACGTCGTGCTGTGCGGCTACGGCCGGGTTGGCTCGACCGTCGCGCGCGAGCTCGTCCACCACGGCGAACGGTTCGTCGTCATCGATGTCAACCCGGCATCGCTCGACCGGGCCCGGGACGACGGGCACCTCGTCGTCCACGGCGACGCGACGGAGGACGCCACGCTTCGCCGGGCCGGGATCGCCCGGGCGAGGGGCCTGGTCACGACGATCGACTCGGACGCCCAGAACGTCTACGTGATCCTGTCCGCGCGAGCGATCAACCCGGAGCTCTTCGTAGTGGGCCGAGCGAGCACGCCCGCGGCGGAGGAGAAGCTCGCCCTGGCGGGTGCGGACCGGATCGTCTCGCCCTACACGATGGCCGGTCGGCGCCTGGCCGAGCTCGCGATCCGGCCGCGCGTCGTCGACTTCCTCGACGCGGCGCTCTCCCACGGTGAGCTCTCGTTCAGCCTCGAGGAGCTCACGGTCTCGGCCGGGGACTCGCTGGAGGGCGCGACCGTGGCCGAGCTGCGTGGCCGCGGCCTCTTCGTCCTCGCGATCCTGGCCGAGGGCGGCCGCTACGCCGCGAACCCACCCGACGATCGGCGGCTCGCCGTCCACGAGACGGTGATCGCATCCGGGTCGGCGGAGGCGCTCGCGGCGGCCCGCGAGCCCGGCCTGCCGCCCGGCGCGGCTGCCCGCCGGCCCGGCGCGGCGCCCCTGCCCTGACATGGAAGCGCCCATCCCATGACCCTCGAGCTGCTGGCCCTGCTCGCCGGGGCGCTCGCGCTCGGTGTCGCCGCGGGCGCCGCTCTCCTCTTCGTTCGCCGCCAGCTGCGCGTCCGGCGGACTGCCGCCGAGGAGGCCGAGCTCGAGCAGGCGATCCGGGCCCGGCTTGCCTGGATCACGGGAGAGGACGCGTACCCTGTCGCACCGCCAACGTCCGGCCCGGCCGCCTCCGAAGCGCCGGCGCCGGCCACCGGCAACGCCGCAGCCGGGCAGGCGGTGCCGTCGGCGCCGCCGATCGGGGCCGACGCCGTCCCGTCCGGACCGGTGGCCGGCGAGCTCCCGCCCGAGCCGCCCGCGTGGCCGCCCCCGCGCCTCCGCGGCCGAGCGATCGACGGGGACGTCGAGTACGTCGTCTCACCGCGCCGCAGGCTGTGGCGGGACACGTCGGTCCTCCTCCTCGCGGGGATCGGCTTCGTCCTGGTCGCCAGCGTGATCCAGCCTTCGCCGCCCGACCAGGCCGCCCTCGCATCCCCGCGCGCGACGGCCTCCCCGGCCCCGACGCCGGCGCCGACGCCGGCACCCACGCCCAGCCCGACCCCGACGCCGGCGCCGACCGCGACGCCGGCACCCACGCCCAGCCCGACCCCGACGCCCGCGCCGAAGCCCACGCCGAAGCCGACCCCGAAGCCGACCCGGCAGCCCGCGCCGAAGCCGACCCCGAAGCCGACCCGGCAGCCCGCGCCGCCACCGATCGTCACGCCGCCACCGCCATCGAAGACGCCCTGACCCGCCTGCGTCGGGCCCGGCAGCCGGGCCGCCCGGACGCGCTCCCGGCCGCCATGCCCGATGCGTGGGCCGCGGCCCTCGATTGCCGGTCCGAAACGGCGGCTGGTATACTCCCGCCGCCGTGACAGGCTGCCCATGAACGGACTCGGCCCGGTCGGCGCGTACGTCGCGCTCTTCTTCGAGATCGGCCTCGTCCTCCTCGTGACGGTCCTGGCAGGCGTGCTCGGCGGCTACTGGCTCGACCAGCGGCTGCAGACGGTACCGATCTTCGCCCTCGCGGGGCTCTTCGTCGGCCTTGCGGTGGGCGCCCGAGCGGTCTGGCGGCTGATCACGAGATTCCTGGCGAGCTTCGAGGACTGACCCGTTCGAGGGCGGCGGACGCGCCGCGCTCGTCTCCATGGAGCGAACGTGGCGAGCGATGCGATGATGGTGCCCGCGAGCGACGCGAGCAGGGCAGGCGGAGGCCGGAGCCGGCTCGTGCGGCGGCTGCTCCTGCTCGTCGGCGCGGTCATCGTCCTCGACATCCTCGCCTTCGTCCTCGTCCCGCCCTTCCCGAAGGGCGGGACGCCGGGCGACACCTGCGCCTTTCCCGCCTGCTTCATCGACGGGAACCTGGAGTTCCCGCCGCCCCACGTCGTGTGGGACCTGGACCCCGCCAACCCGCTGCCGAGCGGCGCGCTCGTCATCGGGTTCCACCCGAGCATCACGTCGACGATCCTCACGATGTGGATCGTCGAG
>Ga0315281_10014556_pt1 | contig 10601 bp, 7 predicted proteins | sample YL17G07_0_MG_FD_204540 | JGI IMG/M metagenome (GOLD analysis project Ga0315281, IMG submission 204540) | Sediment microbial communities from Yellowstone Lake, YNP, Wyoming, USA - YL17G07_0 | ecosystem: Environmental > Aquatic > Freshwater > Lake > Sediment | place: USA: Wyoming | collected... | reverse complement strand
GTTACCAGTTTGGACCCCAGGGGGGTAAACGAATTGAAGCCCGTCCCCACCGATTTGGCGAATTCAACGGTATATTGGCATCCTTGAGCAGTAGCCCTTGACCCGATGAAAACCAAATCATCCAAACCATCCCGGTTCACATCCCCCACGGCTACCCCGGACGAGGGCACGGAAATATCGCCCCAGCTCTTTTGAATAAAACTACCTCTTTGATTCAGAAACATGACTTTGGAATCGTCGTTATAAAAGTCAACGAGGCCGTCCCCGTTGAAATCCCCCGTGTGCATATGCCCGCGAGCCCAATGAAGTCCCTGGATGGGTTTAAAAGATTCAAACGGCGATTGATTCACCACGAAAAATTGTTCTTGCGGGTGTTTATTACGAGCCCATTGGGAAGGTCTACCCGTCACGCTCGAGATCCATACCAGATCTGCCCTTCCATCGCCATCGAGATCCATAAGGAAAAAGTCATCTGATACGCTGCCGTCGTCATTGATATTCCAATCTACCGGCTGATTACGAGTCGCATCATACATGCGGTCGACGAAATTTTCCCCGTTGGAAAGCCAAAAATATATCCTTTTCATGCGGTTATTAATCCAAGGTTCGCCCATAGAATATTTAGCGCTGGTAATCAGCATGAAATCCAAAAGCCCGTCTCCATTGATGTCGCCAGCACGGGCCAGGCCATTCTTGCCATCCCAATACCCCCCCACGGAAAGCCAGTTTTCGTAGGGAACGCTGCAGGGAGTTACCCCCGGGCAGGCATTGGCTCCATCGACCAACTTAACATTGCCAGCACTCTCCAAGGCGAGATAATCCTGGGTGCCATTGAGATTAAAGTCACCCGTGTGATGAAAGGCAATCCGAGGATTGCCATACATGTAGTTTCTTGCAAAGGGTTCTCCGAGGCCCACTGCCAAGGGCGGTCCGTATTCAAAAACTGTGTCCCGGGAAACAGCATCATCCATACCAAATTCCTTGATTTTCCAAAACTGAGAACGGTTCAAGGCCTGGCTCTGCCGGTACAGAAATTCATATTTGGATCGACGCGCATCTCCGCGTTTCACGGTAACACTTTCAATCCGATGAGTGATCGGCATCAGATGGGTGTTCAGATAGGCCATCTCGTTGCTGTCTTTGGGCACGGGTTCGGCAAAGGTAGCGACGGGATAAGGATCTTTTCCCAGGGGAAGGTAAGAAATCTCCGAAAGATAAGGGTAACAATATCCTGAGGTGGAGGTATAATCGGACCGATACTTGAACTGAATCTCGTGGCCGAGGGGAAGCCGGATCGAACTAATGCGCCATCTCTCGACATATCGGTTTGCCGAATAGGTAGCGGTGGCGGCCAAAATCATTTTGGTACCGTCGGGGGAAGTAATTTCCCACCGCTTATCCCGGATGTTAAAGAAAATCCGCTGATGATTTTCGACGATGGTGTGATATTCATCGTAATCGCCACTGTAGCCCGTATAGATAAGCAGCTGGCCATTGAAGAAAAGCAGGTCTTTGGTAATATCCCGCCTTACCTCCGGCAAGGAGAGGCTCCAGCCAGCCCCAAACTCTCCGCCTGGGGCATTGGCGCTGCCGCTGTCGTAGGATAAAGTCAAAGGAAAATCGAAAAAGAACTTCGGCAGGGGGATGGAAAAAGCATAGGAGGCAGAACCTTTTTGCGTTCCACTTACCGCCGAAGGTTGCCCGATGGATGCCTGGGAAAGTTTCCCATGGTCAATGGTCCGGACGGGCATGTCCTGCGCCGCGGCATGGGAGGCAAAAAGAATTAGGAAAAAGAGCATCATGCAATTGAATACTCGCAAGGAAACGGAACGCCCGATTGCAGGCTTCCTTAAAGTTTTTCTGATTCGCTTTCTTTTCCTTGTCTCGCCTAACATGCCAACCTCCTCAGGTTGAAAATATTGTGAATAAACAGAGGGAAAATATTCCCAATCCTTGCCTTCCTATCTGGCCGTGGCCATCCCTGCATTGGCGGTTATCCAATCGAAGGAACTAGCTATCGGAGAGTCAGCGTCTTCTATAATTAATTTGAACATCGGCTTTCCCCTCCAATCGCGGTGGGATGAATAATTCATTTTCCGAGGGTGTTCAATGGGCCATAAAAACCGGTTCCTTTTTTTCTTCCAAAATGAAAATAGCCTGGCAAAAGGCATGCCATCCCCTAATTAAAAAATCCTTTTATAATTCTAAGTAGTTTCGGAAGGTATTCGGAATTGGCCGAGAATGACTGACAATATTTGTCACCTAACCGTTATTTTGCAACAACCCCTTATTTTTCTTATCGGATATCTTTGGAAATCTATTCAAAAAAAAGGCATCCCGGGATTCGTGATTTCCCATCCCAGGATGCCCTTTGCCCTACTCTCCCACAGCCATGCCGCGGGCTTCAAGAGAATCATCAGGCCATGCCCGAATCAAGGTGGGTGGTACAAGGTTAAACTCCTTTCCGACCGGCAGGCTTTTGTCGCCCGGGAGAGCGCCGGGATGATTAAGTTAGCTGCTTCTCTCAGCCCCGCCCCTGCGCAGAGACCCGGCCCTTCAGAATGCGAATCGCAAATCCCCGGGGCAAATCGCTACCGTTTCAGAGCCAGGCTTTTCAGAACCCCCCGCCGCAAGAGCTCCGGGGAAGTGGCGATGTCTTCCGGCACGACAGAGGTGTCGCTGAGGCCGGGCTTGAGATCCACACCGATGGAATTGTAAATCTGGGCCACATAGGCGGAACAGAAAAGTTTTTGTTCCCGCCTCAGCTCATCCCGTTTCTCCGGTTTCCAGTTGAAGAGCAGCTTGAGCCCCACCCAGATCGCTTTCCAGAGGGCGTACTCCTTGCCTAACTCCTCCTGGGCAAAAATGATCATCCGCTTCCGCTCCTCTTCGCTAAGCAGGCGCTTGCTGGTATACCAGTGCACATGGCCGTTATAATGTCCGACGCTGGCAGAAAGGGGAGTCACCACAACCCCCCGGCCGACCGCTTCCATCACCATCAGCCGCTCGTTCCACCACACCGCAATGCCGGCATGGGAAAAACGGGAACGGGTCGCCTTTTTGATTAGCCAGGAGAAGAACTTTTCACCCTCATAGAGCAGGACATCGCCGCTGGCAACGGTTTTTCGCAGGCCTGAATAGCTCAAGGCGTCAGGATGATCTTTGCTTCGCCCTCTCATGGCACACCCTTCCTTTCTCTATTTTTTCCTCCCCCCGTCCAGGGTCATGGAGGTCAGATCTTTTGTTTTGAAAATCATTCCAATTTGTTAGAAGAAATACTTGGCCAAAGCGATAAAACCCCAAATGCTGATGCATTCTACCCCGCCATGATACGCAGCCGCAAATCGATTTAAAAGCAAAATATGGAATCTACCTGGCGAATTGCGCCTGTCAATTCAAGAGATCTTCCCCCATTCACAATGCCTCTTGCCCACCTTCACTTTCCAGAAAGCAGATCAATGTCCATAGCTTAGAGGCCGTGCCCGGCCCGGGGGCAAGTCCGTGGTTCTCGGCAGGATGAGGCACGGATTCTTTCCTCGGTCCGGGCGGAATCGGCCCTGGGGGGCGCAGATGGCCAAGCATTTACCGCCTTCCTCTGCGGAAGGAAAGTGATCTTTCATCGGATCTTCTCCACCCGCCGATCCTGCCTTCAAACCACAACCTTATCCCCGGGCCACAAGAAAAGGAATCTTAAAAGTGAAGGGGGGCAAGACAATGCCTGGCAATGCCTGGCTTGACATTCTGATAAAATAGGATATCTTTGGTGAACCCCAGGAAATGGGCGAAGAAAACTAAGAGGAGGAGAGGCCCATGAAGGTTGTCGGTTTTAACGGAAGCCCCAGGAAGGACGGGAACACATCCATTCTCATCCAACAGGTTTTCAAAGAACTTGAAAAACAAGGCATCGCCACCGAACTGGTGCAGCTTTCGGAGAAGGAGATCCGGGGCTGCATCGCCTGTTCACAGTGCATCAAAAATAAGGACCAGCGCTGCGCCGTGAAGAAAGATGCGGCGAACGAGTACATCGAGAAAATGCTCGGAGCGGAGGGGATCATCCTGGGGTCGCCCGTCTATTTCAATGACGTCACGGCCGAGATGAAGGCGCTCATCGACCGCACCGGTTATGTGGCCCGGGCCAACGGCAGGATGTTCAAGAAGAAGGTCGGCGCCGCGGTGGCTGCCGTGCGACGGTCAGGCGCGGTTCACACGCTCGACACGATCAACCATTTTTTTCTCAGCGGAGAGATGGTCATCGTCGGACGGGTGATCGGGGTTGGGCGGGAGAGGGGAGAAGTGGAAAAAGATGAAGAGGGCATGCAGCTCGCGAAAACCCTCGGGCAGAGGATGGCCTGGCTGCTGAAAAAAATACACGGGTAATTTCCTTAAGGTTAAGCCCCGGCTCTGCCGCGGGACTATTAGAGTTTGACATTTCCGGGAAGCTTGGGTTGTGGCCCGGGGGCAAGGGCGGCTAAAAGACGGATATTTCAAAATACCGGCCCTGGTGCAGGAAGCGGACCTTGGTGGGAAAGATCTCCACGACCTTCACCCCCTCGATGACCGACCCCTCGGTGGCAAAAGACCCGTTGACCACGGCGCGGCGTTTGGAGGGCTCTTCATTCCAGACGATCCCCGAAATTCTCAGCGGCGGCGGATTGGCGGCGGCATTGCCGGAGACCTGTTCTCCGGGTTTCAGACCAGTTCCCGGAGGCACTCTTGCTTCCCGGGAGATCCCTTTGGGGGTCTCCTCTTTGTCACCGGGGGAGAGTGCGGGGGGCCTGCTGTCGCTCTTGACCGGGATTTTCGATGCCCCCGGCTTTGCTCCGCTCTGGAGGCCGCGGGTCGGTTCACGGGAAGGGGGAGAAAGAGCGGCCTGCCGCCTGGGCTCAGGGGAATCCGCCGGTGAGACGGACGATGGCTTTGCCGGCTGGCTGGGCTTGGGAGACAGGACCGCAACTTGCCCTCCTGCTGCGGGAGGGCTGACCCGGGCAGGGGGGGATGGTTTTGACTGGGCACCGGTTTTTGCGGAGGCGGCTTCCCTCTTCGTGCGGAAGGCCGGAGGAGTCGTCGGCGCCGGGAGCGATGATTTGGCTGGAGAATCGATCCCGGGAGGAGCGGGCACATCCTTTTGGCCGGGCGCAGGCGGAATGACCGGAACGGGGCCCGATGGTTTTGCCCGGGCGCCGGTCTCCGGAGAGGCGGATGCGACCTGCGGACCGGGCGCAGGGGGAGTCCCGGGTGAGGGGGGCGAAGATTTCGATAGAAAACCGGGCGTTACGATTATCGCATAGGTAATACCGGCCGTGGCCAGGGCCGTCAAGGAGACGGCGAGAAGGTACATGGGGGTTCTCTTGCGGGCCTGGGCCGGGTCGGGCCGGAGAACCTCGGCGGCAAGATCGGGCATGCCCTTCCGGCGGGATAGCTTTTCGCGGTCCAGTTTTTTCAGGGCATCGAGGATGAGGCTCATTTTTCCCCCGCTGAGAGTCTCGGCGATTCGAAGCGCTCGATGGAGCGATACAAGAGCATCAGCGTTTGCCCTCCCGCGATCCCGTCCTCTTCGACCCCCTTGGATGATTGAAACTGCTTCACGGCTGAACGGGTATCGCGGTCATACACGCCGGTCCATGCATGGTTATAGACCCCCACCTCCTGGAGAAGGCCCTGGAGCTGTTTGACGGGGTCTCCTTTCGCCGTCAGCGATATTTTCGGCAAAAGGTTCAGGGGATCTTTCCAGAGAAGGAAAGCCTGGCCGGACCAGTGCTTTTCCAGCTCGTCGAAGGCCAGGATCTTCTTCCCGGCGATGGGGGGATCGACCAGAATCTTTCCAATCTCTCTGCCCACCAGGGAGATGAAGCGTTTCCCCGGTACGCCCGGGAGGGTCATTTCGAGGGCTGCCGGAGAATCCATTCGAAGCAGGGCGCCCAGGTTTCCGGAAAACCGGTGTACCCGGAGTTCCCGTTCCCGAGCCGCCCGCTCCATTCCGTTGCCTGGGTCCCAGGGCACGCTTTCCGGGACGGGTTGAGCCTTCCAGAAGCCGGCCAGGGCATTGAAGGCCCTGCGGGCGCTTTCCGATTCGGAAATATTTCCGAGCTCAACTGCCATCGCCCGGGAGAGGTCTTCCGGGGACGTGATGGGGTATTTTCTTGCCTCTTGCATCGTGGCCCCCACCGGCGCCGAAGGGCTCAGGGAGCCCTTCCGATCATGCCCCGCGAAGAAAAAGACCGCCGCCAGGACCAGCACCGGCAGGGTGAGGGTGGGAATCAGAAACCGGCGGGTTTGGGAGGGCCCGGAGGATCTTCCTTTTTTCAGGTCTCGAATTCCCGCGGCCGCAATCCGGTAGGTGATCCGGGTCGTGTCTTTCGTGTACCCGGCCAGGAGGACGCGGTCGCAGGCCGCATTGATGAGCCGCGGGAGCCCCCGGGAATAGCGATAGATTTTCTTCACCGCTCCGGGGGTAAAATGAACTGTGCCCTTTCCCCCGGCCACCTCGAGGCGGTGGTTGATGTATTCCACCGTGTCCTGGAAGTCCATGGGCTGCAGGTGGTTGCGCACGGTGATCCTCTGGCTGAGCTGCCGTAATTCTTCCTTCTCCAGCATTTGCCCGAATTCGGGCTGCCCCGCCAGGATGATTTGAATCAGCTTTTCCCTGTCGGTCTCCAAGTTCGAAATCATCCGAACCTGTTCCAGGGCCTGGGTTTTCAGGTTTTGCGCCTCGTCAATGACCAGGACCACGGTGCGGCCCCCGGCGCTCTCCCGGAGGAGAAACTGGTTGAGAGCGTCCAGGGGTCCCGAACCGGCAGTCGTGGAGGTTGAAACCCCGAATTCCCGATTTATGTGCCATAGGAGCCTGCGGGGCGATGGACTGGGGTTGAAGATCAGGGCCGTGCGGTGATGATCCGCGTCGAGTTGGCTGAGCAAGGCACGGAGAAGCGTGGTTTTCCCCGACCCCACCTCCCCGGTAAGGGCGATGAACCCCGCGCGGTTGTTTATGCCGTACAGGAGATGGGCAAAGGCCTCGCGGTGGTTCTTGCTCAAGAAAACGAAGCGGGGGTCGGGCGTCAGGCTGAAGGGCTTTTCCCGGAAACCATAGAAGTCGAGGTACATGATAAGATATCCTTGATGATGATCGCCTCGTACTGATTCCGGATCGGAGGGGAAGATGGCTCCCAATGAACCTTGACCCAACTTCCCGGCAGGAGATGAATGAAAAGTGAAAAGCGAAGCTAATCCCCAGGTTTTCTTAAATCATATGAAAGTTTCGGGGCCAAGTCAAGAACGCCCACGACTTGCCCACCCCCAGTTTTTGAGGAAAGAACCCATGGCCGAGAAAACCCAGAAGAGAGAGGGGGTAGCCCATGGGGTTCAGGCTGGAGGAATGCGGATCATCATCCTAAGGCGGTTATGCTTTCATTGGGTCGGGCCTGTCCCGGGGAGATTCGCAAGGGGAGATGGTTTAGCCCAGTCTTGCCTCTGGAGCTATTTCCCCGCAGGCCTCTCTTTGCGGAGGATAGGCGGGAGGGGGATCAGAAGACTATGGTCCCGCCGAGCCTGATGATCCGCATTCCTCCATCCTGAACCCCAACGAGCACAAAAAACTGGGGATGGGCAAAGCCGACAAAACCCTTGACTTCCCACCTCTCTCGAATATACTGAAATTTATTTGCCCCCGATTTTCCACTTCATTATCGCGGGAATTCTTCGTCCCAAGAGCGAGAAATGGACCCTGTAAAATCACGTATAGGCGCGGAGGTCGATGCGCTGGCCGGTGATTTATTCAAGGTCAGCGAGTATCTGTACAACAACCCGGAAATCGGCTACCAGGAATTCAAGGCCTGCGAATTTTTAAGCCGGTTCATGGAGGAGCGCGGGTTCAAGTCGGAGAGAGGCACGGGGGGCGTCCAGACGGCCTTCCTGGCCCGCCCCGCCATCCGGCTCAAGGGCCGTCCCTGCGTGGCTTTCCTGGCGGAATATGACGCCCTGCCGGGCGTGGGCCATGGGTGCGGCCATAACCTGATTGCCGCGGCGAGCGTGGGCGCGGCCCTGGCCCTCGGCCGGAACCTGGGAGAAGTCCAGGGGACCCTCGCACTGGTCGGAACCCCGGCGGAAGAGGGGGGAGGGGGCAAGATCCTTCTGGCTGAGGCCGGGGTTTTTGCGGAGATGGACGCGGCCATGATGTGCCATCCCAGCCGGCTCAACCGGCCGGGGGAGGAGATGTTCGGCAGGGTCAAGTTCAAGGTGGAATTTTTCGGGGAGGCGGCCCATGCTTCCGTTTCCCCCGACCGGGGGGTCAATGCCCTGGACGCCATGGTGGCGGCATACAACAATATCAGCATGCTGCGGCAGCAAATCCGGCCGGATGCCCGGATTCACGGAATCATTACCCACGGGGGCGATGCCCCCAATATCATTCCCCAATATACCGCCGGGCTATTTTACGTGCGCGCCGCCAGCCGCGAATACCGGGACGAGGTTTATAAAAAGGTTGAAAGGTGTATTGAAGCCGCCGCCGTGGCCACCGGGGCCGGACACAAGATCGAAATTGGCCAGCCGACTTTCGACCCGATCAAGAGAAATCCACCCCTGGAAGAGGCCACCCGGGCGAACATGGAAGCCCTGGGGATTTCCGTGGACCCGGATGACGGCCGCCGGGGTTCCTCGGACATCGGGAACCTCAGCTTCTACCTGCCGGCGATTCATCCTTCCGCGGCCATCGTGGACCCCGAAGTTCCCGGGCACTCCAAGATCTTTGCCGAAGCCACGATGAGCCCCCGGGGAAAGGACGCCCTGCTGAAAGCCGCCAAGTTCCTGGCCATGACCGCTTACGATTTTCTGGCTTCGGCGGAACTGCGAGAGAAGGTAAAGGAAGCTTTCAACCAGAAAGAATAATGATGGAATAATGGAATACTGGAATATTGGAATAATGGGAATAAACGGGAAAAGCAGTTGGAATAGGCTTCCTTTCTTTCTTACCCAATATTCCATCATTCCTGTATTTTTATCCACAAAGGAGGGAAAGATGAAAAAGATTACATTCCTGGGTTTCATCCTCGTCTTTTTCGCGGCCGGCCTCTTCATCCCCCAGCCCGGCCTGGCCCAGAAGCCCCTGGTCATCGGGTTCGAGGGGGACGCGGTCACGTTCGATCCCCACGGGCGGAACGAGACCACGACCACCACGATTCAGCGGCACGTTTACGAAAACCTGGTCGGTTTTGATGAAAACCTGAAGATCGTTCCGGAACTGGCGGAAAGCTGGAAATTGATCGATGACAACACCTGGGAGTTCAAACTGCGCAAGGGGATCAAGTTCCACAACGGTGAGCAGATGAACGCCGAGGCCGTGAAATATTCCCTGGAGCGCTGCAAAACGCACCCCAGGAGCCAGTACAAGCACATGGTGCCGCCTTATAAAGAAATCAAGGTCATGGATGACCTTACCGTAAGGTTCATCACCCAATCCCCCACCCCGGAAGCCCTGATCATGCTGGAGAACATCAGCATAATGCCCCCCAAGTGGACCCAGGAATGGGACAAGAAGGATCACTCCTATCTGACCCGGAACATGGTGGGGACCGGGCCTTACAGGTTCGTGGAGTGGGTCAAAGACGACCACGTCACCCTGGCGGCCAACAAGGAATGGTGGGGGGGGAAAGTGGATTTTGAAAAGGTTATTCTCCGCCCCATTCCGGAAAATGCCACCCGGGTGGCGGCTCTCCTGACCGGGGAAATCGATGCCTGCTGGGGCGTTTCCATCCCGGACATCCCCCGCGTGGAGAAGCATAAGAATACCTACGTCAACCGATGCATGAGCCAACGGGCGATTTATGTCATGTTCGACATGTCGTCGGACGTAGGGGGCCCGCCGCCCAAAGCCAACCCGGGGATTGCCGCGGGCAAGCCCAACCCCTTCAAGGATTTTAGGGTGCGCAAGGCCATTGCCCATGCCATCAATGCGGAAGACATCATCAAATACGTCATGGAAGGGAGCGCTTATCCTGCCGCGCAGATCATCAGCACCTACGCCTTCGACACCCATAAGACCCTCCAGCGCCCCAAATACGACCCGCCGCTGGCCAAGAAGCTTCTGGCGGAGGCAGGGTATCCCAACGGCTTCGAGGCCAACTTCGACACCCCCAACGACCGGTACGTGAACGACCAGCAGGTGGCCGAGGCGATCGCCGCCCAACTGGCCAAAATCGGGATCAAGCTGAAGGTCATCGCCACCCCGAAGGCGGTCTTCTTCCCGAAGGTGGACCGTTTTGAATCCCCCTTCTTCCTCGCCGGGTGGGGAACGCTCTCCTGGCAGGGGACTATGAACTCCTTCTTCCGGGAGCTGAGGGGGATCTTCGGAAGAAACAACCGGGGACGGTTCTCCGATCCGGAGCTGGAAAAGAAGATGGATATCTCCAATGGGATGATGGATGAGGCCAAGAGGCAGAAACTGAGAAACGAAATCGCGGAGAAGATTTACGGAACCTATTATGTGATCCCGCTTTACTACCAGGAAAACGTGTTTGGCTTTTCCAAGGGGATCAAAGGCGGCAAAGCCCGGGTAGATGAAAGATTATTCGCCCATCAATTGAAGAGGGCGAATTAGCCCAAATGAA
>Ga0315281_10014555_pt1 | contig 10601 bp, 10 predicted proteins | sample YL17G07_0_MG_FD_204540 | JGI IMG/M metagenome (GOLD analysis project Ga0315281, IMG submission 204540) | Sediment microbial communities from Yellowstone Lake, YNP, Wyoming, USA - YL17G07_0 | ecosystem: Environmental > Aquatic > Freshwater > Lake > Sediment | place: USA: Wyoming | collected... | reverse complement strand
ATAGAAATCATGCTATACTATAATTAACATATACCATGAGCCTTTCGTGTTCACTAGGCTCGGAAAAAACATGCAAGAGGTCAGATTTCACGGTAGAGCCGGTCAAGGCATACTTACCGCGAGCCGATTGTTCGCGCAGGCTGCGATAATTGATGGAAAGTACGCCCAGGCCTTTCCTGACTTTGGCCCCGAACGACTAGGCGCCCCAGTGCAGGCGTTTGCACGGATCGATGATCAACCCATCGAGATCAGAAGTCAAGTTTACACACCCAACGCTGTCGCCGTCTTCGAAGAGAGTCTACTCACGAAAGTCCCAGTTACGCGAGGCATAGTCTCCAAGGGACAATTGGTCGTGAACGCGAAAGATGACCGATCGGCGGAGTTGAAAAAGATCGGTGATGAAGCTGGTGTTTCTGTTCACATTGTTGATGCAGATCGGATTGCCATGGAATTAATGGGCTCACCAACCGTAAGCACAATCATGCTCGGTGCTCTCGCGGGCGCGTCCGGGTTTGTGAGTGCCGATTCATTGGAATCGGCTGTCAAGGAGAGGTTTCACGGTAACATGGGCGAGGTCAATGCGAAGATGATCAGAATGGGATTCAAGGAGGTCCACCAGATTTGAGCGCGGCGAAGAAACCGGGTTGGCGGGAGCTCACCCGTGGTGCTGTCATAACAACGCCGGGTTCTGCGAGAGAGTTTCTGACAGGTGACTGGCGCACCAAGAAACCAATTCTCGACGAGGCCAAGTGCACCAACTGTCTGTTCTGTTGGATTTGGTGCCCAGAACCAGCAATCAATCGTGGGCCGAAGGCTGTTTCCTTCGACTACCACTATTGCAAGGGCTGCGGAATTTGTGCAGTCGAATGTCCAGTTCATGCGATCAAAATGGTGGAGGAGTAATAATCCTTGTTGAACACACAGAAAGCCCATTTAGAGCCGATGAGCGGTTCAGAAGCAGTTGCGAAAGCAGTTATACAATCAAACGTGGATTTTACATCAGCATATCCGATAACTCCACAAACGATTATCGTGGAGCGGCTTAGCGATCTCGTCGCAACCGGCAAGACAAAGACATCATTCATCAATGTGGAGTCAGAGCACTCTGCACTTTCAGCCTGCGTGGGGGCCAGTCTCGCAGGAGGACGAGTGTTCACCGCAACCTCGAGCCAAGGACTTGCGTTGATGCACGAAGTACTCTACTTGGCATCTGGCCTGCGCTGTCCGATTGTAATGGCTGTGGCTAATAGGGCTCTCTCGGCTCCGATCAATATTCACGGCGATCACTCCGACATGATGGGATCGCGAGATTCAGGTTGGATCCAACTCTACGTTGAGAATGCTCAGGAAGGTTACGACTGGTGCATTCAGGCTTACAAAATCGCTGAAGACGAGCGAGTTGCGCTACCGTTCACGGTGAACATGGACGGATATGTCATAACCCACTCCGTCGAACCCATAGCCCTTCTTGAAGACGACGCGGTTAACAAGTTTCTGCCACCCAGACAACCTCTCCTGAAAATCGATACCAAGAATCCGATCACCTTTGGGACACTCACATTGCCCGACTATTACTTCGAGTTCAAGAGACAACAAGAGGAAGGGATGCGAATGGTGCCAGAAGCCTTCGCGGAGGTCACTAAGAGCTTCGCCGAGGTGTCGGGCCGGCGGTATGAACGCATTGTCCCGTACGCTCTCGAAGACGCCAAAGTCGCAATTGTCTCCTTAGGCAGCGCATCCGGGACAGTCCGATGGGTCGCCAAGAACCTGAGAAAACAAGGTCTCCCGGTTGGAGCCTTGAAAATTGCACTATACAGACCGTTCCCCAACGAAGAGGTTGGAAGAATCCTCGAACATGTTGACGTCGTAATAGTGCTTGAACGCGCATTGAGCTCAGGGTCACATTGTGGACCACTCGGGAGTGATGTCGTATGCTCACTTTACAACCGCTCGGAACAGCCCAAGGTGTTGGACATCGTTGCAGGTCTAGGAGGTCGTGACCTCTCGCCTGAGAGTATTGAGCAGATCTTCCGAACGGGGTTGGAGGCGAAGACTAGGCCTACCGGTCTTGAGATGGAATTTGCGGGGGTTCGCGACTAAATGGTCACCTTGAAAGGACTGCAAACGGAAGAGCTCTACGGCCCCGGACACAGGCTGTGCGCCGGTTGCGGCGGCTCGATCACAGCTCGAATGACACTGAAAGCAATGCATAGGCCAACAATCGCAGTCAACGCTACAGGATGCCTTGAAGTTGCCACAACAATCTACCCTTACACCGCATGGCGCATACCGTGGGTTCACGGCCTGTTCGAGAACGCCGCAGCGATAGCGAGCGGCATCGAGACCTATCTGAAATCGAGGAATGGGACGAAGCTTGACGCTGACATCGTCGTGTTCGGAGGAGATGGTGGAACATTTGACATCGGACTCCAGTCTCTATCAGGGGCATTCGAAAGGAGGCACGACTTCGTCTACGTCTGCTACGACAACGAAGCCTACATGAACTGTCTACCCGGCGACACACTTGTCATGACAGAGAACGGTGCGAAAAGAGTTGACGAAGTGCAGCTGGGCGAAAGGCTGCACACGTTCGACAAAGCCACAAACGGCCTCACACTGAGAAAATGTTCCGGTGTCTTTGACAACGGCATAAGGCCTGTTCATGAAATCGCGACTCTGCATCACCTGATCAGATCAACACCCAACCACCCATACCTCGTCGTGAAGAGACACGGAAGAGGCAGGGAACGCGAGTTACGCTGGAGGACGCTGTCTGACCTTAGGCTTGGCGACGAGATTGTAGTCATGAAGAGGCTCGACGAGGACGGCACCTCTCTCAAATTCAATTTCACCCCCGTCACGAAGAAAGACTACAAGGTTCACAGGCTCAACGAAATCAAACTACCAAAACAATCCAGTCCAGGGTTGCTCGAATACCTAGGCCTCTTTGTTGGAGACGGTTGGACTAGGCCTGAGAGAGGCGAGGTCGGCTTCGCGATTCCAGAAGGTTCAACCAGGAAAAGGCTTCTCCAGATATACAGAGAACTGTTCGGGAATAACGGGATAGGCACCGCCGATCAATACTATTTGTACTTCAACTCTGTTAACTTGGCAAGGTTCATTGACTCACTAGGTTTCGGAAAGGGAGCCAAGAACAAAACAGTACCCGCATGGATATTCACTCTCCCGACCTCGCAGAAAGAAGCGTTCGTAGAGGGTTTGCTGGCCTCAGATGGTTACCAGTATGGCAACAGCTACAGGTACGTCTCAAGCAGCCCCGAACTCCTAAGGAAGTTAAGGCTTCTACTTCAGACAATGAATTACCGAGTTGGAAAGATCGTCTGGCAAACCGCGAAGAAAGGCAAAGAGTTCCCGCACAGGACTTTGCTGAAGGACACGCGATACGGTTCCCTTTGCTTTAGCAGAAAGAGGAACTGGAATCTCGAGAAGTACAGGAACCAATATCGATATCAAGACCCTCTCATCGAAAGCGACAATTTCGCCGTCGAGATTGTTCGACATCTACAATACGTAGACAGAATGAGAACTTACGACCTGAGAGTCGAGAAGGATCACAACTTCATTGCTGAAGGAGTGGTCGTTCACAACACTGGGATTCAGCGTTCCAGTGCAACTCCTGAAGGAGCATGGACCACCACGACACCAGTCGGTCCTGCGTCACCCGGCAAGGTCGGGCCGAAGAAGGACCTTATCGCCATTGGCTTGGCTCATCACCTTGAGTACGCCGCGACGGCGTCTGCAGCCTATTGGAGCGATTTCATCACGAAGATGGAGAAGGCCGCTGCTGTTGAAGGGCCCGCACTGGTTCATGTCATCTCTCCTTGCCCTCTAGGTTGGCGTTTTCCGACTGACCAAACGATCAAGATGGCGCGATTAGCGGTGCAGACGCGGTACTTCCCGCTTTACGAAGTTGAAAAGGGCAAGTACAAGCTTAGCGTCAGCCCGCATCAAACGCCTGTTGACGATTTCCTCAAATTGCAAGGGCGATTCAACCACCTATTCAAACCTGAGGGTGCGAACGAACTCAACCTACTGAAGGCTCAGATAGATCAACGATGGGCAGCGCTGCAAGAACTGTGCCAAGGCAAGCATCCAACATGGTCGTGATGACATCAACAAGAACTGTTTGGAGGTGAGATTGTTTGGGGACGATCGGTAGATGCGCTGAATGCCGCGCCTGCTATGGCAATGATTGCGCTCCATGCTCAATATGCAGCGCAAGCCCCTTCGATTATTGCGCCCACTGCCCGCCAAGCATGATGCACGGCGGCTAACTCATTTCCTAACTTGAGTAATGCACCATCCTTCTTGCGAAGGAATTCGACGAGGTCCGGGACCACTTGTTCTGTACGACATTGAATAAACCGTTTAAATGGGCGCACGTTTTCTAGAAGGCCGGGGCCGGTAGTTCAGCCTGGTATTCCTAAGTTAGTTATGGGGCCAAAGAACGTCCGGTTCGCATTGAACGCAAGAAAAACCGGAAGGCCGCGGGTTCAAATCCCGCCCGGTCCACCAACTTTACGGTTCGACCGTTTGCGCCTGTAAGCCAAGCTAGTTCTAGTTCTTCTAGCAGCAGTACACTAGCTTTTTCGGTTCTCTCAGTCTCCTCTTCGCTGCCTTCCCCTCTGTTCTCCGCCCCAAGATGATTCAAGACCGCGAGCAACTAACTCGATTACACTATCGCTACCGAATGCGAGAAGCGCAACGCTCCCAGAGAACACGCCAGCCACGATAGCCCCTACCACTTCGACCGTCATCCACACCAGGCTAACATACTCGATCGTCAGTCCACGACGTAGAAGCCTTAACTGCTGTTCACTCGTTGCGCTTTCGCCTGTGACTGTGATTGCGCTGTTTCCGGGTTGTAGGTTCATGTTGTTGAAACCAAGACGGGTGCTGTTCAGCGTAGTCAACAAAGCGCGCGATTCGGTCAATTGTAGTATTATGAACGTGATGCTCGATCCCTTCCGCGTCAGATTCAGCGATTTTCTCTTCGACGCCGAGAATTCTAAGGAAGTTGAGGATTGTACGATGTCTCTGCTGCACAGATTTCGCTAACTGTTCTCCGCTACTTGTCAGGCTGAGACCACGGTAACGTTCATACCAGATGAACCCCAAGTTACTCAATCTCCGTAGCATGACTGTGACGCTGGGGGATCTTACGCCTAAACTCGCCGCGATATCTGATGATCTAGCGTAACCTTTGCTTTGCGTGAGTGTGTAAATGGCTTCAAGATAATCTTCAACTCGCGTGAGGTCACGTAGCGGATTCAATCTCGAATCCCGAGTCATTTCGTAGGTTCTCCTATCCTGACATGACCCAGAGGTACGCATTGAGTCCGATAATAATTATAGCTGAGATCAAAGCTAGGATTGTTGTAATTCTTTTGTTGACGAATTCTCTCATCATCTTCTTGTCTCTTGTGAATACCATGAGTGGGATTAGTGGTAGCGGTAATTCTTTAACGAGAATGAGACGGTCCTCGAATGTATGGAGTGCTCGCGGCGCTTCCATTTTAGCCGTGTATAATTTTATTAGGCGCGCCTAACTCTAACTCTTTAACGTGAAGGAAGGCTCGTTCTATGCACGACCTGCTCATCTCCTTTCTTGCCGCGAGTGTGGTCGCACTCCCAGCCGTTCCGCTAAAGCGTGGTCGTCTCTGGCGTTGGCTGACTGGCCAAATGGCGGAACGTATTCTCATCGAAGACACGCTCAAGCACATGCTACATTGCGAAATGAACGGCCACGTCCCTATGATAGAGAGCGTTGCTGGCGCACTCAACCTTTCGACGAAGCGTGTCGCAGAGATCCTGACGAAAATGCAGTCGCGAGCTCTGCTGCGTGTGGAAGAAGATGGATTTCGCCTAACACCCGTGGGGCGCGAGTACGCCGTGAGAGTCATTCGCGCCCATCGCCTGTGGGAACGTTATCTGGCAGATAAGGCAGGTTTCCTGGCAACCGAATGGCATAAACGAGCTGAGCGTCGCGAACATTCCTTGTCACGTGCCGAAGTCGATGTTTTGACAACTCAGTTGGGACACCCAACTCACGACCCGCACGGTGACCCCATCCCAACTCCGACTGGCGAATTCATATCGCATGCTGGGAAACCACTCACCGCTATGTCTGCCGGTGAACCGGGCCGGATTGTGCATATTGAAGATGAGCCGGAGAGAGTTTACGCTCAACTGGTGGCCGACGGCCTACACGTTGACATGATTGTCCGCATGATGGAATTATCTCCCTACCGCGTTCGTTTTTGGGCTGAGGGAGAGGAGCATGTCTTGTCGCCGGTCGCAGCCGCGAATATATCGATAGTACAGGTGCCTCAGGACCGAGCCGATCTTGTCGAAAGATTGGCCGACTTGAAGCCCGGCGAGTGTGGCAAAGTGGTAGATGTTTCGAGAGCATGCCGAAGAGATGAGCGACGACGATGGATGGATTTGGGTATTCTTCCGGGAACTGTGATCAAAGCTGAATTTGCTAGCCCAAGCGGAGACCCCACAGCCTATCGAATCCGTGGTGCGCTCATCGCACTGCGAACAGAACAGGCGAAGTTAATCACGGTCAGACCTCTGCGGGGAAAGGGTACTTGACCACTGACGGTCAAATGCCGCGTAGGAATGCCAGAGGCTGCGAGACCTGCCCAGCCCACAGTTCAATGAGCGGGTTAAAACCTAGCACCGATTTGCGAAGCTTCGATTTCGTGGTCGCTCTGGCTGGGAACCCGAACACCGGGAAGAGCACTGTTTTCAACGCGTTAACCGGTCTTCGGCAGCATACTGGCAACTGGCCTGGAAAGACCGTTGTCCGCGCTGAGGGCTGGTTCGCTCATGACAACCGCCGTTACAAAGTGGTTGACTTACCTGGCACCTATTCGCTACTCGCTACCAGTCTGGACGAAGAGATTGCTCGTGACTTTATTTTGTTCGGACGACCCGACGTCACCGTTGTAGTCGTAGACGCCAACTGCTTAGAGCGCAACCTAAACCTCGTCTTACAGGTGTTGGAAATCACAGATCGCGCAGTGATCTGCCTTAACTTGATAGATGAGGCGCGTAGGCACGGGCTTGAGGTTGATCATCGGCGTCTGGCACGCGAGCTAGGAGTTCCAGTGGTACCGACTGCGGCTCGACAAGGTGTAGGCGTACCGCAGTTGATCGAAACCATAAGCGACGTAGCCAATCAAAGAATAATCGGCAAGCCTTTCCGAAGTAGGAACGTTCCGACTGCTATCAATCGAGCGGTTACTCAACTCACAGTTCAGATCGAAGCAGCATTCCCTGGGTTAGCTAACGCACGCTGGGTTGCTCTTCGCTTGCTGGATGGCGACGAACGCGTGAGAGAAGCCGTTCGTGGAGGCGAGTTAGGCAGCCTGCGTCAACAACCGCGCACACTCACAACGAAACCGGAGGCCAGATGATGGGCTCCGAGAAGGCTGCCCCAGCCGACATCTTAGCGACGGCTGAGACTCTCCGCCATGAAATCGGGCATGATTTCTATGAGCAGCTAACAGAATCCATTTACGCCGACGCATCGCGAATCGCAAATCGCGCCATCATCCATGCAGAGAAGCCTACTTCCGACTGGAATCGGACCATCGACGGCTTGGTTACCAGCCGGGCATTCGGATTCCCTATCATGTTGCTAATGCTAACCTTGGTCTTTTGGATCACAATCTCTGGAGCCAACATTCCTTCCGAGATGATTTCTAAGGTTCTGCTCGGCACTATCTACCCGCAACTAAGGAATCTGGCGGTAACAATCGGGTTGCCTTGGTGGGTGAGGGGCATGGTTATTGACGGCATGTACCTGGCGACAGCGTGGGTTGTCAGCGTAATGTTGCCTCCGATGGCAATCTTCTTTCCTCTCTTCACTCTTCTTGAGGATCTTGGTTATCTCCCGAGAGTTGCCTTCAATTTAGATAGTATCTTCAAACGAGTTGGCGCACATGGGAAGCAGTCATTGACGATGGCAATGGGTTTCGGCTGCAACGCTGCCGGCATAATATCTACCCGTGTGATCGACAGCCCGCGAGAGCGGCTGATTGCCATAATAACCAACAATTTCGCAATTTGTAACGGCCGATGGCCCACGCAGATCCTAATCGCCGCGATCTTCATCGGGTCGCTGGCTCCTGCTTACATCGCAGGTTTCCTATCGGCGATGGCGGTCGTTGCAATTGCAGTTCTGGGCATACTGCTGACGTTCGCTGTGTCTTGGATGCTCTCGCGAACCATATTGAAAGGTGAGGTGTCAAGCTTCACCCTAGAACTGCCGCCATACAGGCTTCCGCAGATCCTTCGAACAATATATACCTCAATAATTGATCGAACCATTTTCGTACTATACCGCGCAGTTATTTTCGCAATGCCCGCGGGAGCCGCCATCTGGTTCATCGCTAACATACATGTCGGCAAATTCACCATAGCCGAGTACGCAATCAACTTCCTGGATCCATTCGGACTGATCTTGGGCCTAAGTGGGGTAATCTTACTAGCGTACATAGTGGCGATTCCTGCAAACGAGATCGTCATTCCGACAGTCTTGATGCTGACCGTTTTGGTTGGTGGCATGAACGGGCTTGGCGCGGGACCGGGTGTTATGTTCCAATCATCGCAAGCTCAAACCGCAACAATCCTACGGGCAGGTGGTTGGACCCTGCTCACAGCGGTTTGCCTGATGCTCTTCAGCCTGATACACAACCCATGCACCACCACACTTTACACTATCCATAAGGAAACGGGCAGCCTCAAATGGACAGCCGTATCGGCGCTGCTGCCGGTTGCGCTAGGATTCATGGTGACCTTTGCTGTTGCGCAAACATGGCACCTCATAACTGGAATAGGATAATCGATTTTCTAACTTACTAGTGACATACTAGAACCACGACAGAATTGAGATAAGAGGCGAATTTTCTCGTGGGCTCGAAGACACAACCGGCCTGATCCTTATTCAGCACCCAAAGCCGAAGTCTGTAATTGAATCCGACTTTCCAGTCGTAGCTCATCAGGCATTGCCAGCCCGTGCCCTCTCCCGTGAAAACCCTGCAACCGTTGAATGTCTGCGATGATGATGTCACAAATGAAGTTTCAGAAACGCGCGAGGTTCAACCTAATGAAGTCTGTAGCTCTGATTTGGAACAATCCTCCAGGAACAAACGCAGGTTTCTCACCGTCCGACGCAAATTGGCGGAAATGAAAAAGGGATTTGAACCCGATTGCGTATGTATCCCGCCCGGTCCACGACAATCCCGGAAATTCCTTATTCGTTTGGTTTGTGCGCGCTGAGGTGCATCAAGAAATACGGATACACGTATCTAACAGCGTACTACTTGATGAACTGGGCCACGATGTTCTTCTTGAACCGGACACTTGCATACCCGAAGGTACGCTGAAGGATTCGGGTATACTTCTCCCCAACTTTGAGAATTATCGCAAGAAGTCTTAAAACCCCAACTTGAATTTTATCATCGTGATTCAGATGAGATTTCATTTCTGGCCATTGCTAGTAGGCGCCTTAGTTCTGATCTGGGGGATCGTAACTATGGCAGGCGAACTTCTCAACATACACTTGCCCGTTTCTTGGTGGGCAATCGTAGCCATAATCATCGGGGTTTGGATACTTTCACACGCGATTCGAAGAGCTTAGCTGTCCACTGCGGGGTGCCTACATTCCTTAGGCTTGGGTAGAGTCTGACTGTATTTCCTTCTCGCTGGGTTGAAAGGTGACGATATTATTCTCGTTGCTTGTTTTCTCTGACCTCTATCTTGATCACTCTGTATGATATGTAGACTTCCACGGCGAGGAAGACCACGCCGATCAGGACAAGCAGCATCCCCGGTATGAATGTGAAATTGATCATGGTCTGAGTGAGTCCCGCGGATATGGAGAAGTAAGCCAACCCGATCGAAAAGGAAGTTAGAACAAAAAAGATCGAAGCCAACAGGAGGCAAAGCATTCCGTTTCTGACATAGAGAAGGCGAGAGAGAAGAAGATCCAGCTGGGTCTTTATGCTTTTGAGTCTCAGATTTTCCATCTCGTCAAGCTTGGGACGTTTCCTGAGCAGCTCTCTCTCCTCGCCGTCGAGTAACCTGATGCGGTTCACGAGAGAGCTGTGGCGCGTGTTGAATGTGAGAAGTAACAAAGCCACACCCGTAATCATTACTGCTGGTGCTAGAATTGCCTGAATTGCCTGGATTGCTTCGATAATCGTTTCCAAATTCTGTCACCTGCGAGGGCTGAATTATTGGTGAGTGTATGAATCACGTCCTGTTTCCAGCTTGGATAATCATGCGCAACCAGTTAGCATTGCATTTCAATATGAATGCATCGTGGGCTGGACTGCGTCTTGAAGCAAGCACAGATACAGCTTTCTATTAACGATCTTCCGTCGAAATGGTACAACATCGTCCCAGATTTGCCGGGCGGACTTCCACCGCCAAAGGAACCTGGGGATGGAGAATCCAGACTCCAAGCACTGGGCAGAAGGATGATCGGTGAGTGTCTCAAGCAGGAGGTTTCTGATGCACGTTGGATCGACATTCCGGAGGGCGTCAGGGAGCTATACATCCAAGCG
>Ga0315281_10014554_pt1 | contig 10601 bp, 10 predicted proteins | sample YL17G07_0_MG_FD_204540 | JGI IMG/M metagenome (GOLD analysis project Ga0315281, IMG submission 204540) | Sediment microbial communities from Yellowstone Lake, YNP, Wyoming, USA - YL17G07_0 | ecosystem: Environmental > Aquatic > Freshwater > Lake > Sediment | place: USA: Wyoming | collected... | reverse complement strand
AGAGCCGAGCGCCGATGACGCCGAAGACGACTACCAGGATCAATGCATCGCCGACGAAGCCCGGGTCGAGCCCGCGTCGGCGGGCCTGCCGGCCGGCCAGCCAGACACCGACCGCGATCGCCGCGGCATAGCCGAGGCCGTACCAGGGGATGCCCAACGGCCCGAGCTGGAGCGCGATGCCGGATGGCGTCCAATCGATCATGCGGGGAGCATATCCGGCCGACGCCGACGAGGAGCGCGGCGAACTTATACTGGCCCGCGCATGTCCGACCCGTTCGCGTTCTGGGTCTTTCTGGCGCTGCTCGGTGGCACGGTCGCCGTGATCTGGCTGCTCACCGGCCACGTGATGCGCGGCGAGGATGACCTGGAGGCGGACGAGCGCGCCGTCGAGGCGACCTGGATCTCGGCAACCATCGCGGCGGCCGGTGGAGAAGCGCCCGAGGCCGTCATCGAACGGGTCCTCGAGCTGCATCGGCGTTATCTCGAGGGGTCGGCCTCAGCCTCCGCGGATCCCTCGCCGGCTTCCGACGACCTCCGACGAGGCGCGTGAAGGGGGGAAGGTCGCGGGACGTCAGTCCGTGCAGCCAGCGAGCCGCCAGGCAGGTGTACTTCAAGGCAGCGCACACCGGCTGGCCCGACGAGGGCGGCGTGGAGCGTGCCGGCGGGCAGGTCCAGACGCTGGCCGCGGGTCAATCTGGCCAGGCGTGCCGCCTCGGGCAGATCGAAGCTGATCGATCCGGCCAGTGCCAGCAACACCTTGTCGTAACCGTGGCGGTGGGCGGCGTAGCGCTCCCCCGCTGCGTTGCCCCACGTCGCCGACGCCGCTGCCTCGACGGCGACCGGGGACACGCCCTCGGCGATCAGCGCCCGGCGCAGCTCCGCCTCGGTCATCGACGCGTCCGGCTCAGGCGACCGACACGCCGATGATCGAGCCCACCGCATAGGTGACGGCCGCGGCCAGCCCGCCGATGACCACCTGCCTCAAGCCGCTGCGCCAGAGGGATCGGCCGGTCAAGAGGCTGACCGCGGCCCCGACAGCGAAGAGGGCCACGAGCGAGAGGCCGAGCGAGCCGAAGAAAGCCGGCGAGCCGCTGCTGACGAGGAACGGCAGCAAGGGCACGAAGGCGCCGATGACGAAGGCGACGAAGGATCCGCCGGCAGCGCCCCAGGGTGATCCGAGCTGGTCGGGATCGAGCCCCAACTCCTCGCGCACCTTGGTGTCCAGCGCCATCTCGGGATCCTCCATCAGGTGGTGCGCGAGACGGCGGGCGTCGGCGTCGGGGATGCCCTTGCGCCGATACAGACGAGCCAGTTCCCGCTCCTCCTCTTCGGGCATCACGCGCAGCTCTTCGCGCTCCAGCTCGATCTGGCGCTCGAAGACCTCCCGCTGGCTCTGCATGCTGATCCACTCCCCCGCGGCCATGGAAAAGGCCCCGGCGAGGAGACCGGCCACGCCGGCCAGGACGATGAAGGCGTTGTTGGCGGCCGCGCCCACGACGCCCATCACCAGCGAGAGGTTCGAGACCAGCCCGTCGCTGACGCCGAAGATCGACGCCCGCAGGGTGCCCGTCCGGCCGGAGACATTCCAGCGTTCGGCGCGCGGGTCGGACTCCTCTTCGGCGGCGCCGGTGCCGGCATCGCCAGAGCCGATGTCCTCGCCGGCGTCGAGCTTGCGCCAGATTTCGGCGTGCGCGCGTTCGTCGGCGATGATGCCCGTCACCTCGGGGTGAACCTGCCCGGTGTAGGCGTTCTCCTCGTCGCCCTCGAGGGCCCGCACGAAGTCCGACACCGCGTGCGTGCCGAAGAGCCGCGCGAGGAGCAGGATGAAACGGATCCGCGGTCGCGCGCCCCCTGTGGCCGGCACGACCGCTCCCGCCGCCTCGAGTTGGCGCGCCCAGATCTCGGCGTGGCGGCGCTCGTTCGCGGCGATGGACCGGAAGGCGCGGGCGCGCGCCGGTTTGCGCTCGATCTCCGCGAGGCGATCATACAGAACGATGGCGTCGCGCTCGAGCCTGAGGTTGTCGAGGCTCCTGGCGCGCTCCTCCGGGGTCACCGGCGAATCGTAGCCGAGGGTGGCGCGGCGCGTGCTACTCGTTGACGGGGATGGGGCCCTCGGGCAGCTCCAGGACCACGGACCCGTCCTCGACGAGCACCGGGTACATCTGCAGCGGCAGTTCGGCCGGCGGGTCGAGCGCCTCGCCGGTCTCCAGATCGAAGCGCGAGAGATGCAGCGCACAGGTCAACGAGTCGCCCGTCAGGAAGCCCTGATCGAGTTCGAAGTACTCGTGCGAACAGGTGCCCTGCATCGCGCGAATGCGGCCTTCCAGGTTCACCAGGAGGATGTCCGTGCCATCGACGTGGACCATCTTCATCGTGCCCTCGGGCACGTCGGAGACGGCCGCGACGGGGACGAAACGAACGCTCACGCGCTCCGCGTCCGTGACCCGCGCAGATAGATGAGCCAGTACACCCCGGCCACCATGACCGCCCCACCGATGATGTTGCCGATGGTCACGGGCAGCAAGTTGTCGAACAGGAAGCCTGACCAGGTCAGGCCGGCGTGGGCCTCGGCTGTCGACCCGATCGCCGTCCAGAAGGAACCCGGCGCGCCGTCGCGGATGAACAGTCCGAGCGGGATGAAGTACATGTTGGCGACGCTGTGCTCGAAGCCCAGGGCCACGAACGCGGCGATGGGCGGGACGATGGCGAGGATGCGGTCCGCCGTGCTGCGCGCCGAGTAGGTCAGCCAGACGGCGAGGCAGACCAGCGCGTTGCACAGCGCGCCGAGCGCGATCGCGGGCACGAATTCGAGCCCGACCTTGGCGTCCGCGATGGCCAGCGCGGTGCGCCCGACCTCGGCGCCGCCGAAGCGGTACTGGCCGGCCACGAAGACGATGGCCGCCGTGGCCAGTGCCCCGCCGAAGTTGCCCAGGTAGACGAGCACCCAGTTCCGGAGCAGCCGCGTGGTGGAGACACGGCGAGAGGCCCAGGCCATGACGATGAGATTGTTGCCGGTGAACAGCTCCGCGCCCGCGACCACCACGAGGATCAACCCCAGGCTGAAGGCGAGGCCGGCGAGCGCGCGCGTGACGCCGTAGGGCAATGTCGCGGCTCCGCTCGACACCGTGGTCGCGAAGGCCGCACCGAGGGCGATGAAGGCGCCGGCGAGGACCGCCAGGGCCAGCGTCGAGAAGGTGTCCAGGCCCGCCTTGCGGACGCCGATGTCCTCGGCCCGACGGGCCATCTCGGGCGGCGGCACGACATCAAGCTGGGTCACCGTTTCGTTGCTCATGCTCTCAGCCTACCGATTCGCACGACGGAGAATCAGTGCCGGTCGTCACGAGCGGGCTCAGGCGGCCTGGCCGATCGAGGTCACGCCGTGCGCCGACGCCCACTTGGCCTCGAGCAGGTCGCGCAGCCGCTCCTGCGCCTCGAGCAGCGGGATGCGCGCCACGACCGGCTCGAGGAAGGCCAGTGTGATCGCCTTGCGGGCGACGTCCTCGGGCACGCCGCGGGTCATGAAGTAGAAGACCTGGGCCTCGTCGATGGGGGCGACGGAGCTGGCATGAGAGGCACGGCGCACGTTCGGCTGGTCGATCTCCAGCGAGGGGATCGTCACCGAGCGCGCCTTCTTGGAAAGCAGCATGCCGAACTCGCCGAGGTAGGAGTCGGTGCCCCGGGCACTGCGCTCGATGACGATCAGCCCCTTGATGTGGCCCCGGGCCCGTTCCCCGAAGACGCCCCGCATGAGCAGGTCGCCGGTGGTATCGGTGCCCACGTGGCGGGTGTAGCTGGAGAGGTCGAAGAGCTGGGCGGCGCCCCCGAAGGCGATCTCGGCCTGGTGGACACGCGAGCCGTTGCCGGTCAACCGATTGTCGATACGGCTCTTGACGAAGAGGCCGCCGACCTGGGCCAGCGCCCAGCGCAACGCAGCGTCGGGTTCGAGCGTCGCCTGGCGCGTCACGAAGGCCGCCGTCCGCGCTCCGAAGTCCTGCTCACCGGCGACATCGAGCGTGGCGCCCTCGCCCACCGAGACCTCCAGCGTGCCCCACCACTGGCTCTGGGGCGAGTCGGGGGCCGGGGTCGCGCCGTTGGGTGAGACCAGCTCCTCGAACAGGCTCGCTCGCGCGCCCGCACCGAGCACCACCACCGTCCGGCTCAGCAGCGCCCGCCCCGGGGCGCCGATCGACCAGCGCACTACGATCGGGCCGGCCAGGGCGACGCCATCGGGCACGTGAACGAGCACGCCAAGCGCGGCGATGGCGCGAGCCGTCTGGCCGAAACGGTCGCCCAGCGGCAGGGAACGGCCGCCTTCGATGGCCGCCCGCAGGACCTCTGGCCGCGAGGCCAGGGCCTCCACGAAGGTGCCCACGAAGACGCCACCGGCGTGCGCCTCCGGGGAGAGGACGCAGGCCACGATGGTGTCCTCGCGCACATGCAGCAGCGCCGCCGCGCCCTCCGGGAGAGCCGCTTCGCCGGCCGTGCCCGCCACGCCGACCGTCGCGTAGGGTTCGATCTCGCCGAAACGCAACGCGCGCAAGTCGAGGTAGGTCGTCCACAGCGTGTTCGACTCGTTGGGCAGCTCGGCGACCCGGCGGATCGCGTCCAGACGCTCATCGAGGAGCCACTTCGGCTCCTCGAGGGTGCGGCTTCGATCACGGGCCGTCGCTTCGGTGGCGGCGGCGAGGAGAAGAGGGTCGGTCACCCGAGGGCGCCCTCCATCTCGAGCTTGACGAGGCGGTTGAACTCGATGGCGTATTCCATCGGCAGCTCCTTGGTGAAGACCTCGAGGAAGCCCTGCACGATGAGGTTCTGCGCCTCGTTCTCGGTCAGGCCGCGGCTCATCAGGTAGAAGACCTGCTCCTGGCTGATGCGCCCGACCGTGGCCTCGTGGGACATCGAAGTGTCGTCTTCCTGGATGTCGATGTAGGGGTAGGTGTCGCTGCGGCTCTGGTCGTCGAGCATCAGCGCATCGCAGCGCACGCTCGCGACCACGTTCGTGGCGCCCGGCGCAACCTTGAGCTGCCCCCGGTACGACGTGCGACCGCCGTCCTTGCTGACCGACTTGCTGACGATCCGGCTGCGCGTGTTCGGCGCCAGGTGCACGGCCTTGGCGCCCGTGTCCTGGTGCTGGCCCTTGCCGGCCACGGCCACCGAGATGATGTCCGCCGTGGCGTTCTTGCCGCGCAGATAGATCGAGGGATATTTCATGGTGAGCCGGCTGTTGTGGGCGAAGATGCCGTTGGCGATGAAGTTCGCCGTGCCCTCGACCTCGATGTCGTAGGTCGCCTGCTCGCCTGCGTACTTGATGTCGGTGAGCGGCGCGAAGTCACTGTTGCTGCCATCCCCGACGATCGCCAGCCGGTCGCCTGCCACGAGCGAGGCGACCGGGAGCCAGACGGCTCCATCGACACCACCCCGACGCACCAGAAACGGATGGTTCGGTGTGGCTCGAACCCGCCGTGCGCCATCGAGTTCGACCTCGAAGACCGGCTGTGGTTCATTGGCCGTGGCGGCAGTGACACGACTGCGCTCGAGCTCGAGCGTGGGCCCGAGGGCATAGACCTCGTCGCCCACACCAACGCGCCCGATCGGCATCTGGCCACTGGTCGTCGCGACGAGCGTGTCGCCGGTCAGACATCCAGTGTTGGCGTCGATCCATTCGACGGTCGCGTTCTCGTGGGCGTGGGCGCGCTTGGTGACGAGGTTGTAGACGTCGTTCGACCAGTTCTGGATGGTCGTGTAGCGGACCTTCGCGCCGGCCAGCGCGATGACCTCGACGACCGCGACATGGAGCGCGTCCGTGGTGTAGAGCGGCGCCGTGCAGTTGTGGACGGCGAACCCGCGCGCGAGATAGGCGTTCGGCGCGCTGGCCATCTCCAGGTTGTAGACCCAGCCGTCATAGGGCCGGCTCTCGATCTTGCGGATGGGCACCCAGAAGCAGTTCCGGGCCGGGTCGTGCCAGACCTGGTTGACCGTGCGGCCCTCCTCGAAGTGGAGGTTGTACTGCTCGCGATGCGCGATGGCACGGCCATCCGCCATCTGCTCCCCGAAGGCCTTCCGGATCTGGATACCGGCGTAGATCCCGTTTCGCGCGAGAACCTCCTGGAGCTGGTACGCCAGCGTTCTTGACACGGTCGATGCCCGCACCAGCGTCTTCCCGTTGGCCCGCCGGTGCCGGCTGCCATCGCCCAACAAGTAGCTCTCGATGAAACGCCACTGGCGCTTCGGCGGCAGCTCCATGAGGTGCCCGTGCAGTCGCTTCTCTGCGGACCCGTGACCGCAGTACCGCAAGGCCAACTCCATGAGCTCACGCGAGTAGACGTAGACACGCGCTTCGTGCTTGGCAGGGTTCTCGAAGACACCTGCCCTCTTGCCCGAAAGGGCGCTCATGAGGCGTCGCGCGTCGGCGACCTTGTCCTTCTCGTCGATGTGGAACGAGAGCGCGACCGTTGGCACACCCGACACGCCGTTGACGAAGGCGCTGCCCTCGGCGAGGTAGTAGCCAAGGAAGCGGAGATGGTCATCGGACAACTCGGCGTGGTCCTGCGTGCGTGTTGCGACCGGGAAGCAGATGAGGTCACCGACCCCGAGCTGGGCGGATGGCACCCACTCGGGCTCCGTGTTCGGGATCTTCCCGGCATCCACATCCCATTGGCTCAACGGTCGTGTATGGCGAGCTCTTGAGACGCGTTCGCGCGGGATGGACCAGACGGGATGCTCGGGTGTCAGCTCGAAGGCGTTTCCGACCGACACGGGCACGATCTTCAGCATCGCCCCGGCGTAGCTCCGCCGGCGCGTCGCCGAGACCGGCGCCTCGACGCCGTCGCTGTTCATGACGTTCATGCCGGCCGTTACGGTCTCGATCGGGACCATCGCCTCTCCGAGGCTGACGAGCTCGGTCCCCGGCACGCAACCTTCTATGTAGTGCACCGAGGCGCCCTCGTCGACGACGATGAGGGTGCGCTCGAACTGCCCGGTGTTCTCGCCGTTGATGCGGAAATAGGCCTGCAGGGGCAAGGGCACGGACACGCCCTTGGGCACGTAGACGAACGAGCCGCCGGACCAGACCGCACTGTTGAGCGCGGAGAACTTGTTGTCCTCCGGCGGCACCACCGTGGCGAAGTACTTCTTGAAGATCTCGGGGTATTCCTTGAGTCCCTGGTCCGTGCCCATGAAGACCACGCCGAGCTTGACCAGCTCCTCCTTCACCGAGTGATAGACGACCTCCGAGTCGTACTGCACGCCGACGCCGGCCAGGAACTTGCGCTCGGCCTCGGGGATGCCCAGCTTCTCGAACGTCTGCTTGATCTGGTCCGGGACGTCGTCCCAGGACTTCTCCTCGCGCTCCGAAGGCTTGCGGTAGTAGACGATCTTGTCGAAATCGATGTGGGTCAGGTCGCCGCCCCAGGTAGGCATGGGGCGCTTGAGGAAGTGGTCGTACGCTCGCAGCCGGAAGTTCAGCATCCACTCCGGCTCTTCCTTGAAGGCGCTGATCTCCTCGACCGTGTCGCGGCTGAGGCCGCGTTTGGTCTGCTTGAGATAGACGATGTCGTCGTGGAACTCGAACTTGGCGCGTTCGTCGCGGACCAGGTCTCGCTGGGGTGCCGTCATCAGGCTCTCCTGTCGGGCTGGCGGGGCACTCTCGACCTCCGTCTAATCCCGACCCCCATTATCGGATTTCCCTGTCGATGCGTCAATCGCCGGATCCCACAAAAGCGGACGACGACGCAGATCGTGCCCAGATTGAGAATCGCACCCCAGCACGAACACGAGCCAGATCACCCTTCGCCTGGCACCGACCCGCTCCAGCCAGCGTGTCATCGTCGCTTTCTGCCACCCGGATGCGCGAAGATGACGCCCATGGATGGTCAGGCCGAGCTTCGCCGTCAGCTCGTGGAAGGGCTACGTGGCGACAATGCCCACATGCCCTTCGAGGCCGCCGTGGCCGGCTTCCCGACCTGGGCCATCAACGAGCGTGCGCCAAACGTCGCCTACACGCCGTGGCACATCCTTGAGCACCTGCGCACCACCCAGTGGGACATCATTGCCTACATCACGGACCCGGCCCATGTCTCGCCGGATTGGCCGATCGGGTACTGGCCGGACCCCACCGCCGAGGCCAGCCCGGAGCAGTTCGCGGCGACCGTGGAAGCCTTCCGAGCCGACCTGAGCGCGCTCGAGGCGTTGGTGCTCGATCCCGCCACCGACCTGCCGAAGCCGATCCCGCACGCGCCCCGGCACACCATCCTGCGCGAGGTGCGGCTGTTGGCCAACCACAACTCGTATCACCTGGGCGAGTTCGCGGCCCTGCGCCAGGTCATGGGCTCCTGGAGCCCGGGGCACGGAGACTGAGCCAACGGAGGCATGACCCGAGGGTGGGGGGAGGCCGGTAACGTCGCCGATGTCAGTACTACTGGCGCCGGCACACGGTGCGGCCGGCAGGCCGCGTCCAGGCGGTCTGTACGCGGCCTCCACGCGGCCTTTGTCGCTCAAGATGCCAGCACTACTGGCAACGTGATCGACAGGTACGCCGATCAACAGCCAGATGGTGGCGCGTGCCATTACTACTGACATATCGATCAACAACGACTTCCCAGCCGTAAGCGAGGACGGCTCAGGTCGCCGCGTGGACCATTGAGGCGCCCTCCGCACCGCCGGGAGGCCCGATCATGCTGAGCGCCGCATAGATCGAGCCGAGGAACCGGCTGGGCACGCTGGCCAGCCTCTGCGTCGCGGCGAAACCGGCATCTGCGGCCATGCGCTCCCAGCTCGGATACGAGAGCGGGTGGGGCACCCAGGCATTGCCGTGATCGGTGTCGTACTCGACGAGGACAACGCGGCCGCCGTCGCGGAGCAGGCCGCGCACAAGGGCGAGAACGGCGCGCTTGTCGCGCACGAAATGGAGCGAGTTGGCCATCACGATCCCATCGAGCGGGGGCAGCGCGAGAGGTCGTGTGAAGTCGGCCACGATCTGGTGGAGGATCACGTGCGGGAAACGACCGCGCACGGCATCCCCCAGGGCCTCGAGGGCCATGGCGTCGCGATCGACCGCGTAGATCGTGCTCGTGAGACCGAGCAGCTCGGCCAGGGCCAGTGTGAAGGCGCCTGCACCCGCGCCCAGGTCCGCCCAGGTCGTGCCGCCACCGACGATGCCCTCACGGATGAGCCGAACGTGATCTGCGTGATCCATCGCTGAGCGTGTCTCGTCGAGCCGGACCGGGTCGGCGCAGCGACTAGGCGACGACGCGCGGCCGCCGGCGCAAGATCCCGGAACGCGGCCCGAGGAAGAGGGCGAGCAGGAAGGCGCCCGACTCCACCAGCACGATGGTGGCGCCGCTCGCTGAATTGAGCCAATAGCTGAGGTACAGGCCAAGGACAGGACAGATGACACCGATGGCGGCGGCGATGGTCAGCAGCCTCCCGAAGGAGCGGCTGAGGAGCTGCGCGGTCGCGGCGGGCGTGACCAGCATGGCCACCACCAGGATGATGCCAACGGTCTGCAGGCTGACCACGATGGTCACCGCGATGAGCGCCAACAGCAGGTAGTCGAGGCGTGCCACGGGCAGACCAGAAGCGGCTGCGCCGAGCGGGTCGAAGGTCGAGTAGAGCAGCTCCTTCCAGAGCACGGCCACGATGGCCAGCACCAGCGCGGCCAGTCCCACCAGCCCCAGCAGATCCGCGGGGCCGATGCCGAGCACTTCGCCGAAGAGGAAGCCGAAGAGGTCGCCGACGTAGTTGGGGATAAGGCTGAAGAGGAAGACGCCCAGCGCGAACATGCCCGCGAAGAGCACGCCGATGGCCGTATCACCGCGCAATCGCCCGTGGCGCGTGATCCAGCCGATGGCCAGCGACGTCGTCACCGCGGCGGCCGCGGCCCCGAGGTAGAAGGGTGCGTTGAGCAGGTAGGCGATGACCACGCCGGGAAACGCCGCATGGCTCAGCGCGTCGCCCATGAAGGCCAGCCCGCGCAGGACCATGTAGCTGCCGACCACCGCGCAGACGAGCCCGACGGCCGCCGAGGCGATCAGCGCGCGGATGAAGAAATCGTAGGCGAGAGGTTCCCCGAACCAGGCGATCATCGGTGCGAGCCCCGGCCATCGTCGTGGAAGTGGCGGTCGGCACCCGAGGCGGCGTCGTGGTGGTGGGCGTCGTCGAGCAGCACGGCCCGCTCGCCGAGCACGAGCAGGTGGCCACCGTAGGTGCGCCGCAGCACATCCGGATCGAGCACCAGCGCGGCCGGACCCATCGCGATGATGCTCCGATTGAGCGCCACCACGGTGTCGAAATGCTCGGCCGCCGCGGCCAGGTCGTGGGTCGTGGCGATGACCGCTGCGCCGCCACGCGCCTCCGCGGCCAACAGCACCATGAGGTCTTCCTGGGTGGTCAGGTCGACCCCGGTGACCGGCTCGTCGAGGAGATAGAGGTCGGGATCGGCAGCGATGGCCCGGGCCAGGAAGGCGCGCCGTCGCTGACCGCCGGAAAGGGCACCGATCTGGGTCCCGGCAACCTCGATCATGCCCACGCGCTCGAGGGCCTCGCGCACCGCCCTGCGGTCGTCGGGACCGGGACGGCGGAGCGGACCCAGGCCCGGGTAGCGG
>Ga0315281_10014553_pt1 | contig 10602 bp, 10 predicted proteins | sample YL17G07_0_MG_FD_204540 | JGI IMG/M metagenome (GOLD analysis project Ga0315281, IMG submission 204540) | Sediment microbial communities from Yellowstone Lake, YNP, Wyoming, USA - YL17G07_0 | ecosystem: Environmental > Aquatic > Freshwater > Lake > Sediment | place: USA: Wyoming | collected... | reverse complement strand
GCTGCTGCACAGTCGTCATGTCTCTTCCCTTCCGCGTTGTCACCGAACCACTGCCAGCACGCACCACTCGCCATCCAGTCTTGCGCTGGTCGAGACCAACGCAACTTCCAAACCCACTCACCGGTCTTGCGCTCAGGGGGCTGGGCAGAGTCTCAAGTCGCTGGTTGGACGGGTCTATCGGAATTCCGCAAATCCGAAGCCCGGGGCGTCGCTGGGTTGACTTCGATCAAAGTAGCTTGGCGCGGCGTCGACCGGAAGGCCGATGCGCGGCGGCAGTCCGGTTCCCTTGCCTTGGTCTCAGGGCCCGCTGCGCAGCGGCTCTTTGCCCACGCCCTGCCCGGGGCGACGCGAAGCGCGTCGCGCGCGCGCAGCCGTCGGCAGCCTCACGGACAAGCAACGAATCAGCTTCATCGTGATGCTCCGTGAACGTGTCGGCCGGGTCAGAACTCGACCTCGATGCCCTTGGCCTTGGCCACGGCGAGGACGGCGTCGAAGACTTTCGCGTGGTCCCAGGGTGCGTCGGCCTCCTGGTTGCGGAATTCGCGGTAGGCCCGTTCGACGTTCATGTAAAGGCGCGCCGGGGCCCGCCACCCGCCGTACGGTCCGAAACCGATCTTCTTCGAAGCCTCCAGGGCGCTCAGCCGCTGCCCGAAGCAGCGCTTCGATTCTTCGCGCACATATTCGAGGTAGGCCTTCATCTCCATCGCGCCCTCGATCCCGCACACCGGCCCGTGCCCGGGAACGATGAGGTCCGGGTCGAGCGAGATGATGAGATCGAGGACCTTGAGCCACTTCTCGTAAGTGCCGTTCCAGCCCATGGGCGTGCACTCGCGGAAGATCACGTCGCCGGCGAAGACGACCTTTTCCTTGGGCACATGGACGATCGTGTCACCGATCTGGTGGCACGGCCCGACGTAGATGAGGTGGACTTCCGTGCCGTCGAGATCCAGCACGTGCCGCTTCTCGAATACGGTCGTCGGCAGCACCAGTTTGATGCCGTCGAAGTCGTAGTCCTGCTGCAACTGCCGGGCGACGGCCAACGCGCCGGGGTGCAGCGCCTTGAGCAACATGCGAGTCAGGAAGCGATCGGCCCCCATGATCAGTTGCTGGGTCTCCTTCGGGTCGGCGACATGCGGCATCAGCTCCTTGACGGTGCGGTGCGCGATGATCTCGGCGCCCTCGAAGAGCTGGTTCCCCCAGACGTGGTCGCCGTCCTCGTGCGTATTGATCACGCGCTTGGGCATGCCGCGCCAGACCTTGCCGAACAGCTCGATCATCTAGTACTGCGTGTCGATGACGACGCCCCCGCCCAGGTTGATGAGCCCGGAGTTCGCGTCGCACACGAGATTCTTCTCGTTCAGGACCGCGAAGCAGTTCTCGCTGACTTGCTGCAGTTTCATGGCCCTGTGCTCCTTGCGCGTCGTGCCGCGCGTCGGACCGGTTGATACACTCCACCCCGACTGCCGCAAGGTCCTGGTCTGTCCACACATCCTGAGCGGTTCAGGCGCAGTCTCCGTCCCTGCTGCCGGGGGCGTCTATCGGAATTCCGCAGAACGCGAACCATGGGGATTCACGGCCTTCCGATCAATCAGCCAGCAGTCACGGTCGTCGAGATCGATGACCCCGCGATGGCCGGCGCAGGGATCGAACTGCTCGACCTGGATGCGGTGCAGCTACAGTCGATGCCTCTTCGAGTCAGGCGGGTCGTCGTTCGTCTCGAGGCCTGCACGGTCGTCTACTACTCGACCAATGCCCGGGTTCGGACGCGCACGACCGTCCGCGAAGATCTGCTCGCCTACGTCGCGTTCGGACCGCGAGCGCAAGGGACGGTGAATGGGCTGGCGGTGGCCCCCGGGTTGATGCTTGCCGCCGAGCCGGGAGCCGAGGGCATGTTCGTTGTCGACGCCGGCTACGAGAGCATCACCTTCCTGGTCCGCGCGCAAGACATCAGAGAGCACCTCGTCGCGCGCGGACGTGAGGGAGACTTTCGGCTGCCCAGCGGCGTGGAAGCGCTGCAGGGCAACGCCGAGAGGGTTCGCGCCCTCTACGACTGGGGCCGGCGACTGGTGGACATCGCCGCTCGGGAGCCATGCACCTTCGACCAGGGAAGGAAGGAGCGAGCGGCCGCACAGGTTGAATTGCTCGAGACGCTGCTGGCAACTCTGGGGGTGGCCAGCGAATTCGAACCCACGCGCAGCGAGCGGACCCGGCAGGCGCACAGTCTCATCGTCAGGGCCGCCGAGGACCACGCGCTGTCGCGGGTCGACAACCCGTTGCATGTGACTGACCTGTGTCGGGCGACAGGGGTGAGCGAGCGCGCCCTGCAGTATGCGTTCAAGGAGGTCATGGGACTGACACCGATCAGCTTCCTCGTCCGGCTCAGGCTGCATCGGGTCCGCCAGGCGCTGCTGGCAGCCACACAGGCATCGAGCACGGTGTCGGCCGAGGCGATGCATTGGGGCTTCTGGCACTTCGGCGAGTTCTCGCGCGCCTACAAGGGGTGCTTCGGGGAACTGCCGTCGGATACGCTGCGACGTATGCCTGGCGCGGGGCCGCGGGAGGCCGATGCCGGTTCTTCGGCGCGGTCGTACTAGCGTCTGGGCGCGCTCTGCAGCAAGTCCTGCAGCGCCTGCTTGTAGAACCTGGCATTGCCGGTGGTGCCGTGGCCGGTGGTCTCGTCGCTGGCCGGTATCAGATGCAGCTTGGCGTTCTTCACGCGCTTGAGTTCACGCTCCATCAGGCCGGTCTCGGGCGGATTGCGCTCGTCGTCGGCGGCATTGATGACCAGCAGCGCGGCCTGGATGCGCTCCAGCCCCGGCGCGGGGTTGTAGCCGCGCGACGAGTCCCATTGGTACAGCACATCGTTGGCGTCACCCGGGAACGGTGCCGCCAGGCGTTGATCGACGATGCGGTCGGCCTGCTCGCCCGTCGGCGCCGCCTTCTGCGTGGCGAGCGTGCCACCGTTGGTGGCGATGCCATAGAACACGCTGGCGAACTGTGCCGATTTCGGCTGCGTCGTGTAGTTGCCGTCCTGCCACTGCGGGTCGTTGCGGATCGAGTCGACGATGAGCCGGCGCATCATCCAGTTGCGGCTCGCCATCTCGGTGGGCTGCGATGCCATCGGCGCCAGCGCGTCCATGAAGCCGGGATAGCTCACGCCCCAGATCCAGGTGTGCATGCCGCCCATCGAGTTGCCCGTCACCAGGCGCAGATGTTTGAGCCCCAGGCCCTCGGTCACGAGCCGGTACTGCGCCAGCACCATGTCGTCGTAGTTGTAGCGCGGGAACTTCGCGCGCAGGCCGTCCGAAGGCTTGGCCGACTGGCCGTGGCCGATGGCATCGGGCAGGACGATGTAGTACTTGCTCGCGTCGAGCGGCTGCCCCGGGCCGAACAACTGGCCGGCGTAGGCCGGGCCGAGCATGCTGGCGCCGGACCCGGTGGTGCCGTGCAGCACCAGCACCGGCTCGCCGCCGGGCTCGCCCACGGTGCGATAGTGCAGGCGCAGCTCGGGCACCACCTCACCGGTGTGGAAGCGGAAGTCGCGCGCCACCCAACTGCCCTGCTTCGGCGCCGGAAAGTCGGCGGCAACGGCGATTGCGGTGGGCAGTGCCGTGGCCAAGGCCAGCGCGGCCGCGCCGGCGGCACGCACGAGGAATTTCAAGAATGACATGCACTTCTCCGGCAAGCGTGTTGTCAGCGCAGGCTAGCAGATGCGGCCCGCCGATGTATCCGGGATATCGCGCATCGGCGCGCGCCCGGCTGATGCAGCGGCTGGCATCGGTGCCCAAAACCCAACACGCCGGTTGACTTCGGCGCGGGCCGGTGGAACACTGCGCTCCCCGCGGCCGGAGTCGTTCCCGGCTTCCCAGCAACCTGCCACAAGGAGACGCGCCATGACTGCATCGAACACCCGCCTCCTGTCGGCCGTTGCCTGACGCGGGCTCGCACCACCAGCTCTTTCGCTGCCAGGTTCGACCCTCCGCCGCTGCCAGCGGCCGACGTTGCCCCGAACTGTTCGCTTCGCCGCCCTCCCCGGCGCGAGGCTCCGTTTGGCCCGTCGCTGCGCTGCGGCGCGGGTCTCAACCTGGAAATGCCCCCATGCCAGAGATCGATTTCGAGCGCCTGCGCTCGATTGGAATGACCCCGGCCATGCTGCAACACCTGCTGCAGTCCATCGCCGACGAGAACGGCCCATCGCAGTTGATGCGGCTGGCCGAAGTCCACCGCGAGAGCGTGACCCTGCACGACGGTCAGGCCGAGTACAGCGCGCGCGTGCTGCCGCGCGTGATGCGCGGCCTGGCCGAAGAGGACACGGGCGTGGCCGTCGGCGACTGGGTGCTCGCCCAGGCCGATGCCCACGGCGCCTGGTGGGTGCAGCGGCAACTGCCGCCTCTGACCCACCTCGCGCGGCGCGATGCGGATGGCCGGCGCCACCCGGTGGTCAGCAATGTCGACACCGCCTTGCTCGTGATGGGCCTGGACGACGACTTCAACTTGCGCCGCCTGGAACGCTACCTGGCGCTCGTGAGCGCGAGCGCGCTGTTCCCGGTGCTCGTGCTGACGAAGGCCGACGTCGCGACGCCGCTGGCGATCGAAACCGCGTTCGACAGCGTGCGCGAGCGGATCTCCACCGATCTGCCGCTGCTGATCGTCGACGCGCGCTCGCCCGATGCCGCGGCGCTGCTCGCGCCCTACCTGGGCGCAGGCCAAACGCTCGTCGTGCTCGGCTCGTCAGGGGCCGGCAAGTCGACGCTGACCAACACGCTTGCCGGGCAGGCCTTGCAGGACACCGGCGCCGTGCGCGAGCACGACAGCCGCGGCAAGCACACGACCACCGTGCGCTCGCTGCACCGCCTGCCCGGCGGCGCCTGCGTCATCGACACGCCGGGCCTGCGTGCACTGCGGCCCGATGCCGACGAGGCGGCGCTGAGCGCGAGCTTCGGCGATATCAAAAGCCTGGCCCGGCAGTGCCGCTTCCGCGACTGCCGCCATGGCGACGAACCCGGCTGCGCTGTGCGCGAAGGCGTCGCGCCGGACCGTCTGCGCAACTTCCACAAGCTGCTGCGCGAAGCCCGGCGCGACACGATGAGCGTGCTCGAGCGCCAGCAGCAGCTCGCGCAGTGGAAGGCGCGCGGCAGGGAGGGCCATGCGCGATTGAAGGCGAAGCGCGGGATGGCCTGAGGCGGCAATGCGGCGGCGTGCGGGCGCAGCCTTTGTCGAAGACGATGCGCCGGAAGGTGACCGTGCTGCGTTGACAGCGCCGGCCAATCGCAAGGCGACAACCCCGTCGCCGCGCCGGGCGCGAAAAGGTCCGCCGCCCTGCGGCCAGTCAGGGTGCGAAGCTACGCCACGCGTCGAGAAAGCGCCCCTCGGCGGCGGGCGCGGCGGTGGCGAGTTCGGGCATCAGGGCGCAAAACGCGGCCATGTCGGCTTCACGGCCGTAGCGCTGGGTGACCAGCGGGCACAGCGTGGCCATGCAGGCGTCGGCCTGCGCCCTTGTGAGCTGGCCGATGCGCCGCGCCGCGATCGCCAGCCCCAGGTAGGCCAGGTGCGCCAGCTTCAGCGGCCGGCCCATCGGGTCGGCGGAGTTTTGCTGGGCACTCATGCGGAAGTAGCCCAGGTGGTCGTTGATGTAGCCCAGCGGCGCGCGCAGGCTGGCGCTGAGGAAGGCGCCCAGATCCTGCAGGCCGATGTAGCCGATCGAATCCATGCGCGAGTCGCGGATCGTGTCGGCGAGATCGGCGATGAAGACCGCGTTCGAAAACTCCCCCAGCCAATTTGAGCTTTGGCCGACGGTGGTCGCGAACAACAGGTTCGGCCCCAACGCGAGCAGCGTATTGCCGTGTTTGTCGACAGCCTCGGGCACCGGCAGGTCGCGCACCGGCAGGCCCGCTTCGGTGGCGGTCCAGCGCCGGCTGACCGAGCACGCGATGCGCCCGCTCGAGTGAGCCTGCAGGTGGCGCTCGTAGAACGACGGGTAGATGATGTCGTCGTCGAGCAGGAAGTGAATCAGCTCGGTCTCGCGGTTCCAGACCTTCAACAGATTGCTGAAATTGTCCTGCGCGCCGGTGCGCGGGCCCGGCACGACGGACACGTTCAAGTCGGCCAACACGGTTTTCAGCGGCTCGTTGCTCAGGGCCGCGACGAAGGCCTGGTCGGGGCTGTCGTCCGAAAAGATGATGCGCGCCGGTTTTACGGTCTGATTGCGCAGCGAGGTCAGCAGCTCGATCAGGTATTTCGGCTTGAAGGCGGGGACGAGCGTGGTGATTCGCATGGCGGGCCGGGGCGAAAGGTTCATCAATTCCACCTCGCACGCATGAAACTGGCGTAGTCGCGGATGTAGTCGGCCTCGTCGTACCTGGTCGATGCCAGCACCGCGCACACCGAACCGGACGAGAAGTTGTCGAGCTCGCGCCAGATCATCGGGCACACGTACAAGCCGTTGTACGAGCGGCTCAGGTGCACGCGCTTCTTGTCCTTGCCGTCGTCGAGCAGCACATCGAAGCTGCCCGACATGGCGATGATGAACTGGTGCAGTTGCCGGTGCGCGTGGCCGCCGCGCTCGGACCCGCCGGGCACGTCGTAGAGGTAGTACACGCGCTCGATGGCGAACGGAATGTGGTGGTTCGACTCGATGAACGTCAGGTTGCCGCGCGGGTCGTGGATCTTGGGCAGGTCGAGCATGCGGCAGGTATCGATCGACGAGCGATCAGCTTGCGCGTCGGTGCGGGCCAGGGCTGAGCTGTGACGGACCATGATGCTCAATGCCTGAGATTGATGAGGTCGGTGATCCGGCCGAGGATGCGGAAGTACTCGCCATCGACTTCGACCCGGTCCTGGGTGTTGAACCAGCCCTCGGCGTCGAAGCCCGAAGGCGCGTTCAGGTAGCCCACCATGCGGTAGTCGGAGCGAATCCACAGGATGCCGTCGCGCACCTGGGTCTCGAAGCCCGCGCCGCCGATGCGCACCCACAACGAGCCGTCGGGGCGCGATTGCGAGCGCAGCACGCCAACCTCCGACAGCCCATAGGTCTGTTGCAGATCGACCTGTGGAAAACTCGCGCGGATGCGATCGAGCGTGGCGCGCGGCATGGTTTCTGTGCCGTAGGTGATGCGCGTCAGCGAAGACAGGTCGTACTTGCGCGCCAGGTCGCTGGCGGCCAGCAGCGTCAGGAACGACGGCGTGGTGGGCAGCAGGTTGACGCTCCAGGTTTGAATCGCCTCGCAGATCGTGGCGATCGAGCGGTTCTCGGTGGTCACCACCGTGCCCAGGCTGGCGCTGATCGCCAGGATCGTGTTGATGCCGCCGAAGTGGTCGAGCATCAGGAACGGAATCGCGATCACCGGGTTGCGCGCGATGCGGAACTTGTCCATCACGCGCCAGAAGTCGTGCAGCATGCCCTTGGGCTTGCCGGTCGATCCCGACGAGAACAGCACCAACCCGGCGCGGCCTCCGGCACGAAATTCTTCGAGCAGCGCATTGGCTGCGGCGACGTGCCGGGGCGCGATGGTCCAGCTCAGGCCATCGGGCGCGAAGCGCAGGCACTGGTCGCAGCCGGAGATGGCGAGCGCTTCATCTTCCTCGATGACCGAGCCGCGCGTCATCGGCACCACGATGCAGGCCATCGCCGCGAGCGCGAGGATGGCGCAAAACACATCGGGCGCGTAGTCGGCGAGCACAACCACCGTGTGGCCCGCCAACACGCCGTGTTTGTCGAGTTCCAGTTTGAAGCGGGCAATGCGGCGCGACACATCGGCATAGGAGCTTGGGCGGCCTTGGTGGACGAAGGCCGTCAGGTCGGGCGGCGCCTCGGCGAATCGTTCGAGCAACCAGTTCATTGCGGTGTCGCGGGTGTTCTGCGCGGCCGGCCACAGCGTGGTGAGCTCGGCGGTCGTCGTCATGTATGAGGTGGCTTTCGCGGCGGCGTCGACTTCAAGCGCCGATGCCAAGACTTGACGGACCTTTGCGCGATCAACCATCGATGAGTTCCACCCAGCTGCCGTTGGCCAGGTGCAGGTTGGCCACCTCGGCCGTGGTGTGGCGACTTGCGTCGTCGCCGCAGGCCGTCAAGGGCAGGCCCGGACGGTTGAAGCAGTCTGCCACCTGAGTGCACTTGGCAGTGCGCAAATAAGCGGCGCGCAACACCGCTTTTCCGCCCACTGCCGCGCTCGGCCGTGGCTAGATTGCCTGAACCTCGCGGGCCTTGCCGTGCCCGCGCTTTGTCGCTTACCTTTCCCGTGCACGCACCATGCCGAACCTGAACGCATTCGAGAAGCGATTCCCCAAGAGCGGAGTTTTCTATCTGGGCCATGCGTCCATCATGGCCGTGCTGAACGGCAAGAAGATCCTGTTCGATCCCATCGTGCTGTCAAAGCCCTACGACGAATCCTGGGCGTTCTACCCGCCGCAGATTCGCGACGAGAGTTTCCACAACGTCGATGCCGTGGTCGTCTCGCACATTCACCAGGACCACTACGACGTGGAGTTCCTGAAAAGCCTGGCGCCGCAGGCCAAGCTCATCATCGTCGGCGGACGGCCGGAGTTCGAGAGCGACATCAAGAGCAAGGCGCAACGAACCGTCAACGTCATCGAGCCGGAGCGCACGACCGAAATCTTCGACGGCGTGTTCCTGCACGGCGTCAATCACGAAACCAACGGCGTCGATGCGTCGACGATCGCTTTCGATGAGCATTTTTGCGTCTACCACGGCAACGACAACTATCTCAGCGCCGAGGGCCTGAGCAAGTTCAAAGCGCCGGGGCGCGCCGTGGACGTGGCCTGCGTGCCCTATGCCTTCATCCATTGGTACCCGTTCCTGCTCGACTGCGACGGCGACGCGCTGCTCGACAAGCAAACGGAAGGGCAGCGCCTGGTCGACCTGTACATGGACGACTGCATCCGCGCCATCGAAATCCTGAACCCGAAGCTCGCGATACCGTTCGGGGCCAACTTGCTGCTCCAGGACGGCAACGCCTTCTCCGAGATGAACCTGGCCGTGAAGACGCCATTCGAATTCTTCGACCACGCGGCAGCGAAGTCCGCCCGGCTCGCCGACGTGGTGCGCCCGCTGCTGGCCGGCGACTACTGCGGGCTGCACGAGCAGGGGTTCGAGGTCGTCAGCCACAGCCGAGGCAGCAGCGGCGACTATCGGCTTGCGGCCGATGCGTACCTCAAATCGCTGCCGGCAAAGCGCGTCGGCGCCGACAAGTCGCTGCCGCCGGTCGAGGAGTTCGTCGACAAGCTGAATCAAAAGATTTCGGGTTGCGATCACGAAGCTTCGGACAACCTGGTGCAGATGGAATTGAAGTTGCCGCAGCGCACGCTGAAGATCGAAATCGATTGCCGGTCGTTCTCGGCGGTGCAGGTTCGAGAGTTCTCGCAGAGCCGCGCAACGCATCAGTTCACGCTCGATGAATATGCGTCGATGTCGTGGCTGGAAGGCCGGCGATTCGAAGAAATCATCGGCATGCGGCGTTTCAGGCTCAAGCGCACACCCAACGTCTACGCCTCCAACGTCTTGAAATTCATCAACACCGCGCTGTGATGCGCGTGCCGCGCTGACCGATCAAGACCCCAATGTCATGCGCCGGCGCGCTGCGGCCGAGCCTGCAGCGGGCAGCGCACCAGGTGCCGACGCCGAACGGAGCTACTGATAGCGCCTGCGCGCAACCACTCCGATGTTTGCCATCAGGTGCGGTGGCAGCTGATCTGAAATGGTGGTGAGTGCCCTTATCAGATCAGGAGACCAGTCGACCATCATGCTGTTGGGCACGATCTTCAGGAAATATCCAAATCGTTCAATGACCTCGAAGCCAGCCTGGTTGAACTCATCTTCCAGTTCATCCAGCGTAAGGACGCGTTGATGCCCGACTTTGATATCTCTGGGCGATAGGGAGTTGTTCTCTTTCTGCAAGCCCATGGAAACTGCCAATTGGCGATGCAGCGATTGGGCATTGGGAACGGCGGCAATGACCCGACCCTCGGGGGCCAACCAGCGCAGCATGTTTGAGATCACCGGTGACAGGTCGTCAACGTGCTCGAGAACGTGCAGCGACAATATGTTCATGTAAGGCTTGGCGGGCTGGAACTGCTCGAAGAACGCACAGTTCACCCGCAACTGCTCAGTGGGGAAGCGGGCCGAAGCATCCTTGCAGAGTTCGGACGAGCCTTCCACGATATCGACTCTGTAGCCTGCCTTCAGCAGAGGTTCGGTGATTGTTCCTTCGCCGAACCCCATCTCCAGAATCGGATCACCTGGTGCCGTCGGAACCATCCTGCTCAGTATTGATTCAAGGTTGGTGGCATGGATTATGTTTTCGATGAAGTTCTCACCGGTCATGTCCTTGATGTAGATGTTTCTCGCAAAATCTTCGATCTTTGACGCTATTGAAGGAGTGCCCATGTGGTTTTTGCCCTGCTAGTGGTCTGTTGAGCTGCGAACGCGTGGCCGTCGGACGCCGCGTTCGATGAACGCGCCGTGGCTCAATCATCGAACCTGTTCCGTTGTCGACCCTGTGGTCAGGTTAGCAGCGCAGGCCGGCCTGGCTAGAACCAAAATGACCCGCAATTGCCCCTGCTTTTGGGGCTTTCAGCCCCGTGCGC
>Ga0315281_10014552_pt1 | contig 10602 bp, 8 predicted proteins | sample YL17G07_0_MG_FD_204540 | JGI IMG/M metagenome (GOLD analysis project Ga0315281, IMG submission 204540) | Sediment microbial communities from Yellowstone Lake, YNP, Wyoming, USA - YL17G07_0 | ecosystem: Environmental > Aquatic > Freshwater > Lake > Sediment | place: USA: Wyoming | collected... | reverse complement strand
ATCCGAACGTTTTCCCTACAACCGGCGGTTGGACAATCCAACCGCTTTGAGGGATCTGGTATGATACGCCGACGTAAGCCGATTGCGTATCCCAGGTGCCTCCGGAGATGTGCATTGACGAGAGCATTATCGGCTTAAATGCCTCGCCAGGGCGATCTGCCAAAGTCACATCACCGGTTGTATTGATGGTTACCCTTGCCGTGAGCAAATCCTGCTCGGGCGGCGAAAGACGGATTTCCCCATCAATAGAAAGACCGGCTATAGTCCCTTCCAAAGAGACGACCAGATCGCCAGATCCCGCCACTTGCCAAGAAGCTGTTACTGGAGCTCCTTGGTTGTAAACGGACCCTGATGATGTCGTACCGATCGCGGCCTTGAAGATGCACCCATCATTGCTAAGCGCCATTAACCACCGACCGCAGACAGCAATGGACTGGATGTCTTCACCCGCCAAACCGTAGGGCTCCCAATTTCCAGGGAGACCTGCGTAAACCCCGTTAGTTGTGGCTGCAAACAGAATCCCTGTTTGTTCGTCCTCAACCAACGCGTTTGCAGTCACTCCCAACGGCTGCCAGGTTTGGCCTCGATCCTCGGAAAAAACGCTGGCTCCGAAGATCGTAGACCTGCCTTCCAAAACTGTGCTGAAAAGAACCTGGTGGGAGATAACAGCCCATGTCAGGCCGTTATCAAGGGTCCGGAATGATTCCGTCCCTGAACCATCGCTTGTAAAAACGTAAGCGATGTTTAACGGGTCCAGGGAGTCAGCAACCACATCGGTTGCCTGGTCAACCCAAGTTCCCCGTAGCCGCCAGAAGGGGTCGCTAGGGGTTTTCTGTATAACCCCAGACACACCTCCCCAATCGGCCACTGTCGCCCAGCCATAACCATCCTTGAAGTCAAGGCCGGTACATCCCCCAGAAGGCCTGATCGACCAGGAGAGAGTCTCCCCTAGATCGCTAGAAGCCAGGATGCCGTCGCTGCAGGTGAGATACAAGTCTCCTTGGTCTGCTGCTACGGCATGAAAGCAATACTGCTCCAAATTAGCGGGGACATGTCCCCAATTGGTACCCATGTCCGACGTCTTCCAGACGTCCTGACCTGTCTGGGCGAAGATAGTGTCGTTTATAACCGCGAGTTTCCTCGCGCCAGCAGGATATGAAAGAACCTGTACCCAGGTGGGCGGCTCAATAGTTGCCTCCCAAAAAGAAGGGAACAAAATAGCGGAGGTTCCCCAACTTGAATTGGGGCCGTAGTTCATCCGGAAGTAGCTACTGTCCAGATGAAGGGCGGCATACTGAGGAGAATCGGCCTCGCTCTCGCATCCATAGGCGATCGCGAGAACATTCCCCTGCTGGGTGACCTTCCACCGCTTCGGTTCCTCCTTCTTCCCTCCCTTTCCGCAGCCAGCGATTGCCAGACCGATTAACAGCACCAGAAAAAACAGTCCAAGAACTCTGATCTTCATCGACGTTCCTCCTTGGCCTTTTTTGCTTCCCGAAATCGCCACAACCAGCCCTGTGCTGGTTGACAACGGACTAACCGCCACAACTAACCATCATAATATAAGATTTTAAAAGAGCCATAATTGAACCATATTCCTGACTCAAACTGTTTTTATTATACAACTTAATAAAAAATTGTCAAGGGCACAGGGTGCGCTTGACAGAGGTTTGAACCTGCATTCCTCAGTTCCGGAGGCTGATGCGGCGCCTGCCCCGCACTAAATTTGTGTGTCCCCCGTGCGAGTTGAACGCACAACCTTCAGCTCCGGAGGCTGACGCTCTGTCCAGTTGAGCTAGGGGGACTTATTTTTTGGCTACCAAATAAATGTTTTGGCGATTGCCTCTTTTATTTTTTATAACTCCTATTTTTTTAATTTTAAAGCCCGCTTCCTCTGCTAAGCCAGCCAATTCCTTTATAGAAAACCAATGGTAATATCTTTCTGTTTTTTTACCCCAGGGCTCGAAAATATCTCTGAAATCCAATTTTGACAACCCAAGGATTTTTAAAACAGTATATTTAAAAAGCGATATCCATTCTTTTGTTTGGTGGAATTTCCAAACAGTCAGAATCAAAAGCCCATTTGTTTTTAGAACCCTTTTTGCCTCTGACAAAAATTGATTTCTTAGCTCTTTTGATGGAAAATGATGTAAAACAGCAATACTATAAACTTTATCAAAAGAGTTATCGGGAAACGGCAGTTTTAAGGCGTCAGCTGCCACAAACTTTTCTTCCCCGTATTTTCTCTTTGCAATATCTATTAACTTTCCCGAATTATCAGCGCCGACATAATTGATATTTTTGTTTTTAAAAAACTCATAATATCTGCCGTTCCCGCAGCCCAAATCCAAAACCGATTCTTTTTCCTTCAAATAATCATCGAAAAGAAATTTTAATTCTTCCCAAACATTTTCTCTTGTACTTGAAAACTCTTCGGAAATCAAGTTATAATCCTTCTGGGTTTTTGAAAGTAAGTATTCAGCGTAAGATTTATCCATGGAAATTGATTATAAAACAATAATTAAAGATTTAATTGGAAGCCGAATAAAAAATTCGGACGATTTAAATATCTTTAAGAGGAAAATAGCGAAGAAATTTGGTCTCCCGATTATATCCAATATTGAATTACTGAAAGCATACCATAAATTAGTGAAAAATCCAAAGATGTTGGAGTATCTTTTACGAAAGAGAAATATCCGTTCCCTCTCCGGCGTTGCCATAGTTTCGGTCTTAACCAAGCCTTACCCCTGTCCCGGCAAGTGCCTTTATTGTCCTACCGAAAAAGGAATGCCGAAATCCTATCTTTCCAACGAACCGGCAGTGATGAGAGCTATCTTAAATAATTTTGACCCGGCAAGGCAAGTAGAAAACCGCTTGGAATCATTGAAGCTACAGGGCCACCCGACCGATAAGATAGAGCTGATTATAATCGGAGGGACATGGTCTTATCTGCCGAAGAATTACCAGGAATGGTTTATTGCACACTGCTTCGCAGCGTGCAACGCTGATTTGCGCAGATTCAAACGCGGATTTACGCAGAAAAAATCTTTAAGAAAAGAACAAAAGATAAATGAAACTGCAAAACATAGGATTGTGGGAATTACCATTGAGACAAGGCCGGATTTTATCGATGAAAAAGAAATTTTATGGTTGAGGAAGCTTGGCGTTACCAGAGTAGAGATGGGAGTCCAAAACATTTACGATGATGTTTTAAAATTAAATCTGCGCGGCCATACCGTATTAGACACTATAAAGGCAACAAAACTTTTAAAGGACGCGGGTTTTAAGGTTTGCTATCACATGATGCCCAATCTTCCCGGCTCTGATTTAAAGCGCGACGAAAAAATGTTTAAAGAGATTTTCCAGAACCCTGATTTTCAGCCGGATATGCTGAAGATTTACCCTTGCGCAATCTTAAAAGAAGCGCCCCTTTATAAATTATGGAAGGCAGGAAAATATAAACCCTACACGGAAAAGCAATTAATAAATCTTTTATTGGAGATAAAAAAAGAATTGCCATATTATTGCCGGGTCCAGCGGCTTACTCGCGACATTCCTTCAACCAGCGTTGTTTCGGGCCCTGCCAAAATTTCCAACATGAGGCAGATTCTGGAGAAACTATCAGAAAAACAGGGCTGGCGCTGTAAATGCATAAGATGCCGGGAAGTAAAAGAAGATTATCGGCCAAAAGAAAAACTTTGCTTATTTCGTCAAAATTATAATGCTTCGGGTGGAAAAGAGATATTTTTAAGTTTTGAAAACAAAAACCGGACCCGTCTTTACAGCTTATTGCGTCTCCGCATCCCAGAATCGCCCGAGGTCGGACATCGGGCAGTATTCCCGGTTTTGAGGGGTGCGGCTATAATTCGCGAGGTTCATACCTACGGCCAACTCCATCCTTTAGATAACAGAGGTCGGATCCCTGTCGTTTCTCCCCAACATAAAGGTCTCGGCAAAAAATTAATGGAAGAAGCGGAAAAAATAGTAAAGAAAGAATTTGGTCTAAAAAAAATCGCCGTGATTTCCGGCGTTGGAGTCAGGGATTATTATAAAAAACTGGGCTACAAATTAAAAGACACTTATATGGTAAAATCCCTTTAGTCATTTAACAACCGTCGGAATACCATTGCGATCGCAATGGTATTCCGACGGTTTTTTTATACAAATTCTATCTCTTTACTCTAATCAACCCAGAACAGGGGACAATTTCTATTCCTCGTTTTTCTAATTCGTCTAAAAATAAATTTACCCCCAAAGAATCAGAAGACATATGGCCGGCAATAACAACGTTAATATTTGCCGCCTCCGCCTCTTTCTTATGTTCTTCTGAAACATGCATTCCGATTACAGTGCCAATTCCGACCTGAGCCATTTTTTCCCAAAGTTTTGGAGAACCCTCAGTGCCGCCGGTAACTTCGGTAATAGCAATCTTGCCGCAGCGGTTTTCCAAAGAGCCGACAAAAATCTTGGGGCCGGCTCCGATTTTTATCGCTTCTTTGTATTCCGGCACTGTTTTTAACAAATTCATTAAATCTTCAATCCTTGATAATTTATTTTTTTCAACTAAATCTTTCAGAAATTTAGCTGCCAGGTTGTCGCAGGCCGTGTGCAAACAAATTAAGTTAAACCCTAATATCTTTGCCGCGTCTACTGTTCTTTGATGATTTACCCTGTTCACCCCTCTCGCAACTTCGCTGATTTTTTCCCGCATTAAACCCTCGGCTATATTTATCGGCACGCCATATAGGTTTAAAACATCACATTGCAAATCCATTACATCGGCTAATGTCGCCAATCCCTTGCCGAGCGGATGATGAGAAATAACCAAATCTATCCCGCCAATTTCTTTTGCCATTAAAATTTCGGCCGGCTCGATATCAATGCCAACCAAAATCTTCTTTATTTCTTTATCTTCGCTAATTTGTAAAATTCTTGAGTCAGAATAAGGATCATTTAAAGAATCTAAATCAAACCCCTCTCTTTCTTGGGAAGAAAGTTTTTGGTATTTATCTTTCTTCCTTTGGAGAATCTTCTCAACTGTTACTTTGCCTCTTAAATCCGCTTCAACCGCCATTTTGATTGCTAAATTGTAGATATCTTTAACTGTCATAATTTTCAACTTACTTATTCTTTATTTTCAAATTATTATATAATTGTTTTATTAATTCCTCCTGTTTTACTATATCCCAAACCTGCCGCCTTATCCGGGCTTTTTCTTTGCGAATAAATTTTCTGATAGATCCTGGCAGATTGCTTGTCATAAAATAAAAAACTCTTTCTAAAAGAATCTAAATTTAATCTGAATAACCTGATCATATTAGATATCTAATGTCTTTTATACTCTAAACCAAAAATGAATAAAAAGCAAGTTTCTTATTCGCCCTTTATTACTGCTAGAGGAACTAATTTTGCCACCTTTTTTGAAAGGCCGGCGTTATGGACGACGTCTACAACATCATCAATGTTTTTGTAAGCCAGGGGCGCTTCTTCGGCAATGCCTCGTAGAGACCGACATTTTACAAGAATCCCCTTTTGCTCTAAATTTTTAACCACTTCTTGGCCGGTGATCGTCCGCACTGCCTGATGCCGCGACATTGTTCTGCCTGCGCCGTGACAAGTTGAATAGAATGCCTGTTCCCCTTCTTTTTGACCAACTAAAATATAAGAGGCGGTGCCCATGGAACCGGGGATTAAAACCGGCTGGCCGACTTCGCGGTATTTTTCGGGAATCTCTGGGTGGCCTGGCGGGAAAGCCCGCGTAGCGCCTTTCCGATGGATAGCCATTTCAGTTTCTTCACCGTTGATTAGATATTTTTCTTTCTTAATAATATTGTGAGCAACATCATATAAAATCACCAATGGAGAAGTTTTTTCTCCGAGAACTGATCCCCAGGCCTTTCTGACAAAATGGGCAATCATTTGGCGGTTTGCCCAGGCATAATTGGCAGCCGCTGCTGAAGCGGCTAAAGCCCTTTGTCCTTCTGGAGAATTGAAAGGAACACAGGCAAACTCCCTATCTGGCACTGGAATTTTATATTTATTTTCCATTAAGGGGATAAACTCCCGCAAATAATCAGTACAAACTTGATGACCAAGCCCACGCGAGCCGCAATGGATCATAATAACAATTTGATCTTTAAATAAACCAAAAGATTTAGATGCCCTTTCGTCAAAAACTTCGGCCACTTTTTGTATTTCTAAAAAATGATTTCCGCTACCCAGGGTACCAACCTGATCCCTCCCCCGATCTTTGGCATGTGAGGAAACTGCTCCGGCGTCGGCATATTCTAATCGACCGTTTGCTTCACAGCTCTCGATATCTTCTTCTTGTCCATAACCCTGTTTGACTAAATATTTTGCACCACTCTCTAAAACCTTGTCTATTTCTGAAATAGAAAGTTTAGTTTGCCTTCCTTTTCCTAAACCCGAGGGGACTTCTTTTTGGATTTCGGTGGCTAAACTTTCAAGATAAGGCCTAATTTCTTTTTCTGAATAATCAGATTTTAGTAATCTCATCCCGCAGTTTATATCATATCCCTGCATCCCGGGCGAAATAACCCCATCGGAAATTCTAATGGCTGCTATTCCGCCAATTGGGCTCGCGTAACCCTCATGCATATCCGGCATAGCCAAGGCATATTTTTGAATGCCGGGAAGAGTTGAAACATTAATTATCTGCTCAATAGATTTATCTCGGAATATATCATCCAGCATTTTTTCGGAAACATAAATGCGGACAGGAACCCTCATGCCCTGCTTAAAAGATTTTGGGATTTCCCAAAGCCAATCGTTTATTTTTTTAAAATCTTGTTTATTTATCATATTGCTATATATCAAAAAGTATAGTCGCTTCAAAGCTACCATCTTCTTTCTGATGAATATCTAAATCGTGGTGAGTGACGGCTTTAATATCTTCACCAAATCTTTCAACTTTTTGACCAAAAAGTTCTGCTTCTAATCCGGTGCTGCTGGTTTTTTTGAATTTGATATTGTTGTAAATCTCTTTATTGATTTGAATCAAATATAATGCTTCGCTTAAAAAATCTACCAAAAGAGCGGACAAATCAAAAGACCTTATTTTAATTTCTCTTTTTACTTTTTTCCCTTCCAGTTCTGGCCTTAATCCTTCTTCCATAGCCAAAAGAGCATTTAAAAACAAATCCTCTTTTGTCTTGCCAAAAACCTTTATCTTTAAGTCAGCTGGATGTTTTAAAATCTCAAACTTTTGCATTTTTTAATTCTTCTTTTACTACCTCCCTATCATCCCATTTTATTTTTTTATCACCCACCATCATCAACTGTTCGGTACCCTTGCCAAGAATCAAAACAATATCGTTTTCTTTCGCCAGTTCCAATCCCTTTCTAATCGCCTCCCGCCGGTCTAGAATTAGGTGTTGGGTGCTTGCCCCCACACCAGAAGTTTCAGTAGAAACTTTGGTGTGGGGGTGAAGTGCTGGGTGCTGGATTTTAATACCCGAAGCGATTTCTTCCATTATTTTAAGAGGTGGCTCGTTGTATGGGTCCTCGTTGGTCAAAATAATAATGTCGGAATTTTCTGCCGCTATCTTCCCCAAAACCGGCCTTTTCCATTTATCCCGACCGCCGCCAGCCGAACCAAAAACAGAAATAATTTTATTGTGGGGCATTTTTTTGACTGACTTAAAAACTTCTTCAAAAGAATCTGGAGTATGCGCCAGATCGATTATTACTTTGAATGGTTTTTCTGCAATAACTTCCATTCTGCCGGGTATCAAACTAATTTTTTCCAAGGCTTTTTTACAAATATCCAAACTTACCCCCTCGGACAACCCAACACAAACCGCTGCCAAAGCATTATATACATTAAACTCTCCTAAGAGTTTTAAACCAAACTCGGCGTTGTCAATACGGAATTTTACTCCATCTGCCGATTGTTGAACAACTTCTCCGCAGACGGTTTGCCTGCCCGCCGTAGCTGGGGTCCCCTTGGGGACGGAGGCGGGGGATTTGGGGTTTTTCAACGTGTATTCTATTTTTCTTTTCGCCGGGAACTGCAGAAAATATCCTACGTTTTCGTCATCAATATTTAAAATATGAACCTCCTTTGCCGTTTCAAATAACTTCCCCTTGCATAATCTGTAATTTTCAAAACTTCCGTGGGCTTCAATATGTTCCGGTTTAAGATTGGTGAAAACCGCTGTTTTAAAGTTGATAAACTTATGGCGGTATTGTTTAATACCTTCTGACGTCACTTCTAAAATTGCATAATTGCAGCCTGCCCTAACTGCTTTCTTCAAAAACCCTTGGATAACAAAGCGGCCCGGCATTGTCATATGATACGGGTTTAGTTGCTCTTCATCCCCGATTTTAATGGTGGCCGAAGTAAACCAAGCAACTTTATATCCTGCTTCTTCCAAAATTTTTCCAGCTAAAATCGCGGTGGTTGATTTTCCTTTAGTGCCGGTTACTCCAATTACGATCAGTTTTCTGGAAGGAAACCCGTGCAAAAAAGCGCCCTTGAAAGCCAAAGAATAATGATAAAAACTTAATAAAAAGCGGGGTATAAATTTTTCCAACAGTTTTTTGACTGCCATTGTCTTTAATTTAACACAGAGATAAAAATTATAAAAGAAAAAAAGCCGACTTAATTAGCCGGCCTATTCTTAGAAAAAACTGCGCATTCTAACTCCTCCCTAATAATTTTAGGGCCTGCTTAATTATTTCTTCTTTGTCTGTTAAATCTTTCGGTATTTTAACTAAAACCTCTTTTATCCTCTGTCTGGAAAAGCCTAAGCTTAATAGGGCATTCTCAACTTCGTCGACCCCTGGGACCTTCCCCTTTGAAATGTTTTTGATTTTTCCGGTCAATTCTAAAATAATCGTCATTGCCCTTTTTTGGCCGATGCCGGGGATTGATGAAAATAATTTTTCATCTTGATTTAAGATTCTTTCTTTGATTCTATCTAAGGGGCCAAGAGAAGAAAGCTCGATTGATACTTTCGGGCCTATCCCCCTGATATCATTTAGGATCTCAAAAAATTCCAGCTCTTCTTCGTCGGGAAACCCGTACAAATCCAAGGCGTTTTCCCTTACGTTAAGAAAACAGAATAATTTGAGATTTTGGCCGATTTCTGGTAAGTTTAAAATTGATTTCTTCGATAAAAAAACTTTATAGCCAACGCCATTGACATCTATAATTATGAATTTCTCTTTTTTCAGAATAATTTTTCCTGAAAGATAGGATATCATGTTAGAAAGCGCAAAACTTAAAACGCAAAGCGCAAAACTATAACTAAAAAGAAAAAATAATATTTTGAATTTTAAACTGTTCTTTTACGTTTTTCGCTTTACGCTTTACACTTATTATATATGCAATTTAAACTAATTTCCAACTTCAAGCCAAGCGGCGACCAGCCCCAGGCCATTGCAAAACTTGCCAATAATTTAAAATCCGGGACAAAAAACCAGGTGCTTTTGGGCGTTACCGGCTCCGGAAAAACCTTTACAATGGCTTCTGTCATTGAAAAAATCCAAAAGCCGGTTTTGGTTATTTCCCATAATAAAACTCTCTGTGCCCAATTATATCAAGAATTCAAAGATTTTTTCCCAAATAACGCGGTCCATTATTTTGTCAGTTATTATGATTATTACCAACCCGAAGCATATATCCCGCAAACCGACACCTATATTGAAAAAGATGCCAAAATAAACGAGGAGATAGACAGATTGCGGCACTCTAGCGTCCAAGATTTAATAACCAGAAACGATGTTATCGTCTGTGCTTCGGTTTCCTGTATTTACAATATTGGCTCGCCCGAAGATTATGAAAACGTTTCTTTGGAAATAAGGGCCGGACAGAAAATAAATAGAAAAGAATTTTTAGAACTTTTAACTAATCTCCAATACCAAAGAAATGATATTGATTTTAAGCCGGGCGCCTTCCGGGCAAGGGGCGATGTTGTAGAACTTTTTTCCGTTACCGGGAAAGAAATAAACAGAGTTGAGTTCTCTGGCGATAAAATAGAAAAGATATCAATTTCGAGCGATACCTTAAACCCTAAATTTAAAACTAATAATCATAAACTTAAAATCTTCCCTTCTAATTTTTGGGTCACTCCGCGGGATAAATTAAAAATTGCGACTGGAAATATAAAACTTGAATTGGAAGAGACGCTAAAAACATTAAAAAAACAAGGAAAGTTATTGGAGGCGCAAAGATTGGAACAGAGAACAAATTATGATTTAGAAATGTTGGAGGAAACCAATTATTGCCACGGCGTTGAAAACTATTCAAGACAATTGGAATTCAGAAAACCCGGCCAGGCGCCTTTCTCTTTGATTGATTATTTTAATTATTTTCACTCCGGAGAATTTCTTATTTTTATCGACGAATCACACATGACCATTCCCCAACTCAGAGCAATGGCTGTCCAAGATAGGGCAAGAAAAAAAGTTCTGATAGAATACGGATTCCGCCTGCCCTCGGCAGTTGATAACAGGCCTTTAACTTTTGACGAGTTCCAGAAAAGAGAAAAACAGACAATATATGTTTCGGCAACGCCCACCGATTATGAAAAGGAAAAATCCGGGGAAAAAAATATTATAGAGCAGTTAATTCGACCA
>Ga0315281_10014550_pt1 | contig 10603 bp, 9 predicted proteins | sample YL17G07_0_MG_FD_204540 | JGI IMG/M metagenome (GOLD analysis project Ga0315281, IMG submission 204540) | Sediment microbial communities from Yellowstone Lake, YNP, Wyoming, USA - YL17G07_0 | ecosystem: Environmental > Aquatic > Freshwater > Lake > Sediment | place: USA: Wyoming | collected... | reverse complement strand
CCCCGTCAACGCAGCGAGCAGCAGAAACAGCATAAGGGCCAGCAGACGGTTCATGGTTCCTGTCCTGAATAAGCCGCGCTAGAATCATCGCGGTGAAAAAAGAAATCCTGATTTTCCGGCATTTTCCAACCGAGGGCCCCGGCTACTTCTCCCGGTTCCTCGACCGCCAGCGTATCGCGCACCGAACCATTAAGATAGACGAAGGCGAGCCCGTTCCGGAAAGCATAGCCGGTATCCCGGGTCTTGTGTTCATGGGCGGGCCAATGAGCGTGAACGACACCCTGCCGTGGATTCCGCAAGCCCTGCAACTGATCCGCGCCGCCGTGGCCGCCGATGTCCCGGTGCTCGGCCACTGCCTCGGCGGCCAGCTGCTGAGCAAGGCGCTCGGCGGGCGCGTAACCCGCAATCGCGCGAAAGAGTTCGGCTGGCTGCCGGTTGCGCGCGTGGAATCGGCGGAAACAGAAAAATGGCTCAATGGCCTGCCGCCGCATTTCGAGGTGTTTCACTGGCACGGCGAGACCTTCAGCATTCCACCGGGTGCAACGCACATATTAAGGAGCCGCCTCTGCCGCAATCAGGCATTCGTGATCGGCAAAAGCCTTGGCCTGCAATGCCACATTGAAATGACGCCGGAACTGGTGCGCATATGGGCACACGACGGCGCAAATGAAATTGCCCGCGCCCTGCCGGCCGCGGGCGTGCAACGGCCCAAGCAAATGTTGATCAACCTGCGGGAACGGATCGCGCGCCTAAACCGCATCGCCGACGTTTTCTATACACGCTGGCTCCAGGGCCTGCGACGCTGACCATGAGCCCGGTACTGATCGGCATTCTGATCTATGTCGCCGTTCAGCTATTGATCGTGTTCGCGGTCGCGCGCCGCATTCGTGGAGAGAACGATTACCTGCTTGCCGGACGGCGCTTCGGCCCCGGACTCGCCACCTTCATGATCTTCGCCACCTGGTTCGGCGCTGAGACCTGCATTGGCGCAGCCGGTGCCGTGTACGAAGGCGGCCTTTCCAACAGCGTGGCCGATCCGTTTGCCTATTCGATCTGTCTGTTTCTGATGGGGCTGTTCTTCGCCGCACCGCTGTGGCGCCGCCAGCTCACGACCTTCGCCGATCTGTTCCGGCAACGCTATGGTCCCGGTGTCGAACGATTGGCAGTGTTGCTGCTGGTGCCAACCTCCATTATGTGGGCGGCCGCGCAGATTCGCGCACTCGGGCAGGTCATCTCGTCTTCGTCCAGCTTTGATGTCGAGCTCGCCATCGCACTCGCCGCCGGTGTGGTGATCGTCTACACCGTGTACGGCGGCCTCATGGCCGATGCCATCGCCGATCTGATTCAGGGTGTAATGGTGATGCTGGGGCTGGTCGTGCTGCTGGTCGTGGTGGTGGATGCCGTCGGCGGAGCAGATGCCGCGTTCGCCGCCATCGAGCCCGGCAAACTGCATCTGTTTGGCGGACCGGACACGCCACTGCTCGCCACGCTGGAAAAATGGGCGATTCCGATTACCGGCTCGGTGGTGGCGCAGGAACTGGTGGCCGTAATTCTCGCCTCGCACTCACCGCAGATCGCGCAACGCGCCTCGCTCGTGGGCGGGACGCTTTATCTCATTTTCGGGCTGATCCCGGTGTTCATCGGCCTCATCGGCGCAAGTCTGCTGCCGGGCCTCGCAGATCCAGAACAGCTGCTGCCGCAGGTGGCGCAAAAATATCTCTCAACACTGCCCTACATCATGTTCGTCGGCGCCATGATCTCGGCCATCCTTTCCACCGTGGCCAGCTCGCTGCTCGCCGCCGCGGCGCTCACTTCACACAATCTGATCCTGCCGCTCAAGCCTTCCCTGAGCAGCCGCGCGCGCGTGCGCGCGGCGCGCATCGGAGTCGTGGTCGCCGGACTCGCGGCCTATGCGCTCGCCCGTCACGCCGAAGGCATTTATGCGCTGGTCGAACAATCCTCGGCATTCGGCGGCGCCGGCATTTTCATCATCGTGATGTTTGGCCTGTTCACCCGTTTCGGCGGCCCGCGCGCGGCCAGCGCCGCGTTGCTCACGGGCATTATCGTCTGGCTGGCCGGAGGACAGTTGCTCGATTGGCCGGCTCCCTATCTCACTTCGCTGGCCGCAGCACTCGCCGCCTATCTTGCGCTGGCGCCGTTCGAGAGACGGGTAACAGCCTAACGCTGGGCAGGGGCGCTCGCGCGGCGCAACTCCGGGAATGTCTTGAGCAGCCGGTCGCCAAGACAGCGGGCATAGTCGTCAGGCAGATTCCAGATATTTTTCATCGGCCCCGGCACCAGGCAGCGCTCGGCCGGCTGCACCGGGTGGCGCAGCGACACGGTGACGTCGGTTGAAATCAGATCGTTGGCGAACCAGTAGCCGTGCCCGCGCATGCCATCCATCTCGTGCGCGCCCTGCACCTCGCTCACGTCCACCACTTGCAGCCGCGTGTCCATGGCGAGACGCTCCAGATCCCTGGCCGTGAGATCGGCAATGTCCGGCTTGCCGAGACGCGAGGTGCCGGCGAGCAGGCTGGAGAAACCAAGCGCCGCATCCTTGCGTGAAATGTAGACGATCGTCTGTCGCGCAAGATCCATGATCGGCGGCAGGTGGTCGTGCGCGAAAGTTTTGAGGTTGATATCCGAGGCGACAAAAATAACATTGCCCAGACGATAGCGCCTGGCGAGTTGCGCCGGTGTTTCCGCCGGATGACGCGCGCGCAGACGCACCAGTGCCTCCGCCATCAGCGGCGAGCCGCAGCTGTAGGCGATCACATTGATGTATTCGGCACGCGTTTGCGAAAGCAATGCGACCAGGCGCTCGATGTCCGGGATGTAACGTTCTGCATTCGTGCAGTCTGAAAAGAAGTTCCAGAAGTGCTGTCCGGTCGGCCACTGGAACGTGACCATGGCGCCGTGGCCGAGGTAGTGCGACAGGGACCCTGTCAACACCGAGACCTCATCAAATGCGACACGGTAGCCGTGCACATAGAAAACAATCTCCTTGTTGCTGCTCTTCGCCAGCCGCGCGTCAATGCCGGCCAGCATCGCGCGCTCTGCCTCGCTCAACGCCTCTTCACGCCTTACATTGCCGTATTCCTGCACGCGCTCCACCCGTCCCGGGCGCACCTGATGGATCGTGTTCAGGCGCTCGGATTCCACCAGGTCTGCCCATTGCCAGCCCGGCTTGCCGAGCGACACCTCGGCGACGCCGAGCCGCAAGTCCTTGCCGGCATGATTGGCATAATGGCCCGGCTCACCGGGCGCGACCGGCGCGCGCGTGGTGGCGTAAAATACCGGCACCTGTGGCGTGCGCAATTCGGGCGTCATCCATGGCGAGAAATCGAGGCGCTCATCCTTGAAGACGACCGGCGTCGGCATCATGTGCGGATCGAGAGATGCGCAGCCAGCCAGCAAGCCGGCCGTCGTCATGAGCGCAAGCAGCGCAACACCGGTGACGGCACGAGCACTCGACGCAGAACTACCGGCGGTCTTCAAGGATCACGCTCCTGTATTTGGATGCTGCCAGATGGCTTTTTCAGCTCAGGTCATGCTACCAGATGCGGCAGCGGAAGAATAAACAGGTCAATCTCCGGAACTTCCGCAACTTGCCTGAATCCTGCCTCATAACCCCATGGTTGCCTGCGTCACGGGATCATTCGTGGTCTGTGATATAAAATAATTTCGGCGAACCGGGCTTTTTCCGCTATCGTAGCGGCAAGGCGGTACGAACAGGATCGCCAGTTCCAATTCAGGAGTCCGTTATCAGGGGGAGTGTTCTGTGAACAAGGCGAAATTTGCGTACGGTACGGCGATATGGATCTCGATCTGCTGCGGATTACTGCTGCTTGCCCAGACGGCTGCCGCGCAAATCACCGAGCTGGAAACGCTCAATCGGGAAGTGGTGTCGCAGTATCAGAAAGGGGAACATGATCGCGCCATCGTGACGGCGTTGAAGATCCTGAATCTTGCCGAAAAGAACTTCGGCCCCGAGCATCCCGACGTGGCCATGGCACTCGACAATCTGGCGTTTCTCTACAGGAACCAGGGGCAACACGCTGCCGCGGAGCCGCTCTCCCTGCGCGCGCAGGCGATTTGGGATAAGGTCTATGACTCCGGCCATCCTGTTGCCGCCGTCTCACTCACTGATCTGGCCGCACTGCACAAACCCGCGAGCGAAGGCAAAGCGGCGCAAGAGCCCGCCATGAGTCCCGACGGAACAAAAAAGCGGGTGACCAAAGCTGAGGTGGCGCAGGAAAAGTCGTTTCAGTCCCCAAAGCCCGAGTTCGCCGTTGTGCGCGTATTTTTTGCCACCGACCGGAATCTCACCGCCAGCAAGAAGGTCTCAGAGATGTTCGGCGGCTCCCGGTCGTCGCTGCGCTACGGCGTTTCCGATGTCAGCATCCCGCGCGATCACCGCCTGGGAGAACTGGAGGCGCCGTCTGTATGGAAAATGGAGTTTCGGGAAGATCCGGCCAAGCATGTCGTGCTGCTCAATGTCTTCCTCCAGCCGAAGGAAAAATATTTCTCGGATGTGGCCGCGCGCGTGCGCGCCTCGAAGAATTCCAGTGCGTTCATTTTCGTGCACGGCTACAACGTGACGTTCGACGACGCCGCGCGGAGAACCGCGCAGATTTCCTACGACCTGGCTTTTGATGGCGCCCCGGTTTTCTACAGCTGGCCATCGCAAGGCACCACACCGGGGTACACCGTTGACGAGCAGAATGTTGAATGGGCCCAGGCGAACCTCAAGGGCTTCCTGGAAGATTTCTTCAACCGCTCGAATGCCCAGAACATCTATCTGGTCGCACACAGCATGGGCAACCGTGCCCTGACTCGTGCCGTGGCATCCCTGATGAATGAAAAACCAGCCCTGCGAAAGCGGCTCAAAGAAGTGATTCTTACGGCGCCGGATATCGACGCCGACGTGTTCAACCGGGACATCGCTCCGGCACTCACCAAAATGGGACGCCCCATCACGCTCTATGCATCTTCTGAAGACCTCGCCTTGGTTGCCTCCAAAAATGTGCACGGCTCTCCACGCGCGGGTGATTCGGGGCAGGGACTGGTCGTGGTGCCGGGAATCGAAACCATTGATGCCACCGGAACGGATACAAGTCTTCTGGGACATTCCTACTTTGCCGAAACCAGCTCCGTACTCTCTGATATCTTCAATCTGGTCCGGAACGGCCAGCGGGCCGAGAAGCGCGCGAACCTGCGAAGTGTCGATACGCAGACCGGCAAGTATTGGATGTTCAAGAAATAAGCGAGTAATGCACTTCGAGCAGGCGTAGCGAGTCAGCCTCGGGGTCGCTGCGCTCGGAGCCCAACTTGCGTTTGCGCTATTCGAGCGGTCAACCGAACCGGACAGGCAGGCCAAACTTTGAATCGTCTGAGGAACCCTCTCCCCATCCCTCTCCCGCGATGCGGGAGAGGGGGAGTTGGTGAGAATCTATGTTAAGAGTTGGGGTTGATCTCGGCGGCACCAAGACCGAGGGCATTGTCATGGATGCTGGCGGCAATATTCTTCAGCGCGAACGCCGTCCAACACCACAAGCAGGCGGCTATCAGGCCATACTCGCCACTATTGGTGATCTCGTGCTGGAGCTTGAACTGCGCGCTGGTGCAAGCTGCCGTGTAGGCCTCGGCACACCCGGCGCAATCTCGACCAAGACCGGATTCCTTAAAAACTCCAACACGGTCAGTCTCAACGGCCAGCCCGTGAAGCAGGATCTTGAGCGGTTGCTGGCGCGCGAAATCCGCATTGCCAACGATGCCAATTGTTTCGCGCTGTCCGAGGCCCTGGATGGCGCCGCGCAAGGCGAGCCGGTGGTATTCGGCGTGATCCTCGGCACCGGCGTGGGTGGCGGCATCGTCGTCAACGGCCGGCTGCTCGAAGGCGCGCAACACATCGCCGGCGAGTGGGGGCACAACGTGCTTGAACCGGACGGCCGGCCCTGCTACTGCGGCAAGCGCGGCTGCGTCGAGACCTTCCTGTCCGGCCCGGGACTGGCGCGCGACTTTGCCGCGCAGGGCGGTGATGCCACACTCGATGCGCGCGCGATTGCGCAGGCCGCCGAACAGGGCGGCGTACTCGCCGAGGCGGCAATGCAGCGCTACCTGGATCGCTTCGGGCGCGCGCTGTCGGTGGTGATCAACATCCTCGATCCCGACGCCATCGTGCTGGGTGGCGGCATGTCGAATATCACGCGCCTCTATACTGAAGGTCGCGAGCATGTTGCCCGGCACACCTTTAATGATGAATTACGCACGCGCATTCTTCCGAACCGGCATGGCGATTCCTCCGGCGTACGCGGCGCCGCGCAGCTCTGGCCCGCCTGACCACCCGGTTGCAACCCCATATGGATTATGTGGTCTGCACATTACCCTGCCCGACAAATGTGAATTTGATTAACGTCAAAGCAACAGCATGACGTTGCCTGACAGAATCTGCGCCCAGCCGGAAGTTTTCCGGTTAGTGACCCGGCCGGCAAATCGTGCACATTGTTTTCCCTTCTCCCTCCGGGAGAAGGGGCTTACTCGATGCGACGGTGCGCACTATTTGCCGTTCTCCTCAGTAAAATCGAAAAGGAGCAAAAGCATGAAACATCGACTCATACAGGCAGCCGTACTTGCCCTCGCGGCCAGCGGCGTCACGCTGCCGGCTCTGGCCGCGGACCAGGCCCGCGATCAGGACCGGCTCCGTACTCAGGACCAGATCCGTGACCAGGACATCTATGGCTCGCAACTCATGACGGCGCAGGAGCGCGATGCGCACCGCGCCAAGATGCGCGCCGCCAAGACCGAGCAAGAGCGCGAGCGCATCCGCGCCGAGCACCACGAGCAAATGAAGGTGCGCGCCAAGGAACGCGGCGTGACCCTGCCGGATGTACCGCCGGCGGGACGCGGCCCGGGCGGTGGTGGCGGCCGCAAGTAACCACTCCGCCCTGCGCCTCTACAGGCGCAGGGCAACTAGCGGTATCATCCGGGGCACGCTGTGCCCCGGTTTCTTTTCGGCGTGGCGCCAACCCACACACCGCGGGAACAAATAACCATGACCATGCGCATCTTCCTTACGCTCTCCGTCCTCACCCTGCTCGCCCCCGGCACATTGCTGGCCGGCGCCGCGGACAACGCACCGGTGGTGCGCTACGCCGTGGAAGGCAAATATGAAAACGTGCGCGACGACCTCGTCAATGCCATCACCGGCCGCGGCCTGGTGATCGACCACAACTCGCACGTCGGCAAGATGCTCGACCGCACCGGCAAGGACCTTGGCAGCACGATGAAAATCTTTGGCGACGATCAGGGACAGACGTTTTCGTTTTGCAGCGCGGTGGTCTCGCGCAAGACCATGGAGGCCGACCCGCACAACATCCTGTTCTGCCCTTACACCATCGCCCTCTACTCCACCCTGGCCGAACCAAAGAAGGTATATCTCGCCTATCGCCGCCCGCAACGCACGGACGATAGTGCCACCTCCAAGGCCGCGCTCAAGGAGGTCGAGTCGCTGCTGGACGGCATCGCGCGCGAGGCGCTCAATCTGCCGGCGAAGTAAGTCATGCGCTGATACTGGAATAACGCAAGGTGCGCAAGCGCGCACAGCTGGCTGCCACCGTCGCGCGGGCCCAGCGTCAGCATGTAGCCCGGATGGAGCGCAGCGCAATCCGGGAATCGGCGCCGTGGCCGGACATTTTCCCCGCATCCCGCTGCACGATGGGCAGGATGCCCGAGTGCCGCAAAGCGCATGGATGCGCGAGAGCGGCCTGCATGCGGGCTACGTGTTGCGCCTTTTATAGCCCAAGCGCCGTATTCTCGGGCAAAGGCACTTAAGTAAGCGCCATTCGGATCGGGGCGATTATTACACGCTACACTGTCACCGGGTATACTACGCGCAAACGATAACGAGGTTCCCATGCGCGTCTCCCGCTTCCTGCTGTCCACCGTTCGCGAAACCCCGGCCGAGGCCGAAACCATCAGCCACCAGCTCATGCTGCGCGCCGGCATGATCCGCAAACTCGCGGCCGGCGTGTACAGCTGGCTGCCGCTCGGCCTGCGCGTGCTGCGCAAGGTGGAGGGCGTGGTGCGCGAGGAAATGAACCGCGCCGGCGCGCAGGAAGTGCTCATGCCGGCGGTGCAGCCGGCCGAACTGTGGCAGGAATCCGGCCGCTGGGAGAAATACGGTCCGGAACTGCTGCGTATCAAGGACCGCCACCAGCGCGAATTCTGCATCGGCCCGACGCACGAGGAAGTCATCACCGATCTCATGCGCCGCGAGATCAAGAGCTATCGCCAGCTGCCAGCCAACTTCTACCAGATCCAGATGAAGTTCCGCGACGAAATCCGCCCGCGCTTCGGCGTGATGCGCGCGCGCGAGTTTCTGATGAAGGACGCCTATTCCTTTCATGCCGACGAAGCGTCGCTGCGCGAAACCTACGACGTGATGCACGCCACCTACACGCGCATTTTCAAACGCGTCGGCCTCGAATTCCGCCCGGTGGCGGCCGACACCGGCAGCATCGGCGGCAGCGCTTCGCACGAATTCCATGTGCTGGCCGACTCCGGCGAGGACAGCATCGCCATCTGCGACAAGTGCCAGTACGCCGCCAACGTCGAACTCGCGCAGGCGCTGCCGCCGGTGGGCAAGCGCGCCGAAGGCACGAAGCCGATGCAGACCGTGGACACCCCCGGCCAGCACTCCATTGAAGACGTCAGCCGCTTCCTCAAGGTCAACCCGCAGCAGACGCTCAAGACCCTGCTGGTAAAGGGCACCGGTGGCGTCATAGCGCTAGTGCTGCGCGGCGATCACGAACTGAATGTCATCAAGGCCGAGAAATTGCCGCAGGTCGCCAAGCCGCTCATGTTCGTCACGCCCGGCGAAGTCGAACTGGCCGCCGGCTGCGAACCGGGTTCGATCGGGCCGGTGGGCCTCAAGATCACCGTGATCGCCGACGAATCGGCCGCGCGCCTGAGCGATTTCGTGTGCGGCGCGAACGTGAACGGCAAACACCTTGTTAACGTGAACTGGACCCGCGACCTGCCCGAGCCGGCCGTGGCCGACATTCGCAACGTGCTGACCGGCGACCCCTGCCCCAACTCGCAGGACAAGAAGTGCCAGGGCACGCTCACGCTCACGCGCGGCATCGAGGTCGGGCACATTTTCCAGCTCGGCACCAGGTACAGCGAGGCCATGCAGGCCACGGTGCTGAACGAAGCCGGTAATTCCGTGCTGATGCCCATGGGTTGCTACGGCATCGGCGTATCACGCGTGGTGGCCGCCGCCATCGAACAGAACCACGACACCAACGGCATCATCTGGCCGGACAACATCGCCCCCTTCCACATCGCGCTCGTGCCCATCGGCTACCGCAAGTCGGACAAGGTGCGCGAAACCGTCGACCGGCTGTACGGCGAACTGGTGCATGCCGGCTACGACGTGCTGCTCGACGACCGCGACGAACGCCCGGGCGTGATTTTCGCCGACATGGACCTGATCGGCATTCCGCACCGCATCGTGATCGGCGACAAGGGTCTCGCCAAAGGCGTGGCCGAGTACAAGGGCCGGCGCGATGCCGCCCCGCGCGAGATTGCTCTGGATGACCTTGCCAGCGAAATCGGGCGGTTGGTGCGTTGCTGAGGCAATTCCAGTAGCATGCCGCAGAGGCTTGCCAGTTGCCGGACACTGCCGGGTCGCATCGCTACCCGCGAATGCCAGGCTCGCGAGCCTGTTTACCTGCGCCCCATCCGGCGCCCGCTTTTTCAACCACAGGGAGAGAATCAATGAGCAACAAGATCAATGCAGCAATGCGGTTCTTCTTACTAGTTATCGGCAGCGTCATCTTGCTCGGCATGTGGCTCACCGGTTTTGACAAGACGCACTGGCTGCTGTACGTGCCGGTCGTGTTCTTCTACTTCGCCGCCGTCACCGGCATCTGCCCCGGCCTCGTTTTCTCCGGCATGCTGTTCCCGGACAAGGCCAAAACGGCCACCAAGGCGCGTCGCAAAAAACGCTGATTCCTGGCCTTTGCGCATTAAAAAGCCCCGTGCGTATCTCGCACGGGGCTTTTTTATTCCATCCGGTCCAGCGGGCTGCGCACCCCGCGCCCGCCGCGTTGCAATACATGCGTGTAGATCATGGTGGTTTTTACGTCGCTGTGACCCAGTAGCTCCTGCACGGTGCGGATGTCCTGGCCGTTCTCAAGAAGATGCGTGGCAAAAGAATGTCGCAAGGTGTGCGTCGTGACCTTCCCGGAGAATCCCAGATGCATCGCCGCCTGTTTGATAACGCGTTGCAGGCCCTTCTCGTCAAGGTGATGCCGGCGGATCACGTCCGAACGCGGATCTTCAGATCGTTTCTGTGACGGGAACACGTATTGCCAGCCCCATTCACGGTCGGCATTCTGGTACTTACGATCGAGCGCATGGGGAAGGTAGACCCGTCCATACCCTTCGGCGAGATCGGACTTGTGGAGCGTACGCACCCGTGAGAGGTGTATCTTGAGCGGGTTCATCAACGAATCCGGCAGCACCGTGACACGGTCCTTGCCGCCCTTGCCGCTGCGTACGGTGATCTGCCGATAGTCGAAGTTGATATCGCGCACCC
>Ga0315281_10014549_pt1 | contig 10604 bp, 5 predicted proteins | sample YL17G07_0_MG_FD_204540 | JGI IMG/M metagenome (GOLD analysis project Ga0315281, IMG submission 204540) | Sediment microbial communities from Yellowstone Lake, YNP, Wyoming, USA - YL17G07_0 | ecosystem: Environmental > Aquatic > Freshwater > Lake > Sediment | place: USA: Wyoming | collected... | reverse complement strand
GGCCTTTGGAGCCACCACTCGAAGGTTCGAATCCTTCCGCCCCAGCCAGCAGGTACACCAAAATCGTGAAATTCTCGCCTCCCTATGGTGAAGGGGCGGCCTAAGAATTTAGGCTTTTTTGTTGTGAAAAGCTCTTGTGGTGTTGATGTGGACTTGAAAGGATACTAGACCCCTGTGCCTATGCGAGACGGACACTAATGAGATTGTAGAGAGTCTTACGAAGTCAACTGCCATTTTTTGTTGAAATTGTCCTTGGTTTTTCGTAAGAAATTCCTTTATCTCAAGCCATAAATCTTATATTTATGCTTAAAAAGGGTTCAATGTGTCCTGCGTTCTTACTATAAAAGGTCGTATTGCTTGCTGCATTTATGAATTGTCCAGTTTCGGCCTTGATCAAAAACGCGGCATATTGTCGAGTCAAGGCCAGACAATAAGTCAGCTCAGGCTCGTTTTGAGTTTAAATTTTGGCGGTACTAAGCTATATTTTACTGGCTTTTTTCTCTATACTGATTTATTTATGCGGATTGGTTTAATTGTTGGCAATGGTATTTCTTTAAGTTTTCGCGAGTATGCGGGGAATAGTCTTTCTGATTGGAATACAAATTTCCCGTTGAGTTGGAATATTCCTACACCTAATCAACCAGAAAAACTTCTTTTGGAAAATCTTCCTAAGTTTCGTGATGCTTTGGAACAAATACCAAAATTACCATATGTAAACGATTTTCCTTTGTTTAGGTTGCTTTATGAGGCTGCAAAAAAACGTGCACCAAATAATAATAATGGAATAATTCTCGATGATGCGATGATTGAGGCTCGTCATTATCTCGTTAATGCTTTCTCTCGTTTCCAAGTAATAGCAAATCAAGTTGATCCAAGTAATTGGTCCTGGATAAAATGGCTTTCCCATCACAGGAATTGTATTGTTGGTGCAACGTCTTTCAATTATGACCTGATTCTCGAAACTGCAATGCGAAAAATTGAACTTCCTTATCACCGATTCTTAGTGAATGAAAAGCTAGAAGGTGTAACAGTTTTGAAGCCACATGGCTCCATTGATTTTGCTTTTCCGAATATTCGTGCTGCAGATGATGATAAGACACTTGCTCCCAATTGTTATCCTTTACCTATTTATTGTGAAAATTGTGATTTCCCAGCTACACTAATGCCCATAGAAGATATCTTAAAACCAAGGCTTGTATCCAATATAGTTCTACCGATTGAGGCTTCACAGTATACTCGATTAGCTTGGATCCGAAATGGATTTGATTGGTGGAAAAACAATGCTCCAAGTATGACACATGTCGTGGTTGCTGGATTGTCATATCAACCATGCGATAGATCTGAAATTGATTGGCTTCTAAGCCAAGTTCCAAGAACGGCAAGCGGCGTACTCGTAAATGAGAAGCCGAATGAAGAACTTCTATCTTTTATGCGCAATAGATTTGTAAATGTCGATATTCATGGTCGTGAACCACAAAACCTTTTTTAAATTTACTCTTCTGTTTTTTGCTAAAATAGTCCAAGTTATTTGTATTGATTAACCTTTAATTAAGGCTTAAATTAAGCTAAGACTTGATTAAATGACTGTTTTGATTCTAAGTATATGAAAATTACCGATTATCATGCCAAATATTTTGCATACGAACTGACTAAACGTTGTTCTTCCGATAGTTTGGAGAAACTCTCTTCAACCCTGTCCAACGCGCAGGTTGATCTAAATCCTCACCAGATAGAAGCCGCTCTTTTCGCGTTTCGTTCACCTCTTTCTAAAGGTGCTATTTTGGCAGACGAAGTTGGTCTTGGGAAAACGATCGAAGCTGGATTAGTGCTTTCGCAAAAGTGGGCTGAACGTAAAAGGAAAATATTACTTATAGTACCTTCCAGTTTGCGAAAACAGTGGAATGACGAATTGCAGGAAAAGTTTTTTCTCCCATCAATAATTCTGGAAGCAAAATCCTTCAACCAATATATTAAAGATGGTAATTTAAATCCTTTCAACCAAGAGGATGAAATCATTATTTGTTCCTATCATTTTGCAAAGGCAAAATCGTCTTATATTAAACAAATAAAGTGGGATTTAGCAGTGATTGATGAAGCTCACCGTCTCCGAAATGTCTATAAAACTAGTAATAAAATTGCCCGGGAGATCAAAAATTCATTAGCTGAAGTGCCAAAGATTTTACTTACCGCAACGCCATTGCAAAACTCTCTGCTTGAGCTTTATGGTCTCGTGAGCATTATTGATGATCATGTATTTGGCGATCTAAAAAGCTTCAAGGCAAACTATGCTCATGTTTCTAGAGAACAGGATATTTATGAAAATGAGCTTGGCACTTTAGAACCAAAACAAGAAATGTTTGTTGACTTAAGGAAACGTTTAAAACCAGTTTGCATTCGCACTCTACGACGTCAGGTGTTGGAGTATATCAATTATACGGAGCGTAAGCCTATAACGCAGGATTATGTTCCAACCATAAAGGAAATCGAGCTCTATGATGGAATGTCTGAGTATCTGCAACGGCCAAAGCTTTTTGCTCTGCCATCTAGTCAGCGCCAACTTATGACACTTATTCTCCGCAAGCTTTTGGCATCGTCCTCATTTGCCATAGCAAGCACTTTGGATAAGTTAGTATATAAGCTTGATCAATTGATTATCGAAACAAAAGCAAATATGCCGCTCCAGGATGGTGGTACTGCTGGAATCGAACAAAATTTTGAAGCTTTTGAGGAAATGTCTGATGAATGGATTGACGATGAGGAAGATGAGGACGAGGACGATTTGAATGGAAAAGAAAAAAAAGTATTTACTCCTGAAGATATTCCATTCATGCAGGAAGAAAAAGCTGATCTGGAAAAGTTTCGTGATTTAGCCCAGAAAATATATACCAATTCAAAGGGTGAAGCCCTGCTGACGGCTCTAAAAAAGGGTTTTGAAATGACGGCTGAACTTGGCGCAAAAAAGAAAGCCATTATTTTTACCGAATCCACTATCACTCAAAAATATCTTGCTGAAAATTTACTTGGCGAAAATGGCTACAAAGATAAGATTGTTTTGTTTAATGGTTCAAATAATGATGAAAAATCCAGGGAAATATATAAAAACTGGCTGCAGCAAAACAAAGATACCGATAAAGTAACTGGCTCAAAAACAGCTGACACACGTGCTGCACTTATAGATTATTTCCGTGATAAAGCGGAAATAATGATTGCCACTGAGGCAGGAGCCGAAGGTGTGAATTTACAATTTTGCTCACTGATAATAAATTACGATTTGCCTTGGAATCCGCAGCGAATAGAACAACGCATCGGTCGTTGTCACCGTTATGGTCAAAAACATGATGTAGTGGTGATTAATTTTGTAAACAGAAAAAATGCAGCTGATCAGCGCGTATATGAGCTTTTGGATCAGAAGTTTAATTTGTTTAAAGGTGTGTTTGGTGCAAGTGATGAAGTGCTTGGCAGTATTGAGTCTGGTGTGGATTTTGAGAAACGCATTGCCGGGATTTACCAAACCTGTCGAACCACAGAAGAAATAAATTTTGCTTTTGATAAGCTTCAGGAAGAAATGGAAGAGCCCATCAAAAAAAGTTTGCTCGATACTCGTCAAACACTTCTCGAAAACTTTGATACTGAGGTGCATGAAAAATTAAAGGTCAATAAAAGAGAAGGAGAGGCTTATCTTGATACTTACAACCGCTGGCTTTGGGATATTACTCGATACTATCTGGGCGAAAACGCAGCTTTTGCTGAACATGAGTATTCTTTTTCTCTCAAAAACAATCCGTTTCCTAATGAGGACATTGATCCAGGCCCTTATAAAATTGGTAAAAACGTCGAGGATGCTCATGTGTATCGTCCTGGACATTCTTTGGCACAAAGAATTTTGAATGAGGTGAAGAAAAAACAAGTTGCAGAGGCAGAGATTGTATTTGATTATTCTCACAATGGTTCAATAATTTCTGTGCTTGAACCACTGGTGGGTAAAAGCGGATTTTTGAAGGTTTCAAGCTATACTGTAGAAGCTTTTGAGGCAGAAGACTCGGTAATTGTAACAGCTATTGATGAAGCTGATGAGCCAATTGAATCTGATATTATAAAAAAGATATTTTTGCTTTTGGCAGTGTCCACTAATCCGAAAACAATATTGTCAGAACAACATAAAAAGTTGGAGGATCTGGAAAAGCGGACTGCCTCAATCATTTCTACGCAGATTATTGAAAGAAATGGCAAGTTTTTTGATGATGAGGTGAATAAGCTGGACAATTGGTCCGAAGATGTAAAAAAGGCCCTGGAACTCGATCTTAGAAAGTTGGATATTGACATTAAGACCGCCAAGACAAATGCCAAAAAAATTCTTAATCTGGAAGAGAAACTCAAAGCTCAGCGTGAAATTAAAAATTCCGAGAAAAAACGTAACGAAATGAGGCGACGGCTCTATGAAGCGCAAGATGAAGTTGATGAGAAAAAGGAAGGTTTACTTATTGAAATAGAACAACAATTAAACCAAAGGTCAGTTCTTAAGCCATTATTCACAATTCGTTGGAAGGTTATATAAACTTTTTTCTGTATGAATATCAAAAAACAAAAATTAGAATTAACTTGGATTGGCAAGAACAATCCAGAATACGATATTGCCAATATTGAGCCACGGATTTTGGAGGAGCGGACAGATTTATCATATGGCGATTCAAATAGTGGAAATATGATCATTCATGGGGATAATCTCTTGGCACTTAAGGCTCTTTTGCCTGATTTTGAGGATAAAGTTAAATGTATTTATATTGATCCTCCTTACAACACCCGTAATGCATTTGAAAGTTATGATGATAGTGTTGAGCATTCCACGTGGCTTTCACTTATGAAGCCAAGATTAGAGCTTCTTTGGAAGCTTTTAAATCCTAGTGGTGTCTTATTGATTAGTATCAACGATGACGAGGTACATTATCTAAAAGTGCTGTGTGATGAATTATTTGGGCGCCATTCTTTTATTGCGTCGTTAGTATGGAGTTATGAAGGAAATACCGATAATCAAGCTAAAATTATTAATTACCACGAGTACATATTGGTCTACTCGAAATCTGGTGATATTGATGAGCCGGGTGTAATCGATCCCAATGTTGCTGAAGATAGTAAATTATATCGATCAGAGATTCGTAATACTGTAGTTAAAAATGGCCCCAAAAATCCCCTTGTAACTGTCACATTACCAGCTGGATTCCCTTGTAATTTTGAAGCAGGTATAATTTATTCTAAAGATGTCAAATTTCCTAAATACTCATCAGACATCGAGGTTAAAAATTTCAAAATAACACATGATGTTTCATCAACAACAGGATGGAGCTCTAGAGCAATCTTGGAGAACTTTATCAATCAAGGGTTTAAAGCAGTGCAAGATTCAAAAGGGCAAAAAACCATATTCGAACTTACGAAAACAGGTGCTATTGAAGCAGTTAAAGAAAGAGCAAATCACAAAGGGCACTTTATATCTGTTCTTAGAGGGTTTGGAACTGTTAATCAAATGAGGCTATTTTTAGAAAAACTTAAAATTAAATTTACCTATCCAAAACCAGTTGATTTAATTGCATACCTTATAGAAGCATTTACCGATTCAAATGATATAGTTTTAGATTCTTTTGCTGGTAGTGGAACAACAGGGCACGCTATATTAAAACTTAATCGACTTAAAAATAGTCGCAGGAAGTTTATTTTAATAGAATGTATAGATAAGACTGTAAATGAAGTTACGGTGCCAAGAATTCATGCAGCTATAGAAGGCCGGCCAGAAATAAGTCTTGATGCCCTTGGCGGCGGATTTAAGTTTTACGAACTTGCTCCAAGCTTTGTGGCAATTGATGAATTTGGTAATCCAGTAATTGATATTTACTACAATGATACCAAGCTTATTCGTGCCATGTGCAAGCTCACCCACTACACTTTCGCTCCAAACCCAATCGATTACTGGAAGCATGGCAAAGGACAGGGAAATAATAGTATTTATGTAACCACTCAAATGCTATCAGTGGCAATGGTTCAACAAATTGCCAGTCATTTGGGTGCCCATGAAACACTCCTCATTTGTCCAAAAAAATACGAACCCGGCTGTGAAAAAGTGGATGACCGTATTACCATCAAGAAAATTCCACAATCAATTCTGAAAGCCTGCCAATTTGGTAAAAAAGAGTATCTTTTACCAGTGAAAGAAGAGACTATTGAAGAAATTGATGAGGAAGAATTAACTGATGACCAAGCATAAAATATGAATAAAGCACACGCACTTCAGTACATAACAAATGCCATGAGCTTGCGCACTCCGCAGGAGAAAAGTTTGGTGCTTTTCGCTGATTATCTGGAATCAGAAGCAGGAAAAAAAGTATTAGCACGCATGAAAAGGGAAAATCGTGGAAATGTAACTGACATTGAGTCTATAACAAAAGATTATAGCCAAACTATTTCCGACATAAGGCAGTTTCAGGCTTTTGAACGAACTTTCCCCGCCTATACCTTTGCGCTTGCCACTGGAGTTGGTAAAACCCGCCTTATGGGGGCTTTTGTGGCCTATTTGTACCTTGTGCATGGTATTCAGCACTTTATGATAGTTGCCCCGGGTAACACCATTTATCGCAAGTTGGTGGATGATTTTAGCAAACCTAATAATCTCAAGTATGTCTTTAGGGGAATTGAAGAACTTACAACATCGAATGTGAAAATTATTACTAAAGAAAACTATGCGCAAAGCCAAGTACCGGAACTCTTTGCAAATAAGATTGAAATAAATATTTTTAACATTCAACAGTTTGCGCAGAAAGATATTGAAAAAGAAAAAGGTATCACAAAATTTAGCGAAACTCTTGGTGAGTCATATTTTGAATATTTGAATTCGCTGGATGATTTAGTAGTGCTGTTGGATGAGTCTCATCATTACCATGCGGACGCGGCTATGGGGTCACTCGATCGTATTGATCCTTTGATGGGGCTTGAATTTACAGCTACGCCATACACGGGAAACATGATTGGCCGTGGTCGTAATCGTGAGCCGGAACTTAAGAAAAATATTTTTTATACTTATAACCTTGGTGATGCCATTCGTGATGGTTATGTAAAAGATCCATGGATTGGTACGGAAGCGGATGTTGACTTTAGTCAGTGGGACAGCGAGTCAATTGAAACTGACGCACGTAAATTACAATTGGCTGCTTTTTTTCATGAGCGTGCGAAAATAGCTCTTCAAGAATATGCACTGGAGAACAGCAAGCCATCGGTAAAGCCAGTTATGCTGGTGGTAGCAAAAGATACTGCACATGCAAGTGCTCTTCGGTTTTTGATGGATAGTGATCAATTTCGAGGTGGGTCGTATAAAGGCAAAGTAATTGAGGTTCACACAAAAACGCGTGGGGATGAAGCAGATGAGACAATTGAAAAGCTGATATCGTTGGAACATCCTGACAATATCGTGGAAATTGTCATCCATGTGAACATGCTTAAGGAGGGTTGGGATGTAACGAATATTTACACGATTGCACCCATCAGATCTTCGGCTTCAGAAATTTTAACAGAGCAAACCATTGGCCGTGGTCTTCGTTTGCCTTATGGAGAAAAAACTGGAAACAAAAATGTCGATCGGGTCATGATAGTTGCCCATGATAATTACGCAAAGGTTGTTGAGCAGGCACGACATTCTAAACTCATCCAGCCATCAAATATTGAAAGCATTTCAGCAGATGATACGAAAGTGGAGAAGTCATTTATTGGAGTCCCTTCAGTTTTTGTGGCAAGTATCCAAGACCAGATCAAAGCCAGTCCAGCTATTATGCAGGACATTACCGCACATGCAACAAAGACTGTTGGAGCCGTGCTAGCTGATGACACTCCAGAAGATGTCAAAGCTGCAACCATACACAAAAAGGAAAATGAAATTGTAGAGGTAATCGCAAAGAATGAAGCAAAGAAATTGAGTTTTGCCGATTATCATCAGCATATTGATGGTGGACAGGTAGTGGAGATATCCTTCGAAGAAGGAACCCTTTTTAATCAATTTAGTGAGGAGTCAAAAAGGGAACTTGAAAATATCAGCCGTATTTCTGGTCAGGCTCTTGAACTCCGTAATATTCCAATTCCACGGTTAATACTTACGCCGCATTACGGAGAGCTGATTATTAAGAATTTTGATTTAGACGCAAGTAAATTGAGTAGGCATGCCACGGACGCTTCAATTCTTGAGCAGAGTCTGCAGGGAAGCGCAGAGCACGATCTCTTTGGTAATGCTTATGAAGGTGCGAGAGAAACGGTATTAACCAGAGTATCAAGTCTTGGTGAGGGGAGATCACAAAGTCCTGAGAACACTTTAATATCCGGGCTAACTGATTATCCGCTCATTGATTATGATGACGATAAACAAAAACCATTACTCATAAAACTTTCAAAACAGGCCATAGGCCATTATAGGTCTTTTGTTAGTGAGGATAATGCCGTTAAAATGATTGTTGAAAATAATTTTCGCCAAATTGCAAAAGAGATTTATGATCAAATATTGGAACACAAAGAATTTTTATCTGAAAGTTATTTGGAATCCGGTGTTCGTGAACCAAAGCCATATCTTGAGGAGTATAATTTTTCGCAAAGTTTTGATGAACAAGCCGTAACTTTAGAATCGCAAGTGGATAGTTTTTCAAGAGATAAAATATATGCAGGGTTTAAGAAAGCGTGTCATGCCAAGTATAAATTTGATTCGTCAGATGAGGCGCGAATGGCCTACGTGCTTGATAAAGATACATCTGTAGAAGACTGGCTACGTCCTGCGCCAAAACAATTTGAAGGCCTCTATTGGCGCGATGAAGCTGGTGATTCTCAACACCGTTATCAGCCTGATTTTGTCGTTGAATTTGAGCATGAGATTGTGATGATTGAAGTGAAGCCGAGTGGAGAAATCGAAACTCCAGAAGTTCAAGAAAAAAAGAAAACTGCAGAAAAATATTGTGAATTGGTGTCAAAAAATATTGGCAAGTTTGGTATTGTTAAGCCTTGGAGATATATAATTGTTCCAACAGATAGAATCACTGTTACTTCTACAGTTATGGGTTTATTGGTGAAATAAGGGTTAGATTGTTATAGATGAAGTATCTATTCTTGAAGTCGATACATTTCCACTTTGTAGATACAACTTCCCATCAATATATCTCAATAGACAGCTTTTCTCCTGTGTTGAGCCATTTTTCAGCACATATTCGATGTAGTTCTGGGTGGTAATTTGTTTGTGGTCACCAGTGCCGGCTACCAGCTTTTGCAGTTGATTGAATTTTTCAACCTCGTGTTTCAGCCTCTCTTTTAGAGCTTCATGTTTTGATTTTACTTCATCGACCATCTTGGCCAGCGATTCTATAAGTTTTTCTTCGCGGATGTATTTTTCACGGCATACTTTGCGTCCACCATATTTGTTGCATTTGTAATACACGTAGCGCTTATTATGGCGATTGATATGTTCCTCACCGGATATGCCCGAACCACAGGTTCCGCACTTGAAAATCTTTCTGAAGTAGAAATCTTTTCTTCCCCAAGCCCCCTTATCATAAGTTTTCATGGCCTCTTTTGCCTTTTCATACTCTTCTTTGGTGATTATGGGTTTGTAAGAACCTTTGTACCAATTGCCGCTCTTTCTGGGGTACTCGAATTCGCCGTAATAGAAGGTTTCTTTGAACATGCGGAACATCATGCCTAAAGTCGGTTTTTTGCCACTTTTAGTGCGAAAACCTTCATCTACAAGGTATTCGTGAACTTGGCGGCCGCTGCACCCATCTAAAATGTATTGGAACATTTTTTTAATGAAAGGTGCCCTCTCTTCGTCTATGGTAATCTTGCTCGGGTCGTGGAAATTTTGCCCTCTAACCAGCTTATAACCTAATGGGACGCATCCTGGCCTCATTCCCATCTCACATTTTGTTCTGAGACCTCTTTTAACGTTTATGGCCCTACTGTCGTTTTCCAGCTTGGCTTGGCTGCACAAAATCATGAGTAGGAACTTTTCGTTAGGTGAGTTGATGAATTTCTGCCCGTGGGAACGAATTTCAATCAATTTTCCCTGATCCATAAGGTCTACGATTGTTCCAAGATCTCCAGCATTGCGGCTTAAGCGGTCTGGAGCCCATGTAAGTATGCCAGTGAACATACCTCGCTCAATGTCCTCTAAAAGCCCCTTAAAAATTGGTCTGGCTCCAGATTCTTTGGCGGAGTGACTTTCGCGCCTTATTTCAGCTATATCAAGCCCTTCCCTTTGTGCCAAAATCAGCATTTCTTTGACTTGAGATTCGATGGAAAGGGCTTGTCTTTCGTCATCCTCCGACGATTTTCGAGCATACAGGCAGTATTTCGGCTTTACAGTCAAGGTTGGTGACGCACGGGAAATCATATTTCCCTGAAGTTTCTCCAAAAGTGCAGTTTCCATAGGTGTATTGGTTAAGATGTATACTAACACAGATGCCGCAACGGTTATGGAAGTCTAGGCTTTAATTAACCTGAAGGTTAGATGGGATTTTTTACCAGTCAGGGGTGAACCATCCTTCATCTTTAAATCGGTGCAGCATTCTATATTTTTCCTCCATCAATTTTTTCTT
>Ga0315281_10014548_pt1 | contig 10604 bp, 11 predicted proteins | sample YL17G07_0_MG_FD_204540 | JGI IMG/M metagenome (GOLD analysis project Ga0315281, IMG submission 204540) | Sediment microbial communities from Yellowstone Lake, YNP, Wyoming, USA - YL17G07_0 | ecosystem: Environmental > Aquatic > Freshwater > Lake > Sediment | place: USA: Wyoming | collected... | reverse complement strand
TGGAGGAACATCTAAGCGATGCATGTTGAGGTAATGAAATGGAAATCAATTTGAACTTCCAATAAAACGGCGATCCGTTTTATGGACCACAGAACGATGCGTCGTTCTGTAGGTCGTTCAAATCTCTCCATTTTATAGGTGATAAAATGGAGAAAATATGCCTTGATTTTGAAGCGTCTCTCGATTTCCTGAGGGGAGATGCGACTATCCTGGAGAAGATAAAATGGTACGCGGACCGGGAAGATGTCTGCATAAGCGCCTTCACCATGGCTCACCTTCATGAATGCGTGAAGAAGCCAGAAGTGGTGAATGCACTCCTGAATTCAGTGACGGTACTGCCTTTTGACCGGAAAGCCGCGGATGTTTTCCGCAGGCTCGTGTCTGAAAGCAGGGAAAAAGGCAATGAAGTTAAGAACGCCGACCATTTCGTGACTGCTTCCATATGCCTGGCCAATGACGCGTTCCTCTTCACCAAATCCCCTAAGAATTATGAGGGGATAAAGGGATTGAGGAAGGTATAATAATAATGAAACACTATCCCTGTTTCGTAACAAACATGTAACTGATTTTCCACTCAATGTTTCAGGAACAGGTGCAGCCACAATAAACCGTTAAAGAGCCCTCCTTCTTTTCTATCTGTATCTGGTCATAACCCTCAAGATCAACGCTGCTGTTAACTAGAACCCCGCAGATCTCATTGCACTTCTTCGCGCATGTTTCAAGCTGGTTCCCAGCGTTCTCAGCAATTTGTGTGCAGCCGGAAAGGAGCATGAGACCTGCGATAGCGATTAGGAAAAGATTCCGCATGCATTTCACCTGCATTATTAGTGCTACAATTATTTTATATAGTCTTTTCTCCATGATTCGTGCATGCAACTGAAAGCGCTCATCCTTTCCGGCTATGGAATTAACTGCGAGGCGGAATCGAAATACTGCGTAGAGAAGACAGGTGGGACAGCAGACATAACCCATATCAATACTGTGATAGAGCGGCCTTCTACCCTTGAAAACTACAACATGCTTTTCATACCTGGCGGATTTTCATTCGGTGACGACCTCGGGTCAGGAAAAGTACTGGCAAACAAGATGCGCTTTAAGCTTTCCGAACATTTGCTCGATTTCGTGAATGATGATAAGCTTGTGCTCGGGATCTGCAACGGGTTCCAGGTGCTCGTGAAGATGGGCCTTCTTCCTGAGCCGGATTTCCATCAGCGTGTCACGCTCACGTTCAATGATTCGGGCCATTTCGAGGACCGGTGGGTAGCGCTTAGAGCGAATGAGTTGTCCCCATGCGTGTTCACAAAGGGAATCAGGCTAATACTGCTTCCAGTAAGGCATGGCGAAGGAAAATTAGTGGCAAATGATGAGAAGACCATGAAGGCACTTGCTGACAACAACCAGATCGCGTTCCAGTATGTCGATGAGAACGGGAAGCTCGGCGGCTATCCGTATAACCCTAACGGCTCGCAACTGAATATCGCGGGCATCTGCGACCGGAGCGGAAGGATCTTTGGCATGATGCCGCATCCTGAGGCGTTCAACATCGTTCAGAACTGCCCGTATTGGACTAGCGGATTGATAAAAGAGGCGCAGGGGCTCCGGATATTCCGAAACGCTGCGCAGTGGATGAATGACAGATAAAGAATGGATAAGTTCAGCGCCTTGAACAGATGAACGCTTTTGCGATAAGGACGATTCCGAACATCACGAGAAGGATCGGCCAGCCTTTTGCAACCCAGTCGAATTCTGGCATGAACCCGAAACTCACCGGAAGGAACACAAGCCCTAGCGCAGCGAGGAGGAAACCACGCAAATGAGGATTCGGATCTTCGCAGCTGCCGCATACGCATCGCTTCTCACATGCCTTTGCCTTCATAACATTTTTGCTTTTTCTTCGTCTGGTCACCATACGATCACTTTCCATTTTTCAGGAAGAAACATTGATTATATGAAGCAAACATTTAAATAAGCAATCGGAGCGATGCAAATGTTTTGTGGCTGCTCACAGGAAAAATGATGCGAGCAAGGTTGCAGCAGGAAACGCAAGGCCGATGAAGCACACGAAAAACACCGAATGGACGAAATCGAGTATGGTTTGCACAATGAAGGCTGAGAGGGGAAGTTTCGCATCCATCTTTGAGAAAAACCTTCCAACGAAACCGAGCAATATCACAAGCGGAAGCGCGGCTAACCCCGCTCCGAGAACCATGTTGAAACCCGGTTTCTCAGGCAATGTCAGAAGAGCGCTGGCGCTTGCCTGCATGTAAAGGAAACATAGGAGGCCGATAACAAGCAGGATGATATCGACTGCCTTGCCTCCATCAGGGTAAAGCCCTTTGACCCATTCTTCCTCGAACATTTTCGAGAATCGCGGGATCTCCCAAACAACCAATGAGATGAAAAGCGTGAGCGCCACGATAGGCAGGTCTTCAGAAAGATATTGGATCAGCAGGTAAGCGAAATCTATCATGGGAAGAAACTATGAACGAAATGCATTTAATGGATTGCTGAGATAGAAAGAGCGGGAGTGTCGGACTTGGAGAAAATAAAAATGGAAATCAGAATGAATTCGCTTCGCTCATTCATTTCTCTCCATTTTTCTGAGGGCTGCTTCGGGTGAAACCTGAATGGAAAAGATAAAAATGGAAATCGCCGGAGAGATCGCGCTTTCAGAAAACCCAGGAGCCACTATGAAGAAATGGCGCGACATCTTCGACATATCCCAGGTCGACCTTGCCAAACACCTCAAGATAACTGTTTCCACGATCTCTGATTATGAGGGCAACCGGAGGAAATCTCCTGGCGCAGGCGTGATCAAACGGTTTGTTAATGCGCTCTTTGATATCGATGCCGCACGGGGGGGGACCATGACATCCAAGTTCGCTGAGAAACAGAAGCCAGTGAGCGATTTCTTCGAGGTGCATGAGTTCGCGAGGGCGATAACGCTCAAGGATTTCACCGAGCTGATAAAAGGCCAGGTTCTAAGCGTCGAGGACAAGGTGGAAGGGACTCGCATCTATGGATATACTCTTATTGACTCTATCAAGGTGATCCTCGAGATGCCCCTTTCTTATTTCCAGAATTTATATGGGAACGTGAATGAGCGCGTTTTCATATTCACCGGCGTCTCTTCAGGGCGCAGCCCCATGGTCGTGATAAGGGTCAGCCCATCGAAACCTTCGGCGGTTGTGCTGCACAACATCGATCCTGCGAAGATAGATAGGCTCGCAATCCGCATTTCAGAGAAAGAGAGGATACCTCTCATAATCACGAAAGCGAGCATTGAGGAGATAAAAGAGGCGCTGAACCGGATTTAGTTTTTTAAACCCCTTCCTCCATTTGCAATCCATGCCAGAAAACAAGGAAAAGAAGCAGACCAAGTTTATTGTTGTTACCGGCTCCATCATGTCCGGGCTCGGGAAGGGGATTGCGACTTCTGCCCTTGGAAAGCTTCTTTCTTCACGAGGATTTTCAGTCATACCGATCAAGTTCGACGGTTACCTGAATGTCGACTGCGGGACCATGAACCCCTTCCGCCACGGCGAGGTTTTCGTACTGGATGATGGGACTGAAGTTGACATGGACTTCGGGACTTACGAGCGCTTTTTGAACATCTCAATGCCAGGCTCATGTTCGATCACCGGGGGAAAAATCTTCTCACGAATAATTGAGAAAGAACGCAGGGGCGAATATCTCGGGCGCGATGTGCAGTTTGTCCCCCACCTGACAGATGAGATAAAAAAATGGGTGCTTTCTGTTGGCAGGGAGAAAGATGCGGATATCGTCCTTATCGAAGTCGGAGGGACGGTCGGCGACCTTGAGAACGGGTATTTCATTGAAGCAATGAGGCAGCTGCATTTCGAACACAACAACCTGATATTCATCCAGCTGACTTACGTCCCTTCCTTAAGCCCAGGAGAGCAGAAGACAAAACCAACGCAGCACGCGACCCGCCTGCTGCAATCAATGGGTATCCAGCCGGATATGATCATCACCCGCGAGCAGGAACAACTCACTGCAGAATCCAGAAAAAAGATAGCGCAGTACTGCAACATCCATGAGAATTCTGTTTTCGATGACCCGGTTGTCCGCTCTGTCTATGAGCTTCCGTTAGCCCTTGAGAAACAGGGGATTTATTCCGAGATCGCAGCGAAGCTCGGTCTCGACCCGAAAAGGGAAGCTGATCTCACGGAGTGGAAACGGAATGTCCGGAAAATCGAGGAACCGAAAAATGGGACGCTCAAAATAGCGATTGTCGGGAAATACATCGCAGTGAAAGATGCTTATGTCAGCGTGAAGGAAGCGCTAGTGCATGCAGCGGCGGCGACTGATTGTGGATTGGAGATCGGATGGATCGAAGCTTCAGACTTAGAGAAAGAGGGCGATGCATCTTCCTTCCTTTCAGGTTATAATGGCATCATCATCCCAGGCGGATTCGGCGAGCGCGGCATTGAAGGGAAAATAAAAGCGATCGAATTCGCCCGGAAAAACAAAATCCCGTTTCTCGGTCTTTGCCTTGGAGTCCAGCTCATGGTGGTCGAATGGGCGCGAAATGTTGCAGGAATGAAGGAAGCGCACAGCACCGAATTCAACAAAAGCACCCCATTCCCTGTTATCGACTTTTTGCCTGAACAAAAACAGATCTCGAGAATGGGCGGGACTATGCGGCTCGGTGCATATGAAGCGATCCTGAAAAAAGGTACGCGCGCGCATTCTGCTTACAAAGCGGATTCGATATTCGAGCGCCACAGGCATCGCTACGAAGTGAATCCTGATTTTGTTGAAAGGCTTGAAAAATCCGGGTTCATCATTTCGGGCGTGCATCCGAAAAACAACATCGTTGAAATCGCTGAATGGCCGGGCGAGCAGTTCGGGGTCGCGACGCAGGCGCATATCGAATTGAAGTCAAGGCTGGAATCGCCCGCACCGCTGTTTGTCGCGTTCATGAAGGCGGCCAGAGAGAGAAGGGGATAGGCATCCCGATTTAATAATTATCTATTTGAAACTTGATTATGGAGAATAAAGAGTTGGACGCTCTGCTGATAAAGGTGCGCAAGGTTCCTGGAATAATCGCAGTCTACCTATTCGGTTCGCATGCAAGAGGGGAAGCGAGGGAAACGTCGGATATCGACATTTGCATAATAACGAAAGACATTAGTTTTGAGCGCGAAGCGGAGGTCGCCAGCTGGGCTCCGCCAAATGTCGATGTATCTTTTTTCAAAAGAATGTCCCTGCCGATAAGGTTTCGGGTTTTTCGGGAAGGAAAGGAACTGTATGTCAAGGATGAACGGTTTCTTGGAAGGATAAAATTCAGGACGATCAAGGATTATTTGGATATAAAACCGATTATAGAGAGAATGTGCAAAGCTGCACTCACCCCGTGATTTTATGGAGAAGAGGAAATTCGATGATGAAAGGCTCACATCGATCTCGGATAGCATCATAAGCCACCTTGATGACCTTTGACAAAAATTGTAAAATTTTTGTCAGCTATTGTAATGAGATGCGAAGCATCGAAATTACAATACAAGAACAAACAATAAAAACGAAAACGGATCTGGATGACAAGATAAAATTCAATGCCGCAGCGATGAGCATATTCCAGGCCATAAACCGTTCGATCGATCTCGCGGATGAAATCATCGTGGAGTGCAAACTGACGACGCCATTCGGATACAAAGAAACTTTCGAGATCCTTCTGAAGGAGAAGATCATTGATGAAACACTCTCAAAAAAGATGATCGACCTTGTTTACTACAGGAACCTTATTTCACACGAGTACTATCAGATTACAAAAAAAGATATCGAAAAACTGAAATCCATGTCGAAATACATCCGTGACTTTGTCCGCGTGATGAAGGAGTTCGTTCAGAAACATTCACTCTGATCACTTATCCATATTCCCTATCATGTCGAACTCGCCGGTTCCGACAAATCCCCATGCATCTGCTGCCAGCACCCTTATGTAATCAGCAAGATGCTTGGCTTTCAATTTGCTGACTACCCATTCGAGGTTCGCCGGCATGGAAACCCGGTTCTGCGCCACCTGCAATCTCCCATCTTGGATCTCTTTGTAGATGAATGCATCGAGCCCTAGCTGCTTTGATGCGACGAGCGAAACAATCTCTTTTGCGCTCAGGCGTTTCTCTGAAGTGAAGTGGCTGAAACCTGCACCAAGATAATCCCCACCCACGAGGTACTTGCTATCAAGCGGAGCAGTGCAGTGGTCATCCGAGCCGAATATCATCTGTACCTTGAAGCTTTCACGAAGATGCTCGCCAAGAGCCCGGTTGAAAGTATTGGCATTCGCCTGCGATGGCTCTCCGAAGCCATACGCAAGCGCATATCCAGAAATCCAGTTCCTGAGAGCCGGATCGTCGATAGGCATCTGGTCGGGCGAAATCGAGCGGTTCCAAACTTCCATGAAATCAAGAGAATTTGCGATGTGTTGGGCAGCCTGCAGGGAAATCTGCTTCATGTCAACTGCGCTAAAAAGGCCGACTGCTTTTATTGGAAGCATCTCGCTGTTGTAGTTGAAAGGATGCGCAGCGCCGAGTGCGACCCTGCCAGCATTCCTGAGCGGATCCAGAATCTTATATATCGTGCCGAGCAGCATTTGCCCATCTTCAGCCCTGAAGTATGAGGGCATCTTGAACCCTTCCCTTTTTGAGAGGATTTTCCTTCCTATCTCTACTGCCGCCTTCTCATCCCCTATCATGAGCACATGATGGGGACCGTTAACTCTTTTTTCAGTCAATGGGACAGTGAGTTCCAGGCCAAGGACAGCAGTCATCCCTACAGCACGGCATACGGCATTGAGCAATCTGAATCTTTCAGGGTGATATGAGTTGTGCGGGGTGTAAACAAGCACGTCAGCATGATGCAGCATCGCCCTACGTACGACATCCACGATGTTAGAGACGCCGTCATCGAAGAACTGCCCGCCATCGAAATCTTTCCCTGCATGCACATGAACCTGCATCCGCCTTTCATTCGGATGTTTTGCCAATGCTTCCTTGGCTGCCTTGTCAGCGACTTGGGCAGCTATCTTCTCAGCCTCCCCGCTTTTGAATTCTTTTTTGGAATAAATCTCGTTCCTTCCCATGGCTGGGGACTGGAAATCTGAGCGCGGGCTGGATAGGAGCACCCTCACAGAATCATTATCCTTGTCATGGAAAGCGAAGACGAAAACATTCGAGCGTTTAGCGTCAAGCCCGATGTTGAATATCCTCTCATCCGGAAGCACAGGCTGGTTGCCCTGCGTGTCGATTTTCCCAAATCCCTTTGCCTTTAGCGCTTCCTCGATCGAATCGATCAGCACTTCCCCGAACCTTCGGCTCGCAGTTGGAACAGAGCTCTTTTTCATGACCTGTTTTGGCATAACATCTCCTCCCCTCTCCCTGCAAGATCATTATTGGCAGAACGGGTATATAATCCAAAGGTCCCGGGCTTTGGGTTTTCAACAAGGTCTGGCTCGGGAAATGGAGGTTTTAATATTTTTGCGAGCCAGACCTTGTTGGTCTTGAAAATAGAGTTTCGTAGTTGGAAAAGGAAAAGATGGCTCTGGCACAGTACAAGACCCAAGACAAAAAAAATATCCCACTGGCCGGTTCGTCGGATTTATGACATCCGGCGGACTTCCTTCGGTGGTTATGTTCGTTCGAGTGAAGAAAGCTTCACGCAGCCAGCGAGGATAATCGGTCGCCTATAACCGTAATAATATATTAAAACAAACATTATTTAAATCCATTCGTTAACAAAATTAACAACAAAAAAATAAAAGAAGGTGGAATTCACCTCTTTTTCGATTTCTTTACCGGTTTCTTCTTCGTTTTTTTGCCCACGGGTTTTTTAGCTCCGCGGCCTTTTTTGACTGCCATTTTTAATCACCGCTTTTATGACACCCCGGAGGTTTATAATCCTTTGCGTGAAAAACGTCGGAAAACAGGCTGCTGTGCAGCTTTTTGCATGGATGCATCGATATTTCGGGCGCACAAAAAAGCAAATCGAAAATACGGAAACTGGAAACCCGAAACTGAAAACAACCGAAGAATATTTTGAGGGAAGGAGAAAAAAGTTGAATTGGGCCCAAGGAGATAGGGGAAGCTGTTTACAGTGCCGGGTGTACGGTTTCCCGTCAGTGTACCGTGACGGGTGCTCAGTTTCCGGTGTGTTGTAAAACACAATTGGATTCGCTTACACAGAAGGAGCGTTCAAAAGAACTGACACGGAACTGGCCTTTGGTCAAGGAGCAGACGGAATTCTTAGGAAGAAATCTGACGAAATGGAATCTGGTAAAGGCGATCAAGATTCTTTCAGAAGCTCGGAAAAGCCGATTTCTGCGTAGAAGAACGCCCAAGTATGGTTCTATGAACAAAGCATTTACGGAAGAGGAATTAGAGCAGTTTTTCAGCGTTATAGATGATCCCAAGACGCATCTGTTGTTCAGCTTCCAAGCAGTTATGGGATTGAGAATTGGGGAAGCGGTTAGGGTGAACATTAAAGACATAAACCTGAAGACGCGGGAGCTCCGTATCTTCACTGAGAAAAGCGACAAGACTGACTATCTCCTGATTCCGTTAAAGCTCTTTGACACGGTAATCCGTCACATAGACGCCCATCAGGAGGAAATCGCGAAAGCAAGAGGTTGGATTTTCTTTTCCCTATCCCAGCCCAGAAAATCGCCAGATACAGAACTGCACATAACTACCGAGACAGCAAGGAAATTCTTTCACACATATATCAGGAAAACCAAGCTGAACGAGGTTTACGGCTACATGTCAGGGGCACGACCTAAGCCGTTATACCGGCTTACCACCCATAGCCTGAGACACTATGCCATAACGAATTTCTGCCGCAAGAACGGCGGGAATACGATGCTGGCATCCAAATTTGCCAGGCATACCAACTTCCAAACAACTATGACGTATATTCATGCGGAGAAGGAGGAGTTGTATGAGAGCATTGAGAGGGCGAATGATGAAAGAGTGCTGAAGAATGTGAGGGGATTGCAGGAGAGAATCTGCTAAGCCAAAATGCTAACTTTTAACGAATATCTCTTTTTTCCCTTTACTACGCCTTCCTCTAATCCATCACTATAATCATATTGGGATAATCCTTTTGGAATTACAATTGTCATTTTCTTTCTTTTCTTTGTTGCAATCCAGGTTGTCACAAGAGGAAGTGACATAGATTCTGCTTTTTTCTTGGCAAGTTCGATAATTATGCCATCAATATTTGGATCGCTTATACTGCCCCGATAGTATGCATTTTCGAGGAATAAAACTGGATTCTTGTTTGATTCTACGATTCTTAGCATCGATCTTCCGACAACAATTCCGTCCTGATTTTCAACTCTAATTATTTTGACAGTAGAATTTAACAGATACCCCGAAAGACCGACCATCAGATCCGGTGTTCCGTCATATCTTTGACATGAACCAGAATTCTCAGGCTCTTTTCCAGCCAATATCAAATGCAGATAATCAGAGCTTTCATATGCTTTCAGACTCTCAATGCTTAGCTTCTCTTTTTCACCAAGTATCATCTGATTAAGAAGAGCAATATCCATTTTAGCCTGAAGGCTTTGGAGCGATTCTTCGTTATAACCGTAATACTTTGTGAAAAGATTTTTGGTTGCGCTTGCTGCATTTCTTAAACATTTTTTTATCTCAGCTTGGTTTTCCTTGGCTTTAGAGAAATCAATCTTCTCAAGTTCATTTATTGAAGTAATTATAGTTTCTATCTGTTTAAATTTTTGGAATTCAGTAGAATTATTTTCTAAAGTTCTTAGACATTCTCGTATATGAGACAGATATGGTTGATTAAAGGAAAATCTTTTTTCTGTTTTACCCTTTCGCGTATGCATGTGGGATTCAAAATGATATTTTAAATCCTCAACCTTTTGCTTTATACTTTTCATTGTTTGCTCTGCAATATCGACACTCTCTTCAGCAACTCTCTCAGTGCTCAGGTTTTCAAATCTCCATGCGAATCTTGTTTTTTCATCCATTACGTCAAGTTGATGAGTCGCACTAAGCAAGATGTTTTTTTGTTCTTTGCTTAAATATGCTATCGATTCTATTCCTTCTTTTGTTGGGAATTTTATTTTTTCAAAATCATCCATTACAATTGCCAATAATGCGATGTTAATTATGGGTAGTAACTCTTCATAGTTAACATATCTTGAATAAAGACTTGAAATTGCTTCAAGAAAATTATTTTGGTACAATTCATCAATTCTTTCCAAGAATCTTTTCTTCACAATTTCGCTGTCCGTTCGTTTGCCAATAAATGATCGGAATGTGTCATCAATTTTTTTATCAAATTCTTCTGAGTTTTCAACATCCTTGAGATTAAATGATGGATCAATTAGATCGATAAAGGGTAGAATATTCGAAAGTTTAGCAATGTTATTGATTACTTTTTTTCCTGATGAAAATCTAATTACATCATAAAAGTAATCCATGTGCTGCTTATTTTTTCTGTGGTCTTCAAAATACCACATTATTGCTTTACGCGCATCCCGGGAATTTCTTAATTGTTTTGTTTCTAGCAATTTTCTAATTTCATTTATTTGATCTTCATTTTTTGCTACAGCAATT
>Ga0315281_10014547_pt1 | contig 10604 bp, 9 predicted proteins | sample YL17G07_0_MG_FD_204540 | JGI IMG/M metagenome (GOLD analysis project Ga0315281, IMG submission 204540) | Sediment microbial communities from Yellowstone Lake, YNP, Wyoming, USA - YL17G07_0 | ecosystem: Environmental > Aquatic > Freshwater > Lake > Sediment | place: USA: Wyoming | collected... | reverse complement strand
TTCGAGGTGCGCTTGGCCGTCACCGTGTTGATAGTGATGAAGGTGAGGTCGGAGCCGGTGGACTTGGCAAGACCCACCGCGTAGGCCACGGCCTTTTCCGAATAACGCGAACCGTCGGTCGCACAGAGCAACTTCATGACCCTAACTCCCCAATTCGCTCGACGTCAGTAACCCTGTGGCCGCGGCCACGGCATGGTGAACTGCTCGCCACGCCGCACATAGCGATAGCGGTAGAAGGCGAACCACGCCGAGATGACCACATAGAACGCCATCATGGCCAGCAATTGACGGCCATAACCCAGGTAAACGGCGAAGAAGGTCACCGTACACAGGCTCAACAGGACGATGGCCGGCAAGGGATGGAACGGATGCACGTAACCGCGCCGGATCGAGTCCAAGGGCCACATTTTGCGGAACTTGAACATGTTGATGGGCATGAAGGTGTAGTTGAGCAGCCCCGACAAGATCGAGAAGGTGATGATCTGCGCCAGCGGTGTCTTGAGGGCGAAGATGGCGGCGATCGGGATCAGGAACACGATCGAGCGGAACGGCGTGCGGTAGCGCGGATGCACGGCGCCGAACCAAGCCGGCAGATAGCGGTCGCGGCCCATCGAGAACCAGGAGCGCGAGGCGTCGTTGATGCAGCCATTGGCCGAGGCCAACGCCGAGAACAGCGTGCCGACGAAGAGCAGCGTCTCGAGCCAATTGACGCCCGAGATGCGCCCAGCATCGAAGAGCGGCGCCAGCGTATAGTCCCAACCCAGATACTGCCACGGCATCATGCCGCAGGCGACATACCAGGTCATGGCGGCGGCGATCAGCAGCGTCATCATGCCGGTCATGGTGCCGAGCGGCAGCGCCCGTCCGGGCGAGCGCACTTCTTCGGCCGCCTGGCAGGTGCCCTCGATACCGAGGTAATACCAGATGCCGAAATGGAAGGCGGCGACGACGCCGATCCAGCCATAGGGCAAGCCGGTCAATAGCTCGCTGTGCATCAGTATGGCGGTCGGATTCCAGGGCTGGCTCCAGAGGAAGATGACGACGATGGTGAAGAAGGCGAAGGCGGTGATGACGAAATTGACCGATAGCGTCATGAACACGCCGCGATAATTGAGATAGGCCAGGATCGCCAGCGCCAGCACGGTGAAGGCTTCCCAGCCGATGCCGGAGTCGGACCCGGCGTAGATCTGAATCAGCTGCCCGGCCACCTGGATGTCGGCGGCCTCCAGCATGGTATAGGCGAGCACCAGATACATGCCGACGTTGAAGGCCATGAGCGGCCCGACGGTGTGCTTGGCCTGGGCATACTGGCCGCCAGCCGCCGCGACCGTGGAGGTGATCTCGGAATCGATCATGGCGACGCAGGTGTAAAGCAGGCCGATCACCCACATGGCGATCAAGGCGCCCCAGGCGCCGCCCTTGCCGACGGCGTAGTTCCAGCCCATGAACTCGCCGACCAAGACGATGCCCACGCCCAGCGCCCAAACGTGGACAGGGCCCAGAACCTTGAGCAGTTGGATGTTATGCGGGCGTCCCGCCGCTGCCTGTTCGGCCATGGTCTAGCTCCCCTTCTTGGCGTTGCCCTGGCCGGGCTCGGCGAACAATTCGTCCACGCCCTCGCGCGAACTCAACAGCACATCCTCGCCGAAGCTGCGATTGACGCGGAGCATGTCAACAAACATCCACAGGAACAGGGCGACCGAAACGATCCAGGCGCCATATTCCGCGATTTTCCACAGGCCCATTAGTCTAGCCCCCCTTGCTCGAATATTCCGGCTTCAGTCGAATTTTTCGGCGATGACCTGCTTATATTCTTTTTTCGAGACCAGCAGCATGAAGGCGAAATAGCCGAGGATGACGGCGGCGGTGACGATCAGGCCCAGAACGTCGATCGTGTAGTTGAACGGCTGGGTGATGATGTCGGCGGCGCCCTCCAGGCTATAGCCCAGCTTTTCCCACTGCGCCTGCATGGTCGGATTCTGTTCAATCGCCTCCCAGGTGAGGCCGATCCAGGTTTGGGTGCCGTCCTCGGCCACCTGCAACTCGACCCCCGCCGGCACCACGCGCTCGCGCGCCGGCACGGCGATCTGAAGCCACAGCGGCAGGAACAGCGCCACCATGGTCAGTCCCATCAGGAAGAAGGCGTCAAAAATCTGGCCGCCCACACTCTGTTGCGGCGGACTATATCTGGGCTTAGCCATGCGAACCCCCCTTGAGTCGCGCGTCAATCAACGGCCGGCATCCAAATGTCGGATGTCGGTGCCATAGACGTGTTCTTTATCGTGCGAGTAATGCCGCACCATGGCGGCGATCGATGCCGTGTTGAAAACCACCAGCACCAGCACCGCGATGCAAGCGACCGTCTGGGTGCCGCCGTCGGGCACATAGGGCAGCATCGTCCACAAGACGAAGCCTTCGACCACCCACAAGACGACGACAAGGCTCCACGCGAACAGCTTGTCGCGCATGAACATGGCTTCGATTCGGCTATTCAGATCGGCTTGCATCGGCACCCCCTAATGCTCCTGGCCGGAGCGATTCGAGAGCCTCTGCTTCCCAGCGCGGCGACGGGATCCCAACCTTAAGATACTATCCGGCACCCTCAATTCGGCGCGCCAGACATTCCTCCCTAACCCCCGTCTCCGCCGGCCGGCCACAGTAGGCCCAACGATCCGGCGTTCACTTCCGGACGCTTTAACTCGCCGATTCGAAGTTCCGGCGGGCCCTTGCGTCCTTAATATTGCCTGACAGGATAACTCGTGTCATTCGGTCTGTATACTGTTTTGAACGCCAACTCAAAAAAACCTCGCCCTGGCCAAGCTAACCCTGGCGGCGGCGGGCGGCGACAAGATCGAGCCAACGTTCGCCGATGGTGCGGCAGAAGGCCATTTGGTCGCCAAGATGCCGGTCCATCTGCGCCTCAAGCTCGGCGAAGAAGGACGGACGGTTGGCTTCGAACCACGGCCGCCGGACCGCCAGCCAACTTCGGATGATGGAGCGAGTCGTTTCCGGGTGGAACTGAACCGCATAGGCGGTCCGGCCCATGCGAAAGGCCTGATTCGGGCAGCGCTCGCCCGTTACCAACAGAACCGCGTCGGCGGGCAGGTCGAAGGTGTCGCGGTGGAACTCGAACAGTGTGCGGCGCGGACCAAGGCCGCGGAAGACCGGATCCTGCTCGGCGGCCGGCGTAAAACTCAACTCGGTGAAGCCGTGTTCGAACTCGTGATGGCGCCGCACCTGGCGCTGGAAAACCCGTGCAAACAATTGAGCCCCAAGGCAAATTCCAAACATCGGCTTGTCGGCTATGTGAAACCCGCGCAGCAAATCGACCAATGGTTTTAATTGCGGATAGTTCTCGTCATCGTCGGCTTCCATGCCCCCACCGAGAACGATCACCCCATCATAATCCCGGTGATCGGCCGGCAGACGCTCGCCCTCATGCGGCATGACCTCGTCGAATTCGGCGCCTCGCCCGGCCATGGCGACCACCAGGGTGCCCGGCGGCGACAGGCAATCGTTGACGACGCAGAGAATACGCAAAGGCTTCTCGGTCATGACGTCGCCGCGAAGCCGCCAAGTACGCCCGCGTCCCCCGCCAGATCGAGAAAAGTATAGCGGCCGCGAATCTGCCGGGCCCGCTCCACCGCCCGACGATAGAAGGCGGACGGCCAGCCCAATTCCGCCGCATTGGTCGGCGCGCCGATGTCCTTGAGCGCCCGCTCAAGCGTTGCCACCGGTGGTAAAACCGCCGAAATGCGGCGTTCTATGTCGCCCCATTCCGTGGCCAGGCGAGCGTTGAGGGCTTCCGCCGCGCCGCGATCGAGCGCCTTCATCTTCAGTTCCTTGACGCAAGCCGCGCCCGACTCGGGGCCAAAATGATCGAGCATGTCGGCTTCGTCCACCGCCGTCGGTTCGAGACGCGGCGGCGTCGCCAGCATCCACTCCTGTAGGCGCGCCATGGTCAGGGTCGCGACCCCGATGGCCTCGCCATGAAAAGTCGCCGGCAGATCGCGCCCCATCATGTCGGCGTAATGTCCGATCAAATGCTCGCCCTGGCTGGCCGGATAGCTGCCGCCGCAGATGCTCATGCCGAAACCCGACAGGATCAGCGTGCGCACCAGCCGCCCCATGGCGACGATGTCGCCTTGCAGCAGGGCGCCCGACTCGGCGAACAGCGCCGCCTCCTCCGCCAACAGCAAGTCGAAGGGCGCCTGGCGATAGGGCGTGCCGCGCAACAGATGCGAGAGCAGCCAATCGGCCTGGGCCGTCGGCCGGCACAGGCTGTCGCCAAGCCCGCCGCGGATCATGCGCACCGGCGCACCCGCCAGAACGCCGAGATCGAAGAAGGCGCCCACCGGCACCGTGGCCGGCAACGATTTCTTGTGCCCATGCACGGTGATGGCGGCGTTGGCGGAGGTATAGCCGTTCATGGATGGCGCGGTGGCGAAGACGACATAGGGTTTGCCGCCGCGATGGCCGGCGTACTTACACAGATCGTTGATGGTGCCGGAGCCGACCGCGACCAGCACGTCGGCCCCAACGCTGGCCCGGCGTACCTGCTCGGCCGTGGCCTCGTCGGCATGCGGGCGCTCGGGCAGGCGGATGCGATCCACCCGACCCAGCGAGCTAAGCGCACGCTCCACCCGCTTGCCCAGGACCGCTTCCGTGGCCGGGTCGCAGACGACGGCAAAGCGGCGCCCGAGATCGAGCCGGCCGAGGATATCGGCCTCGGCCCCCTTCAGGCTGTCGGCGACAACGACAGACTTGACCGGCACGGAAACGGGCTCGCCCGACTCCGGGTCGCGCCAAGTGCCGGCGAGAAGCTCGGCAATGGTGGCCATCGACATGGGTTGGAACCAGCGCCTCGGGCTTGTTGCCCGGGCATCATAGAGCGGATCGCCTGGGGATGGAACCGCTTTGCGATTCCATTCATGGTGTGAATCCGCTCTATCTCAAATGCTTAGAGCAAGAATCAGGGTTTGGTTTTATTCAATCCAAAACGATCTTGCTCTGGGCAGGTTGGCGCGCAGGGCCAGAGTGCCGGCGTCAGCGCCGCTGGCGGCGCCAGCGATCGACGATATCCTGAAGGAAGTCGGCGCCGATGCTGTCGTTGCTCCAGATGGCGGAGAACGCGGCGCTGCCGCTGCGCGGGCGAAATTCCTTCGGCAGGCGATCAAACGAGATGCGCATCGGCACGCCGACACCCTCGCCGACGGCCACGGCCTCGCCGTTGCGCAGGGACGGCAGCGCGTCGAGCAGGCCCATCGCCGAATCCGACAGCGTGCCGCGCACGAAGTCCTGATCTTTTTGGTTGCTGAGGCGCAAGGCGAAGATCGTATTGCATTGCGACAGAATGTCGGGGGCCAACTCCGACGGGCGCTGAGTGACAAGACACAACGAGACGCCGTACTTGCGCCCTTCCTTGGCGATGCGCGACAGAATGGCCTTGGTCGATTCGAACCCCACCTCGGCGCTGAGCGGCGCGTATCGGTGGGCCTCCTCGCAGACGAACAGAATGGGCACGGCGCGGTCGCTCCACAGCGCGAAGTCAAAAACCATGCGGCACAGCAGCGAAACGACGACGTTGAGGATCTCGGACGGCACGCCCGAAAGATCGAGGATGGTGACGGCCTTGCCCTCGGCCGGGATGCGCAGGATGCGCGCCAAGATGGCCGCCATGTTGTCCTTGACCGTCAAGCGCGGAAACATGAAGCCAAATCGCCGGTCGCCCTGAAGTGTCTCGATGCGCGACTTGAGGCGCATATAGGGCGCGATGTCCGTGGGCTTGTCGAGCTTGCCCATGGCCTCGCCCAGTTGCGCCAAGACGTCACCCATTCGATACGGCACGGGCGTATCCACGGTGACGGCCTCGTCGCGCCCGCCGGCGGCAATGTAGCTTTTCTTGGCCGCCAGCATGGCTTCGGCCAAGACCGTGCCGTCGGTTTCCAGCTGCTCGGTGCCGCCGGATATCATGATCTGCGCCGTTTCCTCGAAATTGAGCAGCCAGTACGGCAGTTCAAGCGTGCCGGGGTGGATGACCTCGGCCGCGTCGCCGAAACATCGCGAATACTCGTTGTGCGGATCGAGCAACAGGACATGCCCATGCGCGTGCCGCGACAGGATCGCCCGCAGGATCAGGGCGACGGCACAGGACTTGCCCGTGCCGGTCGTGCCGAGAATCGCGAAATGTTTGCCAAGCAGATCGTCGGTGACGATATAGGCCGGCACGGACTCGTCCTGATGGATGGTGCCGATGCGCACGCCGTCCTGTCCGACATGGGCATAGACACGCAGCAGATCGTCCTGGTCGGTGCTATGAACCGAGGATCCCAAGGTAGGAAATACCGAGACGCCGCGCTGAAACGCGCCGAACTTGCCCGAAGCATCCAGGGCGCTTTCGCCCAGAAAATCCAGCTCGACGACGCGCATCTCGCGCTCGCCCTGGTCTTGCGCCGGCATGGGAATGCTGATTTCCCCAACCAGCGCGTAGACGATCGAGTGCGCCGTCGGGGCCTTGACCAGGGCGCCAATCTGCGGCGCGCGGATCGTATCGCTGTCGTCCAACAAGATGACGGCGCCGGATCCGGACACGGAAACAATGCGCCCGATGCGATTGCCCTCGGGCAGGCCCGCCGCAAGACTCTCACTCATACTTGTTTTTCCTACTGTCCCCTAGGCCGGCCGCAGGACGCGCCCGGCCGGCAATGTCACGGTCACGGTGGTGCCGACGCCGACTTGGCTTTCGATCTCCAGGCGGCCGCCGTGCAATTCCATCAGCGCCCGGCTGATCGGCAGGCCGAGCCCGGCACCATCGTATTTGCGATTGAGCGCGCTCTCGACCTGCCCGAAGGGGCTGAGCGCGCGCGGAATGTCCTCGGCGGCGATACCGATACCGGTATCGGCGATCGAAATGGCCAGGCCGCCATCGGCATCGAGCGCCGCCGTCAAGGTGACCGTGCCGCCGGCGGGCGTGAACTTGATCGCGTTCGAAAGCAGATTCAGCAGAACCTGACGCAGCTTGGTTTCATCGGCCGTAATGCCTGGACAGGGCGTCGGCAAATCGGTCTTGAGCCCTACCTCGGCGCGGTCCGCGCGCGGACCGATCATGGTCATCGCGGAGCGCACACAGCCTTGAAGATCAATGAAGTCCACACTCAGGTCGAGCCGACCGGCCTCGATCCTGGCCAGATCGAGAATGTCGTTCAGCAGTCGCAGCAGGTGTAAACCCGAACCGTTGATATCGCGCACATACTCCCGATGTTTCGGATCGACCGCCGTCGCTTCGAGGTCACGGTCCAGAATTTCGGAGAATCCGATGATGGCATTCAAGGGCGTGCGCAGCTCGTGGCTCATGTTGGCGAGAAACGCGCTCTTGGCCGCGTTGGCGGCTTCGGCGTGAAGCATGGCGATATGTGCTGTCTCGGCCGAGCGCTCGGCCGAGCGCCGCGCCTCGGTCAGCGCGATCTCGGTCTGCCGTCGCCCGACGACGCGGCCCAGGCGCTCGACATAGCGGTTGAGCGCCGAACTATCATTGGCCGCCTGGGCCTGTGACCCCCAAGACGATGCCCCCTTCACTCGCTGCATGTGCGTCCGCGAACCCGCTCCTTCGGTGACGAGGCGGCCATTCTGGTATCGGAATAGCTAAGGAAATGTTACCCCGTCAGTCTGGCGCGCCGCCGCGACAAGCCGCCGCGGATGGAGTAGCCGCCTAGAGCAAGATGGTTTTGGATGGCATAAATCCAAAACCCGAATCTTACTCTATGTAATTGAAATAGAGCGGATTCACGCCATAGTGGAATCGCGACGCGATTCCACTTAAGGGCGATCCGCTCTAGCGATACATCGGTTTCAGGGCCTGAAACAGGGCCCGATAGCGCGCATGGGCGGCAGCGTAGGCGGCCCCGGCGGCGCCTGGCTCGGCCACCGTTACCGCCTCGCCAAGCATACCCGCGCATTCGGCGAGCGAGGCCGACTTTCCGGCGGCGACCGCCGCCAGCATGCCGGCACCGATGGCCGAGCTGTCGTCCTGGCCCAGGCGTTCGACCGGCAGGCCGGTCACATCGGCGCGAATCCGCGCCCAGAGATCGCTGCGCGCCCCCCCGCCCAGAAGCCGCACGCGCTGCGTGCGCACGCCCATGGCGCCAAGCGCCATCACCACATCGCGCAAGCCGAAGGCCGTGCCTTCAAGCACCGCCCGGGCCAAGTGACCGGCCCCGTGCGACGGCGTCAATCCATAGAAACAGCCGCGCGCATCGGCGATCCATTCCGGCGTCATGGCCCCGGTCAGCGCCGGCAAGAACAACAGCCCGTCGCTGCCGGGGGCCACCTCGGCCGCCAGGCGATCGAAGGTCGCGAAGTCGGCGATGCCGAGAAGCCGGCGCAGCCATTCCAGCGCGCCGCCGGAAACCCAGCCCGGATTCTCGATGTAATAGAGATCGGCGCCGACATAGCGATGGGTTTCGACCAGGCCGCCCGGATCGATCGCCGGCCGCGGGTCCAGCGCGCCGACGACCTCGGCCGTGCCAAGCACATTGACGACCACGCCCGGCACCATGACGCCGGCCCCGAGCGGCGTCGAGAAATCGTCGCCGGTGCCGACGGCGACCGGAATGCCTGTGCCAAGACCGGTCAGCGTGGCTCCTTGCGCGCTCAATCGCCCGGCTTGGCTTTCCGCCCGCGCCAACAGCGGCAGCCGGCGACGATCGAGGCCGAAGGCGGCCAGCAGATCGTCGGCGTAATCGCCGGCGGCGAGGTCATAGACCAGGCTGGTCGAGGCCAATCCGTGATCGAGGAACCGTGCGCCCGTGAGCCGTTCGACCAGATAACTCACCGGCTGGTGAAAACAGGCGGCGGCGCGGGCCGCCGGCAGATGGTCGAGCGCCCAGCGAATCTTCGGCCCCATATGCGTGCCGTCGAGATTGGTGCCGGTGCGCCGGCGCAACTCGGTCGCCGGCATCCGGCGGGCGACGGCGTCGAGAACGCTGTCGGCGCGGCGATCCATCCAGATGAGCGCGGGAGCGAGTGCCCGCCCGCTCGCCTCCACGGCGACGCACCCGTCGAGCTGACCGGCAAGACCGAGCGCCGTCACCTGGCCCGGCCTGGCGCCGGCCGCTTGAATCGCCTCGGCGATGGCCGGGCCCAGCGCCGCTTCCCACAAATGCGGATCCTGTTCGGCCCAACCGGGCCGTGGATAGGTAATGGAATAGGCGCGCCGGCCGGCGCCGCACACCGTGAAGTCGTCGTCGAGGACGACGGCCTTCAGGCTTTGGCTGCCGACATCGACGCCGACGATCATGCGGCGCCAGCCTCGATAGAGGTGGTGCGAGCCTCACGCGTCAGCATGAAGATGAATTCCATCGCCGCCCCCCCGCAAGCTTGTCCGCCCGCGCTTCTCGCTTGCGCCACGACCGATGACCGTAGGACCATCGCCGCGACCGGGCAAGACCTTGCCCCGTGTCCCAAGGGAAAGAACGCATGGCCCGCAATCCACGCTACGACATCTTGTTCGAGCCGGTCCGCATCGGCCCGGTGACGGCCAAGAACAGATTTTTTCAGGTACCGCACTGTTCGGGCATGGGCAACCGACTGCCTTTAAGCGTCGCCGCCATGCGCGAGATGAAGGCCGAGGGCGGTTGGGGCGTGGTGTGCACGGAATACTGCTCGATGCACCCGAGCGCCGACGACACGCCCTATATCTCCGCCTCGCTCTGGGACGATGACGACGTGCGCGCCAACGCCCGCACGGTCGAGGGCATCCATCGCCACGGCGCACTGGCCGGAACCGAGCCCTGGCATGGCGGGCTTTACACCAACAACCGGGCCAGCCGCTTGCCGGTGTTCTCGCCCTCCGGCCATCCGCTGCATGCCATCCATCCGGTGCAGTCGCTGGCCATGAACAAGGCCGACATCCGCGAGCTGCGCCGCTGGCAGGCGGGCACGGCCAAGCGCGCGGTCGAGGCCGGCTTCGACATCGTCTATGTCTATGCCGGTCATACCTATCTGCCGGCGCAATTCATCGCCCGGCGCTATAACCATCGCACCGACGAATACGGCGGTAGCATCGAGAACCGCAGTCGCCTGTTGCGCGAGATGATCGAGGAGACGCGCGAGGCGGTGGCGGGCAAGGCGGCGGTCGCCGTGCGCTTCTCGGTGGACGAAGTGATGGGGCCGGAAGGCATCACCTCGGAGGTCGAAGGCCGCGAGGTGATCGAGCTGCTGGCCGAGCTGCCCGATTTGTGGGACGTGAACCTCTCCTACGTCGAGAACGATTCCTGGGCGGCGCGTTTTTCCGACGAGGGCTATCAGGAACGCTTCGTCGGTTTCGTCAAGAAGCTCACCAGCAAGCCGGTGTTGGGGGTGGGCCGCTTCACCTCGCCCGACGCCATGGTCTCGCAAGTGAAGCGCGGCATCCTCGATTTCATCGGCGCCGCCCGGCCCTCGATCGCCGACCCGTTCCTGCCGCGCAAGATCGACGAGGGACGCGAGGACGAAATCCGCGAGTGCATCGGCTGCAATATCTGTCGGGCCAACAACACCGAGGGGGCGCCGATCCGCTGCACCCAGAACCCGACCATGGGCGAGGAATACCGGCGCGGCTGGCACCC
>Ga0315281_10014545_pt1 | contig 10606 bp, 12 predicted proteins | sample YL17G07_0_MG_FD_204540 | JGI IMG/M metagenome (GOLD analysis project Ga0315281, IMG submission 204540) | Sediment microbial communities from Yellowstone Lake, YNP, Wyoming, USA - YL17G07_0 | ecosystem: Environmental > Aquatic > Freshwater > Lake > Sediment | place: USA: Wyoming | collected... | reverse complement strand
CGAAGTACTTGGTCAGGTTTTCGGCTTCAATTGCATCCATCGGCTCATGCCCCCCTTCGTTTTCTGGCGGTCTTATCCTCGAAGTTGTCGCCATAGAACCGCACAAGGTCGTCCATAAGCGACCTTCGTCTCTTGACCATCTGCAACCCTTCCTTCAGGAACTCCTTTCCCTTTTGCGTGATGGTGTAGACCCTTCGGTCCGCCCGAGACGCCTTCTTCTCCCAGCGGGAGGCAACAAGGCCCCTCTGATCGAGCCTCCTCAGCATCGTGTAGATGGCGCCGGGCTCAGGAGCGTATTCGTTCGAGGTGAACTTCCTAAGCTCGTCCATGATCCGATATCCGTGGGTGGGATTCTCGCAGAGTATGCGGAGGATTTCCAGCTGGATGAGTCCTCTACCTGGATGCCGGCAGCAGTTGGGTCCGTCGTCGCACATAGATATCTGAGATAGGTATATCTTAGATATCTATTTTACACTGCCGGTCGCGCCCGACTCCGGCGAATACCAGCTCACCAAGCCCTTCTTATTGAAATCACGGCCCAAGCACCTGCTGTGATCATGGTTTGAACAGAGCTTGGGTTCTTGTTTGGACATCAGAGAATCTGGATACGGGGTGAATTTCTGATCTGCGGAACGCCTCCGTCCAGTATCTCCTTGAGGGTCGAGGGGTCGATATTTCCTCCCGACATCACGCAGACCACCGGACCTTTGCACGCCTTGCCCATGAGAGCCGCAGCCAAGGAACTGGCACCTGAGCCCTCCGCGACCACTCGGTGCCGCTCGAACAAGACTCGGACGGCCGAAGCAACCTCTTTCAAGCTCACGACCATCGAGCCGGCTGCCAGCGGCCTGACGAGGTCCCATATCTCAGGGAGGACGTCGCTCTCGCCCGTGCCCTCGAGGAAGCTCGGGATCCGCTCGACGTGTTTCGGAGATCCAGCCGCCAAGGAAGCTGCGAAAGCGCATGCCGTGTCCGGCTCGCACCCATACATGTTGACCTGAGGCCTGCGAGATTTGACCGCGATAGCAATGCCTGCGAAGAGACCACCGCCACCAAAAGGTACTATCACGGAATCCACGTCCGGGAGGTCCTCCAGGATCTCCAAGCCTATCGTGCCGTTGCCCGCAATCATGTGCTCGTTGCTAAACGGGTGAACGAAAACGCGATCCTTGAACCGAGGATACAAATGGTCCGTGGCGACCTTCCACACTTCTTCCCAGGGCAGTTGGATGACATCCGCGCCATACCTTCTAATCCCTGTGAGCTTCGTCTCGGCGGCCGTGTCTGGCACAATCGCGGTGCAGGGTATGCGGTGCCGCTGAGCGTGCCACGCGAGAGCCTGGGCCATGTTTCCGCCGCTGCAGGTGTATACACCTTTCGCCCGTTGCTCGGTCGAAAGGAGCTCGATTGCGTTAGCTGCTCCTCTGACCTTGAACGAACCTGTCGGCTGCAGGTTCTCGAGCTTGAGATAGATCTCCGCCTGACTGTCCTCAAGATTGAGAGGGACGAGAGGTGTTCTGATGACCAGGCTCTTCAATCTCTTCTGTGCTTCATCGATATCCCGTGGAGATACTCTCAGTACGCGGCGCTCCGTGGTCGTCATTCTGGAATGGCAATGGCCGTTCCTCGCTAAGGATGTTATGATGAAGTGGCCCCCCGCCAGTTTGAACATTAATTCATTATAGAAGATTAAAATGTGCGAGGGCCCGGATTTGAACCGGGGGACTCCTGCGAGAACAGATCTTGAGTCTGTCGCCTTTGACCGGGCTTGGCTACCCTCGCGCGGACGCGAGATTAGGCTCGGAACGATAATAAACGTTCGTAGGGCTCTTCCAAGCGTTAAGCCATCCGAGCGATTTCAGACAGACCGAGCTGCATTTCCACTCACTGAGAACCGGGACCGCTGATGGGAGTCGTCCGGGACGATTCGACGTCATAGGTAGATAGTGAAACCGAAAGGCATTAATGAATGAGGAGTGTATTAAGGGACAATAGGGCATGAGGAAGCTCTATATCTCCAACATGGAGAGGCATCACCAACACACCTCGCCATTTCCTCCAGAATTTCGAACCACCCACAACTTTTATACAAAAGAGGTGTTCGTAATGCCTCTCCACCCAGCCTTTTTTGCAACTGGGTGGAGGGCGCCGATGGGGTTCTGGAGGGTGAAGGTAGTCTATTCCCAGAGACGACTGTATCTCGCTGAAAACAGAACCTCAGGTAAGGACCTTGCAGCCCTTCGAGGTGACCATTACCGAGTGCTCAGACTGGGCGACGAAGCTGCCAGGGGTCTCGACCAGCACCGGGTAGCTCATGATCATGCCCAGCCGGATCATCTTCTGGAGCAAGGCGTCCGCATTGGGATCCAATCTTTCGCACCAGCGCGCGGCGAACGGGAACTGCCCGAACTCCCTCTGGATGACTGAGAACAACGACAGGACCTCTGGCGGAGCCCTCCGGTCCCTAACGATCCTGAAGATGCTACCCCGGCCTTTCCCGACCACCTTGCCTGAGCCGGTCGTGGAGAAAGGCTCTATCGCGACCACCATCCCCTCTTCCAGGAAAGCCCGGTCTCTCGTCTCTATGTTGGGAATGCTCAGTCCTGCGTGCAGGTTCCACCTGTCCATGCTGTGGCCGGTGAGGTTCTGGACCGGCTTGAACCCGACCGAGCGGATCGTCCTTGCCACGGTGGCTCCCATCGCGGACACCGTGGTCCCCGGCGATGCCATCTCGATGCACATCTTGAGCGCGTCGTTGGCCGCCTGGATCAGGCTCGTGTGGTTCCTCGTGCCGACCTCGACGGTCGCTGAAGTGTCGCCCGGGTAACCGTCCACGTGTGCCCCGACGTCGATCTTCACGATGTCCCCCAGCCTGAACTTCAGGTCGTTGTCCTTGGACGGCGTGTAGTGGGCCGCGACCTCGTTGACACCTATGTTGACCGGGAACGCACACTTGGCGCCTTGGTCAAGGATGAGCTTCTCGATTGCCTCGGCGAGCTGGAGGGAGCTCCCTCCGGCAACAACGTGCGATGTGCCGAACTCCCGCGCTTCCCTAGCGATGCTCCCTGCTCGGATGTACTTCTCCAGGACAGCGTTATCAGTGGAGGGCATTCTCAATCTGCTCCTGAGAAACCACGCCCTTCCTGATAATCTCTACCAATCCCTCCGAGACATCGATTATGGTCGAGGGCTCGGCGAACCTGGTCTTCCCGCAATCCACCAGGATGCCGACATGCCCCTTTAGGTCCTTCAGGGCCACAGACGCTTCCGTTGGGTCCTGGTGAGAGTGCAGGTTCGCGCTCGTGGATGTGATCGGCCCGAACTTGTCGATGAGCCTGAGAGCGAACGGATGGTCCGGGATCCTCACGCCGATCTGGTTCGACCCTGATGTGAGGATGTCTGGCAGGTTCGGCTTCTTGGTGAGCATGATCGTGAGCGGCCCCGGGAGGAACTTCCTGATGAGCTTCCTGGCGTTGTCGTTGAGCACCGCGATGCTCTCCATCATCTTCTCGTTGCTCACGGCCAGGGAGAGCGGCATGTCGAAGGGCCTGTTCTTCGCGATATAGACCTTCTTGACGGAGTTCTCGTTGAACGGGTCGGCGCCTACTCCGTAGAGCGTGTCGGTCGGATACACGACCAGCTCCCCGGCTTTCAGGGTCGCGACTATCTCGTCCATGTCCTTCTCACGCAGGTCGCACTTCTTGCACCCATTCTTATGGTTCGTGCACTTGATCACTTTCATCAGTAGGCCTCTGCAATATAGCTGGCTGCGAGCTTCAGATGCTGTGGCGCGTCGCCCTCGGCGTACGAGCCGTGGCCCGGATACATGTTCCTGAGTCCGAGCCCTTGAATGCGTTTGAGGGACGATATCAGCTGTGCCAGGTCCCCTCCTGGGAGGTCCCATCTGCCGACCGCTCCGTCGCAGAAGACGGTGTCCCCGACGATGGCGGAAGCGCTCTCCTTGTCGTGCAGGCATATGCTGCCGGGAGAGTGGCCGGGTGTATGGAGCACCTCCAGATGTGCCGATCCGGTCTCGATGATCTGCCCAGTCTTCAGTGGTTCGATGTCGAGCTGGCGGAGCTTCGCACCGAACATGTCGGCCGCCACAAGGGAAGGATCGCCGGCGAGCATGGGTCGTGCCTCTTCCTCGTGCAGGTAGATCCGGCCGCCTGTCGCGCGCTGGAAGCTCTCCGCGCCGCCAATGTGGTCGTAGTGACAGTGTGTAAGTACTATCCTTTCCACCTTCTTCAGCGGGATCGTCTTCGATATCCCCGCGAGGGTCGAGTCCGCGAACATCCCCGTGCCTGTGTCCACGATGATCGGGTCCGCATCCTCGATGAGATACACGTTACTATCGTATCCCACGCCTGGGATGTAGTGGACCTTCATCGCGTGAATCGTGATAGCGCCCCCCTTATAAAACCTTGGCTTTTCATACTATTAAGGAGGGTTCGTGAGCCAGATATCCCAAAATCCGTCCAATCACACCTTGGACAGGATTACCATCTTCTGCCTCTCCTCGAGGTTGACACGGGCGACGGTCTTCGTAAGGGAGAGCTCCTCCGCCTTCGCGAGCCCGTCCAACGCCCTCAGCACTGTCTCCTTGGTGGGTTTCCTGATGTCCACGCCCGCGTCCTCGAACTGATGCTGGATGATGAGCATCGCCTTCTCGAGGTCGCCGTACTGGGCGCAGAAGTCCTGGACGATGAAGTCGACGACCTCGGCAAGGGACTGGGGGGTCTTCTCCTTCGCGCCCGATTGCCTCGTGATCAGATCGGCGATCAGCAGGTCACCTAGCGTGGAGAATATCTCCTCGACGTTGTCGCCTGTCTTCGCGCTCGTGATGATCATAGGCACGCCCAGCCTCTGCCCCATCGACTCGAGGATCGTCCCGGCCATGGAGTTGCTCGCGGCGAGGTCTGACTTGTTGCCCACGATGACCGTCGGGATCCTTCCCACGACGGCATTGACCTCCTTCATCCAGAACGATTCGAGGCTCCGTATCGTCTCCACGCGGGAGAGGTCGCCCACGAGGATCAGGCCCTGGGCGCCGCTCAGGCTTGCGCTCCTGATCTTCGAATACTCCTTCTGTCCGAGGATGTCCCAGATCATCATCCTCAGGTTGATGATGAGGTTCGGCTTGACGATCTGGATGTCCTTCCTCGAGACCTTGGTGCCGATGGTGGCGATGTACTTGTCATCGAACTTGTTGACAACGTACCTTGCGATGAGCGAGGTCTTGCCCACGCCACCGTCGCCCAAGAGGACGACCTTCTTGAGTATGTCCCTTAGCTCCATCTGAGTTTCGATAGGAGGATGGGGGGATTAAATCTTTTACTTCCGTTCTCAAAAACGATAGGCACTGCCAGATGCCGGAAAGATGCTCTAATGCCTGTACTTCCCGGACAGGAACTTCTTCATGAGCAGGTCGACATCCCCGAGCTCCTTCTTGTCCCCGCTCCAGTGGCTGATCATCTCACCGTACTGCGCTTCCATGTCGTCCGTAGCGGTCTTGAGCTGGTCCCTGAGCCTCTCGGGCTTCTTGGTCGAGATGATAGCAGCGATGACGATGTTCTTCGAGTGGGCTATCAGGATGTCGTAGTTCTCGAACCGTATCTCGTTGAGCTTTCCGCCCGCCTCGTCGAAGCTCTCCCTCACGAAGTTCTGGACAGCGGTGAGCATCCCGGCGAGTATGTCCTCGTCCTGGTCCGGCCTCAGCCTCCGCGTATAGTGCTTGAGCAGGTTCCCACTGGGGGTCATCAGGAAGACCTCGTCGACGATCGTGGGTGATGACCGCCAGACCGTGAGCAGGCCGACCACGTTGGTGCCGGTGAGCACCGCGACGACCATGATGAAGAATATCCTCGTGTTCTGGTCGTGGAAAGGCACCACGAACGCGACCAGCCCGAGAGCGCCGAAGATGGCCACGGACATGACTATGAGGGTCTCGGTCTTGATGTCCTGCTCCATCGTTCTGGATGATTGGAAGGTCACGTCATAATGCTTTCGATGCGGGTTCCACGGTCGACGAGCCCCGAACAATCAATGCCTGTGATTTGGGAGGGGTTAAATATGCACCTTCAGAGTTAGCCTGAGAAGGGTCGAAGATGAAACTGTTCGAGTACATGGCCAAGGCGGTCCTGAGGAAACACGGGATACCCGTACCAGACGGGTTCGTCGTGTCGTCCGCGGACCAGATCCGCAAGATCCCCGGCCCGGTGATGGTGAAGGCCCAGGTCCTCATCGGCGGGAGGGGTAAGGCAGGCGGGATCAAGCCCGCTGAGAGCGTCGATGAGGCCAGGAAGGTCGCCGCGGCGATCCTCGGAATGAACATACGTGGATACACGACGAAGGAAGTCCTCGTGGAGCAGAGGCTCGATGTCGCGCGAGAGCTCTATCTCGGGATCACGATCGACCGCAGCAACAGGTCCCTTCTTTTCATGGCGTCTCCAGATGGTGGCATGGACATCGAGAGTGTCGCCGAGGACAGGATACTCATGCTTCCAGTGGACCCGCTGATCGGTTACGAGCCGTTCGTCGGAAGGAGGGTCGCATCCTTCCTGCGCCTGCCACCGGAGCAGTCATCGCAGGTCGAATCGATATGCCATCACCTCTACCAGCTGACGGTCAATGAGGACGCCGAGCTCGCGGAGATCAACCCGCTCGTCATCACGAAGGACGGGAGGGTCATCGCGGGCGACGCCAAGGTCACGATCGACCCGGACGCTCTCTTCAGGCACAGGGAGTACGAGAGCCTCCCTGAGGACATCACCCCCTTGGAGCAGAAGGCGAAGCAGCTGGACATCGCGTTCGTCCAACTGGACGGCAACATCGGGGTCATCGCGAACGGCGCCGGGCTTACGATGGCCACCCTTGATAGCATCAACACATTCGGCGGCAAGGCGGGGGTGTTCCTTGACCTTGGCGGCACTGACGACCCGGAGAAGGTCAAGAAAGCGGTGCTGCTCATGACCGAGGCGAATCCGAAGGTCATCCTGCTGAACATCTTCGGAGGCATCACCAAGTGTGACACCGTGGCGAAGGGCGTGATCGAAGCGAACCAGGAGAAGAAGATCACCGTGCCGTTCGTCGCGAGGATCAAGGGTGTGAACGAGGAGATCGCCAGGGACATGCTGAAGAACGAGGGCATGATCCCGGCATCTGGACTGAGCGAGGCGGCGGAACTCGCCTCGAAGGAGTCTCTGAGGTGAACTCAATGGCCGTACTAGTTGATGAGAAGAACAAGGTGGTCGTCCAGGGAATTACCGGTTACCAGGGCACTTACCATGCGGGAGCCATGCGAGAGTTCGGCACGAACGTCGTCGCGGGGACCAGGCCGGGGAAGGGCGGCACCGAGGTCAACGGGATACCAGTTTTTGATTCGGTCAAGGAAGCGGTGGAAGCGCAGAGGGCCGACACTTCATGCATATTCGTCCCAGCGCCGGGCTGCAAGGACGCGGCTCTCGAGGCCATAGATGCTGGCATCACGACCATGGTCATCGTGACCGAGCACGTGCCCGTGCTGGACGCGATCCAGATAGTGTCCGTTGGGAGAACGAGGGGCGTAACGATCATAGGACCGAACTGTCCAGGACTTGCATCGCCGGGAAAGGCGAAGGTGGGCATCCTGCCCAGCAAGATATTCATGAAGGGCAGCGTCGGCGTGGTGTCCAAGTCCGGGACCCTTACCTACGAGATAGTGAACGCCATCACCGAGCGCCAGATGGGACAATCGACATGCGTTGGGATAGGCGGGGACAGGGTCACTGGAACGAACTTCATCGACATCCTGAAGCTCTTCGAGAAGGACCGACAGACGAAGAGGATCGTCCTCGTGGGAGAGATCGGCGGGACGGCCGAGGAAGAGGCCGCGGATTACATCAAGAGGAACATCACGAAGCCGGTCGTGGCGTACATCGCTGGACGCACCGCTCCCCCGGGAAAGAGGATGGGGCATGCTGGTGCGATAATCGCTCGGGGACGTGGCACCGCCGACAGCAAGATCAAGGCACTTGAAAGGGCGGGCGTCAAAGTGGCGAAGATACCAACAGAGGTACCCGACCTTCTTGGGGAAACGTGATTAGCGGGATTGATAGTTGGTCGAGCAGGTTTACATACTCGACACCTCAAGCAGAACACTGATGTCAGAGGAATTCGACGCGATCGTGTTCGATGTCGGCGGCACGCTGCTGGACATGAAGCCCACACGAGCTGAGGTCTTCGCTGAAGTGCTTCTCGCGAACGGCTTCAAGGTCGATCGAGCCAAGCTCGTCAAGGCGATCGGAACGGCGGACAGGACCCTCGACAGGGAGTTCGCAAAGCTCGATGGCGGAGATGATTCCGGATACTGGATGAAGTTCGATCGCATCGTCCTCGAAGACATCGGGTTCGTCGGCGACCCGAGCCACATCTATCATGTCCTCACTGAGAAGTTCAAAGGATTCATGCCGATGGTCGAGACATGGGTCGACTATCCAGAGACCAAGGACATCCTACAAGAACTCCGTAAGAGAGGGTTTACACTCGGCGTGATCTCGAATGCGACTGAACTCGTGAACCGAGTTCTTGATAATCTCGATCTGACGAAGAACTTCGATTTCGTGATAGTCTCTGACGAGGTCGGCGTGAACAAGCCATCGGCCGAGATATTCAAGATGGCCGCGGTAAAGGCGAGGACGAGTCCGAACAGGATGCTGTACATTGGGGACAGGGTCTCAACGGACGTGAAGGGGGCCGTGGATGCGGGCATGAACGCGATTCTCGTTGACAGAGCGGATGCTTACCCAGACGCGGACTGCATCAGGATCAGGGACCTGAACTATCTGAGGCTGTTCCTCTGAGCCGGTCTAGAAATCCTTCGGATCAGACAGCGAGAGCCCCGCGAGATGGCGCGAATCGTTCAGGACGACGGGCGTTGGTTTCTTGTCGTCTACTTTGAATATGGAGAGCGCACACGGATCGTGCCTGATCTCGTTTATGTAGCCTCGCTTCTTCCCCAGCAAGTAGGCTGTCATGAACTTGATCGGGATCCGGTGCGAGACGATCACGATCGTCCCGGTCCCCTGTTCGAATATGATCTCCCTGAGGCCACTGATGACTCTCTTCCAGCAATGCCTCGTGCTCTCCCCACCTGGAAACCTGGCCCAGGTCGGGTTCCTGACCCACCTCTTGTAAAGCCCAGGCCACTTCGTCTTCACCTCGGCTTCGGGGAGCCCTTCCCAAACGCCGTAGCTGATGTCGATGAAATCGAATTTGGATCTTACTTCGATCTGATGGGGCGCGGCTATCCTCTTTGCCGTCACGAGCGATCTCTTCAAGGGACTGCTGATGATGGATTCGAACACCCTGTCCTTGAGTGCCTCGGCCGTCGCCTCGGCCATGGCGACGCCCATGGCGTTCAGCCTGACATCCTTGCGTCCTCGGAATATGTTGTCGCGGTTGAAATCCGTCTCGCCATGCCTGATGAGAATGAGCTCCATCGCCATGTTGTCCGCTTCGATGAACTTACGTCTATATATCGTCTATCCGGCCGCAGGTTCAAGGATAGACAACGAGCGGAAACAACGAGACCTGCTCCACGACGACGCTCTCGAGCGGGATGAAGCCCAACCGCATCACCTCGTACTCGGTGAATCTGGCAGATACGTAGAGGTCGTGTATCCCGGCCGGCAGAGTGGTGTTTATCGTCGCCATCTTCCCGAACCCCAGGTCCTGGAGGCTGGAGAACTTCGCTATGAAGGTGCCGTTCGAATCCCAGAGGCTACAGTTGGTGATGGATATGCCAAGGCCTCGGAAGAAGAAGTTGCTCGGACCCTCGCTGATCTTGGTTATGAGGACGTTTATCTCGATCGGGGTTCCCGCGACCATGAGGTCGGGCCCGCCAACAGAGACACCCCACTCCACATCCCCGGTCCAGATATCGCGAGTGCCCGTGTAGTTGCCCAGGCGGGCGTATTTCGCTGAGTCGACGTACGTCATGCCCTGAGGGGACAACACCTTGGGACTGAGGAGAGTCCAGAGAAGCAGCACTACAATGATCACGATCACGGTCATGATCCCCACCCAGTGCTTCTTCTTCGGCTTCTTCTTGGGGAGGTCTTCTTGAGCTGCCTGGGCCTTCTCCTCTTCCGAAGGCTCGATCATGTCGTCGTAGTCCTCCTTCCAGGCTCCGTCCTTGGGCGCTTCTTTGGCTGGTTCCGATGCGGGGGCCACAACCGGCTGTGCTGGCTCCTTGGCTGGAGAGGTTCCCTGCTGGGATGATGGCTTGGCGGTCTCGTCCTTCGTCGAATCGCTGTCTGGTGACACAGGCGCTCCCATCAAGCGCTCAATCACCCCATCGCAAATCAAGTTATCGATAGAAATCCTCGACCTCGGAGCCCATCTCCAAAGGAAGCGCTGGTCGTCGAACAGCCTCACCCTAACGCTTTTATACGCGACCCTTCATAGAGGGATTCCCAACCTCGTAGGGGCACCCATTTATATGGGTGCAACTAGACCTGATGGTTGGTCGTGCACTCGGCAACTTTTGTTGTTCGGGGAAGAGGTCGAGGGGCAACGGACGTGGAAGGACCGCGGGCCCCGGTGAATACCGATCATGTGCGATACG
>Ga0315281_10014543_pt1 | contig 10607 bp, 21 predicted proteins | sample YL17G07_0_MG_FD_204540 | JGI IMG/M metagenome (GOLD analysis project Ga0315281, IMG submission 204540) | Sediment microbial communities from Yellowstone Lake, YNP, Wyoming, USA - YL17G07_0 | ecosystem: Environmental > Aquatic > Freshwater > Lake > Sediment | place: USA: Wyoming | collected... | reverse complement strand
TGGGTAAGCTATACAGAATCGGTTACGTGCCTCGGCGGCGGTCTCGGCGTGTAGGTAGTCTATCTCGGGAACCCAGCCGTGTATGGCCGTATATTTCTCGTAAGCTACGGCAAAAAGCCGTTCGGTAGGGCCGGGCTTAATCATGATGACTCACCCGTGATTTCGTCGGCGACCGGGCGGGCGGCTTCGTCCTGCCGTTGCTTGTTTTCTATGGCAAGCTGCATTCGTGGCGCGAGTAAAGCGGCCTGTTCGGGCTTGAGGATTGACATAAGCTGGACTAGCTGATTCTCGTCCATGCTGTTAGTGATTGATTCGATGATTGCGGTATCAGCCGTCGATTGCGGGAAGATTTCGCGACCGAACACTTGATTAGCCAATGCTGGCGCTAGCTGTAGCAGTTTGGCACGTTCGCCGGTCTTACGCTCAAACTCCGCTTGCGCCATGCGACCCTGAGAATCGGACACGGCTTGCTGCATCATAATGTCTTTAACGACACTCATTGCGTCGATGTTCTCCCTAAGCAGCGTCGCGTTTTGCTCACCTACTAGCTTAAACATGGTCAACATCTGGTCGTTGACTTCCTTTTGGTGCCTCAAGGCCATACCTAGAGCGATTTCGGTATGGCGCATTCCCTGCTGAATCATGCCCTTAGTGTCGGCCGATTCGGTGCCGAGTCCGCCGAATTCCTCGGAGCCTCTGATTATGAAAGGGTGCTTAGCCGTCGGTTCGTTTGACTTGTTGTAAAAAGCGAACATGCAAAAAGTTTGCGGCCCGCTTAGGTCTTGGGCGTAGGATTCAGCCTTCCGCTGGTATATGTTGCCTAGCTCTTTCGCGGTCCAGTCGCGATTTCCGAACTTTGTGTGATAGACTTCCTCGGGTGTGTTGCCGCGCATATGAGAGCAGCTAATCATCCAGCAGGGGCCGTCCTGAGACATATCGCTCAGGGCTTCGTTAATCCATGAATCTAGAGTCTGACGGGCCATTTTTCGGTTTCTTTCGGGTTTTGAGTCACGATGATTAAGGTAGATTAGCTTAGGCCGGACTTTTTAGTCGGACAGCCCATGACAGCCTTGATTCCGTTGGCGAATTCGATAGTTCGGAAACTGCCTTTTAGGAATAACGACGGGTCGGCTTGTCTAGCTCTGTATGTATTGGGCTTCTCGTCGAGAGCACGACGAAAACCATGCTTTTTGAGCCACGCCTTAGCTTCTTTAGGCTCCATAAACCGATGCTTGCTCAAAAGAACCGTTTGAACGACGGAGCTTCTGGGGAATGGTCGGCGCATGGTTTTCGTCATGATGCTTACTTGTTACCCTTAGACGCTAGCCAGTCGGCGTGGCCCTTTGCTTTTTCCGTTATTGCCACATATTCGGCATAGTCTTTGAACGCTTTGGTCTTTGCTCCAGCCTCCGAACTAGCCAAGCCACTGGCGACGGTCTTATTTTCTGGCGAATAGATAGCCCAGCTAAAGAGACCGTCTTCCGGCTCGATCACAAGCCTGTGTTTGCCGGCCATGATGACTAGTAAATCCCGCGCTGCGCCGCGAGCCTCTGGATCTGGCGGGTGTTAAGCGCCATTCCTCCATACTCGGTCGGCACCCTATAGGGGCGTTCGTAGCTGTAATCAGTGTTAAGCGGGTTCATACGTCGTGGCGCCACATACCGGCCAAGCTGGCGAAGGTTCTTAGGCCCCGTCCGTTCTAGGTCTCGCTTCTTCATGTACGAGTCTACGAGGTACAGCGTAACGCCTACCGCCGCAATGCCAGCGGCTACCTTAAGCGCCGTCTGCATTCTCCCGTCATCCCTAGCAGCCTTCATGGCCGTTTCGGAAACGATCCCGCCAAACGTGCTATCGCTGACGTTCGCCTTGTACCAAGCGCCTGTTTGTGTTTGAGTCATGATGATTACTCGCTTCCCGTCGCCCGAATGTTGATTGTCTGTAGCGTAACCGTAGACCCTGAATAGTCATCGGTCACGCTTAGGTTTTGGACCGTATAGGTAACAATCCCGTCGGTTTCGACCGTGCCGCTGATAGAAAGCGGAGTGAAATTCACCTCGTCGTCTACCACGACTATAGGAGTCGCGATTAGGATCGTGTCTCCTATTCGCGCTGCCGGTGTCGCCTCATCGATCTGTGCAATACTCTTAGCTACGATGGCGGGTATGACGAGTTCTAGACTAGCTCTGATGCTACAGGTATTTCCGAACATTACTTGCTCCGTTTCTGTGAGGCTCTTAATACTTCCCATCGCTTCTTGACGGCAGGGCTGTTAACAACCCACTCTCCGTTGGTATCCATAGTAATCTCTTTGCCAGTCTGGGCGGCTAGCCGCATACCATCAAAGAGCGACGGTTCGGCCCTTTTCTTCGCAGTCTTTTTCTTTGTAGCCATGATGATTACCTCTTGTTGTACGGATAATGGTGGGTTCTGCCCGACCTGTATGGATCTTCGGTGTCGTATGGCTCAAGGGAACGGGGTCTAACCTTAAAATTGGTGATAGACTTACGAGCATGTTCTAGAGTCGCGTACTGTTGCGGATCTGTCACATAACCCTGGAACATTTCCAGCCCCTTCGACTTGCCAGACTTGAGGGTTTTGTAGAATTCCCACTTGTCGTCATGCTTGACAAAAACCATGCCCTTGTCTTCAATCCTGCCCTTGATCCGCTTCACATGGGCCGGGCTGGAATGAAAATCGGGGCCTGATTCGTAATTCCAGATTTTCATTACTTACTCCCCTTAACAACCGCCACTCCGACGCCTATTGCCAAAGCCCCGACGCCAGCGGTAGCAAAGACCTTAGCCAGCGTGCCGAATGGCGACTTCGACGGATTCGAGGTTTTCTGCTCGATTTCCGCAACCCGCTTATCGGCGAGCGTTTGCTTGGCTTCTTTCGTCTTAACGGACGGCAATTCGCCCCTTGCGTCATGTACGGCAGACGGAACCGAGACCGATGCAGGATCTTTCGAGGCGTCGCGCTTAACCACGAACGCCATAGCCCACGTTGCCGGACCTACAACGCCGTCAGGCTTAATGCCCTTCGACTTCTGCCATGCTTTCGTCTTGGCTTCGGTGCCCTTGCCGAAAAAACCATCTGGATTCTCGCCAATAGCCCCCTGCCACTTCTTAACAGGCTCGCCCTTAGACCCAAGCCTAAGAGTAATCATCGTGACTGGCGCACTCTGCCGAATAGGCTCGACCTTCGCCTTAGCCGCCTTATCAGCCGGTGCCTGATTCACCTTGACCTTGGTATAGCCCGCCGCCTCCGCCACGCTATCAGCCGCCGCCGCCGCCTCCTCCATCACCGTAGGCTCTTTCATTGACTGCTCGTAAGTCATGCCCCGTTCCGTCAGCCCGTTAGCCGCGTTGAACATGGCTCTTTTCGTCTTAGCCTCGACCCATTTGTTGTCATCGTTCCCGGTTTCCCACCATCCGAGATCGTCATACCAGGTAATCCAGGCATTTTTCAACGCTTCGGCCTTGGGATTCTTTGCGTTCGCTCCACGGAAGAAAGCGTTAATCGCTTCCATGTTCTCACGTTGTGCTTTTGCCATGATAATTACCTCGCTCGTGCTGTGAATTTATTCAGGTATGCGATTTCGCCTGCGCGTTGTTCCTCATACCATCGTTTTTTGCGGTCTGCTACGGCCTTGTTACTCGAAACCTCGATATAGTAACCGACCGGAATGGCGACTGCTGCGAGTGCCAGATAGCCCAGTAATGGCGAGGAAGTCTTACCCTCCTCAGCCCCTACGCTGACCATCTTCCTCACGTTCTTTGTGTACCAAGTCATTGCGCTAGCCCTCTCCATAGCTCATACGCTTCTTCCGCTTTCTTCCAAGCGGCATCCCTATCACGTTGGGCCTGCTGCCACTCCTCTTTCATACCTTCTTCAGCATCCCTATACGCCGCTTCCGCTTTCACCATTTCCGCCCTAGCCATCTTCCAAGCCTCGAACGCCTCATCTTTATTCATGATGACTACCTCGCCAGCCTCTTAACCAAGCTCGCTTGCGGGTCATAGTAGACCTTTTTCGCGACGAAACCGGCAACGCCAGCAACGGCAACAATGCCCGCCCCCACGAGCCACTTCGTAGGAACTAGATCCGTGATATACCGCCCCGTAGAAAGCATCACTTTCGGCCTGCCCTGCGCTTCCTCGGCAGTAAACCCCGTATGGATAACGCGCTTAACATTCTCGCGCTCTTTGGTCGTTACCGCGTTCTTTTCGTTGAACTCATTGCGCCTATTTCGCGCTTCGTTAAACGTGTTATCCGTGTCCATGTTTCGGTCGTACCAGCCGAGATCCTTGAACCAGATGGTAAACTTGTCTTTCACCTTAACCGCCGCCGGGGTAACGGCTGGCGTCCTGCCGAAATACGAAGCAATCGAATCAATGTCGTCTGTGCTAAAATCGCTCATGTTATCCCCTTCATTCGCTTATACGCGAATGCAGCGCCAGCCACGATGACTAATCCAGTCCCGACTATCGCTAAAACTGTAGTCCCGCCTTCTTCGCTCAGCTTAGGCTTAAAAACCCCGCCCGCTACGAGCTTCCCATAGTTCCGAACTACGGCGGAAAGATACTTTTCCGGCGCTAGCTCGAAATACCCGTTAGAGTGCTGAGCATAGACCGCCTCTTTCAGCGACCCCCGCTTAAGCGCCGCCTTAACATTCGGCTTAAGTAGAATTCGAGCCATGTCGGAGAAACCCTCCGAGTCGCTGTTATATCGCTTGAACTTGCCGACATACTTAGACCCGTCGGCGTGCGAGTCCTCCGTATTGAAAAACCCCGCCGGACCTACCCCTTGAACCGCTCCCCAATTATGCGAGCCTGCCCCGAAACCCTCTTTCCAACCCTTTCCATAATACCCCTCTCCCCTCGCCACCGTCAAAGTGTATTGGCGTTCGGCTTCGGTTAGGCCGGAACCGGCTCTTAGGGCAATCTTGTATGCTGCTAGGTCTGCCGGTGTAGCGGTGCCTTTGGCGGAAGCCGTTGCGTCCGCTCCCATAGTGGACTGATACCAGCTAGCTTGATGTGCTGACCAGGTTGCGGAGCCTACTATACCGTCGGGGGTTAGATCGTGGGCTTTCTGGAATTCGACCGTTGCCGCATGGGTAGCAGACCCGAAAACGCCATCGGCAGCAACGCCAATGGCTTTCTGCCACTTCTTAACGTCAAGGCCGGTAGAGCCGAGTCTTAGGGAAGTCATGATGATTAACCGTCGATCCCCCATAGGACGGAAGCGGCAATTGTATCAGCGGCGCTTTCGTTACTTATCAAGATTGTGCGAGCTTTCGGCGCCAAAGGAACGAAACCAGTTTCGATCCACGGGTAATAACCCTTGACCGGGAACGGAGCCGCTCCGATTTGCGCTACTACCAAATCAGTCAACGTCAACGCTCCGTGGGCGCCGTTTAATGCACCCTCCACGTCAATCGACGTAGCGCCCGCATTGACTGGAACGTCTATGTTAGCGGTGCCGCCGGGCGGAATAAACGCAATATCCCCGACTATGACAGCGGGAATTACGGCCGTCTGGACAGGCCAAGGGGTGCGAAGTAACGGGCGGATATGCGAACCTGGCCTAGTGCCGGGCGACACTAGGGCGAACACGGAATAATTCGCACCCGGCGGTACGATGCCCGCCGTTTCGTCACGAATCACAACGCGACACGCTTGACCTGTGCCTGATATGGTAGCGCCGTTAGCTACTGAGATTTTCCGCCTAACGTCATTCCCTTCGACCGACCATGTAACCTCGGCGGTAATGTCAGGAACCAAAATCGCCGGGTCTATCTGTACGCCAAACTGTACGGTATAAACCCCGGCCTGTGGGAAATTACATTGCAAGCTGAGTTCTTGCAGCGGGTTCCCTTGCTGTAGTTCGCCGCTTTTCGCCCAGCCGCCGGAAAGGCTTTGTTTGGGGGAGTTTAGGGGGTGCATATCGTCATCCTCTGGCTAGTCATCGTGATTGATTCGGGGGCAGTTAGCGATTAATGAGCTTAAAGAGACAGTCCATTTCTTGACCGCATTGGTACGTTTCATTTATAAGCTCTGTAGCTCTTTTTCTACTATCGTTCGTCAGCGGAGGCGTGCCTTTTCCGCAAAGATGGGCAAGTTCGAGAACTATGCGTCCCCCCAATCAGGGCAGGCGGCGCACGGCTCGATGCCCAACTTGCCGTGCGGGCACCTGCCCGGTCCCGACTCCGCGATGATCGTCGGCGTGGTCAACGCCTTGAGCGCGTTCGCGATGTCCGCGAAGCCCTCGCGGTAGGTGCTCTCCAGCCTCTCGCGGTGGAGACTCAACTCCCCAGCGTCCTCATGCCGCGTTGCGATCATCACGCGCGCCTGCTCCACGACCGACTCGTGCGCGAGCTTCGCCGCGCCGTGATGAACGATGGACGCTTCACGCTCCCGCATCATCATGTCCCACTCTAGCTTCCACGCGAGCAGGCGCACCATGCGCTCCTCGTCGTGCATCTCCAGCGACGCCTTGAGCTTGTCGATGAGCGCGGTGAACCGCTCGTTGAGTTCCTTGATCTTCTCGGCCGCTGCCTCCGCACCCGTCACCGTCGCTGTCGCCTGTGGGAAGTTACATTGTAGGCTAAGGTCTTTTAGCGAATTGCCTTGTTCGAGATCGCCGCTTTTCGACCAGCCGCCGGAGAGGCTTTGCTTGGGAGCGTTTAGGGGGTGCATGTCGTCATCCTCTGGCTAGTCATCGTGATTGATTCGGGGGCGGTTAGCGATTAATGAGCTTAAAGAGACGGTCCATTTCTTGACCGCATTGGTACGTTTCATTTATAAGCTCTGTAGCTCTTTTTCTACTATCGTTCGTCAGCGGAGGCGTGCCTTTTCCGCAAAGATGGGCAAGTTCGAGAACTATGTTCGATCTCTCTTTGTCGATATTATCGATACGCTTCATGATATTATCTGCGGTGTATAGCGTTAGGACCTTCTTGGTAGTCATCGTGATTACGGCGGCATTCGTTCGATAAGGTCAATTTGTCGGCAGCTTTGAAGTACCGTCTTCATAAGCTTTTCAGCTTTTTCTCTACGGTAGCCAGTCAAATCAGGCGAATTGATCTTAGAAAGCTCGTCAATTTCGCCAATGGCGCGCGTTCTTATATTCTCCAAGCGTTCGATTTGCTTTCTCATAAGCGGTATTCGACGCGCCGGGGTAAACTTATCGATTTTAGCCATCGTGATTGCCTCTCAGGGCCGGATATAACGAAGCACTTGAGGCTTGGTCCATAAGAGAGAAACCTTTTTACCATCTATCGTTTTCTTGGCGCCTGCATTAATCCATTTCCTGGCCTCTGCAAAAGAATTGGTACTATGTAGCAGTACACCGTCGCCCTCGAAGGCGAAAACTCCATACTTTTTGTCGGTATTGGTCTTTTTACGAGTAGCCATCGTGATTACCTCTCAGGGGGCAAATTCAAGTCCAACCCATATTATAGCAAAACCCGCCTATTATGTCAAGTAATAGGCGGGTTTTGCGCGGGAGTAGTCTTGTGGTTTTTCAAGTCACGATGATTAAAGAGCGATATCCAAAATTGTTAAAACAGTTTGTATGACCTGGGCACCATCTAACTGTAGCCCGGACGGGCTAAGGACAGATCCGACAAGCGTATATACGTGTGCTGTCAGATCCAACGTCTCTACCATTTGAAATGTAAATGTCAGCGTCGGTGTAGAGGCTATATGAGGCCACTCAGCAGCGAACGATGCCTCTCCGAAACCGTTCGCCGAGAAAGGGATTCCATCCTGAAATAGCTGCGCGGTAAACAGACTCAGACCCGGCGCGGGCGCATTTCCGTTCGAGTCTACAAACTCGACCGTACACATGAACCACGCCCTGCCGCTTTTAGAAGTGTAGCTAAGTCCGGCTCCGCTAATACCGTATTGCGTATTATCCCCACCGACAAATATATTGAATGTCGAAAGCGACCCCGCGAAAGGTGCCCCGCCACCAGCCGGGGGGTTAGGGATGCTCTGTGCCGTGTAGTATGCAAGTCCGGCCTGAACAATCGTAATGATGCCCTGACAAAGCGGCTGCCATGTAGCCGGAACAATTCCACTCGGGTCATCTAGCGGCGCTCTACCGCTCCATGCGCCCTCGCACGCTTCCTCAATCGTTTGAAGTTCTAGCGTCGCCGCCGGGGTAAGCGCCCATAGCGTATCAAACTCTTGAGCAAACGCGCCAACCGTGGCTACCGTGTTGTCATAGTCCGCTGGCGTGATACTCGTCGGGTTACGTCCCGATGCCGCCATGCCCGCCAGACAGCCCGCGAATGCTGCCGTAAAAACCTGAGCGTTATTTGGGATATACATGGCGTGTCTTTCGAGTCATCGTGACTAGGGCAAAATGTCTTGAACGATAACGATTGCGTTGGTAGCGTCGAGAGAAAACCCAGTAGGGATGCCGCTTCCCAGTAGCGTGATTCTAGCGGTATACACCACGGCGCCTAACCCGGCGGCATTGTTAAAAGCGATACCGACAAAAGCGGCCTGACTTGGCGCCACAAAAGTACCTGTGCCGTCAATAGCCCACCCGATTAAGGCGCGGGAAGGTAGTGGTACTCCATTGGCTAGAATCTGGAATGATACCTCTCCTACTCGTCCAGCCGTAAACGGCGGAACGAAAGACCCTACGAGGTTATACGATACCGATATCTTACCAGTCAGCGAGGTATGAGAAAGACCCACCGCTAATACATGGACCGCCCCATCGTCAGGGATTGATTGCGGGCCTAATACTAGGACGGAGCGAGTCACATTGGGCGTTCCGGCCGGGCCTGCCGGGCCTGGAGGACCTGCCACGCCTGGCGGGCCTGGTGGGCCTGGCGGGCCGCCTGGCGACGGCGGCACTATGCCCTCTGCGTTAAAGTATACCTCGCTAGCCGCGACGATTGCGGTTAGCGCGGCACAAAGGCTCGCATAGGTAGAGGCCGACAATTGCGGCGGCACGGGCAACGGGGCGCGACTTTGCCAAGCAGATTCGCAGACTTCTTGGATAGCCGCAAGAGTCAGCCCGTCCACAGGATACCCGACATAGGAGGTATCGAACGCTTCGGCGAATGCGCCCACAACGGAAGCTAGGCCCGCATAGTCCGGGTAGTTTGAACTGGTAGGCACCCTGTCAGAAACGCCCATACCGGCAATGGCTCCGGCATAGGCGGCGGTGTAAACGGAAACGTCGTTAGGAACGTACATGGTCAATCCTTCTAGTCACGATGATTACTCGCCTAGTTCCCAACCCATCATGGGCGACATGGCACTAAACGGCAGTCTACGCGAGCGGATGCCCTGTAGCTGCCTTGCTAGACCGACGGAACGACCTAGTTTGATTATGGGGGTCTTTTCTGGCGGTAGCTTCTTCGCCAGATAGTTAACGGCGCGCGGAGAAATGGACATGACGCAATAGGCGAAAAGCTTTTGCTCTTTCGGGCCGCCTTGCGTCTTGGCTATGGCTTGAAGTCTAGCGGTCGAAAACATAGGACCGTCAGCCAGTAGGACCGCGACAACCGAAACATCGTTCATGCGAGGCGCTAGCTTCGTAACCTCACCCGCAAACACCGCATGATCTGGCTGTTTTAGCGTGCGAAGGGCGGCGTAAAACTTGCCGGTTTGGGCCGTGCGGAAATTGCTAGTGCCCGTTCGCATTGACGGGTGCTTTTCGATATCTGACATGGTGAGAGTTAGCGTTTTCTTCGCTTTCGCGTCTCCCTTGTCGGCGGACTGCTTAACCATGCTAAGCATTCCCATTGCATTCTGGTCGCCTAGCCGAGCACGTTCGACTAGAGAGGAAACGGCTTCTGGCAGAGGCAATTTGGACATAAACGAGTCTTTCAGATTATTGTTAAATCCTTCGAGCCATGATGACTAGCGGTTAGTCATCATGGCTCGAAACGGTCACGCTGCCTTAGACTTGGAAAGAGCCTTGCCATAGTTCCGCAAGTTCTTTGCCGCTCCGGTAGCGCCCTCTTTCTCGAAAGCCTTGGCGATCTTCTCGACCTTTGCGGGGTCTTTCGACTTGAACGCTTTAGCCATGATGGCTTGACGGCGTTCACGCTGCTCGGGCGGCATTTCGCGAAGAAGGGCACGCTTGCGAAGCATGGTAGCCTCGTCCTTGAGACCTTCTTTCTCGAAAGCATTGGCCAGCGTTCGGAGCTTTTCTGGCGATTTGAGAGTCGCCAATGCCGCTTCGTAGATTTGCTTCCGTTGCGGCGTCATGCCGTGCGGCTTGCGAGACTTCCACCAGGCGAGACCGCCAAGCGAAACGAATGCGATAGGAATTAGGGGGAGCATTGACGATCCTTGTTAGGGGTTAGGTCGGGGTTTAGACTGAGCCGGTGTGACGGATGATCGTCAGTTCGATGGGCTGTGCCGAACCGGCATAGTTATTGGCGCTGATGTTGATATATGAAAGGATGAGAGTACCAGCAACCGCACACACGGCAGAGACGAGAATTGCCGATGGAGCGGCAAGAAACACGTTCGGGACCGCAACGTCCCCAACGGCAACGCCGGGAACCGCGATTGACTCCGTGGTGATAATCCCGACAGCGGTAGCAGGGATGGTGGTGGCGAGAATTGCACGAA
>Ga0315281_10014542_pt1 | contig 10607 bp, 7 predicted proteins | sample YL17G07_0_MG_FD_204540 | JGI IMG/M metagenome (GOLD analysis project Ga0315281, IMG submission 204540) | Sediment microbial communities from Yellowstone Lake, YNP, Wyoming, USA - YL17G07_0 | ecosystem: Environmental > Aquatic > Freshwater > Lake > Sediment | place: USA: Wyoming | collected... | reverse complement strand
TCTATCCGCTGACGCCGATCCTGTTCGTTCTCGCGATCGTGTATCTGCTGGCGAATCAGCTGCTCGACCCAGGGGCGCGGATGCCAACGCTCGCCGTCTTCGGGGTCATTCTGGCGGGGATTCCGCTCTACTATCTGACGGTAGGTCGGAAGGAGCGCGGTCAGTCGGCCGACTGACCGCGGGGATGTATCAGAACACCCGGAACTGCACGTTGATGTATTTCTTGGGGTTCTTCTGGAAATCGGTCACCAGCGAATCGACCCGCGCGAGCAGATTGCGGGCGTTGGCGTAGAACGTCGTGTCCTTCAACGCCATGCCGACCGACCCCTTGCCCGCGTTCACGTCGGCGAGGAGAGTGCGGAGTTGACGGTTCGTTGAATCGACCTCCGCCGTGAGCCGCGCCATGTTCGCGGACGTTGCGCGGATGTTTCGCATTGTCGAGTCGATGACGGCCGAATCCACGGCCGACGACAACCGGTGAGCGGCGGTGCGGAACTCAGCCATCGTCATGGTCAAGTTGTGATCCTGTTCGGCGGCTATGCGCTGCAGGTTGGTCGAGAACGAAGCGGTGAGCGCCAGCGTCCGCCGCAGGTCGCGAAGCCCGCCAGCGTTGACGAGGTCGAGTTCAATTGCGCGTGTCAACCGCGCGACCGACTCTCCAATCGAATCGACACGGATGTAAATGTCGGCGATGTCTGGCGTCGGCGGTCCCGGAGGGACGGTATCCCCTGCGACGTAGTACGTACTGGGCAGAGGCTGAGGCGGGGTCAGCGCGATGATCACATCACCGAAAATTCCGACCGGCTTGACTGTCGCCCGCGAGCGCGCCGGAATCTGAATATCGTCGTCGATGCGCATCTCGACGTCGAGATACCCTGGCTTGAGCTGGACCTTGCTGACGTAGCCCACGGCCTGACCGGCGAGCAACACTCCCTGACCCTTCTTGAGGGCCTGACCCCAGGCGAAGCGGGTGTACAGCGAATAGCCGCGGGACAGTCCGCCACGCGTGAGCCAGATCGAGCCAATGATGAGGACCGCCACGGCCACCGTGACGAAAATCCCAATCAGCACTTCGTCGCGTCGCTTCATCCTTGGAGGTAGGGCGCAAGTGCGGTAGCGGTCAGCAAATCGAGCACGAGTACCGCGACTGATGTGATGACGACCGCGCGTGCCGTCGAGCGACCCACACCCGCGGCACCAGCGCCAGTAATGTAACCCTCATACGAGCACACGACCCCGATTGCGAGGCCGAACATCGTTGCCTTGAGGAGGCTGTAGAACACCTGAAACGGCGCGAAACTCAACCGCATGCCCTCCCGAAAATCCTGGGCGGTGATGTCGGTAAGCGCGACACCGACGATGAAGCCATTCAATACGCCAATCGCGTCGGCGATGATCACGAGCAGCGGGAGCATGAGCATTGCGGCGAGTACGCGCGGTACGACCAGATAGGCGACCGGGTCGTACGCCAGCGTCTCGAGCGCGTCGATCTGCTCGGTGACGCGCATCGTTCCGATTTCGGCGGTGACGCGGGCGCCGACCCGGCCGGTGAGCACGAGCCCCGTCAGCAGCGGCCCCATCTCGAGAATGATGGTCTGACGCGTGGCCAGTCCGACGACGGCGAGCTGGACGCCGGCGAACAGCTGGTATCGCGTTTGGAGCGCGATAACCGCCCCGATGAACGCGGCAACCAGAACCGTCAGCGGAACCGAGTCGACGCCAATTACCCGCATTTGGTGGATCAGTTCGCGTGCCCAGGTGCGCGGTTCGGTCAGTCCCCGCGCGATGTCGCGAGCGAATAACGCGCGCTTCCCGACCTCCCGAAAGAGGTTGCGAGCCCGGCTCATCCTCCGGAAGAACCGAATTGCCCCGCGAGCCGGGACAGGGAACGTCTCCGTGGGCCGCCGGTGGACCGGGACGCGGCTCTCCATCAGGTCTTGACCCGTGCCATCAGCACCAGCCCGATGCAGGCGAAGGCGATTCCCGGGATCCATGCGGCGAGGTCCGGCGAGATCAGGCCCTTCCCGCCGAACGCCTTGGTCAACTGAATCGCGAGCAGGAAGATGACCGTGGTTCCCAGACTGACCGCGACACCGTACGCGGCGCCGCCGCGCTGTGTGCTCGTCGCCAGCGGCGCGCCGAACAGGGCGATGATGATGCACGTGACGGGAATCGCAATCTTCAGCATTCTCTCGACACGGAGCGTGTTGACGTCGCTCCCCGACCGTTCCGCGGCGGCTATGAACCGCGACAACTCGCCATAACGCATTTCCTGCGGGGACCGCGGCGCGCGCATCATATCCTGGGGACGTTCGAGAAAGTTCTTGTCGTAGCCGGACGTGAACTGCAGCATGAAGCTGGTGCCGGTGTCGGAGATGACGTTGATCTGACCATGCTCGAGTCGCCACCGACCGCTCGCGTCACGGCCGCCCGCGGCATTCGGCTCGAACCGTGCGGAATCGGCCGACAAGACATACGTGGGATAGGCGCGTCCGTTTCCTTTTCGCTCGATCTGCAGCGACCGAATCCGCTGCCGGTCGGTCTCGAGCAGTACGATCTTGTATACCCGCCCTAAATCCGAGGCGAACGCAAAGTTACCCCGCGCGACGCCGTCGGTCATTCGCTCATCGCGCAGTAGCTCGTTCCGGATGCGCGTCGTGACCGGCATGATTTCACCAAGGCCCCAGTCGAGGCCGGTGGCGATTGTCGCGCCGACGAGAATCGGGACGATCAGTCGATAGAAGCTGATTCCCGAGGCCTTTGCCGCCGTGATCTCGGCGTGCCGGGTCAGCGCGCCAATCACGAATACTGTCGCGAACAACACGGCCGCCGGTACGACTTGAAACGCAGACTCGGGAAGGAAGTAGACGTAGCTCATCGCGATGTCGCCGCGCGGAATCTGCCGGCTGAGATACTTGCTGAGGTGGTCGGTGAGGTCGATGATGACGACGAGAATCGGAAAGCCGAGTGCCGTTCCGAGAAAGATCTTCCAGAACTCGGCGAAGACGTAGCGATCGAGGGGGCGGAACAGTCGCTTGAGCAATCAGCTCACCACGGGGCGGCATCGAGGGGCGACCGGCCGTTAATTCGCAGTCGCATCACATACAACCATTCGCCGAAGCCGCCGCTGCGTCCGCTCCCGGCTTCATGGCCCATCCGGGCATAGAGAACGAGGCCGACGAGGGAGAAGATGATGTTCGCCGACCACATCGCCCAAAAGGGTGTGACATAGCCCTTGTCCGACAGCGCCTCGCCAACAACGAGCCCAACGTAATAGAGCGCGAAGATGCTGAAGCTCACTCCAATCACGAATCCGACTCCCCCCCGGGGAAAGCGGAGCGCGATTGGCCCGCCGACGAATGTCAGTACGATACACGCCGCGGCCAGCGCGAACTTCTTCTGGATCTCGACCCCGTACCTGTCTCGGCGGTGCCGCGCCTGGTCGAGCTCGGCTTCCTGGATGACGACGTCGACTGAAGGGGCTTCCTGGACCTGGAGCGCGACATCGCCGGGCGCCGTGACGACGCGGGCCGAAAGACTCGAGGCGTGCGCTTTTTTCGGGCCCAACCCCGAGACTTTCGACCCGATCCACGTCGTAAGCCGGCAATACATCGCGCCGATCCCGCCAATTTGCGTGACCACGAAATAGGGGGGCTGCGGACCCTTCTTTCCGTTCGCAGTCCACCTTGCTTCGTCGAGATTCGCTTTGGACCGCAGATAGTCGGATGCTGCCCGGGCGTACTCGCGCTGCATCTCGCAGACGCTCATCTCGCGGTCGCCCTTCATCGACGAGTCGGCGGATGTCTGTTCGAACTGGCTCGCCACGTCGAGGACGCGGATGCGATCGACGTTGAAGTACAGCCGGTCGAGCTCGCCTCGCTTCCGGGCCGGCACCGAGAGCATGTAACCGTGGTTGAGCGTCAGCATGATGTCGCGACGGTTCGGCGCCAACGCGATGCGGCCACTGTCGGCGAAGATTGTCCGGCGGCGGATCGGATCGGCGACGTCGTAGATCGTGACGTCGTGTAGCTTCGAGGTCGCGGCGTCGATATGCCCGGCTCGCAGATAGAGTCGCTCGGGCTGCACTTCGTTGATGACCTGTTCGCGAAGCGCAAACGTCGGCTTGGTGACCGCGATGTTCAACTGGAGCGTCGCCAGCCGGTGATTTGCGCGCGGCATCGCCTGGTCGTTGAACACGACCATCGCGATGGCGAGGACCGCAGCCAAGGCGAGTACGGTATTCATCAGCGATCGGGTCGATACCCCGCCCGCCTTGAGCGCGGTGACTTCGTTCTCCGAGCCGAGCCTGCTGAACGCATAGAGCACCGACACCAGCACCGACATGGGCAGGGTCATCGCGACCGTGAACGGGATTGCGAGGAGGAAAAACTCGAGAATGACCTCCCAGCCCAGACCCTTGCCGACGAGATTCCCGAACTGTCGCGCGATATACTGCAGCAACATCAGCGAGGTGAGCGCTGCGACCGCAAAAAAAAACGGCCCGACGTGTTCGCGAAGGACGTAGCGGTTGATGATTTTCACGGCTGCCGAAACCTAAGGCAGCCACCGGGCTTCATCCGCTTCGCGGCGGTTGTCTGCCGGGGAGCGACTCCCCAGTATTCACCGTGATGCATCTTCGACATCTCCTGCTCGCAGTCGCCGTTGCTACCCCGCTGGCGGCCGGATGTGACGCGGCGTTCCCGCAGCGCGCAAAGACCGCGTTCAGCGGCACGCAGGCCATCGTGTACGCGCAGGCCCAGGTGGCGTTCGGTCCTCGAGTCCCGGGCACCGCGGCGGCGAAGAAAGCCGGCGACTGGATCGTGGACCAGATGCGCCAACGCGCCGACTCGGTTGTCGTTCAGCAGTGGACCCATGTCACGGCCGCGCACGACACGCTGCCGATGCGGAATATCCTTGCCCGCTTCAATCTCAAGGCGAAGGATCGGGTCCTTTATCTGACCCATTGGGATACCCGTCCGCGCGCCGACGACGATCCGGTGTTTGGCAAACGCGCAGGGTCGTTCGATGCGGCCAATGACGGCGCGTCCGGGGTCGGCCTCTTCGTCGCGCTCGCCGACCTTCTCAAGAAGACCCCACCGACGACCGGAGTCGACCTCCTCTTTGTCGACGGCGAGGATTGGGGAAGCTTCGATGGATACGGCGAAGGAAATGCCCCTGACGTTCTCATTGGATCGAGCTACTTCGCAGCGCACCTGCCGGACCCCGGCTACAAGCCGATCTTTGGCGTCCTGTTCGATATGATTGGCGACAATGACCTCAACATCTACCAGGAAAGGAATTCGCTCGACCAGGCGCCGGAGGTGGTCCGCCGCGTCTGGCAGACAGCGGCCGACCTCGGCTACGGGAAGTTTTTCATCCCATCCGATGGCGGCCCGATCACCGACGACCACGTCCCACTTCTCAAGGCTGGCCTTCACGTAATTGACGTGATCGACATCAACTATGCATCGCCCGACAGGCAGAATTACCACCACACGACGATGGACACGATAGACAAGATCTCGGCGAAAAGCATGCAGATCGTTGGCGACGTGGCGGTGAAGCTGATCACGGGGTAGCGACGTCGTCCCCCGGAGTTTTGTACCGGCAGGGGGCAATTTGGTTGTGGCCCGCCCCACGCCGGGCGACAGACTTCGATCATGGCTACCAGGGGGGAGCGGCAGGCACTCCTTTTCCTCACCGCGGTGGTGTTATTGGGAGCTGGCACGCGGGCCTGTCGTGCTCGCCGCGACGCGGTTCCGAGCGCCGATCTCGATCGGCAGATCGGCGCGGTCGAGGCGTTCGGCACCGGTGCGCCCGGTCCGCGGGCGTCGTTACCGCGAAAGCGTGGCCGAGGACCGACGAGGGCCGATAGTGTGGACTCCAGCGCCCCCCGGACTGCCGGCCAGCCCGCCGCCATCCGCGTCGACCTCGATGTCGCCTCGCCGAGCGACATCGAACGATTGCCGGGCGTCGGTCCTGCCATTGCGAAACGGATTGTCGCCAATCGTACAGCCAACGGAGCCTTCGGCTGCCTTTCCGCGCTCGATTCCGTCAAGGGAATCGGGCGCGCGCTCCTCACGAAACTCGACTCGCTCGTGACGTTCGGCGGCGTTCCGCGGCCAGCGTGCGGTCAGCGGTGACCCCATCTGGGCCGGCCCGGTCCAGCAGGGTGCCTCCCGTCACATCGCGGAACTGGTCGGGTACGCGTCCAAGGCGCCGCTTGCGAAGCGCGACATACGCGCTCCCTCTACCCCCGAGGCGTCTTTCATGGCACCTTCTGATGCCACGGGGAGGGTTGGTTATTCCGGCCGCGCGTCGTAATTCCAGTCCTCCGCGCGAGCAGCGTTTCGCACTCCTTTTTCCTTTTTATCAGCTCCCAATGGCCGCACCGCAGCCCGCCGTCGAACGTATCGGTGACCTTCTCGTCCGCGAGGGGATGATCACGCGCGAGCAATTGGACAAAGCGCTTGCGGAGCAAAAGGCGTCGGGAACACGGGTTGGTTACAACCTCGTCAAGCTCGGGTTCATCCAGGAGCTCGAGCTCACAAAGACCCTGGCCAAGCAGTACAAGATGCCGGCGGTCGACCTGTCGAAATTTGCGGTCGATCCGAAGATCGCGAAGATGATTCCGTCCGAGCTGGCAACGAAAAACCTCGTGCTTGCCCTGAAGCGCGACGGGCGACAGCTGACGGTGGCGATGGCCGATCCGACGAACCTCGGGGTGCTCGAGGATCTGAAGTTCATCACCCGCTACGACATTTTCCCGGTGATCGCGGGAGAGTTCACGCTCAAGACCATCATCGAAAAGCTCTACGGCAAGGAAGCCGAAGAGAAGCAGATGGCGGACTTGATGAATACGATCGAAGAGATCGACGACTCCGAGATCGAGGTTGTCGAGCAAAAGGAGGAAGAAGTGTCCGCGGCGGCACTGACGGCGCAGATGGAGGATGCGCCAGTCGTGAAGCTGCTGAACGCGATTCTCTCTGACGCGGTCAAGCGCGGCGCATCCGACATTCACTTCGAGTGTTTCGAGGCGGACATCCGGGTTCGCTACCGGATCGATGGCGCGCTGATGGAAGTGATGAAGCCGCCGATGAAGCTCAAGGCGGCGTTGATTTCGCGATTCAAGATCATGTCGCAGCTGAACATCGCTGAGCGGCGCATTCCGCAGGACGGACGCATCAAGCTGAAGGTTGGCCCGAAGGTCATCGATTTTCGAGTCTCGACGCTGCCGACGATCTTCGGCGAAAAAGTCGTGCTTCGGATTCTCGACAAGGGCAACCTGACCTTTGACCTCGGAAAGTTCGGCATCGAGCCCAAGGCAGAGAAGGACTTGATGGAGGCGGTTTCGAACCCGTACGGGATGGTGCTGGTGACGGGGCCGACGGGATCGGGCAAGACGACGACGCTTTACTCGTGCCTTTCGAAGGTGAATTCGATCGACACCAACATCATGACCGCGGAAGATCCGGTCGAGTACAACCTGTATGGCGTCAATCAGGTGCTGGTGCGGAACGAAGTCGGGATGACATTTGCGGCAGCGCTGAAAGCGTTTCTGCGGCAGGATCCGAACATCATCATGGTCGGCGAGATTCGAGATCTCGAGACGGGGGGCATCGCAATCAAGGCGGCGCTCACGGGCCACATGGTGCTCTCGACGCTACACACCAACTCGGCGCCGGAAACCGTGACGCGGTTGCTCGACATGGGACTGGAACCGTTCAACGTCGCGTCGGCGGTGAACCTGATTCTGGCGCAACGGCTACTGCGGCGGATCTGCTCGAATTGCACGGAGAGCTACGTGCCGAGCCACGAGGAGTTTGATGCCGCAAAGGTGACGCCCGAGATGACCCTGAAGGAGCTACGGTTCAGCGCGCTGGCGCTCGCGAATGCGAAGGACAAGGGGACGAAGCACGCGGCCCCCTACCTCGCGAACCTTTCGCTCGACACCAAGATCGGAGAACTCGGCTTTTTCCGGGGGAAGGGCTGCGACACTTGTGGCGGGACGGGGATGAAAGGCCGCGCGGGCGTGTACGAAGTCATGATGCTGACGCCGACGCTGCGGAAGTGCATAATGATGAACACTGGTGCGCCAGAGCTACGCGATGCAGCGGTTGAAGAGGGAATGCTCACGCTGCGTATGGATGCCTGGCTCAAGGTCATGAAGGGGAACACGACGATGGAGCAAATGATTCGGGAGACGGCGGCGTAGGGAGTGGGAGTGGGTTGACTGCGGCTCCTTCCTCGAGCTACTCGCCGCTCTCTATCGTATAGCCCCGGCCCCGAATCGCGACGAGTAGCGTCGGCACCACGAACAGTGTGATTGGCGTGGACAGCGCCAGCCCCCCGATCACCGCCAGCGCGAGCGGCCGCTGCATATCGCTTCCTGCGCCGAGTCCGAGTGCGAGCGGAAACAATCCGAACAGCGTGCAGAGCGTCGTCATCAGGATTGGCCTCAGGCGCACACGCGCGGCCTCGAGTATCGCTGGCTCGAGCATCAACCCGGCCGTCCGCATGCGGTGTCTTGTAAAGTCGAGGAGAATGATTCCGTTCTTTACGATCAGGCCGACGAGGAGAATGAGTCCCATGAACGACGAGACGTTCAGCGGAGTCCCGGTCACGATCAGCAGGCCCAAACCGCCGACGAAGGACAACGGGGCCGCCAGCAGGATGACAAGCGGTTCCACGAGAGACTGGAACTGAATCACCATCACGCAAATCACGCTCGCCGCGGCCAGCGCCAGGACGAGCAGCAGTGCACGAAACGCCTGTCGTTGTCCGGCATACTGTCCGCCGAGTTCGACGCGAATGCCCGCCGGTCGTGGGGTTGCCGCGAGGACTGCCTTCACGTCATTCATGATCGCGCCGAGCGAACGTTTCCCGAGGTCCGCGGTCACCGAAATCATCTGCTGCTGATTCTCGCGGAATAGCTCCGCGCGGCCCTCGGTCGGCTTGAAGGTTGCAAGCGCCGATAACGGCATCACCGCCTTGGTGGCCGGCGACACGACGGGAAGCGCGCCAAGCTGGGCAGGACTGAGGCGCACCGAATCGGGTGCCCGGACGCGGACACCAATGGTTCGATCTTCGAGGCGAATCTCGCCCGCAGGCAGGCCGAGGAGCGCACCGCTGACCGCTCCAGCCACCTGATCGGGGGTCAATCCAGCTCGATTTGCTTCCGCGGAGCTGATCGTCATCGACAGTTCCGCAGTTGGCTCGGTGACGCCGTTGAAGACGTCCTCGAGCCCGTCGACCTTCGCCAGTGCCGGCTCGAGCTGCTTGCCATAGGCTTCAAGTGCCCCGAGATCCTGGCCGAAGAGCTTGATCTCGACTGGGCTCGCGTTGCCGGCAAGGTCGTTGATCACGTCGGAGAGGACCTGGACGAACTCGATCCGCAGGCGTGGCACCGACGACTCGATCCTGGTCCGCACTTCGTCAATGACTTCAAAGGATGATCGCGCCCGCTGGCTCTGGGATCTGAGGCGAACCGCGATATCTCCCCGATTCTGTTGCGTCGCGAATAGACCGAGTTCGGCACCAGTCCGGCGCGCGGTGCCAGTGATCTCCGGAATGGACATCAGGACGGCTTCGGCCTGATGGACAAGACGATCGGTCTCGTCGAGAGCGGTCCCACCGGGGGTCCAGTAGTCGAGGACGAACGCGCCTTCGTCCATCTCGGGAAGGAAGCCGGTGTCCACGGTTTGTTGCGCGACCCAGGTGAGGATCACCAGCAGCGCGGCCACAGGAAGAATCAGGCGCGCTCGGCGTAGCGATGCGGCAAGGGCGCGTCCGTACAAGTCGGACAGGGAATCGATCGCGCGTCCGATGCGTGCGACGGTACCCGTTGGCGGCCCAGCGATCGGAATCTCGGAGTCGGCGTCCTCAACGTGCAGATACTGCTCGGCGAGCAGCGGAATGATTGTCAGCGCGATGACCAACGAAACGAGAACCGCGACAGTCAACGTGATGGACAATGCGTGGAAGAACTGCCCCTCGACACCCGTGAGCAGGCCCAACGGCAAGAAGACAACGACCGTCGTGATCGTGGAGCTGGTGACGGGCCAGATCAGCTCCTGCACGGCCTCGCGGACAGCAATCGTGCGGTTGCGCGTGATCGCCAGATGGCGGACGATATTTTCAGTGATGACGACGGCGTCGTCGATCACGAGCCCGATCGCGATCGCCATCGCGCCGAGCGTCATCAGGTTGAACGTCTGGCCGAGCATCGACATCACCCAGACGGTGATGCCCATCGTAAGCGGAATGGCCGACGCGCTGATTGCGGTGATCCGGGCGTGGCGCAGGAACACGAGCAAGACGATGACGGCGAGAATGGCTCCGACGATCATCGCGTCGCGGACCGACTTGACCGCGTCGCGAACGAGCGCTGCCTGGTCGTACACGGGCTTGAGCACCATGCCCGTCGGCAGCGAGGTGCGGACCGTCGCGGCGATCGCGGCGACACTGTCGGCGATGTCAAGCGTATTGCTTCCTATCTGGCGCGCAATATTGATGAGCACGGCGGGCTGGCCATCGCCGGCAAAGATGCTGACGCGGTCCTGACTGCCCAGCGTGACCGAGGCGATGTCGCGGACTCGCAGTCCGCG
>Ga0315281_10014541_pt1 | contig 10607 bp, 12 predicted proteins | sample YL17G07_0_MG_FD_204540 | JGI IMG/M metagenome (GOLD analysis project Ga0315281, IMG submission 204540) | Sediment microbial communities from Yellowstone Lake, YNP, Wyoming, USA - YL17G07_0 | ecosystem: Environmental > Aquatic > Freshwater > Lake > Sediment | place: USA: Wyoming | collected... | reverse complement strand
TACAAAACGGACTAAACGATCTTAACGGTCAAAACATTCTTAAAAGGATCGGGGCGTAGCGCAGCCTGGTTAGCGCGCCTGCCTTGGGAGCAGGAGGTCGGCCGTTCAAATCGGCTCGCCCCGACCATATTTTTCCATTTGATTTTAAGAAGTTGCATTAGTTGACGCCTCCTGTTCATTTTTGACCATTTCTTCATTTCTTACTAATTTCTTACTACTTTTTCCTTCACCACAGAGGCCATTCAACAATTCAACCTGTTCCCTTTGAAATTTATCGCTCAAATGGGCATACCTGTTTGTCATGGTCGGTGACGAATGGTTTAAGTGTTCTTGAACAGCCTTCATAGAGGCTCCGCGCATGATGAGGTGAGATGCGGAGGTGTGACGTAAGTCATGAAAATGGAAGTTCTGGATTCCAGCTTTTTTCAGAGCGGTATTAAAAGTCCTCCGTACACATTTGACCGGCCTTGCAGGTTTATTCTTTCTCTCTGGACCGAGAAAAATATTTTCCAACATAACCCCCCTCAAAAGGCCATCCTGTCTGATCTCCAGTAAGAGACTGATCATGTCTTGGTTCAGGAACTTAATCCTTTCCCTGTTATTTTTCTTCTGCTCGTTAAATACGAGCATTCCCCTATCGAGATCCACCTGGCTCCATTTGAGCCTCAAAATATCCCCAGCTCTTAACCCTGTATAAATAGCGGCTTTGATGATATTCTTAAGGTGAGGAGGAGAAACATTGAGGAGTTTCTTAATCTCATCCTCGGCAAGATAGCGGGTCCGGTCATTGTTCTCCTGATAGAAAAGAGAGCTTTTACCATCGGGCCTCTTGAACCTGTCGAAAGGGTTCTTCTCCAACCATCCCCATTCAATGCTTTTGTTTAACATGTGTCGAAACGTCTCCAGTTCTCTATTGACCGAGATATCCGATCTGTCTTTCCCATGTTGCGTCTTGGTTTCTTTCCGCTTGGTCTTAAATTTCTCGATATCCAGCGGAGTAATCTGATAGAGCCTCCTATCCTTCCCAAAGAAGTCTTCAAAGATCTCCAGGTAGTATTTCCTGGACTTTTCGAAATAGCTTTCTCCCTTCTGGACCTTCTCGTATTCTTCCTTCAATTGTCCGAAAGTAATCTTCCTTCTCTGAGCCAAAGAAATATAGACTCCGCTCCTTGCTTGTTTCCTCCTTTCTTCCAACTCCCCCCTGGCTTCTGTCAGAAGAGATCCGATTATCTCCCGGTGCTTCTTTCCACCGGCGTAGTAGTCGATTCCGTAGACCGTCTTGTTTGCACCGACATACTTAAATATTCCTGGATAGATCGTTTTGAGATATTGACCCATTCAAATCACCTCCCTTTTATTCCGTCTTGACCTTGACGGTTTTGATTTAATCGGTTTCACCTCCTTTCTTTTGACCAGTTCCAAATCGTAGCCAAATAGGTCCGCAATCGCCTGAATTGTACTCAACCTTAAATCAGAGTTCAAAGAACGATAAAGGGAAGCATGGTCAATGCCCAATTCGCGGGCTACCTTTCTTAACCCTTTTTCATTCACCAACGTTCTAAGCAATTCCAGAATTGTCATGGTGACTAATATATCACCACCTTTTCCCTTTGTCAAGGTTTTTCTTTTCACAAAGTATTATTTATGCATTCATGGTGCGATCATTGAGTACTTCCTGTAATCGCTAATTTCCAAAATCTCGCCTCAATGCAACATTCCAAATGGTAATCAACGGAACGAATCCAAGGTTTTGATTTGTTTTTCAGATCGAAGCCATCTGGAAAGGGCAGATCTTGGCAAGATATCTGGAGGTCAGAGTTCAAAATTCTTCTTTGCCGGTGTGTTTGCTTCTTCCTGAAACTCCCATGCCGACCAGGCGGCACAAAGGACAATGAAACCTTAAGAGCGTGGATGCATAAGCTCGGGATAGTCGGGCCGGAGACCAAGGAGTCAGATTAAGCTGTCCGGCTCCCTCAAAGTATGGTCCTCAATATATTGAGGCTCCACCAAATATTGAGGGCAAACAAATCGTTTCATTCTTCTCTACGGTTCTCTCCTGTTAATCTAATCCCCTGTTATTAAAAGATGATTTTAAACTTCTGCTTTTCTTCGGTTGTTGGCAGGCCATTTGCAGTTCCTCCTTGTATGATCCTGGTCATCATACGAATGAAGGTCCTTTCCAAAGGTGCCATGGTCTATAACAAATTTTACGGTCCCCATGAACAGTTTTGGGGGAAACGTCGCGAACTGATTTCCGAACATCAGGTGACTATGAAATATGCAGGAATTAAAAGTCCGCCCGAAGGGCGTTGGTTCCATTTAACATCTAAAAATAGTTCCCATCAAACATCTTTTTATTTTGTTTCGCGTGAGCTTCTTTACACATAATCGAGTCTGAGGGAGAGTTCTATGAGGTGGATAGGAGGACGGCAAAGTGATAATGTAGAGGACAGGCGAGGTATGCCCGTCTCCCGCGGCGTCATTGGCGGCGGGATCGGTACGATCATCCTGGTGGTCGCTGCACTGTATTTTGGCATAGATCCGAGGGTGATTCTACAGCAAATGCCCAACGGTGGGCCACCTGCGGCAACGACCCAGCAGCATCAGAAGCCCGGGGCAGATCCTCTTGCTGATTTTGTCTCGGTCGTTCTGGCCGACACGGAAGACACCTGGAAAGACCTCTTCCGGCGTAACGGGAAAACCTATCAGGAACCGAAACTCGTCCTGTTCTCCGGTGCGGCGCAGTCAGCTTGCGGCTTTGCGGATGCGGCAGTGGGCCCCTTCTACTGTCCCGAGGATCACAAAGTCTATATCGACCTGAGGTTTTACCAGGACCTAAAAGAACGGTTCAAGGCCCCGGGTGATTTTGCCCAGGCCTATGTTATCGCCCACGAAATCGGGCATCACGTGCAGAACTTGCTGGGAATCACCGATCAAGTCCAGAAGGCCCAGCGCAGCGCAAGCAAGGTGGAGGCCAACCGTCTCTCGGTGAGAATGGAACTGCAGGCAGATTGTTTCGCCGGCATCTGGGCTTACCACGCGAATAGATCCCGCAGTATCCTGGAGGAGGGGGATCTGGAAGAAGCACTTCGCGCCGCGAGCGCCATGGGGGACGACCGCATCCAACGACAGTCGAGAGGCGTTGTCGTACCCGACTCATTTACCCATGGATCCTCGGATCAGCGGGTGAGTTGGTTCAAGCGCGGCTTCGAGACGGGCGATCCCGGGCAGTGCAACACATTCAAACAAAGCAGCCTATCTTTAAGTGGGACTTTTGGGCCATAAGCCACAAGAATCGAATAGCCTGAAAAGACGTAGATACCCCCAGGCGAACCCTGACGACGATTCTTATCTGAATAATAGAGAGTTGGAAAGCGCCGCAACTTTTGCCAGAGTATCGAGGATGAAAACGAACTCTGCCTTCTTGAGGAATGGGATACCCAGGAAAACCTTATGAGCCACCTGAAGTCAGGACGTTTCAGGGTACTCCGGGGGGCGATGAACCTTCTGAAAGAACCCTATGAAATGAGGTTCCACCCCGCGTTCTACCCGGCGGAATCGGGTGTTTGCTCTTGACCGGAACGGGCAAGGGGCGGAGGAGTTTGCCTTTTCTGCAAATATCACTAAGAAAGGAGATAGGGGATGAAAAAGAATATTCTCATGGGGCTATGTCTTGGTATTCTTCTGGTGGTTCCAAATGTTGTCTTGGCAGGCTGCACCGATTTGGGAGGTTTTACCAGTTTTTCTGTGACAGGTAATACGGTCACTCTTCATTCGGGAACGAAACCCTTCGTGAAATTTGACGTCCGGTGTGATGTACAAGTACAACCCAAATCCAGACTCGAGCTCATAAAGAGCTACGTGTGTGATGGAGATGAAGTCCTGGTAGATGGGGTCAAATGCACGATTTTTAATGTTACATCCCTATAAAAGTACGGGTATCGGTATGGATATGGGGTATCAATCTCTTTCAATTGAAAGAACAAGAACGGTACAGCGAGGATGGATGTAATGAAAATAGTCTGTGAGTGTGGGGCAACGTCGGAGGAGGCGGGCAAAGATGGGAATATAAATCAAGTCTCCTACGATATAGATTTTGTGGATAAATCCCATGTAGCTTTACATCTGAAATGTCATAAATGCGGAAAGACTGAAACTAAGTTGATGACTCGTGTAGAAAAAGATTAACGTAGAAAAGGATTACTGGAATGAATGAGAAGTTCAGGATGCTGGATTTATTTTCTGGTATAGTCTCACCAGTAATTATCGGCTTCCAGGGGTATCCTGGAGTGCACAGTAGTAGGTGTTATTCGCACCCTCCTTTATCAACTCTTCCTTACTGTAATCCTCAAGGGCGGATGCCCTGATGTATGCTCAAAAACGGAAAAAAAGGAAAGAAGAATCTCGGCTCGGGGAGAGAAATGGACAAGAAGATTTTTCAACCTGAGAAATACGGCATGGTAATCTGCCCGTGCTGTAACGGTCAGGGATATATTCAAAATCCAGAACGCCAATCTTGCCCAAAGTGCGGAGGCTTTGGGTTCGTTAGAAAGGAAACGGAAAAAGACGCGAATACTTCCACCAATAGTGATTAATTGCCAAGGATACCTCAGTGATTCCTTCCTTGAAAGTGTGATTTCTTAAAATCTCCCCTGTGTACCACATTTTAAGTGGAAATCATTAAAATAATTTCTCACTCGGGAAAATTTTTCTGGAAATCTTTTCTCTGAGATACTATCCTGCCTTTTGATTTGGACCGATTTTTCATAAAAACTTGAAATTTGGCACAACCATCTCCATATTTAAATTGGTAATAATTGGTTGTCGGGGGGAAGTTATCCATTCATAGATATGCCCGAAGGAGAGAGATTAGATATTTGTATTTGAAAGGAGGTCAGTAGTAATGAAGAAATTGCTAAGTATTTTTTTAGTTTTGGCGATTTTAGCACTTTTTTTGGTTGGGTGTGTAGGGGCATCGCGTAGCAACGCCGGATTTACTTCGGACGAAAACCGTTGGTGGGTCAATCAACAGCATGACGCAGACTGGTTTCAGATGTATGGCCCCTAACCCGCGTTTAGATGGAAGAGATAGAATTTATGCAAGGAAGAGAAGAAAAGTTTGTACACTTTAAAAAACAGGGTCAATATTCAGTTGGCAAAGAGCAAGGCAGGGTCAAGTTGGCTCTGCCTTTTTTGTTTGTTTCTTTCGGTAATCATCAACCGCCATGTCAACCTGCTATTGCAGATTCGTAGGTGTACTCGTTAATCCTCCCCACCAGCTCATTTTGAAAAATTGGTAAAGGGAAATTTCGTTTGTTCCTTCCTGTAATCCTTGTTTTTGAATCTCGTCAGGCAATACAATATTTCTAATGGAAATCAATAAGGAAAAATTAAATCGGAAAAGAGGATAGATGGATAAAAAAATGGGGAAAACCTTCCCCATTCTAAGTTGAAAAATCGGCATATTGCAGACAATACTCTCTGAAAGGATTATTCCGCTTTCTTCCAGGTTTTGTCTGGATCGAATTTCTTCATGGCCGCTGCAATTTTCTCAGTTTCTTTACCCAGATCCTTTTCGTACACCACACCATCCTGGTTCACGATAAAGGTCATGACTCCGGAGTTACCGTATTCGTCAGGATATGCAACCAGGGCGAAACCGCCAATCATCTTACTCTTAACCATATAATCGTATTCCCCTCCCGGTGCATTCTTGCCCTGGGCCTTCAGAATTTTATAGTAATACCCATGATAAGGGTTTCGTTTCCCAACGGGCTTCTTTCCAGTGTATCCCTCCCCGGCAGCCTTGGCGATTAAGGGACCAAGGGGGCTTTGTTCTTCTCCCTCTTTCGCCTCCCAGTAAAGGCCATTCTTCTGGCCCTTATCACTCACAAACTTCCGGGCGTATTCCAGTAACTTGTCTTCATCCCGGTCCTTCAGTATGTATTCACGCTGTGCATCCACATAGGCCAGACACACCTGGATGGCATTGAGCTCGTTGCGGCCGATTCTGCGGTTGAGGATCTCTTCCTTCCCTGCCTTTGTATCGAAGAACCAGTTTTCACCCTTCTTAACAACAGGAAGTGGATAAGGCCATTCTTCATTTCCCACATGGAGGATGACTCTCTTGTCATTCTCACTCACCAGTTTGTTCATTTCCTCATAAGCCTTAACAAAACGATCTCTCCACGCCTTATCGGCAACCTCATCGCCAGAGGAAATCAATTCCTTCCCTGCTGGACCAAAGATCGTTAGTAATTCCTTCGTATCATTTCCCTTGACCGCACCAACCAGTGCTTTAACGGCCTCTTCAGGAGATTTGAAACTTTTTTGCTTAGCATCTACTGCAAAAGCACTCTGATAAAATCCAGCTAACATTATCGCTGCCGTTATGATGGCAAAACCAAAACGGCACATCGAACGCTTCTTTTGATTCCATGTATTGATAAACATCGCTTTTCCTCCATTGAACTATGATGTTTAAATTCTTTGCTCAACCCTTAACGGGGACGGCCAACATTGCCCTTGCCAACATTGCCTTTGCTCACACCGCCTGTCCCCTTTGAGGACATGCTCTGGCGGCTTTGGAGACCACGGTTGCTCTGCATTCGAACATTGCTTCCCCGTTCCACGCCTGCAAAGGCACTTTTATTCTTACTAAGATCAAGGCTTTGTCGAGTAGCTACTGGAGCCTGTTGGCCCTTTGTCTCTGCAAGGCCCTTACGAGTAACTACTGGAGCCTGTTGAACTTTTGTCTCCTGTCCAAAGCCTCGGAAGTCCCGACGGGTCTCCGCTCCCTGACGGTAGCTGCCGGTAGTGCCCCAATTCTGTTGATAACGGCCTGTGTCGTGCCAAGTTTTCCAGTTGGTTCGAACATCACTATAATGTACTGAGCGGTAGTCCCATCTCTGGCCTCCCCACATGTGGTTGCGGTAGTTGTCTCTCCAGCGGGGATACACTCCACCATACCATCCTGGCACACCATGGTAAAACTCCCATCCTGAATCATAGTATAATGACCGATACCAACGACCAAGCCAAAATCTCCACCAGAAACCTTGATAGAAATAGAGGTCTTGATCGTAATCAGGCGCAACGTATACCTCAGTTTCAGGCAGGACTACCATTTCAGGCGGTGCACTAAATACAATGGGCGGTGGTAGAGGAATACTAATGCGTATATCTATCTGTGCCTGAGCCAAACAGGGAACAATAAAAAGCGCCATCACTATAGCCAACATTACACCGAACTTTTTCATCTTACTCCTCCCTTTTAAAAATTTATTATGAACCCCTCCCCATTGTCAAGACGAAAAAGTGGGTTGCATTTGGTGCATGGTTTGAGAAGCCTGCCCCGGATTTAGAGGGATCGGTTTCTTGAAATAGACCTCATAAGGAGTTCGATTTCCCAAAGAGGTATGCAGTCTCTCCTCGTTGTAAAACAGAAAATACCTTGCATTATCCTCCTTAAAAGGGTGGCCCAGAAATTTCCAGGCCCCCCGATTCAGTCATTGAGAATGGAGATGGGTACGGTTACATCATTAATAGTGCAGTTAACCGAAAAAGGTGCTATCGGCGATACCTCCAATATCCCGGAATCCGGGCTCTCCCCCATCCACCACGACCCCAGTAGCCCGGACCCCACGCCCGAGAACCATGATAACCATAGGGGTATGAGTAATACCCATAAGTATCAGGGTAGGAGTAGTAGCCATAAGGATTCGGGTAATAAGCTGGTGGAGGCGCTACAATTACCGGGGGAGCGATGATCGGCGGGAGGAAAGGCCACCCGGGGCCCAGAATGATCCGAGCCGAAGCTGTGCCGGCTGTCAGGACAAAGACCAGCAATAAAGTGCTTATTAATACAATCCTTTTCATTTTTTTCACCTCCTCTGTTATTTTAACCCAAAGAATCAAAACTCTCTATTTCTCTCTATGCGCCAAACATCTTTACCTTTTGACGTATTAATTAAGCTTTTTATTCATGACTCTTTCGGCTTCCAAGAATTTAAGTATGATAAAAGCTCTTGAGGGACATTTTTTTGAAAGCTACTTCCTGAAAGCAACGAGTCGCCTTTTTGGCAAGGCATGCTTGATTCCAATCGGTAATCATCGATGGTATATTTTTCTTGACATTCAACTCCGTTTTTCGTATATTCAACTCACCCAAAAGCGAGTTCTTATCATCTATTTAACCTTCTGAGAAGTAAAATGAAAAGGTGGGGTTATCAGAAAATGATGATGTGAAGCCTCCAAGGGGGTTCTAATTTCCCTTTTGGGGCGCCTTCCCAGTATACTCACAGTACCAAAAAGCGAGTTCCTATCAAAAAATATGTTCTAAAAGGAGGGTGCCAAGATGCCGGAATATCGAATTAGGGTTGCTCCCAATACAGTAGCATATGCTGACGGAGACAACCACAAGCTAGTAGTGGAGTTCGCCATCCCAGGAGCGCCAACGGATACCATCGATGTGAAGATCCTAGAAGACAGCGTCCACCTGACAGCGCCAGCAAGGGACATCGAGTATGTTTCAGCACTGGCTTTAGGTTGGCCGGTGAAACCGGACAAAGCCGAAGCAACCTACGAGAACGGCCTGCTCCGAATCGAGGTGCCCTTCAAAGATCCGATGGAAGATGCTGTGAAGGTCGCCATCAAAGCAGGTGGCGCGGAAACCAAGACCAAAACAATCGTAGCCTGATGACCCGTTAAGTTGTTAGGCTTATAAACGAGACAACCGGGGCTTGTTGTCCAGGTTGTCTCGTTTGATGTTACCAGCGGATACTCTCACTATCTCGTGGTCCTGGTTAAATATTCATAAGTTTCACTATCTGCTATCTTCCTTCAATTTCTGGAAGCCCAAAAAGTTTTCGATATTCAAAACATATATTGAATCGGGATGCATGACTTCTCTCGGTAATCTTCAACCCTCAAAACATCCCTTGACTCAGCAGTAGGTGGAGTCTTCAAAATCCGGGTGGCGGGCGAAATTGCCCTCCAATCTCGATACTTCCTTCCTGAAGTCTTGTTTTTAGAGTTCTCTCTAAGAGTGCAAGATTTCAAATGCAAATCCTCAATTTGGATTTGGAAACGAAGACCATTTCCAAAGGCAATTTTCTCCTTGACTGTCGGTGAACAGGAGAGTATTTTTTGATCAATTATTCCTATCTTTTCCTGGTTAACCAACAATCTGCCCCTTGGCCTTCTGGAGTAGAGGATGAAGAGGAATTTCCGGAAGGTGTCCATACAAAGAGTTGAAGGGAATTACTATTCCTTGGGAGCCATTTCTCATCTATGGCTCCGGTTTGCATTGGTTTTATCAAGTCTTGATAACAACAAAACCATCCGAGCACCGAAGTCGGGTTAAGTGAATGAAAATATTTAACATTCACGCGAAAAATTGGTATTGAGTCAGTTGGGATATATAGACTCAAAACAGCTTTGCTAAAGGTCAAAGGTAGACCGGCCCAATTACTGTTCGGGCAATAAATGATGAAAATTCAGATCACGAAAGATGACGTTGAATATGCCCTTGGTCCGTCCCCTTGGGATTTGGGAAATCAAGTGCTTTACTCCCTTTGTCAAAATCATCCGAAACACGACATGGATGACGCCATCATCGCTAAGGTCTGGCTGATAGGCCGGTCTTACGCGGCAGCTATCGAAAGGCGAAAAAAGGCAGAAGAAACCTCAGACGATTTCTATGAAATTACTGTGGTTGAAAAAATCAAGAAATCTAAACTTGATGATTGGCTCGCTGCTTTGCCAAATCAAATACTCGGTCCATGGCGTGAACTTAGCTCTGTCATCACTGTTCATAAGCGTCTCATGGATATTTTCTCTAATTTGACAGGGTTGGGAAAACGGGCTCTCGCGTCAAAGTACCTTCACTTCCATAGACCTGACTTGTTCTTCATTTACGACAGCCGCGCTAAAGAAGCTATAACCAAGATTACACCCCGTCCGAATGAGATCAAAGACATTACCGCTGAAGACGCAGATTCGGAATACCACATGTTTTGTCGTCGAAGTCAATACCTGAGGGACAGCATCAGCGAACGCTTCGGCAAAAATATGACGCCCAGGCAAATAGACAAAATACTATTAAGAATTACAGACAAGATTAGAAAGGCTCGAACAACGCCTTCAACCAGACGCGGATTAAGCCCGTTTTGATTTTGCCACTGCTGGTTGTCTGCGCTGGTTAAGGCAAGCGTTAGGCAGTCGCCTACGAGAGCCAGATGGCGTACTATTCTCAGTTCACATTCCCAGATCCCTCTGAGCCAGCCTTTCCAGGCGTAAGCTCCAGCGCCCTTGAGGCCCTGGGGGAGGTGGCGGCCAGTTTCGAGGATCTCGACGATCAGGTGGCGACTGCCATTGGGTTTCTGCTCGGCCGCGGTGACTCAGTCGGGCAGATTGTCACCGCTGAACTCTCATTCAAGAACAAGCTGAATCTCTTTGGCGCGCTCTTTAGAGCTGAAGCACCCAGCTCCAGAGACCTTGACCGGCTGCAGGAGCTCATCGCCGCTTGTTTTCAGGCCGAACAGAAACGCAACGAGGTGCTGCATTCGAAATGGCGTCGAAGCATCGAAGGAAACGCCGTTGTTCGA
>Ga0315281_10014539_pt1 | contig 10608 bp, 8 predicted proteins | sample YL17G07_0_MG_FD_204540 | JGI IMG/M metagenome (GOLD analysis project Ga0315281, IMG submission 204540) | Sediment microbial communities from Yellowstone Lake, YNP, Wyoming, USA - YL17G07_0 | ecosystem: Environmental > Aquatic > Freshwater > Lake > Sediment | place: USA: Wyoming | collected... | reverse complement strand
GCCAGACCATGGAGGGTTACGGCCTCGACCCGGTTGGCGATCTGGCGGCGCACAGGGCACCGGGCGTGTTGCACAAGTATGAAGGCCGAGTGCTACTCACGGCCACCGGCGCCTGCGCCATTCATTGCCGCTACTGTTTTCGCCGTCACTTTCCCTATGCCGAGGCCAATGCTTCCACCGAGAATTGGCGTGCAGCGCTCGACTATGTCACGACACAGCCGGATGTACGGGAAGTGATACTGAGCGGCGGGGACCCGCTGACCCTGTCCGACCGACGGCTTGCTGAATTTGTGCGCGCGATAGAAACCATTCCGCATGTCGAGCGCCTGCGCCTGCATACCCGCTTGCCGGTGGTGTTGCCGGAGCGCGTGACACCGGAACTTTGTGCCTGGCTGTCTGGCACGCGCCTCAAGACGGTTGTGGTACTGCACGCCAACCATGCGCAGGAGTTGGATGCCACGGTGCATGCGGCCTGTAAAAGGCTTATGGACAGTGGTGCGGCCCTGCTCAATCAATCTGTGCTGCTGCGTGGAGTGAATGACAGCGTCGAAGCGCTCACGCAGTTGAGTGAGGCCCTGTTCGCCGCGGGTGCGCTCCCTTATTACTTGCATCTGCTCGATCGGGTTCAAGGCGCCGCGCATTTTGATGTCAGTGAAGAGCTTGCGCTTCGGCTCATGGCCGGCCTCAATGCCCGGCTTCCTGGTTACCTCGTACCACGTTTGGTGCGTGAAATTCCTGGTGGGACAAGCAAACAGCTTATTGTCTGAAAACTGTCCTTTGCTCTGTTCGCCGCATATATATTCCCTATGTCGAAGTAAACTCCTGTTTTTAGATTGCACGGTCATTACCAATGCGGAGATTCGCGCTGCATATTGCAGCCCGTCTGCAAGCGGACTAGTCTTAAAAATACTGACGTCTTTGGTGTTCACTCCGCCGGCAGGGAAGGCCGCTATGGCCAGAGCTGTTCAAGCACTTGTTTGTCCAGAGGGCGCCGCCGTACTCGCGCCTGTCACCCCGGAATTTGCCACAATTCTCACAGCAGACGCGCTCGCGTTTGTTGTGGTGTTGCAACGCGAGTTCGGAGTGCGCCGCGAACAGCTGCTGCGCCGGCGCGCCGATCGTCAGGTTGAGTTTGACGCCGGCATGCTACCGGATTTTTTACCCGACACCGCCGCCGTGCGCGCAGCAGACTGGGTTACCTCCGTCTTGCCGCCGGAGCTGCAGGATCGACGAGTGGAAATCACCGGTCCGGTCGAACGCAAGATGATCATCAATGCGCTCAACTCCGGCGCCAACGTGTTCATGGCGGACTTCGAAGACTCCTTGGCGCCGACCTGGGAGAACCTGCTTCAGGGGCAGGTCAATTTACGCGACGCGGTACGTCGTAACATCGACTTCGAAACACCGGACGGCAAGGTCTACAAGCTCAATGACCGGGTCGCCGTGCTGTTCATGCGTCCGCGTGGCTGGCATTTGCCGGAAAAGCATATGTTGGTCGATGGCCAACCCATATCCGCCAGCCTGTTCGATTTTGGATTGCATTTTTTCCACAACGCCAAGGCGTTGATCGAGCGTGGCAGCGGGCCGTATTTCTATCTGCCCAAGATGGAGAGCCATCTCGAGGCGCGCCTGTGGAATGACGTATTCCTGCGCGCCCAGCAACTCATCGGCATACCAACCGGCACGATCAAGGCCACGGTCCTGATCGAGACGCTACCGGCGGCCTTCGAAATGAACGAAATCCTTTACGAATTGCGCCACCACTCGGCCGGTCTCAACTGCGGGCGCTGGGATTACATTTTCAGCTGCATCAAGAAATTCCGGAACAGACCTGATTTCGTGCTGGCCGATCGCGGGTTCGTCACCATGACCGCACCGTTCCTGCGCGCCTACGCGCTGCTCGTGATCAAGACCTGTCACCGGCGCGGGGCCCATGCCATCGGCGGTATGGCGGCACAGATCCCGATCAAGGATGACCCCGAGACCAATGATGCGGCGCTGGCGCGGGTACGTGCCGACAAGCAGCGCGAGGTGACGGACGGACATGACGGCACTTGGGTGGCGCATCCGGCCCTCGTCTCATTGGCGCGTGACGCGTTCGATGCGGTGATGACGACACCCAACCAGATTCAAAGACAGCGCGCGGACGTACATGTCACGGCCACCGACCTGCTTGCTTTCGGACCGCCGTCACCCATTACCGAACAAGGTTTGCGGCACAACATCGATGTCGGCATCCAGTACTTGGGTGCGTGGCTTGCCGGCAGCGGTTGCGTACCGATTCATCACCTGATGGAGGACGCCGCCACCGCTGAGATTTCGCGCGCGCAGTTGTGGCAATGGATTCGCGGCCCACGCGGCGTGCTGGATGACGGACGCAAGGTGAGTATCGAGTTGTTTCGAAAACTTGTGCCAGAAGAGCTCGCCGGGATTCGCGCGGCGCTTGGCGAGAAGCGCTATGCGTCCGGCAAGTATGAGCTCGCTGCCCAGTTATTCAGTGATTTGACGACGAGCGACAGTTTCGCCGAGTTCCTGACGTTGCCTGGCTATGCGCTTTTTGACTAAGTTGCAGGGTGCGCTGTCGTGATTAGCGGTATTAAATAATATTCTTATGTTCATGCCGCTTTTCGTTGTCGTTATGCGGAATCCAACTGGTGCAATAGCAACCGGTGTGCTGATATACACATAGCTGATGTAGGTATGCATTGAAGTTATAAAAATGGAGTTTGAACCTGGTTCGTCACCTCACGAGGAGAAATCATATGCGCAAGAAAACAACCAAGAAACCTGACACCACTGCTGCCACTCCCAAGCGTGCTGTGACGCGCCGCAACTTCCTCGCCGCCGCGGCGGCATCGACCGCCGGTGCCGCGGCACTTGGCTTCCCGATGATCTCCAAGGCAGCGCCCGTTAATTTACGCTTCCAGAGCACTTGGCCGACCAAGGACATTTTTCACGAATACGCGCTCGATTTTGCCGCCAAGGTCAATGCCATGTCTGGCGGTGGTCTCAAGATTGAAGTGCTGCCGGCCGGTGCTGTGGTCAAGGCCTTCGATCTGCTCGATGCGGTGAACAAGGGCACGCTCGACGGTGGTCACGGCGTGGTCGCTTACTGGTACGGCAAGAACTCGGCGCTCGCGCTCTGGGGTTCGGGCCCGGCCTTCGGTATGGATGCCAACATGGTGCTCGCCTGGCACAACTATGGTGGTGGCAAGGAAATTCTCGAAGAGGTCTACAAGAGCCTGAATATGGATGTGGTGTCGTACCTCTATGGCCCGATGCCGACCCAGCCGCTCGGCTGGTTCAAAAAACCGATTGCCAAGGTGGAGGATTTGAAAGGCATCAAGTACCGCACGGTCGGGCTCGCCGTAGATATTTTCAAGGACATGGGATCTGCGGTGAACCCGCTACCGGGCGGTGAAATCGTACCGGCACTTGATCGCGGCTTGCTGGATGCCGCCGAGTTCAACAACGCCTCCTCGGATCGCCTGCTCGGCTTCCCGGACGTGGCCAAGGTCTGCATGCTGCAGAGTTTTCACCAGTCGAGTGAACAGTTCGAAATCCTGTTCAACAAGAAAAAATACGACGCATTGCCGGTCGAACTCAAGGCCATCATCAAGTACGCCGTGGAGGCCGCCTCGGCCGACATGTCGTGGAAGGCGATCGACCGTTACTCCAGGGACTATGAGGAGATGGCGCAGAAGCAAGGTGTGAAGTTCTACAAGACACCGGATGCGATTCTCAAGCGCCAGCTTGTGGCCTGGGACAAGGTAATCGCTGCCAAGAGTGCCGAGAATCCGATGTTCAAGAAGGCACTCGAGTCCATGCGTACCTTCGCCGCGCGTGCCGCGCACTGGCAGAATGATACTAACGTGGATTACAAGCTGGCTTATAACCACTACTTTGCCAAGAAGAAGGGTTAACCGCTTCATCCAGCAGTCGTCCGGCCCCGGCTGGACGACTGCTTTTTTATTCGGGGTTCGTCAATGCAAAAATTCATGTTGTTCGTCGACAAGGCCAGCACCTTGGTCGGGCATATATTCTCGTGGGCGATTATCGGGCTCATGTTCCTGATTTGCTGGGAGGTGTTTTCGCGCTATGTGCTGAATAACCCGCATGCCTGGGTACTCGACGCCCAGATCATGCTGTACGGCATGATGTTCATGATGGCCGGTGCCTACACGCTCTCAAAGAGCGGCCATGTGCGCGGCGACGTGCTCTACGGATTTTTCGCACCGCGTACCCAAGCGACGATCGATTTGGTGTTGTTCATACTATTTTTCCTGCCCGGCATTTTTGCATTGACCTATGCTGGCTGGACCTATGCCGGCGATTCCCTTGCGATCCGCGAGCAGACCTTCAGCCCCGAGCCGCTACCGCTCTATCCGTTCAAGTTCATTATCCCCCTGGCGGGCTTGTTTCTGCTGATCCAGGGGTTGGTGGAGATTGCGCGTTGCGTGATTTGTCTGCGTGACGGCAAGTGGCCATCACGCATCGAGGACGTCGAAGAAGTGGATGTCGACAAACTCAAGGAGATGGTCAACGTCAAGGATGAAGACATCGCCAGTCTCGATAAATTCGTCGTCCAGCAGGAGAAGAAGTCGTGAAAAAAGAATTGCGGTTCGGCTTCGCGCTCATGGCGATCATTCTGATCGCCGTGGCGGTGTTTTTGCCCTGGGGGCATCTCACCAACGGCCACCTCGGTCTGCTGATGCTGGCCCTGATCGTGGTGGCGATCATGATGGGGTTCCCGACTGCGTTTACGCTGATGGGCATGGGCATGATGTTCGCCTGGCTCGCATATCGCAGCGTCAATCCCGACATTGCCATCCAGCAGACGCTGGATCTCATGGTGCAGCGCGCCTACGGCGTGATGACGAACGATGTGCTGATCTCGATCCCGTTGTTTGTCTTCATGGGTTATATCGTCGAGCGTGCCAATCTTATCGAGAAGCTGTTCAAGAGCATTCATCTGGCAATGGCGCGTATCCCCGGCTCGCTGGCAGTGGCAACGCTCATTACCTGTGCGATCTTCGCCACGGCCACCGGTATCATCGGCGCGGTTGTGACCCTGATGGGGCTGCTGGCGTTGCCACCGATGTTGCGCTCCGGTTATGACGTCAGACTGTCCGCCGGCGTCATTACTGCGGGTGGTTGTCTCGGTATTTTGATCCCGCCGTCGGTACTGCTGATCGTGTACGGCGCGACCGCGGGCGTGTCGGTGGTGCAGCTCTATGCCGGTGCGTTCTTCCCCGGCATCATGCTGGCCGGATTGTATATCGGCTACGTAATAATCGTGGCGAAACTGAAACCGCATCTGGCGCCGCCGTTGCCCATGGCCGAGCGGGTCGTTCCGTTGCCCGACTTGGCAAAATCTATTTCACAGTCAATCAGCAACAAGGTGTTGCCGGGTTTGTTGCTGGCGCTTAAAGGCAAGGGCAATGCCGATGTACCGGCGCGCCGTATCCTGTCTCAGCTCCTGATCGCACTGCTGCCAGCCATGTTCTGGTTCGGCACCATGGGACTCGTCTACAAGGTCGTGACGACACCGGATGAGGTGGTGGATACAGGCGGACTCATCGAAATGGGTTCAGCAACTCAATCATTCTCAGAAGGTGGGCTACAGGAACCGCAGGCAGAAGGCGTGCAGGAACCGCAGGCAGAAGGCGTGCAGGAACCGCCGGGCGCCGAACAGGCAAAACCTGACCCCGAGGTAAAGGCCAAGTCGCCCACTACCGTCAAGTTACCTGCTGTGAGCTCGATCGCAGAGCATTTGCCCGCCGGAGACACGTTCTGGATCCTGTTCGTGGTCGGCACGCTGGCACTGGCCTCTTCTTACTGGATACTCACCTTCGAACGACTGGAAATATTCAAGATGCTGCTCGGGTCGTTTTTCCCGCTCGCGGTCCTGATCATTTCCGTGCTGGGTTCGATTGTGTTCGGGCTGGCCACGCCGACCGAGGCGGCAGCCGTTGGCGCTCTGGGCGGCTTCGTTCTCGCCGCCGCGTACCGGCGACTCAACATGACCGTTGTGAAGGAGTCGGTGTTCCTCACTGCCAAAACCTCAGCGATGGTGTGCTGGTTGTTCGTGGGCTCGAGCATTTTCTCGGCAGCCTTTGCGTTGCTCGGCGGTCAGGAGATCATCGAGACCTGGGTGTTGTCGCTCAACATGACACCGACCCAGTTCATGCTGCTCTCGCAGTTCATCATCTTCGTGCTCGGCTGGCCGCTGGAGTGGACTGAGATCATTGTGATTTTCATGCCGATCTTCATTCCGCTGCTGGTGCATTTCAACGTCGATCCATTGTTCTTCGGCCTGCTGGTGGCGCTCAACCTGCAGACGGCCTTCCTGTCGCCACCGGTTGCCATGGCGGCGTTTTATCTCAAGGGTGTGGCACCGCCGCATGTGACCCTTAATCAGATATTCGCCGGCATGATGCCGTTCATGGCGATCCAGGTGCTGGCGATGTTCCTGCTGTATGCGTGGCCGTCGATTGGGTTATGGTTGCCGCATCTGCTGTACAAGTAACACCCGCTACAATACGGCCCGGGATAATACCGGGCCGTATTGTTATTCGCCTTGCCCTGAGCTTTGGCCTGTTTCCTGAACTGGTGTATTCGGAGGATTGCGTTTGAAACCCAGGATTCTTGTCACACGCGAGGTGTTCGACGACGTGCTCGACTTTCTGCGCACGCACTTTGACGTCAGCGCCAATCAGTCTGATAAACCATTTTCGGCCGACGAACTGGCGCAGGCGCTCGCCGACATGGATGGAGCCATCACGGTGCTCACGGATCGCATTGACGAGGCACTACTGGCGCGCTGCTCGAAGCTCAAGGCAGTGTGCAACATTGCCGTGGGTTACAACAATTTCGACTTGAAAGCCATGTCCGCGCATGGAGTGTCAGGCACCAACACTCCCGGTGTGCTCGATGCCGCGACCGCGGATTTTACCTGGGCACTGATCCTCGCTACCGCGCGCCGGCTCACCGAGGCCGAGGCCTGGTTGCGCGCCGGCGAGTGGCAGGGCTGGAAGCTCAAGCAGTTCCTCGGCATGGATGTGCAGGGCGCCACCCTCGGTATCATCGGCATGGGCCGTATCGGCCAGGCGGTGGCGAAACGCGCGCGCGGCTTCGACATGCCGGTGCTTTATTACAACCGCACCCGGCTTGCGCCCAACCTGGAACGCGACTGCAATGCGCGCCATGCGACCCTTGATGAGTTGTTGGCGCAGTCGGATATTGTCACGCTGCACACACCCTACAGCACCGAAAGCCATCATCTGCTCGGTGCGGCACAGTTTGCCAAGATGAAAAAGTCCGCGATCCTCATTCACGCCGCACGCGGCGGGGTGGTGGACGATAGCGCGCTCATCGCGGCATTGAATAATGGCGTAATCGCGGCGGCGGGCATGGATGTGTACGAGGGCGAGCCCAACTTCAACCCCGATTTTCTTAAACTCAAGAATGTGGTGCTGGCACCGCACATCGCCAGTGCCACTACCAGTACCCGGCGCAACATGGCGATGCTCGCGGCCACAAATCTGGTTGCCGCGCTGACTGGTGGCGTTCCGCCGAATCTCCTCAATCCGCGCGCCTGATGGCGACGAAGACTTGGCCAATTCGCCGGTCGTTGCGGATAATGAACCGATTGGCAGGATAACGAATAAGGAGCAACGTCCATGAACATGAAGATAGGTTTCGTCGGTCTCGGCATCATGGGGCGCCCGATGGCGCTCAACCTGCGCAAGGCCGGACACGCGCTGTGGGTGTATGCACGTCGCGCTGAAATCATGCAGCCGTTGAGCGACGCGGGCGCCACCGCTTGCACCTCGCCGCAGGATGTTGCGGCTCACGCCGATATTATTTTCATCTGCGTGTCGGACACGCCCGATGTCGAGCATGTCATTCTCGGTGACAAGGGACTTCTTCACGGCGTGCGCAAGGGTTCGGTGGTGGTGGACATGAGTACCATCTCGCCGGTGGCCACGCGCCGCTTCGCCGATGAACTCGGCAAACGTGGTGCGGAGATGCTGGATGCGCCAGTGTCGGGCGGCGAGGTCGGCGCGGTCAACGCCACGCTCTCGATTATGACCGGTGGCAAACCGGAAGTATTCGCGCGTGTGAAACCTTATTTCGAAGCGATGGGCAAAAACATTGTGCTAGTCGGTGGCAACGGCGCCGGTCAGGTGGCCAAGGCCTGCAACCAGATTGTGGTAGCTGTTACGATACAGGCGGTCGCCGAGGCCATGACCTTCGCACGCCAGCAGGGCGTGGATGCCGGCAAGGTGCGCGATGCCCTGATGGGCGGCTTCGCCGGCAGCAAGATTCTCGAAGTGCACGGCAAGCGTATGCTCGATAATGATTTCAAGCCGGGCTTCAAGACGAAACTGCACCAGAAGGATCTCAAAATCGTGATCGACAGCGCGCACGCGCTTGGCGTCGGCCTGCCGGCGACGGCGCTGGTGGCGCAGCAAATGAATGCGCTCATGGGCGCGGGCGATGGCGAGCTTGATTCATCTGCGCTCGTCAAGGTGCTGGAGCGCATGACGAAGGTTTGAACAGAATGGCCCTTACTAAAGCCCAATGTAATGTAGGGTGGGTTTGCGTTGTATGCGTAACCCACCAACCGTTGCGCAGCAACACAACGCTTTATTAATGAGTGCCTGGCGGCACAGTTGGCGGGTTACGGCACAAACGGCGTGCCTAACCCGCCCTACGTTGAGAAGGCCACCGCATATGTAAGTGCCATTCAGGTCTGAGTATGTTTCCTGGTAAACAGTGCATCTGTATTTCCGCTGGAGGCAGTTATGTTTGAGTGGGTCACCGATGCGCAATTCTGGTTGGGGTTGGCGCAGATTATCGGCGTGAATATCATCCTGAGTGGTGACAATGCGATTGTCATCGCGCTGGCCAGCCGCACGCTGCCGCCCAAACAGCAACGCTGGGCCATTCTGCTCGGCACGGCCGGTGCTATCGTCTTGCGCGTCGTGTTGACTGCTTTCGCCGCGGTGTTGCTCGATCAGGCCTGGCTCAGGCTCATTGGCAGCGTGCTGCTGCTGTGGATTTCGGTGAAGCTGCTGCTGCCCGAGGACAATGACAGTGGCGACGGCAAGTCCGTCGACGGTCTCGCGGGCGCGATCCGCACCATTATCGTCGCCGATCTGGTGATGAGTCTCGACAACGTGCTCGGCGTGGCCGCCGCCGCCAAGGGCAGTCTTGTACTGCTCAGTATCGGACTCGTGCTCAGTATGCCGCTGATCATTTTTGGCAGCACTGTGATCCTGAAACTCATGGGGCGTTTCCCGTGGATTATCACCCTCGGCGGCGCGTTGCTCGGTTATGTCGCCGGCGAGATGGGCGTAACGGATCAGGTGGTGAAGGGCTGGGTCGAAGCGAACCTGCCCATCCTGCACACACTGGTACCGATTGCCTGTGCCGCGCTGGTGGTGGCGCTTGGAAAATTCATCGCGCGCAAGACGGAGGTGGTGTCATGACCAAGGAGAGAAACATGCAGCGGATACTCGTGCCCGTGGATGGTTCGGAAACAGCCGTGCGCGCCGTGGACTACGCCCTGCGCCTCGCTCGTGGCGCGCGCGAACCGGTGGAGCTGCACCTGCTCAATGTGCAGTTGCCGATTGTCTCCGGCGGCGTGCGCATGTTCTTCAAGCACGAAGACATCGAGGCGTATTACCAGGACTGTGGCCAAGAGGCGTTGCGCACGGCCCGCGCGCGGCTCGACCAGGCCGGGCAGGGTTATGTATCGCACGTGCGCGTCGGCCCCATCGGCGAGACCATCGCCGCCTATGTGCAGGAACAGCACTGCGATCACGTCGTGATGGGCACACGCGGTCTTAGCGCCATCTCCGGCATGGTGCTGGGGTCAATCGCCGCCAAGGTGATTCACCTGACCGACGCGCCGGTTACGCTGGTGAAGTGACGCGATGCCAGAGGCGTGCGGGCTGACCTTTGGTTGTCCCAACCGGCGTTTCTGTATTTTGCAGGTGACAAATCGTTACCCGTGGCGTAGTTTATGGATTAAATGAGCCGGAAAAAAAGCGGCTATACCGAACTCTGAACGGATATGGGTAGGCTGTAATAGACAGAACTTTGCCTAATACACCGCTAGGAGGAAGGCATCATAAAATCATGACCCACGACGCATGGCGTACCAATGATAACTGTTTTGAGCACTTACACTAAATGGAGGAGTTATGTCGCTAAAAAAATATTTCGTGGCAGTGTCAGCCATGTTCTTATTAGCTTCCGGTGTGGCCAGTGCCGCTATTGTAAATTTCCAATTCACCGGGACGGTTACGTATGGCAGCACGTTGGCAGCCATAGGTAGTCAAATTGGGGGCGCCTTCTCGTATGACACTAGCACTCTACCCTCATCCTCTACAGGAAGTTATGCTAGCTATGGATTCTCCGCGCCGTTTGGATTCTCTGCGAGCGTTGCGGGACATACGGTGGTGACAAATAATCTGAGTGTTGCTATTTGGAATAACTTCGGGGGCAACGTCGAAGACATGGTTAATATCTCTGGCGGCCCTGTCTTAGTGGATGGAAGCTCATACCCAAATGGTTCATTCGGATTCCAGTTGGCTA
>Ga0315281_10014538_pt1 | contig 10609 bp, 12 predicted proteins | sample YL17G07_0_MG_FD_204540 | JGI IMG/M metagenome (GOLD analysis project Ga0315281, IMG submission 204540) | Sediment microbial communities from Yellowstone Lake, YNP, Wyoming, USA - YL17G07_0 | ecosystem: Environmental > Aquatic > Freshwater > Lake > Sediment | place: USA: Wyoming | collected... | reverse complement strand
AGACCGGGATGTCGTGGATTCACCGCTAGAAGTTTTAAGGTTTTCTTAACAGCCCTGTAGCGGGCTTTCTCCGACGGATTGTCCTTAAGTAACTTATAAGTTGCCTTTGCCTCATCTGTCCATTGTAGCTCAAACAAAGCTTAGACCTTATAAAGTACTAAGGTTAACCCTTGAGACTTTGCCCTGTGCAGCATCAGCAAGACCCCGCCGAACCGCTGCAATAGCAACGGGATTCTTGAATAGCCAAGCTTCTGAGGCAGGAATTGTTACTTGAGGGTCTAACACGATTTGCCCCACGCTGTTGCTGTAGATATGGTAGATAATATCTTCCCTCACTAAGAAGCTAGGCAAAACTACTCTCCTTTTGGAATCTGGTTTTACACTCCCGGGTATTCTTGTTAATTCCTCGTCTTTTATTATAGTTGCCATGAATCTGCCCCCCCTCCTACCTACCTACATACATACGTACATTATATTATGGTGGGATTATTTGTCAAGTGGGTTTATCCCACCTTGGAATATTTTTGCAAAATACTATTTTCCCTAATTTCAAACTGAACCACTACCAAATTTATATATTTATATGAGTGGAGAGTAAACTATGCTATAATACCTCAAAAAAGGAAGGGCTATGCTCCTCTGGAATCTAGGGCTGCTGAAAGCAGACCCGGCAGCATTCTTCTTGCTGGTAGTGATAGTCGGGTTCTCACTGCTCATCGCGATAACCGTCCATGAATTCAGTCACGCCATGATGGCGAACCGGCTTGGCGATCCTACCGCAAAGAGGCTGGGCAGGCTTTCTTTAAACCCGGTTAAACACCTTGACCCTTTAGGGACTTTGATGCTGTTTCTGGTTGGCTTTGGCTGGGGCAAGCCCGTGCCTATTAATCCCAACTATTTCCGTATGAACCCCAGGAGAGGGATGGCATTATCGGCTTTGGCCGGTCCCTTGTCTAACTTCACCCTGGTTGCGCTGCTGGGGATACTGGTGAGGGTAGGAGTAGTGGCCTGGCATTCGCCGTGGTCGTGGCCCTTTGCGCCTTTTGCCAGTTGGAATGCAGGGTGGGTCGCTGCTGATATAATAGGCTACGTTATTCTGCTCAACCTCATCCTGGGGGTGTTCAATCTGATTCCTATCCCGCCTCTGGATGGGTTCAATATCGCTGTTGGTATCTTGCCCCGGCAACAGGCTGCTGCTATGCTGAGAATTGAGCGATATGGCCCGATGATTCTGCTTGTGGTAGTCTTCTTAGGCTATTTTACCGGCTTCCTGTGGGATTTCTTGCTGCGTGCCGTAGACCTGTTTGCTCGCCTCTTTGTAGGGCAGCCACTCTGATTTTTGAGGTGCTTTGTGAAAAAGATTGCCATAATAGGACTGGGCCTGATTGGAGGCTCATTGGCTTTGGCGTTGAAGAAGGCAAGCGCCAGAGGGGCGGAGATTGTAGGATTCAGCAGGAGTGCGCAAACGATTGCTGTGGCGAGGAAGTGTGGTGCCATAGACCAGGCTGCGAAGAATCTGGCGTCTGCTGTGTCAGGAGCGGATATGGTTGTCATTGCTACGCCGGTGATGGTGACCAAAGAGGTGCTGGCGTCCATATCAGAGCATTTATCCCCTAAGTGTGTGGTCACGGATACCGGCAGCACCAAAGTGCAGGTTATGCAATGGGCCGGGGAGTACTTGTCTCCAAAGGTAAGCTTTATCGGCGGCCACCCTATGGCTGGCAAAGAGACCTCTGGCATTAATGAGGCTGAGGCTGATCTCTTTCAGGGGTGTGTCTATTGCCTTACCCCTTCTTCATGTGCAACTCCACAAGCAGTGAGGAAGTTGAAAAGATTGGTGGAGTCAATTGGCGCTAAGCCTTTCTTTATCGATGCTGAGACACATGATAATCTGGTGGCGGGTGTCAGCCATCTCCCCATGCTGCTATCGGCTGCATTTGTTACTGCCACGACGAAAAGTCGATTATGGCCTGAGATGGCTAAACTTGCGGCCGGCGGTTACCGTGATTTATCCCGCTTGGCCTCGGGGAACCCCCAGATGAACCGTGATATCTGTCTTACCAACCAGGAGAAGATTGTAGATTGGTTAGACCGTTATATTGAGGTGCTTAAGGGATATCGCGACCTGGTAGCTGAGGACAGTGACGAGTTGTCTAAGATGCTGGCTCAAGCGCGGGAGGCGAGGGAGAACTGGCTGCGGGGGCAAGGTCTATGAAACAGGTCGTGAAAGCTCCTCCTGTTCTCGATGGCGATGTCAGCCCTCCAGGTGACAAATCTATCTCTCACCGTGCTGTTATTCTCAACGGTATTGCCCGGGGCGATTCCAGGGTCAGCAATTTCGCTCAGTCCGCTGACTGTCTTGCCACTGTAGCATGTATGCGGGCTTTAGGCGTGGGAATCGAGTCATTTAAAGGCGGAGGTTTGGTTGTCAGGGGGGTGGGGGATAGTGGTCTAAAGGAAGCTGACGACGTGCTTTGCGCTGAGAACAGTGGCACGACCATGCGGCTCCTTGCCGGGCTGCTCGTAGCTCAACCTTTCCTCTCCATTATCACAGGTGACCAGTCGTTGCGCTCCCGTCCCATGGACCGCATTATCCAGCCTCTCAGACTCATGGGGGCCCAGATTTGGGGACGAAGCAGTGATTCAAAGGCTCCTCTGGTGATCAAAGGTGGACAGCTCCACGGGATTCGCTATACGCTCCCTGTCCCCAGCGCTCAGCTCAAGTCAGCGCTGCTGCTGGCGGCGCTCTTTGCCCGGGGGGATACTGTCATAAAGGAGCCCATAGCTTCTCGTGACCATACCGAAAGAATGCTTAAGGCAATGGGAGCTAAGATTGAGGTAAAGGGGGATGCTATTACCGTCTCACCAAGCCGTTTAAAAGCTGTAGATATTATTGTACCGGGCGACATAAGCTCAGCTGCCTTTTGGCTGGTGGCAGGCGTTATTCACAACCGGGCGAATATCCGGTTAAACAATGTAGGTATTAATCCCACCAGGAGCGGGATAATCGATGTCCTGAATTCCATGGGAGCCAATTTAACTGTGGAGAATGAGCGGATGGTGAGCGGCGAGCCTGTCGCAGACCTGATGGTGCAGTCAAGCCAACTGTCTGGGATGGAGATTGGCGGTGAATTTATCCCCAGGGTGATCGATGAGATACCGCTGATAGCGCTAGCTGCCTCTGTGGCTCAGGGAAAGACTGTGATAAGAGATGCTGGTGAGCTCAGGGTGAAGGAGACTGACAGGATAAGCAACACGGCAAAGGAGCTGTTAAAGCTGGGCGCTGACGTGCAGGAGCTGCCCGATGGCATGATCATTCAGGGGAGAAAGAAGCTGCGCGGTGCTGCCTGTGAGAGCCACGGAGACCACCGCCTGGCGATGATGCTTGGGATAGCTGCACTGGTTGCTGAAGGGGAAACCGAGATTGACAATGCTGAGGCTGTGAATATATCATATCCCAGATTCTGGCAGGATTTGAAGCGGCTGAGCGCTGCGAAGTCATGAATCTGGGTTCAGGGAGAGGGCGATGAGCACAGAATTGATTCATGTGGGTTTCGGCAATATCTTAGCCATAGATAAAGTCCTGGCCATCGTTTCCCCGGGCTCGGCGCCGATAAAGCGCATGATACAGGCGGGGAAAAGCAAAGGTTTATTGATCGACCTGACCAGCGGCAGGAAGACAAAGGCAGTCATAATCATGGATAGCGGTTATATTGTGCTTGTTGCTCTTAATGCGGAGACCATCGCCAGCAGGCTGGCAGCGAGCCGAAGCGGTGGAGTTAAGCCGGATTGAAGAAGGAGCAGGTGAATAAGTGATAGGCTCAAGTGTAAATCCCTTGCTTATTGTCCTATCCGGGCCCTCGGGGGTGGGCAAGGATGCGGTATTGGACGGGATTAAGAGGAGAGGCTATCCCCTGCACTATGCGGTGACGGCAACAACCAGGCCTCGGCGCAAGAGAGAAACCAATGGGGTTGACTATCACTTTGTCTCCAAAGTCGAATTCGAAAAGATGATTGAAAAAAGTGAGCTTCTGGAATGGGCTAATGTCTATGGTAATCTCTACGGTGTGCCCAAAAGTGAGTTGCAGCAAGCTATGGATAAGGGAAGGGATGTGATTGTTAAGGTGGATATTCAAGGGGCAGCTACTATTAAGAAGACTGTTCCACAGGCTGTGTTCATTTTCTTGGCGCCGCCCTCGCTGGAAGATTTGGAAAAGAGACTTAAACAGCGCAAGACCGAATCCAGCATTGATTTGGAGGTAAGGATGAAGGCTGCTGAAAAGGAGATGAACAGCCTTTCCATGTTTGATTACGTAGTGGTCAATCACAAAGATGGAATTGAGCAGGCTATTTCTCAAATTGAGTCCATCATTACTGCCGAGAAATGCCGGGTAAAACCGAGGGCGATTGAGTTCAGGGGTGATTCCAGAACGGCGCAATAAATGGACAGGCAGGATAGTAATAAGCTCAAAGAGAGAGCGATCCGAGAGATGTTTGCCAGGATCGCTCCTTGCTATGACCTCATAAATTGCTTAATGAGCTGGGGACAGGATAGCCGGTGGCGCCGGGTTGCAGTGAGGCTTGCCCGACCGGGGCGAGGGCGGGTCCTCGATGTAGCTACCGGAACCGGAGATATAGCCCTGGAGCTTGCCAGGTATACTGATTCTGTGGTTGGGCTTGATTTGTGCCAGGAAATGCTCAGCCGGGGCAAAATAAAGACGGAGAAGAGGGGGGTTAACAACAAGGTTGATTTCATGATGGGGGATGCCTTGGCTTTGCCCTTCAGCGATAATAGTTTCGACTGTGCCCTGAATGGGTTCGCATTGCGCAACGTGGCTGACATCAATCTTTTCCTCGCAGAATTGCGTCGGGTAGTCAAACCCGGAGGCCGAGTCGTCTGTCTGGAGTTGGTAAGGCCGGCGTCTGGCATCATCGGCACTTTCTACCGATTTTATCTTAATAGAATAGTGCCCGTTTTGGGTCGCTGGTTAAGCAGTGATGGCAGGGCTTACCGGTATCTCCCTGACTCGGTTGGCTGTTTTCTAAGCGTAGTTGAGTTCCAGAAAATTATGGAGGAGGTTGGGTTCCGCCAGGTTGCCTATAGGAGCCTCAACCTGGGGACAATTGCCGTACATGTCGGGGTCAAGTAGTGATAACCGGACATCAGAGGAGAGGGTCTTGCAGAGACAGATTCCGGAAGTAGTTGTCTCGCGCCTGCCGATGTATCTGCGTGCGCTGGCTCTTATGAAGTCCGAGGGCGTAGAGTTTATCAGTTCAAGGGGTCTGGGAGCCAGATTGCGCATGACACCAGCTCAGATTAGGAAAGATTTGTCCTTTTTCGGGAAGTTCGGCAGACAGGGCAGGGGATACAATGTGAGCCGACTGCGCAGCGAACTGCAGCAGATACTGGGACTCGACAAAAAATGGCCGATGGCGCTTGTCGGCGTAGGTCGGTTAGGGCGGGCTATATTGGACTACAAGGGTTTTGCTCTGGAGGGTTTCAAGATAGTCGCTGCCTTCGAGAGTGATCCAGATTTGATCGGCAAAACAGTAAGCGGAGTGCTGGTTGAAGATATCGCAGACCTCGAGACATCGTTTAAGGACAAGAAGGTTGATATAGCTATTGTTGCGGTGCCCTCATCTGATGCCCAGGTGGTTATTGATAAGCTGATAAAAAGCGGGATTAAAGCTATTATTAATTATGCGCCAATTTGCGTCAAGGTGCCCCGGGGGGTACGACTACAGGGGATAGACCCGGTTCTGGCGTTGCAGAGCATGACTTTCTATTTGGGCAGAGATTAGTACGACAACCGATGTGTGCTGAAGAGTTAAACTTGAGGCCTGCGTTTTTTGCTCTTTTCTGCTACCTTGAGCCGTATCATTGAGCGGCGCAGAGCTGCTTCGGCACGAGCATGGTCCATCTGGGTAGGAGGCTGGGCCATTCTCTCCTCGGCGCGGTGCTTGGCTGCCTCAGCACGGGCGACATCTATCTCGTTGGCCTGTTCAGCAACGTCAGCAAGCACTACCACCTTGTCCCCGCGCACCTCGAGGAACCCGCCGCTGACGAATATCGACTCTTCGTTGTTATCTCTCCTGACCATTAGCTCTCCTGGCTGAAGCATCGTCATCAGGGGAGCATGGTGGGGGAGGATACCCAGTTGTCCCTGGATGCCTGGTGCTACTATCACATCAACATCCTCGGAATAGACTACCCGTTCTGCAGTTATGATCTCAAGCCTTGTTTTAAGCATTTTCTTGGCTATCCTATAGTTTTTTTGCCCGCTCTACTGCTTCGTCTATAGTGCCTACCATTAAGAATGCCTGCTCGGGCAGTGCGTCGTGCTTGCCTTCCAGGATCTCTTTGAAGCCGCGTACCGTTTCTTTTATGGGAACATATTTGCCCGGTTGGCCGGTGAAGGCCTCGGCGACGAACATGGGCTGGGAGAGGAAGCGCTGTATCTTGCGAGCGCGGGAAACAGTGAGCTTATCCTCCTCGCTTAGCTCCTCTATGCCCAGTATGGCAATGATATCCTGGAGGTCTTTATATCGCTGTAGCACTCGTTGTAGCCCTCGTGCTACCTGGTAATGCTCTTCGCCCACAATGTGTGGGTCGAGGATACGCGAAGTGGATGACAGGGGATCGACGGCAGGGTAGAGCCCTTGCTCGGCAATGGAGCGCTCCAGAGCGACCACAGCATCAAGATGACCGAAGGTAGTAACGATGCCCGGGTCTGTATAGTCATCGGCAGGGACGTAGATTGCCTGGAAGGAGGTGATGGAGCCCTTCTTGGTTGAGGTAATCCTTTCCTCCAACTCGCCCATCTCTGTAGCTAGGGTGGGCTGGTAGCCTACTGCTGAGGGCATCCTGCCTAAGAGTGCCGAGACTTCCATCCCGGCCAAAATATAACGATAGATATTGTCGATGAAAAGGAGAACGTCCTGACCCTCGACATCGCGGAAATATTCAGCCATGGTCAGGCCGGTAAGACCGATACGAAGCCGCACGCCTGGCGGCTCGTTCATCTGGCCGAAGACCAGCACTGTCTTATTGATAACTCCCGAAGCTTTCATTTCGTTCCAGAGGTCGTTGCCTTCCCTTGACCTTTCCCCGATGCCAGCGAAAACTGAGAAACCTCCGTGCTCAGTGGCTATGTTGCGTATAAGCTCCTGGATGACAACTGTTTTGCCCACTCCAGCGCCACCGTAGGCTCCGATCTTGCCTCCTCTGGTGAAGGGAGTAATTAGGTCCATCACCTTGATGCCGGTCTCCAGTATCTCGATCTTGGTCTCTTGCTCGGTAAATGGAGGGGGAAGACGGTGGATTGGCCAGCGCTCCTTAGTGTTCACGGGGCCCAGGTTATCCAGGGGCACCCCTTCTATATTGAACAAGCGGCCCAGCGTTTCACGCCCTACAGGCACTGTGATTGGGGCACCAGTATCAACAGCTTCAGCGCCGCGTTGGATTCCGTCGGTGGGCGCAAGGGCGATGCAGCGTACCCAGTTGTTACCTACATGCTGCTGTACTTCCAGGACCAGCTTGCCGCTATTCTGAGGGATTTCGACAGCGTTATTTAGGGTCGGCAGCTCATCCGGAGGAAACTCTATATCAACTACTGTACCGATTACCTGGGCTACTCTACCTTTTGCCATGATCTTCTCCTGATTATCTACTTATGTTAGCTCACTACCCCACCGGCGATATCTAAGAGTTCTTTGGTGATTAGCTCCTGGCGCGCCTTATTATAGGTTAAGGTGAGGTCATCAATCATTTCATTGGCGTTATCGGTAGCGTTGCGCATGGCTACCATCCGGGCTGATTGTTCGCTGGCTATGGACTCCAATATGGCGTGGTAAATTTGCATCTCTATGTAGCGTGGCAGAAGTTCCCCCAGAACTACTGATGGCGAGGGCTCGTAGATATAATCTATGTTCTCTGCGTGTTTGAACTTCGTTGGCTCAATTGGCAATAGCTTCCAGAGCACTGGTCTCTGGAGGACAGTGGTGATGAATTGAGTATAAGCCAGGTAGATCTCGTCGGTGAGCTTACTGGTGTAGTCATCGATGACCACGCGTGAGATGGGCGTGGTATCCACGAGAGCAGGCTTGTCGCCGAGCTGGGTGAACTCGGCACGGATATCCCGGCCGTATCTTGACATAAAGTCTCTGCCCTTACGTCCTGCGGTGACGAGGTTAACAGGTATACTCTGCTCCAGAATAAAGGAGGCTGTCCTCCGGTTCATGTTGGCATTCAACCCTCCGCAGAGGCCCCGGTCGCCGGTGACGTGGATCACTGTTATGCGTTTTATCTCTCTGTGCTGAAGGAGAGGGTGACTGTCACCATCTGTTGTTGGTTGGGCAGCAAGGTTAGCCAGCACATCGCGCATCTTCTCTGAATAGGGCCGTGCCGCAAGCACGCGGAGCTGCGCCTGCCTCATTTTGGAGGCGGCTATCATCTCCATAGCCTTGGTAATTTTGGCTGTGCTCTTGATGGAGCGGATGCGGCGGCGGATGATTCGTATAGGTATCATTTTTTCAATCTTCCAGTTTAAAAGGACGCAGTCTGCAGGAACTGGGTGATGGCGTTCTTCAGTGCCTCCTCGGTTTTAGGGCTCAGCGCCTTTTCCGAAACGATAGCTTTGCCTACATCAGGGTGATTGGTCTCCATGAAGCGGTGGAAAGCTTCCTCCAGCGGGCCTATTTTGTCTACAGGGACATTATCAAGGTATCCGTTGGTCACGGCGTAAAGGATCAAAACCTGCTTCTCAAGTGGCATGGGCACATATTGGGGTTGCTTCAGTACCTCACTGATTCTTTGGCCACGGTCGAGTTGGGCTCTGGTCGTCTTGTCCAGGTCGGCGGTGCCGAACTGGGCAAAAGTTGCCATCTCCCGGTACTGGGCGAGGTCAATACGCAGCCTGCCCGCCACCTTTTTCATGGCCTTGGTCTGTGCGGAACCTCCAACACGTGATACTGAGAGCCCGACGTTCATGGCAGGCCTGGTCCCTGCGTTGAACAGGTCGGTTTCCAGGTATATCTGTCCGTCGGTGATGGAGATGACATTAGTTGGAATATAGGCTGAGAAGTCGGCAGCCTGGGTCTCAATGATGGGTAGCGCGGTCAGAGAACCGCCTCCATGTTCCTTATCATATTTGGCTGCTCTTTCCAGAAGCCGCGAATGGAGGTAGAAGACATCTCCCGGATATGCTTCTCTACCTGCAGGGCGGCGCAGCAGCAGCGATATCTGCCTGTATGCCCAGGCATGCTTGGAAAGGTCATCGTAGATAATCAGGGCATCACGCCCTTTTTCCATAAAGTACTCGCCCATGGCGCAGCCTGCATAAGGCGCCAGATATTGTAAGGCTGCGGGGTCAGAGGCGTTCGCTGAAACCACGATGGTGTGCTCCATGGCCCCGTAGTTCTCTAAGATTGCTACTAGCTGTGCTACCTTGGAGGATTTCTGCCCGACGGCTACATATATGCAGATAAGATCGCCGCCTTTCTGGTTTATGATCGTGTCTAGAGCGATGGCGGTTTTCCCGGTTGAGCGGTCGCCGATGATAAGCTCTCTCTGCCCTCTGCCGATGGGGATAATGCTGTCAATAGCCTTGATGCCTGTTTGCACAGGAGTGTTCACTGACATGCGGGTAACCACATTGGGAGCGATTCGTTCCACAGGGAGGGTTTTGGAGTAGTTGATGGGCCCCTTGCCGTCGATGGGCTGTCCCAGCGCGTTTACCACTCTCCCGACAAGTGCCTCTCCCACCGGCACCTCCACAATTCGGCCGGTGCATTTAACCTCGTCCCCCTCCTTGATATCTGAATAGCCCCCGAGGACGATTGCGCCGACGCTCTCCTCTTCTAGGTTCAGCGCCAGACCGATTATGCCGTTGGGGAACTCGAGTAATTCGTTGTATTTGACTCCGGCAAGCCCGTGAATGCGGGCAATGCCATCGCCGACCTCGACTACGGTGCCCACATTAACTGCGGTAACTGTAGTCCCGAACTGCTCTATCTGCTGCCTGATAACTGAAGTTATATCTTGAGCTCGAGCCATCTGTCTAACTCCTTTTCCCCTGTTTTAACGAGTTCTTCGTCTCCTAGAGTGCCCGAACCCGATTGGGTTTCGATGATTTAATCATATCGTTGCCCGGACTAATCTCCTCTTGAGAGCCTCTAGCTTTGCCCTGGTGCTGCCGTCTATGAGTGTGTCTCCGACGCGGGCAACAAAACCGCCGATGATAGCAGGATCAACCTCAGCGGTGAGCACTACCCGTTTTCCTGTTATTGCTGCCAGACGCTGGGATAGCTTTTTCCGGTCTTCCTCATTTAGAGATATAGCAGTAGTCACTTTGGCGTGCTCCAAACCCTGAAGAGTATCAGCCATGCGCTCGTATTCTGCCACTATCTGCTCTAGTATGCCCAGCCTTTCTTTTGCTACCAGAAGATAGGTGAAGTTCAGGGCAAGCTGGCTAATCTCTGGCAGGCACTTGCTAATCAGCTTCTCCTTGTCGCTGAGGTGGAACTTAGGGTCTTCCAGGATGGGCCGGAGCTGGGGATCGCTTAATGTGGCAGCGATGGTTCTCAGTTCAGAGCGCCACTTCTCCACCTC
>Ga0315281_10014537_pt1 | contig 10609 bp, 8 predicted proteins | sample YL17G07_0_MG_FD_204540 | JGI IMG/M metagenome (GOLD analysis project Ga0315281, IMG submission 204540) | Sediment microbial communities from Yellowstone Lake, YNP, Wyoming, USA - YL17G07_0 | ecosystem: Environmental > Aquatic > Freshwater > Lake > Sediment | place: USA: Wyoming | collected... | reverse complement strand
TCTTACGATCATCCAAATTAACGCGACTGACGGTGACACGAATCGGATCACCCAAACGAAAAATACGACCGGTACGCTCACCGACCAGGCGATGATGAATCGGATCAAACTGGTAATAATCACTGGGCAACCCGGTGATATGAATCAGTCCCTCTACATACACTTGGGATAAGGCGATAAACAACCCAAAGCTGGTGACCGAGCTGATCACACCGTCATATTCTTCACCGAGTTTGTCTTGCATGTATTCACACTTGAGCCAATCCACCACATCGCGCGTGGCCTCATCCGCCCGGCGTTCGGTCTGCGAGCAGTGATCCCCCAGTTGTACCATCGCCCCATGCGTATACGGGAAAGTCGCGGCCGACTTGCCCTGTACCAAATGACGTATCGCACGGTGCACCAGCAGATCCGGATAACGGCGAATCGGCGAGGTAAAGTGCGTGTAGGCCGGATAGGCCAAACCAAAATGACCGACGTTGTCCGGTGTATACATCGCCTGGCGCAGGCTGCGTAGCAATACCGTCTCGATTAATTGACTGTCGCTGCGCAGTCGCACGACTTCTAACAACTGTCCATAATGTTTGGGTTCGGGTTTTTCCCCGCCACTCAAGGTCAAACCAAAGCTGCCGAGAAATTCACGTAGATCCGTGAGCTTTTCCATACTCGGTGTTTCGTGGATACGATAGAGAATGGGGATCTCGTGTTCGGCTAGATACTCGGCCGTGGCGACATTGGCCAGCAACATACATTCTTCAATCAACCGATGGGCATCATTACGCACCAAGGGGATGATGCGTTCGATCTTGCGATCCGCGCCAAAGACGATGCGCGTTTCGGTGCTGTCAAAGTCAATAGCACCGCGTTTGTCGCGCGCCTTGCGTAACACCTTGTACAGGTCGTGGAGATTTTCCAGCGGCGTTAAGATGTTTTTATACTGCTCGCGCAACGCCGGGTCTTTATCCACCAGGATCGCGGCGACCTTGGTGTAGGTCATGCGTGCGTTGGAATAAATGACCCCTTCGCAGAAACGCGATTGTTTGACCGCGCCTTTGTTGTCAATCTCCATCTCGCAAACCAGACACAGACGATCGGTTTGAGGTTTGAGTGAGCACAAGCCATTGGAAAGTATCTCCGGTAACATCGGGATGACCCGCTCCGGGAAATACACCGAGGTACCACGATTTTTTGCCTCTTCATCCAAGGCCGAATTGGGTTTGACGTAGTGCGACACATCGGCAATTGCCACCAATAAGCGCCAACCCTTGCCGTGCGGTTCACAATAAACAGCATCGTCAAAGTCACGGGCATCTTCACCGTCGATGGTGACAAAGGGTAACTGGCGAAAATCATCGCGACCTTGTTTGTCTTCATCGCGGACCAGTTCACTGTAATGGGTGATCGCTTGTTCCACCGCCGCCGGCCATTCTTGGGGTAAGCCGTGGCTGCGGATGGCGATATCGATCTCCATGCCCGGCGCCATGTGTTCACCCAATACCTCAACGACTTTACCGATGGCCTGCCGTTGCCGGGTGGGTTGTTCGATAATATCCACGACCACGATCTGGCCGTGGTTGGCACCATGGAAATCCTCACGCGGAATCAAGATATCCTGATGAATGCGTTTATTATCGGCGATCACAAAGCCGACCCCGCTTTCGATAAACAAGCGGCCAACCAGTTGCTTGACGTTGCGTTCGAGAACCTCCACCACCACGCCTTCCCGGCGGCCACGACGATCCAGTCCCACTTCCCGCACCGACACGCGATCACCATGCATAAGGGCGCGCATCTCCTGGGCGGGCAGATATAAATCATCCCCACCCTGGTCAGGAATGAGAAAGCCAAAACCTTGTGAATGCGCCGTGACCCGTCCGGTGATCAATTCCACCTTACTGGCCAGGCAGTATTCACTGCGGCGGTTAAATAACAACTGACCGTCGCGCTCCATCGCCCGCAGACGCCGTTGCAGGGCCTCCAGTGATTCGTCATCTTTTAATTTGAGCGCTTCTGCAATCTGTTCACGGCGCAGCGGCTGACCGGCCTGCTCCAGTAATTCCATAATAAATTCGCGGCTGGGGATGGGTTGAGCGTATTTTTCCGCCTCGCGCGCGGCAAAGGGGTCTTGGGAAAATTTCTTGGTCATATGATTTACTGTTTATCCTATTGTTTTAATTGCCTGTTGAGCCAGATTAATTGACAAGGTGACTGCAATACCGGTAAAGTTCGCGGCCTTATCGCCGTGGCGATATCGTCGCCGTTCATGCCGAGGTGGCGAAATTGGTAGACGCACTAGTTTCAGGTACTAGCGGGGCAACCTGTGGAGGTTCGAGTCCTCTCCTCGGCACCAAATTTATTGTACAAACGACTCAGCCGGCACGAACAGGCTGAGTTTCACTACTTTCACACCCTCCATACCCTCTGCGATCACCCACTCACACTTCGTAAGGATGCCGCAGGATAATCGTTTCTTTACGATCCGGTCCGGTGGAAATAATGTCGACCGGCACACCCGTGACTTCTTCAAGCCGCTGTAAATAACGACGCGCATTGGTCGGTAAGCCATCGAGCTGCTTCACCCCCACCGTGGATTCCGTCCAACCCGGGACTTCTTCGTAGATCGGTTCACAAGCCGCGAACGCATCGGCACCCACTGGTGGCGTCTGGCGAGTCTTGCCCTCGGTCTTATAGCCTATACAAATACGAATCGTGTCTAAACCATCCAGTACATCGAGCTTGGTAATGCACAGACCGCTCACACTATTAATCACGGCGGAGCGACGCATGGCCACTGCATCAAACCAGCCGCATCGGCGTTTGCGGCCAGTGGTCGCACCAAACTCATGACCACGTTGACCGAGCTGTTCACCGATCTCATCATGTAATTCCGTGGGAAATGGCCCTGAACCCACGCGCGTGGTGTAGGCCTTGGTGATACCCAGGATGTAATCAAAATCCAGCGGGCCGGTACCGCTACCAGTTGCAGCGCCACCGGCGGTGGTATTGGAGGACGTCACGTACGGATAAGTACCGTGATCAATGTCGAGCAAGGCCCCTTGCGCGCCCTCGTACATAATATTGTGACCTTGTTGCCGATGTTCAAGCAACAGTTGCGGAATATCGGCGATTAACGGGATGAGTTGTTCACTCATCTTCAATGCGTCATCTAACACCTTCTGGAAACTGACGGTCTCGGATTTAAAATAGTGTTGCAAGGCAAAGTTGTGATAATCGAGCACTTCACCCAATTTTGCGGCAAAGCGTTCGCGATGCAACAAATCGCCTAAACGCAAACCACGCCGCGAGACTTTGTCTTCATAGGCTGGGCCAATGCCGCGACCCGTGGTACCGATCGCCTTGCTACCGCGCGCTTTTTCACGCGCATGATCCAAGGCCACGTGATACGGCAAAATTAATGGACAGGCCTCACTGATACACAAGCGTTGGCGAGCCGGCACGCCGTTTTTTTCCAGCATCGTCAATTCTTCCAGCAAGGCATCGGGTGACAACACCACGCCATTGCCGATCAGACATTGTACGCCTTCGCGCAACACGCCCGAAGGAATTAAATGTAAGACAGTTTTTTTGCCATCAATCACCAGGGTGTGTCCGGCATTATGGCCACCTTGGAACCGCACCACGGCGTGCGCGCGATCCGTTAATAAATCGACTATCTTGCCTTTACCTTCATCGCCCCACTGCGTACCGATGACTACCACACTTTTACCCATGACGCCTTCCTCAAAAATATAATTATTAAATTTTTTCAACAACCCACTGGTTATTCTGTTTTACTAACTGTCGATCACAACCCATGTCCTTGGCGCCGCCGTGTTGCCCTGGCAAGCCAATGACCACACGTTCCCCTGCGGCGCGCAACGCCGTGATTGTATTTCTTAATGTTGGCTCGGTGGCTTCGCTGGCAAATATTCCTGCGCTTTCAACTGTCGTGGTCGTGGCGAATTCCGACAAGGTACGCAGATCAGCACTGAACCCGGTGGCGGGACGCGCGTTACCAAAGACCTTGCCAATTCCATCATAACGCCCGCCTTGCGCAATCGCCTGACCCTGACCCGGCACAAAGGCGGCAAACACCGCACCGGTATGATAATGATAGCCGCGTAATTCAGCCAAATCATAATGCAAGTCAAGCCCCGGCAACCGTAGGCGCAGGGTCCTGGCGATCTGTTGTAACTCGGTCAATGCCGTCACGACCTCTTGACTCGCGTTCTGCAAAACCTTGGTTGCGACGCTAAACACTTCATCGCCGCCATTGAGATCCGCCAAGGCCAGGAACATCGTCGTAACTGGCTGGCTCAGCGACCAACCGGCTAACATAGTTTTAATTTCTGGCTTGGCCTTACGTTGCAAGGCATCAAATAATGCCGCTTCCTGTTGGGCATCCAGTTTGGCCTGTGCGACCAAGCCGCGATAAATCCCCACATGACCGAGATCGACATATAAATTAGTGATCCCACAAAGCCGGAATGTTTCCACCAGCAACTCGATGATCTCCACATCGCTTGCCACACCGTGATGGCCATACAATTCCGCGCCCACTTGCAGTGGACAGCGTGAACCGGCAAAGCCATCGGGACGGGTATGCAGTACTGTCCCCAGATAACATAAACGCGTTGGTGTATTACGTTTTAGCAAATGCGCGTCAATGCGTGCGACTTGCGGCGTCATATCCGCACGCACACCCATCATGCGGCCATTGAGTTGATCCGTCAGTTTGAATGTCTGTAAGTCCAGATCATCAGCCGTGCCAATCAACAGTGATTCAACATATTCAATTAACGGTGGAATCACCAATTCATAGCCCCAGCACCGATACATATCCAGCAATGCACGGCGCAACACCTCAAGTCGTTGCGCCTGATGCGGCAATATTTCCTCAATGCCTTCGGGTAATAACCAGCGGTCGTTATTCATTATCGTTTATGTCTTTAAAAAATAGATTGCAACTGCGCCAACCACCATCAGCAACAAGCCCAATACACGAATTGCCCGATCATCTTTATCACCGAGCAGTTGCAGCATACGTCGATAGCCACGCGGATTGAGCGCCGGCAACAGGCCTTCGACGACCAAGACTAGTGCCAGCGCAATCCAAAGGTCACTCCACATGACTATTTCCAAAAAAAACCGGGCGCTCGTTCGCATGCATGACGCAAACACCACGCCCGGGCAAATTCCACTTCATGACAACGCCGTTATTTGCTCGAACTGAAGTATTTAAAGAATTCCGAGTCTGGTTCGAGCACAATGACATCATCCTTACTGGTGAAGGAATTACGATAACCCTGCAGACTGCGATAAAAAGCAAAAAATTCCTTATCCTGATTATAGGCCTTGGCATAGATCGCGGTGGCCTTGGCATCGCCCTGGCCACGAATCTTCTCGGCTTCTTTTCTCGCATCCGCCAGTATTTCAATCCGCTTCTTATCCGCCTCGGCCCGGATAATCCGTGAACTCTTTTCACCTTCGGCACGATGCCCGTACGCTACCTTCTTGCGTTCTTCCTGCATACGTTCATATACTGATCCGAGAACACTCTTTTCCAGCTCGATTTGTTTAATGCGCACGTCAACGACCTGAATACCATATTTTCTGATCTTCTTGTTGGTCTCTTCCGTCAGGTTTCGCATGATTTCGTCACGGTGATCCGACACCACTTCCTTGATCGTGCGGCCGTTAAACTCAACCTGTAATTGATCGTTCACAACGTCGGCTAATTGCTGAGTCGCCTTCTTGACATCACCCCGATCAAATGCGACATAAAACGCATTCACATCGCAAATCCGCCACTTGGCGAAATAATTCACATCCACATTTTTCTTTTGGCCGGTAAGGATACGTTTCGGTGATGAATCCAACGTCAAAATACGCCGTTCAAATTTTTTCACGCTATCAAGAAAGGGCACCATGAGATGCAAGCCCGGTTTAAAGTCCGTTCTTTCGATCTTGCTGAATCGCAATAAAATGGCTTGTTCTTTCTCACTGACAATGAATGTCGACATGTATACAACAAACAAGGCAAGCGCCGCGCCAACCAGACCGAAAATATATTTATTGTTCATTACCGACTCCTCCCATCCGCTGACCGGCCACGCGACTCTGGCGCAGGCATGCTCGAAGATTCTGCATTATCTTTCGCGTCACTACGTGGTGGTACGACAGTTGCCGCGCCCGTAACACTTCCGGCTGACTTGCTGTTAATGATTTTATCCAGCGGCAGATACATGACGTTATTCCCGTGCTGTACCTTCACCACTACTTTCGTGGAAGCTGCAAGCAATTGCTCCATGGTCTCCAGATACATACGTTTACGCGTGACTTCCGGTGCCTTTTGATATTCACTCAAGTTTTGCAAAAACCGTTGCGCCTCACCTTCCGCCTTTCTTTCTACTTGCAAGCGATAACCCTCTGCTTCCAGTTTTATTTTTCCCGCATCACCTTCGGCTTTTGGCAGGATATCGCTGACATAGGCGCTGGCCTGATTCTTTAACGTCACTTCGTCTTCTTCAGCACGGATCGCATCTTGAAATGCACCTTGCACATCATCGGGGGGTTGTACACTCTCCAGATTTACTTTGGTAATCGAGTAACCGGTACGATATTTATCGAGCGTTATTTGTATCTGCTGTTTAATGTCGTTCACCAATTGATTCCGGCCATCGCCCTCAGAAACAATCTGATCCATGGTGGCGCCACCGACAACCTCGCGCAACGCACTCTCGGTGCTCTCTTGCAGTGATATCTTGGGTTCTTTAACCGCAAAGACATGGTCTGTCAGATAATTGCGTAACGGCAGATCCGGATCAAGGACGGCTTCTTTCTCAACTGTTGGTACTGTTGCCGATTCCTCTTTCTTGTCCTTGGTGTCTTTCGTCACTTCTTTCACCGGACAAGCCGCCTTGTTGGCCTTGGTAAGGTAATCGTCACTAAAGCGTGGGTTCTCATTGACTTTATACTGCACCACCAGTGATATCCGAATTAAATTCAAATCCTTGGTGAGTAACTGCGCCTGCATGGGCAAACGCTGTACCTGACTGACATCAATCTTTTCGACATTCTCAATGGGACGTGGCAAGCGCCAAGTAATTCCCGGCCCAATGGTATCGACATATCGGCCAAAGCGGGTAACCACACCGCGTTGCGCCTGATCAACAATATAGGTGCTGTCGATCACCAGCCACGCGACCAGAATGAGTATCGCGATCGCGAAAATACCATTGCCCGCCATGCCACGATTACTGCTACTGCCCGCACCATTCCCGCCGCGCCCGCCACCAAAAATAGCGGTAAGCTTTTTCTGTGCGTTCTTGAAAATTTCATCCAGATTTGGCGGACCTTGTTTATTGCCGGGACGCTTGCTCCAGGGGTCGCGATTTTTGTCTTTATCGCCCGAGTTACCGGGTTCGTTCCATGCCATGGGTGACTCCAAAATCAATAGTTGAAAAGCTGGGTTAGCATTCATTCCTGCGAATTAGAACGCAGGAAGCGCATTCTAGGCAGACTGGCTGACTGCCGCAAGGCGGCCGTGAGGTTTCGGTAGCAGAAAAGCGCCGATATCGTAATGTTTACAGAGGATATCCCAGGCCAATTGCGGCATCCGCACGGTGAGCAACCAGCGGCCCTCCGCATCGATCTGCTCATTTGCCACCGCACCGATCGCATATAATCGTGCATGTAACTTGCCTTGCGAGGCGGGCAACAGTAACTGCTCCTCTACTGTATCGTGATACAGCAATTCGGAAATTGCCTGTAATAATAACGGCATGCCCAGTCCGGTTTGCGCACTGACCCAGACGCGCTTGGGTCTACCCAGGTCATCCCGATCCACATGCGGTTCAACCCCGGTCATTAAGTCAATCTTATTAAACACTTCCAATTGGGGACGTTGTTCGGCACCAATTTCCGCCAGGACATTGTTGACCTCGATCATGTTCGCGTCACGCTCGGCACTGGCGGCGTCCACCACATGTAACAATAAATCGGCATCCTGGGTTTCTTGCAGGGTCGAGCGAAAGGCCGCCACCAATTGATGGGGTAAATCGCGGATGAAACCGACCGTATCCGCCAGGATCACGGGTTGCGCAGAACTGACTTCAATGCGGCGCAAGGTGGGATCGAGGGTGGCAAACAGCTGATCCGCGACGTATACCTGTGCCGTGGCCAAGGTATTAAATAACGTGGATTTACCCGCGTTGGTGTAACCCGCAATCGACACAGTGGGTAATTCCGCGCGTTTGCGTTTACGCCGACCTTGCTCGCGTTGCCCCTGCACCCGCTCCAATTTGCGTTTGAGTTGTTTAATGCGTTCCGCCACCAAGCGCCGGTCGGTTTCCAATTGTGTTTCACCCGGACCACGCAAACCGATCCCGCCCTTTTGTCGCTCCAAGTGGGTCCACCCACGCACCAGCCGGGTGGAAAGATGGCGTAGCTGTGCCAATTCAACTTGTAATTTGCCGTCGTGAGAACGCGCCCGTTGCGCAAAGATGTCCAGAATCAGACCGGTACGATCCAGCACGCGACATTGGAGTTCACTTTCCAGATTACGCTCTTGCGAGGGTGAGAGGGTATGATTAAACAGCACCACGTCGGCGTGGAGATCCACCACTGTCTGTTTGATCTCGGCCACTTTGCCGGAGCCAATAAAATATTTTGGATCCGGTTCGCGCCGGGTGGTGGTGATCACCGCCAACGGCTCAACCCCGGCCGACAGGGCAAGGGATTTGAACTCCAGCAACGCCGCCTGATCGGAATCCGAATGAAGATCGACGTGAACCAGAACGGCACGCTCGCCACCGGAAGGACGCTCAAACAACACAACTACCCCCGCTGGCGAGTATGCCTATCCAGCACAGCCTAGAATTCAGAATCAGGCTGCTGCTCATCAAGCATGGGTAATTTGATATTCCGCGAAGGGACCACTGTCGAAATCGCGTGCTTATAGACCATTTGACTGACGCTGTTGCGCAGCAATACGACAAATTGATCAAATGATTCAACCTGACCTTGTAACTTAATGCCGTTGACGAGATAAATTGATACTGGTACTCGTTCCTTACGTAGCGCATTTAAATAGGGATCTTGCAACGCTTGCCCTTTGCTCATAATTATTCTCCGTCTATTTTTGTTTTGTAATACATTTCTTTGGCAAAGCCAAAAACCATAATCGCAACATAAATACATCAATGACTGCGCAACAACATAAGACAGTCTAGCACAGCTAATGCTGTCAGTTAATGCGGGAGTCCTGCAGCGCTTTCAAGACCCCGGATTCTAAGTCTTTGTTTAGACAATCAAAAAACTGAATATTGGCCATGCTACGCAGCCAGGTCATTTGTCGCTTCGCCAATTGCCGCGTTGCAACTATGGCCTTTTCCTCCATCTGGGTATAACTCAGCGTGCCGTCAAGATATTCCCAAACCTGGCGATAACCCACCGCACGCATCGATGGCATGCTGAGGTTAAGATCCCCCCTGGCATACAATTGTTGCACTTCCTCAATCAAGCCTGCCGCCAGCATCTGTGTAAACCGCGTGGCAATTCGCTCATGCAATACCGTGCGATCTGACGGCATTAAGCCCACTAAGACCACCTGGTAAGGAAACGCCGCATTGGTATCTGCTTGCCAGGATGAGATCGGTTTGCCGCTCAACCGATAGACTTCCAGCGCACGCTGGATCCGTTGTGGATCATTGGGATGAATGCGCGAGGCCGCCAGGGGATCCACGCGCATTAATTGCTGATGTAAAACCGGCCAACCGGATTGTTCTGCCTCCTGGCTCAGGGCACTCCGTACCGCTTGATCCGCGGGCGGCATTGATGCGATGCCGTGTAATAACGTACGGAAGTACAACATGGTGCCGCCAACCAATAAAGGGATGTGGCCCTGCGCCACGATGTCAGCAATTTCCCGCCGCGCATCGGCACAAAAACGCGCAGCGGAATAGGCTTCACTGGGATCCAGAAAATCGATCAACCGATGTGGCGCCGCCGCCAACGCTTCGGCGGAGGGTTTGGCCGTGCCGATATTCATGCCTTTATATACCAACGCCGAGTCCACGCTGATGATCTCAAAGGGCATGACCTTGACCAATTGCGTTGCTAACGTCGTTTTGCCACTGGCCGTGGGGCCGAGTACACAAACAATCGTGGCTTGCTTCATGTGGGTGGCAAACAACGTTGTTGTGCTAACCAGTGTGCAAATTGCTCAGCCGATATCAACCAAGTCGCGGGCAATGCAGCGAAATTACGCGCCGCCATTTCCTGTATTAACAATTGCAAGGCAGGTTGATCCCAAGCCAGTGTCGCATGTTCTATCTGTGTGGAAATGACGGTAATCAGCGCTGGCATGCCGGTCGTGTCGGCGCCCGGCGGGAGATCAATTTGTAACAACTGCGGCAGCAATGCAGCGAGGTCCAGCGCGGGCAAACAGGCGGGGATGGTGCGCAACATGACGGATCGCGGTCCACTGCGGGTAAGCTCAAAACCCAATTTGGCCAGGGAGCCGAACAAAATATCAATATGACTCAGCATCTCCCCGTGCAATTCAATCGTCAGCGGGATTAACAAGGGTCGAGTGATCAGTGCAGCG
>Ga0315281_10014536_pt1 | contig 10609 bp, 7 predicted proteins | sample YL17G07_0_MG_FD_204540 | JGI IMG/M metagenome (GOLD analysis project Ga0315281, IMG submission 204540) | Sediment microbial communities from Yellowstone Lake, YNP, Wyoming, USA - YL17G07_0 | ecosystem: Environmental > Aquatic > Freshwater > Lake > Sediment | place: USA: Wyoming | collected... | reverse complement strand
GCTGCCCCCACCGCTACTTCGTCGGTGACCCCCACACCGGCGGTTCCCGAGACGCCGGTGGTGACGCCGACAGTTGATCCAAGTTTGTCCGCGTTGAGCACCTACATGGACAAGGAAGGGCCGGTGGCGGACGCCTTGATATCGAGCGCCGGCGGTCGGGTGGCGTCGTCGGACGGTCGCGTGACGATCGACTTCCCACCGGGCGCGTCGGCGAGAGCCCTGCACGTCAAGATCACTAGGAGACCGCTGACGGATGCACAGCCGCCGTCGCCGGATCGGCCACTCGTTGGACTATGGCAGTTCGATGCGTCTGACCCGGCTGCGGCGGACGCGGCCGTTCACAAGTTCGACAAGAACCTAACCGTCACGGTGCGTCTTGGCGCCAACGACATGATCGGCCGTGACGCTCGTAATCTCGTCTATTGGACGCGGCCCGATGGCACGCAGCCGTGGACAGCGGTCCCCGCAGAGGTAAACGTCGCGTCGAATCTCGTCGTCGTGCAGATCAATCACTTCAGTTATACCGCGCTTACCGCGTCGCGGATCGTCGACACGTCGCCCCTGCTCGACGGCCGAAACGTCGACCTTCATAGTGGTGGAGCCTCGCTCAGCATTCCCATTGCTCTGCCTCCTGGGCACGGTGGCCTGGCGCCGCAGCTGAGCCTGAACTACAACTCCGGGCGGTTGGGCGAGATGAAGGGCTACACATCGTTGGGCAGCTGGGTTGGCACTGGCTGGGAACTCGACGTGCCGAACATCCAATTCTCAGAAGATCCGGTGTATGGCCCGGACAACTATCACACAAGGGCTTTCCTCTCTCTCAATGGTGGCGGAGGCGAGCTTCTTCCCGACCCCTTCGATCCCTACACCTGGCGACTGCGCGACGAGCAGTACGTGCGGGTGAAGACGGACTGCAATGACCCCGACTGCTCACAGTGGACGGTCACGGACAAGAGCGGCACGCAGTACGTGTTCGGTACCGGCAACACTAACGAGCAGTGGGAGCGATTCTACACCGACGCGCCAATCGGCGGCACATCGCCTCGACGCATCTACCGCGCGGACATCAAGTACATTCAGGACGTCTTCGGCAACCGCGTGGACTTCACCTATTGGCAGTATCGCGTGGCGGGGCTGTACGGACAGAACGTGATGGCGGCCTACCCGCAGTCCATCACCTACAACGACACGCCGACGTACCACGGCGACAAAGTGGTCATCAACTTCATCCAGGGCTGCGACGAGAACATCTCGTCGCCTCAAGCGTGCGTGAGATACGACTCCCCCCGGGACATGCACGACGCGACTTGCCCCAGCGGGTTTCAAGACTGGAAGGCGCCGCCGGTCTTCGAGGTCTCGAAGCTGAACGAGCTGCAGGTCCTCGTGGGCGGCTCGTTCGCCCGGCGCTATGCCTTCGGCTATAACACGACAAACTTCGCGTTATCGTACTTCCAGACGTGCCCGCCCAGCCCCTTTGCAGGCGAGCACAATCTGACGTCGGTGACTCTCCGCGACCGAAACAACGTCGGCTACAACTACACAACCACGACCTTCGCCTACACCTCCAAGCATCACGCGTACCAGGCGACGTGTCCCGTTGCCAACGAGCCCGTGTGCGTGGGGCAGCCGAACGGCAGTACGCGCGACGTATGGGGCTACAACTGGAAGCACCTGACGCAGGCGAATAATGCGTTCGGGGGCACGGTGACGTTCGGCTATTCGGAGCACGGGACCACCTACACCGGATACCACTGGTCCAGAAGTGTCGTGCAGCAGCAGACGAACAATTCGGGCGGTGGCCAGCCGAACGTCGTGACCAACATCACGTATGGCGCGGGTCCCGACGAATGGGACCGGCCCGACACGCTTCATACGCAGACGGTCGACCCGTTCGGCTCGATCTATCTCGGCTTTTCGAACGTCACGGAGGAGACGGGCGGCTTCCGCGTCATCCACGACTACTACACCGGCGGGCTCTGGACCGACTACGTGCGGGCGGGACGGGAGTTCCAGACGCGCTGGCGAGATACGAACAACGTCGAGCAGCGACGGGTGAATACGACGTGGAGCGAGCGCACGATCTCGAACGTGGACGGCACCGAGTACTACGTCAACTTCGTCTACCCGTCCATTCAAGACACCTACTTCATCGACGCAACACAGCTCCACGTCGCCAACTCGTTCGACGCCTACGGCAACCTCCAGCAAATCGACAATTTCGGCGATTACGCCCACCAGGGCGCACGCGTCATCACGAACAAGCACTTCATCCCGAACACCAGCGCGTGGATCTTCGTGCCGCAGTACGAAGAGAAGGTCGACGTCAGCAACAACATGCTGAGCTGCACGCGTTTCTACTACGATGGCTCGAACGCCAGCGGCACAGGCGGTTCGGTTCGCGGACTGTTAACCGCGAAGTCCACGGCGATCGTCGCCGGGCCTTCACCGGCGTGCGCGAACGCGCTCGGATTCTCACAATCCACGAGCACGTACGTGCTGTACGACGCCAGCGGCCAAGCGCTGCAGACTTCAGTCGCCGACACGGTCCCGCCCGAGAACCGCGCATCGTTTGGACAACTGGGAGGCATACCCGCCGGCCTCGCACACAGCACCACGGTGTATGACACGAACCACCCCGAATTCGCGACGTCGGTCTCAAGCCCCGTCGGGCTCACCACATCGACGCTGTACGACTTCGTGATCGGTAAGCCGACTCAGATTACCGAGCCTAACTCACACGTCACGCACATCGCGTATGATGGCCTGGGCCGCGTCACCAGCGCCTACGACGACGCCTTCGACAGCGCGACATATCCCACCGTCAAATTCGTCTACACGTGGGGAGCCGTGCCGAACCAGACAGAGATCCAGACCCGCGCGATCGCTGGAAACCCCGCGATCCATGAGAGCATCTCTTGCATGGACGGGTTTGGGCGCGAACTCGATCACCGTGAGTCGTATAACGACATCACACTGAACAGCGTGAAGGCGGAGTACTCGAACCGCGGGCTCCTCGCCAAGAAGAGCAACCCCGTGACCGCCAGTAGCGACATCAACTGCGTTACCGGTGGAACGACGATGGGCCAGCGGGACCGTGCCGAGTACGCGTACGATACGCTCGGACAGATCGCGAGCACTACGTACATCGCGGCGAACCAGACCACGGGCCCTTCGACCTCCACCATCTACAGCGGAAGGACGACGATCACCTGCGACGAGCGGACGAACACCACGAAGCGCGTGCGCGACATCGGTGCACGCACGCTGACCGTCTACGAACCCGCCAGCCTGCCTACGACCTGCAACAGTGGCGCGATGACCTACAACGCGACCACCTATGCCTATGACCTACTCGGCCGCCTTACGGACTTGACCGACGCCCTGGGCAATCACACCTACATGACCTACGACAAGGCGGGGCGAAAACTGACCGCTCACGATCCTGACATGGGGAACTCGACCTACACGTACGACGCGGCGGGCAGCCTGAAGACGCAGGCCGACGCTCGTAGCATCACAACGACCCTCAACTACGACGCCGCCGAGCGGCTCACCGGCAAGTCGTACAGCAACGGTGACCCTTCGGTGACGTACCACTACGACACGTACGACACGGGGCACCCCGCCTGCCCAGCGGCGAGCACGAGCCTGACCGCGAACGGTCGTATGACCCACATGACGGATGGCGCGGGCGACCAGTTCTCCTGCTTCGACCTGCGCGGCCAGGAATTGCAGACGAACCGCAGCGTTGCCGGCACGTCCTACCCGATCAACCGGACGTTCGATGCGCTGGGGCAGGTGATCGGGATCACCTACCCGGACGGTGAGGCCGTCGCGTACACGCAGAGCCCCATCGGAAACGTGACGGGCATGACGGCCGGCGGCACCACCTTGGCCGCTGGGGCAGTGCCGCAACCGTTCGGCGGGCTCGCGTCATTCGTGCTGGGGACGACCAGCGAAACGACGAGCTACACCTACGACTTCCGAATGCGGCCGACGGAGATCAAGACGCAGGCCACCGGTTTCCCGGCCGTCGGCGACTTCACCTTCCTTTATGACGCCGCCAGCAACGTGCAACGCGTGGACGACCACTCGGGAGGCGACGCGTCGTACACCTATGATCAGCTCAACCGCGTGACGAAAATGACGGACCAGGTGAGCGGCACAACGCTCGCCACCTATAGCTACAACAGCATCGGCAACCTGCTCACGAAGATGGAGGGCGGCGTCACCGTCACGCCCGGCTATCCCGCATCCGGCGGCTCCTCGACGCGGCCGCACGCGGCGACCAGCATGAACGTCGCCGGCACCAACACCACCATCGGGTACGACGCAGCCGGGAACATCCAGACGACGAGCGGCGGCGACACGGCAACCTTCACCTTCGATGCCGAAGACCGCATGGCGACACGCACCATGAGCACCGGTGGCGGGACGATGTCGTACCAGTACGACGGCAACGGCGCCCTGGTGAAGCGCACGAACAGCGCCGACGGCTCGACCGTCGTCTACATCGGCGGCATCTTCGAGAAGAAGATCACCGGGACGGCATCGGTGACGAAGTACTACCAGTTCGCCGGGCACACGATCGCCATGCGCAAAGATGGGACGCTAAGCTACCTGCTCACGGACCACTTGGGCAGCAATGCGACGGTGCTCAACAGCATCGGTACGGTGGTCTCGAACGAACGGTACTGGCCGTTTGGCGGCACACGCAGCGGACTCGTCGGCACGGACAAGCAGTACACCGGCCAGCAACGCGAGCCCGGCGACAACGCGCTCGACCTTTACAGCTACAAGGCGCGGTTCTACAGCACGGTGCTCGGGCGGTTCCTCTCGGCCGACACGTTCGGCGACGACCTGAACCCCTATTCGTACGTCCACAACAACCCGATGGGGTACACGGATCCGACGGGACATTGCGGCACGGGCCTGCCTAACGATTCACTCCTGTTCAACGATTGTAACAACACTCCGAACGCCCCGGTCGATCCCGGCTTGGGCCTACTATTCGCTGCGGGCCTGGATACGCCCGAGAAGGTGCAGCAGGCGCTAGGAGCGGAGTATTGCGCCGATAATCCGGGCGACTGCGTTATCGATCCGTCGTGCTCTGAAGTTAGCGGCTGCCCGAATGATTCATCGAAACCGTCGACGTCGGTATCATCCGCCCGGGACGTTGTGGTTGCTGGGGCGATCGCTGCGGGGGAGTTTGAGGTCGGAACGGACGGCCTTGGTACCCCGCTCCTACCGGCAATAGCTGGGGCGACGGCGGGGGCCGCGCTATGCCGACTAGTGTGCGAGGCAGTCGCCGGGGGATCTTCCAACGCATTGGAGAAGGGGTGGAACGTACTATTTCGCAAGAAGAAGCAGCCTGGGCCGGCCGGCATTCCGGGTGCCGTTAGATTGCCAGGCGGAGGTATTCAACTCAACGACGGTACGATCCTGCGAAAGAACAAGGCGCAGGATAGCGGCGCACAACCTTATCATGGTGAAGAATATGAGCAAGAGGATTTTAGAGGACAGCGATATCGAGGTGTCCGCGTCGTAAACGGCGAAGTTATTCCCCAAACGGGTTGGAAACCGGCGAACTTGGAGAAACCATGAACGCGGCGAAGCGCAATCGAATCCCAAGCTACGACTGGGCGGAGTCAATTGCGGAGATGGCCGCGATGGGCAAGGTCGCGGCGGCGGAGTTTTACGAAGTAACGTCACGCCTCAGCGACTACTATGCTCGTCGCTACCCAAGCCCCGGGCCGGCTCCACGCAGCAAGCTATATAGCTTTGTAGCCTCAGGATGGGGGTCCGCCCTCAGAGTAAGGCGTGGCAAAGAAACGGAGAAAGACTTCAGGCGGCTCATGGCAGATTGGCTGCCGGTCCTTCGGGCCTCGCGAAGTCATCGTCGCACCAAACACGCCTAACGCCCCCTGAGGGGCGACCAGTACTCGCCACGCTCCGGCGACGGTGGTAGCTGTGGTGTCGCGGCCGCTTGTCACGAAGGGTGCGTCGTCAATCCATGCTGGGGCGAACGGGATAGCCTGCCCCGTGTCGATGGGGAGGGATGTCTTGCGTGACACATCGATGGCGCGCACCCGGTCGCCATTGTCCAAGCTGTTGACGACGCCGGTGATAAGGGTGACGGCGCCCTCCACGATGGTTCGATGGTGTGCGGCGGCTTCACGGCTACTCGCGCATCGACGACGACGTGGCAGCGCCTGCGTCAGTCCGTCCAGATCGGGAACCGCTGCGCGCGGCGCAGCTTGAAGTCGGTCTCCGGCATCTTGAACGCGAGCGCACGCACCTTCCGCAGGCCAGCCTCGACCTGGCGGCGTTCGGCCGCGCTCAGGGCGGCGTCGAAGAGGTCGTCGTGCAGCTCGCGCATGATCTGGACGATCTCCTCCGTCAACGTGCGCCCGGCGTCCGTCAACTCCAGACCCACCGCGCGGCGGTCGTCCGGGTCAGGCGTGCGCACGATCCAGCCGCGAGACTCGATACGCTGCAGGATGCCGGTGATGCTCTGCGTCTCCTGGAAGAGGAGCGTCGAGATGGCGCTCGGCTTGATCTGCTCCGGCGCGTAATGGAGCACGGCCAGCACCCGCGCTTGCGAAGCCGAGATGCCCAGGTCGTAGAGCCGCCGCTCCAGCAGCTTGTAGGACATCCAGTAGAGTTCGGAGACGAGGACCCAGGGCATGAGCGCCGGGTCCATGAAGGTCGGCGTCGAGGGCGCCTTGGTGGGCATCAGGGTCACTCCTACTGCGCGTTCATCTCCGCCCGCCGGCGGGCCCTCCGAAATCTACACCAGATCAAGGGAACGACGTACCGGCGGCGGCGTGCGAGCCTTCGGTTCGCCTCACGCTTGCTCCCGCCGCCAGGCCCCGTCGTCGTCCTCGGACAAGACGCCGTGCTCGATCAGCACCTTGGCATGGCAGCGAAACGCGTCTGCTCCGAACGAAACGACCGGCCCGACGCGGTCCCAGAGCGTCCCGTCGAGGCGCACGTCGTCGCCGTCGAGCCGGACGTCGTACCGGTCCCGGCTGGCGTTGCCGTAGACGACGATCGCCCCCTCCAGGCGGGAGGCGTGGAGCAGCGTTTCGCCCGTGCGGACGCTCTGGAATCGGATGAAGGTGCGGGGTACGAGGACGATCATCATGGAGCATTGATCCACGTCCTGCCGTCGACAGCCTAGCGGATCGTGTCACTGGTCCGCCGCCTTGGCGATCAGCTTGCGGACCAGCTCCACGTCCTCGTCGCTCGGCTCCGACAGATCGAACGGATCGACGTAGGGCACGATCCCGTGGTGGACCGTCGTCAGCATCTCCTTCGCCTCGTCCAGGGTCGCTTGTACGTCGGACTGAAGTACCTCTTCGCCGTCGAACTCCTTCTCGGCGACCTCGGCGACGGCGATCTCCACCGACCGCAGCTCGCGCCAGTGACGCTCGGTGCCCTCCTTGATGCCGGTGAGCAGCGCCACGACGAGGCTGCGGCCATAGCCCGCCGCGAACGGGTCGTCCGCCCGTGGATCAGTGAGGTCGACCGGCACCCGCAGCGCCCCGGGCGCGCGCTTCATCATCTCGCGCACGTCGCGGCGAAGCGCCCGGTCCTTCGTCGCCTTGAGGACCTGATCACCGAGATGGTCGATCTCCAACCCCCAGAGGAGCAGGCTCATCAGCCAGCCGTACTTGATGTCGACCTGGTGGACCTGGGCGTTGATGACGATCAGCACGTACGCAACCTCGGTGTTGATGGCGTTCATGAGACCGATGTAGCGATTGAACTCGCGCCCCTGCGCCGGGGGGATCGTGCTGTAGATGAGGCGGTCCGGCGTCTCACCGGCCTTGTACGCCTGCAGCACCAGCAGGCCGCGCTCCTTGGCCGATAGGGCCGGGTAGAGACGGTCGAGGCGCTGCTCCGCGCTCATCGCCGGCCCCCAGTCTTGACCAGCCGCGGCTTGAGCGTGGCCTCCACTGCGGTGAGCCGCTCATCCAGTTCGCCGACTTCGAGCAGCTTGGCGCCGGCGAGGGCGCACGCGACGAGCAGGCGGCCGCGGGCCACGCTGTTCTCCAGGCTGAGCGCGTCGAGTACCGCGATCTCCACGATCCGCCGGATCTCGGCGACCGAGCCCAAGCCCTCGATGTCGTAGGCGCCGGCGAGGGTCGTCTCGCGCTTCCGGCGGACACCGCCCAGGCGACGCGCCTCGGCGACGACATCGGCTTGGTCGGGATCATGCCACAGGCAGAAGGGGCTGTCGCGCAGCGGCGCCGCACGGCAGGACTCGCCGTTCGAGCGGATCGCCTTGCAGGTGCGGGAGATTACCATCGACTACCTCTGCTAGTCACGCCCGTTGGTAGTGACCATCGCTATCTACCCATGGTGTGCGGTGAGTCGGCGCGCCTCGGACGCGGCGCACGTGTGGCTCGTGTGGGGCGCACGCTGGGGCGAGTGGGGGATGAGCCGACGCGACGACAGCAGGCCCCGTGTGAGGCCTGCTGTGCGCGCTGGCGCGGGAGTCGGTTGCTACGCGGTGTGCGTCATCGCGTGGGCGACCGCCGCCTTCTGCGACCCGAACGTCTCGGGGCAGACGCCGCAGCCGTACGAATCGCCACTCGCCGCTGCTCGCGCCACCTTCGGCTTCTTGGCACCCTTGCCCTTCTTCGGGGCGGCCTTCGTCTTCGCCGCGGGCTCCTTCTTGGCGTTCGCCGGCTTCTCGGCCTTGGCCTTCGGCTCCCGCTTCGGCGTCTCCGTGCCCTGGACGCTCCAGAATCGCCAGCCGTTGCACGCCACCCCGGCCATCGCCGCCTTCCCCGCCGACGACGGGCTCTTGTGCTCGGTCCCGTCGTCGAGGCGGTACCGCAGCCCGTCGGGCGTCTCCACCACCTCGCACGTCCGGTCCTGCTTCTTGTACCGCGCCACGAGCACGGTCCCCGCCACCATCTTCCGGTCTTCGATCGGCATCACGCCGCTCCTTTCGCTGGCCCTCTCGCGAGGGCTGTCTCGTTGGTGCGGCATACATCACTCTGGTGGCGATCGAAGTCAACGACTCACGCTCCATCGTCTTTCCTCCCGCGGACGGCTGCTACGCTTGGCCCGGGGGACGGCCGCCGCCACCCGATAGGAAACCCTCTGTCGGCCTAGCGGTCGTCCCCTCCTCGCATTGTTAACGCTCTCGCGGTCGCGCCCCGTACTCGTTGACTTCGCGCCCACGCGGAGTGATGTATGGACGCGAGAGGAGAACCCACCATGACCAACACCGACATCCGCTTCATCCCCAACCGCGAGGTGCGCGAGATCCGACGGGACTGGCAGCACCCGAAGGACGCCGCCGGGCGCTACATCCCCCTGCTGCCGTTCGGCTACCCGGAAGACGACCGGCCGGCGACGCCGGAGACGACGATGCCACCGACGCCCTGGGTAGGTGAGATCGAGATCATGGCCTACGAGGTCTGCACCGAGGGCACGCCGATCTCGCCGGCCTTCCCGGACACGCCCGAGGGGCGGCGCGACCTGATCGCCTGGTGCGCCGAGCACGCGACGGTCTTCGGCGACCAGCACGCCGGCGGCGAAGCCTGGGCGACTGTCCTCTTCGGCGAGGGCGCCACGGTCAGCGCCGACGGCACGGTCCGGGCGTAACGGCAACGGCTTCATAACACCCCACCTTCTGATCGCGGCGTACACTCGGATCTACTAGCGGTGGCCGCGCGACTCCTCCAACTTGGCGCGGCCGCCGCTCGTTCCACCACCACCACAGCCCCTCGCACCGAAACACCTTGTTCACGTCTCCGTATCAACTCGGCAATACGATCCGCGCCGCCCGCAGGTACGATCGAGGAGCCAAGGCGGCGGGTCGTGTTCGCAGACTGATCCTCCGACAACACGATCCGCCGCCTTCAACCTTCACGATCACGAAGACCCCAGGCACACAGCCTCCTTGCCCGAGAAGCTCTCGAAGCGCGCCAACACCACGCTGCCATGGTGTCCGCCGCTGCCTCCCCTACCTGCCGTCCGGCCGGATTGATAACGCTTCGTCGATTACGCCCAGTAATCGTTGACTTCGTCCGCGCGCAGAGCGATGTATGCGTACCACGAAAGGCGGACGAACGAATGGGAAAACGAGCCAACGGTGAAGGGTCTGTGTACCAGCGGACGGACGGCCGCTGGTGCGCCTCGGTGACCACCGAGGGCGGGCGCCGCCAGCACTTCCTCGGCAGGGCACGCGCCGATGTCGCCAAGAAGCTGACGGGGGCACTGGACGCGCGCGAGAAGGGGACGCTCGTCACCGGACCGCGACAGACCGTCGGCCAGTTCTTCACACAATGGCTCGATGCGGTGCGGCCGTCCCTCCGTCCGCGCACGTTCGTCGGCTACGAGCAGCTCGTCCGCCTCCACGTGATCCCGCAGATCGGTGCGCTATCGCTCGCCCGGCTCACTCCCCAACACCTGCAGCGACTGTACTCGTCGCGGCTGGACACCGGTCTCTCGTCAACGACGGTCAACCACGTCCACGCCGTGATCCACAAGGCGCTTTCCAATGCGGTCCGGTGGGGGTTGGTGCATCGCAACATCGCCGACCTTGTCGATCCGCCCCGCAACCGGCACTTCGAGATCGCGACGCTCA
>Ga0315281_10014535_pt1 | contig 10610 bp, 7 predicted proteins | sample YL17G07_0_MG_FD_204540 | JGI IMG/M metagenome (GOLD analysis project Ga0315281, IMG submission 204540) | Sediment microbial communities from Yellowstone Lake, YNP, Wyoming, USA - YL17G07_0 | ecosystem: Environmental > Aquatic > Freshwater > Lake > Sediment | place: USA: Wyoming | collected... | reverse complement strand
CATCGCGCTCTTGATCAGTTTCTGGTCAGCAGCAGATATCGCAGCCCCTTTTTTTGCACCCATTGACGGCATTGTCATATCGGCGGCAATCGCCGCCTGCGCGGACAGGATGGCCAACGCGGCGACCATTGAACTCATGATGGTAAAGATAGATTTAGACATAGCTCTTCACTCCTTTAGTATTCAAAAAAATAGGGGTAATACGCAATGTGTAGCCGCCATTGATAGCGGATCTGCTGATTGCAGGAGAATCGCAATCAGCGCATGGATACAAAACTCGCCAGCCAATCCGCCGCTTGGCGCCGGACAAGATGTGGGCTGACAGACCGCTTTAGATCCATGAACTCTCCCTGGACGCTGGCTGCTCGCTCGTTTCTCGGTAGCGGAGCCAAGGCTAACCTGGTTAGAGTACGCGGAAATTCCTCTACCTGTCAATACGAATGGAATTGATTATTGTTGGCCAATCTGCCGCGGGAACTGAATGGCCATTTCTTCTCCTTGATTCCGGCAACGTTGACGCCCAACAAGAAGTCGACCTCTAAATGGGACCTTATAAGATTCGACCGCCGTGTGCCTCGCACTGGATATTCGGCAAGGAGGACTCGCGGTTGCGGACGTGGCGCTAACCTGGCCGGATCAGACGATCTTGCACGGGATCAGAGCATCTTCGTTGAAGCTGTAGATCGCGCATAGGCGATGGTAGCCGTCTGCCACTACCACTTTGCCGTTCTGCTGATCCCGCAAAAGAAGCAACGGCGAAAGGGGCTTCCCCTCAAGAATTTTCTTCTTGTCCTTCTCGACGTGTAAATTGCTCACGCCCAATAATGAAAGTTGAGAGGCTCTAAAGATGTCCTTGGCCTTGAATTGCACGATCGCGGCGCTTCTGAACTTGCGCATGATTTCAGAGACCCTGTCCTCGCTGTAGATAATCCTGAGATAGGATTCCGCGGCAGGGTAGTCGTGCTCCTCCACATCTGCAAGCCACTTGATTTCTTTCATCTCCGCCTTAGCCATTCTTGGTTCTCCCAGGCCTTGCCATCAGCTTAATGCCGAAAATGTTGGGGATGCGGTTGATTATCTGCTCACTGACCGACACCGCACGTCGCGCTTCCCGCTTCGAGCGGGATTGTCAGCCGCGGGCCACGAAGGACTGGAATTCGCGGTCGGTTGCACCACCGCATGTCAGCCGTCGGTGAAACCGCTTCTGGTCAAACGATACGAGTCGTCACCGGGGAGTAACTCAAGCCACCCACTCTCAATGGCAAATTGCAAACCGGCTTTGAAATCCTTTGGGCGGTAGCCTCTCTGCGGCCACAGGGTAAGAAAATTCTTGCGGCGCAGAACTTCGCCCGCAAGCAAGCCAAAGTGCCAGACAAAGATCGCCATTATCTCGCGTGCGCATTTCTCTGGTGTCGGTAATGTTGTCATCGGATACTCCAATTTTCGGCAATAATCAGCACTTGCTCCCGGTGCAGAACCGGCCGCCGGTAACGCACGGTAACGCACGGTAACGACCCATCATATACCTCGAAACGCGGAGGCGCACCGACAGTCCGCATTTGGACGCATGGATATTTTTCAAGCTAAATCCCATAACCGAGGTCCTGCGCGCGACCATTGCCTCAAGCTCATCCCGGGCGATGCACGACGGTTCCCCGCTTGACCACGCCCGCGCACGGATTGGCGCCAATCGCATACGCGAGTTCGGCCGGCTCCTCGATATCCCACAGCGCCAGGTCCGCGTCCTTCCCCGCTTCCAGCGTGCCGTGGCTGGCGCCCATTCCCAGCGCTCGCGCCGCGTGGCAGGTCACGCCCGCCAGGGCTTCTTCTGGCGTAAGTCGAAACAGCGTGCAGGCCAGGTTCAGCATCAACAGCAGAGAAGTCGCGGGAGAGGAACCGGGATTGCAGTCGGTGGCGATGGCCATCGGTACACCGTGCCTGCGCAATACGGCCACGGGCGGACTGCACTGGCCGCGCAGAAAATAGAACGTGCCCGGCAGCAGCACCGCGACTGTGCCCGCCGCGGCCATCGCCGCTACGCCGGCCTCGCTGCTGCGCGTCAAGCCATCAGCAGAGAGCGCTCCCAGCGCTGCCGCGAGCGCCGCGCCATTCGAGTCCGAGCACGGGTCGACGTGCAGCTTCAGCGGAATGCGGCGGGCGAGCGCAGCCTCGAGCACCCGCCTTGCCTGTTGTGGCGAAAACACGCTGGCCTCGCAAAAAACATCCACCGCGTCGGCGAGTCCGGCCGCGGCCACCTCCGGCAGCATCTCGTTGCATACCAGTTCGATGTAGGCGTCCGCCCTGCCCTCGTATTCGGGTGGTGGCGCGCACCCGCAGAAAAATGTGGTCCTGACCGTGACCGAAGGCGAACTGCCCAGCATGCGCGCTACGCGCAGGATTTTCATCTCGCTGCGGGTGTCGAGACCGTGGCCGGACTTGATCTCCACGGTGGTCACGCCCTCGTCCATCAGGCGCTTCAACCGCACCGATGCGCTCCTGATCAGTTCCATCTCCGAGGCATCGCGCGTTTCGCGCACCGTGGCAACGATGCCGCCGCGGGCGCGGGCGATGTCCTCGCCGCTCGCGCCCTGCAAGCACTGTTCGAAATCGCGCGCGCGATTGCCGGCGTAGACGAGATGCGTATGGCAGTCGATCAGCCCGGGCGTGATCCAGCAACCGCCGCAGTCATGCACCGCGCGCGCGAGTTGCGCCGGCTCGCCCGGCAGATCGACGCGCGCACCGACCCAGGCGATCCTGCCTTGCTCCGCCGCCAGCGCGCCGCGGCTGATGATGCCGTACCTGCCCTCGCGCAACGTGGCCAGATGCGCGTTGATCCAGATCGAATCCCACATGGCGAGCCCGTATTGATAGAGGCTATCATAGCATCCGACCAACGAGATCCCAGCGGATGAACCAGACCGAAACCGAAGCTAAAGCCGGCGCCGACGCGCTGATCGCCGTGGTCGAACAAATGATGCGCGACACAGGCCACGGCCGGGCGCCGCACGCCGCGCTTGACAGCTCGCTCGAACGCGACCTCGGCCTGGACAGCCTGGCGCGCGTAGAGTTGGTGCTCCGGGTGGAGCATGCATTCGACGTCAGCCTGCCCGAGCGCGCCCTATACACCGCCGAAACGCCGCGCGATCTGTTGCGCCTCGTCCACGGCAGCCAGGGCGTGCACAGGGCCGAACCCGAAAAAGACATCCGCAGCCTGGTGCAGGCCGAACCTGACGCGGGCGCGTGCGAAGCGCAAACACTGATCAATGCGCTCGACTGGCACGTGGCCCGGCATCCGGATCGGCTGCAGGTTCACCTCTACGCCGAGAACGGCGAAGAAGAACTTTCCTACGCCGCCATCCGCCGCGGCGCGGCGGCCTGCGCCGACCGCCTCGTTGCGCACGGCTTGCAGCCGGGCCAGACCGTGGCCATCATGCTGCCGACCGGACGCGACTATCTGTTCAGCTTTTTCGGCATTCTCATGGCGGGCGGCACTCCGGTACCGCTGTATCCGCCCGCGCGTCCGGCGCAGATCGAAGACCACCTGCGGCGTCACGTCGGCATCCTCGGCAATTGCCGCGCCGCCATGCTCATCACCGTCCCCGAAGCGAAAACCGTGGCGCTGCTGTTGCGCTCGCAGGTGGAATCGCTGCGGCAGGTGCTGATGCCGGACGATCTCGCCGGCGGCGATGCCGCATTCGCACCGTTGCCGGCAAACCCCGGCGACATCGCCTTCCTGCAATACACCTCCGGCAGCACCGGCAATCCCAAAGGCGTGGTGCTCACGCACGCGAACCTGGTCACCAATATCCGCGGCATGGGCGAGGCGGTGCAGGCCAGCGCGAACGACGTGTTCGTGAGTTGGCTGCCGCTGTACCACGACATGGGGCTGATCGGCGCCTGGTTCGCCGCGCTCTACCTCGGTTTTCCCACGGTGCTCATGTCGCCGCTCGCTTTCCTGTCGCACCCCAGCCGCTGGCTGTGGGCGATCCACCGCCACCGCGGCACCCTTTCGGGCGGCCCCAATTTTTGCTACGAGCTTTGCCTGAAGCGCATCGACGATACGGAACTCGAGGGCCTGGACCTGTCCTGCTGGCGTTACGCCTTCAACGGCGCCGAGCCGGTGAGCCCGGGCACGCTCGCGGCATTCCAGCAGCGCTTTGCGCGCTATGGCCTCCCGGCAAACGCGCTACAGCCCGTCTACGGGCTCGCAGAGGCTTCGGTCGGGCTCGCCTTCCCCGCACCCGGCACACGCTATCGCATCGATCGCATCGATCGCACGGCGTTCCAGAACCAGGGCGAAGCACGGCCGGCGCCGCCCGAGGATGCCAGCGCGCTCGAAGTACCCTGTTGCGGCCGGGTGATAGCGGCGCATCACTTGCGCGTGGTCGACCCAGCGGGCGTGGAACTGGCGGACCGCCAGGAAGGCCGGCTTCAGTTCAAGGGAGCGTCCGCGACCAGCGGCTATTTCCGCAACCCCGAGCAGACGCAGAGGCTGTTTGCCGGCGCATGGCTGGACACGGGAGATCTCGCCTATCTCGCCGACGGCGAACTCTATCTCAGCGGCCGCGCCAAGGACATCATCATCCGCGGCGGGCGCAACCTCTATCCCTACGAACTGGAGCAGGCGGTAGGCGCGCTGCCCGGCATACGCAAAGGCTGCGTCGCGGTCTTCGGCAGCCAGGATCCGCGCACCGCCACCGAGCGTGTCATCGTGCTCGCGGAAACGCGCGAAACCGCAACGGAAGCCCGCGAAGCGCTGCGGCGCAGCATCAACGAGCGCGCGATCGATCTGATCGGTCTGCCCGCGGACGACATCGTGCTCGCGCCGCCGCATACGGTGCTGAAGACCTCCAGCGGCAAGATCCGGCGTGCGGCGAGCCGCGAATACTACGAACGCGGCGGCGACAGCGCGCGGCCCGCGCCGGTGTGGATGCAACTCGCGCGTCTCGTCTGGGCAAGCCTGCTGCCCGAGTTGCGCCGGCGGCTGCGCGCCTTCTCGGGGCTGGCGTATTCGGCCTGGGTCGGGCTTGTTTTTCTCACCCTCGCGATCCCGACACTGGTGACCGCCACGCTGCTGCGCAATCCCGCCAGCGGCTGGCGCTTTAGCCGTGTCATGGCCAATGGCTTCCTGCGGCTGTGCCGCCTGCCGCTGGTGGTGCACGGGCTCGAACACATTCCCACTTCCGGGCCGTTCGTGATGGCGGTCAACCACGCCAGCTATCTCGATGGCCTGATGCTGCTTGCGGCCTTGCGCGAACGCGGCTACAGTTTTGCCGCAAAACGCGAACTGAGCCAATCGCTGCTGCCGAATCTGTTCCTGCGCTCCATCGGCACCGACTTCGTCGAGCGCACCGACATCAAGCAAGGCGTGGAGGATGCGTCGCGCCTGGCCGAGTCGGTGCGCGCCGGGCGCACCGCGATCTTTTTCGCCGAAGGCACCTTTACCCGGACTGCCGGTCTGCTGCCGTTTCGCATGGGCGCTTTCGTGGTCGCGGCGCAAACCGGCGTGCCGCTGGTGCCGGTCACCATCCGCGGCACGCGCTCGGTGCTGCGCGACGGCAGTTGGTTCGCGCGCCGCGGCGCCGTCGTCGTCACCGTCGGCGCGCCGATCCTGCCGCCGGGCAGCGACTGGAACGCCGCCGTGACCCTACGCGACGCCGCGCGAGCCGAAATCCTGCGCCACTGCGGCGAGCCGGATCTGTTGCCACGGCGTGTATAGCCACACTACATAGTCAGCTCTGCAACTCGACCCGGTTCGCATAGTGTTCCAGCGCTTCCGGGTTGGCCAGCGCCTCGGCGTTTTTCACCGCCTGGCCGTGCACCACGTTGCGCACCGCCAGTTCCACGATTTTGCCGCTCTTGGTGCGCGGGATGTCCGCCACCTGCAGCACCTTGGCCGGCACATGGCGCGGCGTGGTGTTGGCGCGGATCTGGTTCTTGATCTTGTCGATGAGCGCATCGTCCAGCGCCAGGCCCTCGCGCAGTTTGACGAACAGGACCACTCTCACGTCCTTGTTCCAATCCTGGCCTATCACCAGCGACTCCAGCACTTCGTCCAGTTGTTCCACCTGCCGATAGATTTCGGCCGTACCGATGCGCACGCCGCCCGGATTGAGCACCGCGTCCGAGCGCCCGTAGATGATCATTCCGCCGCGCTCGGTCAGCTCGACGTAGTCGCCGTGGCACCAGACCTCGGGGTACTTGGCGAAGTAGGCGTCGTGATAGCGCTCGCCGTCCGGATCGTTCCAGAATCCGATCGGCATCGACGGGAACGGCCGGGTGCAGACGAGTTCGCCTTTCTTCCCGCACACCGGTTTGCCCTCCTCGTCATACACCTCCACCTTCATCCCCAGGCCGCGGCACTGGATCTCGCCCCGATACACCGGCAGCACGGGATTCCCCAGCACGAAGCACGAAATGATGTCGGTGCCGCCGGAAATGGAAGACAGGCACACGTCGGCCTTGATATCGCGGTAGACGTAATCGAAGCTCTCGGGCGCCAACGGCGAACCGGTGGACAGGATCGCGCGGAGCTTGGCGAGATCATGGGTCTCGCGCGGCCTCAAGTTGATCTTGCAGATGGCGTCGATAAACTTGGCCGAGGTACCCAGGTGGGTCATGCCCTCGGCCTCGGCAAAATCGAACAGGATCGCCCCGCGCCTGATGAACGGCGAGCCGTCGTACAACAGCAGCGTCGCGCCCGAGGCCAGGCCCGAGGCGAGCCAGTTCCACATCATCCATCCGCAGGTGGTGAAGTAGAACAGACGGTCGCCGGGTTTGACGTCGGAATGCAGTTGCTGTTCCTTCAGGTGCTGCAGCAGCGTGCCGCCGGCGCCGTGCGCAATGCACTTGGGCACGCCGGTGGTGCCAGAGGAATACAGGATGCAGAGCGGGTGGTTGAACGGCAATTGCGCGAATTCGATGTCGCGCCCGGCATGGGATGCGATGAAATCGCCCACGTGCGTTGCATTCGGTACGCCGGATATATCCGCCCTCTCGGCAAGGTAGGACACCATCACCACGCGCTGGAGCGTGGGCAGCCGGTGTGCGATTTCGGCCACCTTTGCCAGCGAATCGATGGCCTTGCCGTTGTACCAATAGCCGTCGGCCGCAAACATGACCTTGGGCTCGATCTGGCCGAAGCGGTCGAGCACCCCCTGCACACCAAAATCGGGGGAACAGGACGACCAGATGGCACCGATACTGGCACTGGCAAGCATCGCCATCATCGCCTCCGGCAGGTTCGGCAGATAGCCTGCTACGCGATCGCCGGCTTGCACGCCGGCGGCGCGCAGCGCCTGCGCCAATCGCGACACGGTGGCGTAAAGCTGCGCGTGCGACAGGCGCCGCTCGACCTTGTCTTCGCCCCAGAACACCATCGCGTCCGCGCGGTCGCGCCGTCGCAGCAGGTTCTCGGCGAAATTCAGGCGCGCATCGGGAAACCACTGCGCCCCGGGCATGCGTTCACCATGTACCAGCACGCGCCGGCCGCGCGTGCCGGTTTTCACCTCGGCGAATTGCCACAGCGACGGCCAGAACTGCTCAGGGTGATCGACCGTCCAGCGGTAGAACTCTGGATAAGTATTGAATGCCAGCCCCCATTCGCGGATCGCGGCGCGCGCAAAGGCGGTGACATTGGCACCAGCGATGCGCGCCTGGCTCGGTTCCCATAGCGGTTTTACGACTGGCATGTTCAGTGTCCGATAAGTTGGCGGATGGTTTCAGGCAGCCGCACCGACTTTTGCCATGAGCGTAAATTCGGTATGTGCCCGCTTGCGCTTCATCGCAATCATCGTATTGGTGTCGCGGAACGAACAGTCGCATTATAATTCTCCTGCGCCTGAATAAACACGGTCGCATGCGCCTGCCGCAGCGGACACGGCTGCGCCGCGCCGCCGAACGCGCGCTGACGCGGCCAGGAACCTGGGGAGTGGTGATATGCAACGCGAAGCGATGGAATACGACGTGGTGATCGTAGGCGGCGGGCCCTCGGGGCTGGCCTCGGCCATACGCCTGAAACAGCTCGCCACGGAAAAAGGCCGTGAGATCAGCGTCTGCCTGATCGAGAAAGGCTCCGAGATCGGCGCCCACATCCTCTCCGGCGCGGTGCTCGAGCCGCGCGCTCTGGACGAGCTCCTGCCCGACTGGAAAGCCCTGGGCGCGCCGCTGCACACGCCCGCAGGCGAAGATCGCTTCCTGTTCCTTACCGAAACCAGGGCGATCAGGCTGCCGACACCGCCGCAAATGCACAATCACGGCAACTACATCATCAGCCTCGGCAATTTGTGCCGCTGGCTGGGGCAGCAGGCCGAAGGCCTGGGGGTCGAAATCTATCCCGGCTTCGCCGCGGCCGAAGTGCTCTACCGCGAAGATGGCTCGGTCAAGGGCGTGGCCACGGGAGACCTGGGCATAGGCAAGGACGGCGCGCACACCGAGAACTACCAGCCCGGCATGGAGTTGCACGCGAAACAGACGATTTTCGCCGAAGGCTGCCGCGGCTCTCTCACCAAGGGCCTGATACAGAAATTCGACTTGCGCGAGGGCGTCGACCCGCAGGCCTACGGCATCGGCATCAAGGAACTGTGGGAGGTCAAGCCGGAGCGCCACCAGGCGGGCCTGATCGTCCACACCACCGGCTGGCCGGTGGACCGGCGCACCTACGGCGGCTCCTTTCTCTATCACCTGGAGAACAACCAGGTGGCGGTCGGCTTCGTCATCGGCCTGGATTACGAAAACCCTTGGATCAGCCCCTTCGACGAATTCCAGCGCTTCAAGACGCACCCGGCGATCCGCGGTTTTTTCGAGGAGGGAAGACGCATTTCCTATGGCGCGCGCGCGATCAGCGAAGGCGGATTCCAATCCCTGCCCAAGCTCACTTTCCCCGGCGGGATGCTCGTCGGCGACACAGCGGGCTTCCTCAACCTGCCCAAGATCAAGGGTATCCACACCGCGATGAAGTCGGGCATGACCGCCGCCGAGGCCGTGTACGAGGCGCTGGCGCAGGATGGCACGCAAGAAGTGAAAAGCTATGCGGAAAAAGTGCGCGGCACCTGGGCCTGGGACGAACTGTACCGGGCGCGCAACATCCGCCCCTCGTTTCACTGGGGTTTCTGGGGCGGCCTGGTGTACTCGGCTCTCGACACTTTCGTGTTCCAGGGCAAGGCGCCCTGGACGCTGCACAACCACGACGACCACAGCGCGCTCAAGAAAGCCGCGGACTGCCGGCCGATCGACTATCCCAAACCCGACGGCAAGATTTCCTTCGACAAGCTGTCCTCTTTGTTCATTTCCAATGTCAACCACGAGGAAAATCAGCGCTGCCACCTGACACTAAAGGATGCGGCGGTTCCGGTGAGCGTCAACCTCGCGCTTTACGCCGGGCCCGAGCAGCGTTTTTGCCCGGCGGGTGTATACGAATTCGTCAAGAACGACGATGGCGGCGACAGGCTGCAGATCAACGCGGCGAATTGCGTGCACTGCAAGACCTGCGACATCAAGGACCCGACGCAGAATATCGATTGGGTCGTGCCCGAAGGCGGCGGCGGGCCGAATTATCCGAACATGTAGGTTCTAAGGACTGAGTACCCCACGCCGGCTTGGGCCCGGCGGGGCGGGTATTTGGCCTGAATCCGCCTTCCGTTTCCTGCACCAGCGCAAGCTTAGTCCAGCGTGGAGACATTTCACAAGTATTGGAATATATTTATTAATATATTGCATTCTCGAGTTCGAGAGCAGGCTGCGGGTGTTCTCCCGTGTGCAGGTTTCGCTCTTGACTATCTATCGAGTTGAACGATTTCTTGCATTTTCGAACGTTCGTGCTATTATTGCCACATGCGTAAAGGGCAACAGACACGAACTGCCATTCTGGATCAGGCGCTTGCCATCGCGAGCCAGGTTGGTCTGTCCGGCTTGACCATAGGAACTCTTGCCGAACGCAGCGGATTATCCAAGAGTGGCCTGTTCGCCCACTTCGGCTCCAAAGAAGGTCTGCAGCTTGCCGTCATACAAGGCGTGCGCCAGTTGTACTCGGACTTGGTGTTTCAGCCTGCGATGAAACAACCGCCGGGATTGCCGCGATTGCGCGCCATCGTCGGGAACTGGCTCCGATGGACCGGCAGCGCGAACCTGCCGGGAGGCTGCATCATGACCGCGGCCGCCTATGAGTTCGACGATTGCCCCGGTCCGGTCAGGGAGCTGATATCCCAAAGCCTGCGCGAATTGCGCAAGACACTCGCTCGCGCGGTGCGCTTGGCGGTCGAGGCCGGCCAGCTGCGCGACGACACCGACGCGGAACAACTGGCATTCGAGATCTGCGCCATCTACGTCGGAGCGCAACTCGATGCGCGACTGTTCGGCGACCCACAGGCGCAGCAGCGCGCGCTCGCCGCGTTCGAAAACCTCATAGACCGGCTGGCCGGCGACACAATCACCGCTCAAGCCGGCATCCTCCCCCCTGCCCTTGCGCGTAACCGGGCTTCCTCTGCATCCGCAGCGCGCTCAGACGCAGATTGATGGACATGCACATGCGACACGAGTCCGATTACCTGGCCAAGCTGACGACCTCGTATTCGCCTATCTATGGCCAGGCGATCAGCATCCGGCCGATGCGG
>Ga0315281_10014534_pt1 | contig 10610 bp, 13 predicted proteins | sample YL17G07_0_MG_FD_204540 | JGI IMG/M metagenome (GOLD analysis project Ga0315281, IMG submission 204540) | Sediment microbial communities from Yellowstone Lake, YNP, Wyoming, USA - YL17G07_0 | ecosystem: Environmental > Aquatic > Freshwater > Lake > Sediment | place: USA: Wyoming | collected... | reverse complement strand
TCGAAACCCGAATGCTGGCGAGCCAATCCCGATGAGGAAACCACTGACTGGAGAGCCGTGTGCGGGAGAACCGCACGCACGGTTCGGAGGGAGGGGAGGGCGGGAGCCTTTCTCTACCCCTATCGGGTTATTAGCGGTTTCCTTGAACCGAACGGCGTGAGCGGCAGATGCCAAGATGGTAGAATCGCACAAGTTGCGCCGATAAGCGGCGCGCCATTTTTGGAATTACCGCATGACCGACATTGCACCGATACAGGACATCATCGCCGAAATCCGCGCCGGGCGGATGGTGGTGCTGGTGGACGAGGAAGACCGCGAGAACGAGGGCGACCTGGTGTTCGCCGCCGAGTTTGCCACGCCGGAAAAGATCAACTTCATGGCCAAGCACGGGCGTGGGCTGATCTGCCTGACGCTGACCGAGGCGCATTGCAAGCAGCTCAATCTGCCGTTGATGGTGCGCGACAACGGCTTGTCGCTGGCGACCAATTTCACGGTTTCGATTGAAGCCGCAACGGGTGTGACGACAGGCATCTCGGCGGCAGACCGCGCGCGCACCATTCAGGCGGCGGCGGACAAGAACGCCAAGCCTGCCGACATCGTGCAGCCCGGCCACATTTTCCCGTTGCGCGCGCAGAACGGCGGTGTGCTGGTGCGCGCAGGCCACACCGAGGCGGGCTGCGACCTCGCGCAACTGGCCGGGCTGACGCCCGCGTCGGTGATCTGCGAAATTCTCAAGGACGACGGCGAGATGGCGCGGCTGCCCGACCTGATAGAGTTTGCCAAGCTGCATGGCTTGAAAATCGGCACCATCGCCGCCTTGATTGAACATCGCAGCCAGCATGAGAAGCTGGTTGAGCGCGTGGCTCGGCGCAGCGTGCAGACGGCTTACGGCCCGTTCGATTTGATAACCTATGTGGACAAGACTACGCAGCGCACGCATCTGGCTCTGGTGAAAGGCAACATCCAGCCGCAAGTCGAAACGCTGGTGCGCGTACATGAGCCATTGTCGGTACTGGACTTCATGGAGCAGGCGCACTATCCGAATTCCACCAGCGTGCATGAGGCGATGCTGAAAATCAGCCAGTCGAATGCGGGGGTGCTGGTGCTGATGCACATCAACGAAACTTCGCAGGATTTGCGCGAACGTGCCGCCGCAACGCCGGAAGCGCACCATGCCGCGCAGTGGGACCCGCGCAGTTATGGCATCGGCGCGCAGATTCTGCGCGATTTGAATGTCGGAAAAATGTGCCTGCTCGCCACCCCGCGCAAGCTGCCGAGCATGACCGGTTTCGGGCTGGAAGTGGTGGGTTACTGCAAGGCTAAATCATAAGGGCGGTCGTAGGGTGGGCTTTGCTCACCATGTCGGGCAGAGCCCGACCTACATTTTGTTTCGGCTTGGGGGAATTTTAGATATGAGAGAAATCGAAAAGAATCTGAACGGTGCGGGAATGCGCATCGGTATCGTGCAAAGCCGTTTCAACCCGGTGGTCTGCGAAGGATTGCTGGCCGCTTGCCGGATGCAGCTTGCCCAGCAGGGAGTAAGCGATGCGGACATCACGCTGGCGAGCGTACCGGGTGCGCTGGAAATTCCGCTGGTGTTGCAACAGATGGCACTGAGCGGAAAATTCGATGCGCTCATCGCGCTGGGTGCGGTGATCCGCGGCGACACCTACCATTTCGAAGTGGTGTCGAACGAATCCGCGCGCGGAGTGAGCGAGGCGCAGTTGCACAGCGGTGTGCCCATCGCCAACGCCATTCTCACCACCGAAACCGATGAGCAGGCCGAAGAGCGCATGAATATTAAAGGCGCGGAAGCCGCGCTGGTGGCGATTGAGATGGTTAATCTACAGAGAAAGCTTGCATGAACGATCAAGCCATCAAGGTAAAAGCTCCCGCCAAAAGTCCGCGCCATCGCGCGCGCGAACTGGCGCTGCAGGGCGTTTACCAGTGGCGGCTGACCGGCGGTGAGGGCGCGCAGATCGAAAAACAGATTCGCGAGGAAAAGGGCTTGGGCCGCTACGATGCGGAGTTTTTCGGCAACCTGTTGTGTGGCGCATTGGCGCAACATGTTGAACTTGAAGCGGCAGTTGCGCCGCATCTTGATCGAGCACTTGCCGAACTCAGCCCGATTGAGTTTTCCGTATTATTGCTGGGCGCATTTGAGCTGATCCAGCACCCTGAAATTCCCTATCGCGTGGTTATCAACGAGGCGGTGGAGCTCGCCAAAACGTTCGGTGGCACCGACGGCCACAAGTTTGTCAACGGCGTGCTGGACAAGCTGGCCGCGCAAGTGCGCGCGGTCGAAGTGGCAGCGCACAACAGAGCTTAGTCGTTAGACGTTAGTCGCTAGTTGGGGTTGTTGCTTCGCGGCTTGTTAACTAACGACTACCTACTAACGACTGACTCTATGTCCGAATTCGACCTGATCCGCCGCTATTTCACCCGCGCCACACCCGGCGCGGTGCTGGGGGTGGGCGACGATGCCGCGCTGTTGCATATCGGCAACGGCATGGAGCTGGCGGTATCCACCGACATGCTGGTGAGCGGCACACATTTCCTCCCGGATGCCGATCCTTTCCTGCTGGGACACAAGACGCTGGCGGTAAATTTGTCCGACATGGCGGCGATGGGCGCACAACCGCGCTGGGCGACGCTTTCGCTGGCGCTGCCGGAGGAGAACGAGGCATGGCTGCAACAATTCAGCGCAGGTTTTTTTGCATTGGCCGAACAGCACGGCGTCGAACTTGTCGGCGGCGATACCACGCGCGGGCCGCTCAACCTGTGCGTCACCATCATGGGCGAAGTGCCGCAGGGCGCGGCGTTGCGGCGCGATGGGGCGCAGGTTGGCGATGACATCTGGGTGTCGGGGAGATTGGGCGATGCCGCTCTGGCGCTGGCATATCTGCAAGGCAAGGTGCAATTGCCCGCCGAGGATTTTGCTGCTTGCGCTTTGGTTTTGCACCAGCCCACGCCGCGCGTAGCGCTGGGGCTGGCGCTGCGCGGCGTGGCGCACAGCGCGATAGACGTTTCGGACGGGCTGCTGGCCGATCTTGGTCACATACTGGAATGTTCAAATGTTGGTGCAGAAATTCAGTTTGAGGCGTTGCCGGTGTCGGATGTGTTGCGAACTTATTCAGGGCAAAATCAAAGTATGTCATTCCCGCGAAAGCGGGAATCCAGTTTAATAAATGCGCTGGATTCCCGCTTTCGCGGGAATGACGATCTTTTAGAATGCATGTTGGCTCAACATTGCATTTTGGCCGGGGGCGACGATTACGAATTGTGTTTCACCGCGCCTGCTTCCTGCCGCGCCGAGGTGGAAAAAATTTCGGTGAAACTTGGCTTGCCGCTGGCGCGCATCGGGTCTATTGTGGAAGGAAGCGGCTGCACTGTGCGTGCTGCGGATGGCAGCATCATCCATATCGGGGAGTCGGGCTATGACCATTTCGCATGAACTGCGCGTGCAACCCTCGTGGCGCTTCATCCTCAGCCACCCCGTGCATTTCATTTCCTTCGGTTTCGGCAGCGGCCTGTTTCCCCGCTCGCCCGGCACGGCGGGTACGCTGGTCGCTTTCCCGCTTTACTGGTATCTCGCGCCGCGCCTCACCGACGCCATGTTCATCGTGATGCTGGTATGGATGTTTGCCTTCGGCGTATGGGTGTGCGGCAAGACCGGGCACGCGCTGGGTGTGGCGGATTACGGCGGCATCGTGTGGGACGAAATCGTGGCGTTCCTGCTGGTGCTGTTTTTCACCCCGGAAGGATTCCTGTGGGCGTTGCTTGCGTTTTCGCTATTCCGCTTCTTCGATATCGTCAAGCCGCCGCCCATCCGCCATTTCGACCGGACGTGGCACGGTGGCCTCGGCGTGATGTTCGACGACATTCTTGCGGCGGGTTATACGCTGCTGTGCATGGCGCTGGTTAGAAGTATATTGCTGTAGGGTGGGCACAGCCCACCATGTCGGGCGTAGCCCGACCTACATTTAGTTCCGGCTTATCCGGCTTAGGAGATAATGATGCGCGCGTGGATGCTGTTCCTGTTATTGGCTTGCATATTCGGTTCAGTTCGTGCCGAAGAATTCTCCAGCAAAGTCATTGCGGTGCTGGATGGCGACACCGTGCTGGTGCTGCGCGGCGCGCAACGGATCAAGGTGCGGCTGGCCAATATCGACGCGCCGGAAAAGGCGCAGGAATACGGCATGGCGTCGCGCCAATCACTGGTGGAGATGGTGCTGCGCAAGCAGGTGAAGGTGGTCAGCCAGGCAGTCGATCAATACGGGCGCATGGTCGCGCACCTCAGCGTGAACGGGCTGGATGTGAATGCCGAGCAAATTCGCCGTGGCATGGCGTGGGAGTATTCGAATTTTCACAGCAACCAGGCACTAATCGCATTGCAGGAAGAAGCCAGGCAAGCTCCGCGCGGATTATGGGCACAGGCTAACCCAACGCCGCCATGGGAATGGAGGAAACAACACCCGATCACTTTGCCTGCGCCATCCAGGACAACTGTTTCACCCGTTGCCACCCACGCAACTTCACTTGACCCGACATGCGGCAACAAGAAACATTGCTCTGAAATGTCCTCATGTGCAGAAGCCCGGCATTACTTCACGAACTGCGGCATCAAGGCTCTGGACGGCGATGGAGACGGAGTGCCGTGCGAGAAGTTGTGCGCGCCTGCGGAAGTCAAAAATTAATTGCATGGCACCCCGCCGCATCGCAGCGCAGGGCATTTCCTGTTTCGTGCCAATCCCCTAATACCCAGCGTTCGCAGCCATGCCCATCCACCGTGTGCAGATGGCGGTCGGGCCGGTGGGTGTGCCCGTGGATCAGGCGCGGGTAGCTGTGCTCACGCAACAGATTCGACACTGCCGCATCGTTCACGTCCATGAGGTCGCTGCTTTTGTGTTGCTTCTCGTTTTCGCTGCGCGTGCGCAGTTGTTCGATGAAGGCCTTGCGTTGCGCCAGCGGTTGGTTGAGAAATTGTTGTTGCCAGGCCGGATCATGCACTTGGCTGCGATAGCCCTGGTAGGCGGCATCTTCGGTGCATAAGGTGTCGCCGTGGGTGAGCAGCGTCGGTGTGCCATACAGGTCGAGGAGCGTGGGGTCGGGCAGCAGCGTGGCATGGCACACCGCTGCCAGTTTTTCAGCCATCAGAAAATCACGGTTGCCATGCATGATGAACAGGTGTGTGCCGCCTGTGGTAAGGGTGCGCAATGCGCGGGTGATTCGCTGATGGAATGGGTCATCGAGATCGTCATCGCCTGCCCAGGATTCAAACAGGTCACCCAGCACATACAGTGCTTCTGCCTTGGGCGCCGTGTTCTGCGTGAAGTGCAGGAATACCTCCGTGCTGCGCGGCTGCTTTGCGCAAAGGTGCAGGTCGGAGATGAACAGGCTATGGGGCATTTATATCAAAGGGTGGGGCCACCCTCTCCCCTAGCCCCTCTCCCGCAAGCGTGAGAGGGGAACGTGATGGTGGAGCCGTTTCGGTTATTGCAGCACCTCAGCTTTGGTGATGACGACATCCTCTTGCGGCACGTCCTGGAATCCGCTGCGGTTGCCGGTCTTGACCTGGCGAATCGCATCCACGACTTCCTTGCCTTCCACTACCTTGCCGAATACGCAGTATCCATAACCTTGATTATTGGGCGCGGTGTAGTTGAGGAAGCCGTTGTCATTCACGTTGATGAAAAATTGCGCCGTGGCTGAATGCGGATCGGAGGTGCGCGCCATGGCAACGGTGTAGTTGTCATTCTTAAGGCCATTGGCCGCTTCGTTCTGGATCGGCGCCTTGACTGGTTTCTGTTTCATGCCGGGTTCGAAGCCGCCGCCCTGAACCATGAAGCCGTTTATCACGCGGTGAAAAATGGTGCCGTCATAAAAACCGCTGCCCGCATAGTCGAGAAAGTTCTTGACCGTAGCAGGGGCCTTTTCGGCGTCCAGTTCGATGGTGATGTCACCGTGGTTGGTATGCAGTTTGACCATGCTGTGCTTTCCTTTTTTTGCGGGTGGTTTGGAATCGGTTGCGGCTTGCGTGTTAAAGCACAACAGCAGGCCGAGCATTAACGTGAAACTCGCGTAGCGAGACCTTGTCCCCCTCGCCCTCTGGGAGAGGGATGGGGAGAGGGAAACGGGCATAGCGAGTTTCATTATCAGGGGCGGCACATTTGCCATGCCCGTTAGTGCGGAGAAATATTTCATAAAATTCATGCTGCATTTCCTTTTGTTGAGGTTGGGAATGGTGAGCTGTGGCAACGCAGGGGAGTTTACGCCGCGCCCTCATAAACAATCTGCCAGCGGCTGTCGCGCTTCATCCAGTACTGGCGTTTTTTCATGCGATTGGACAGGTTGCTGCTGGCGTAATCCTGCTCGAAATTGACCACTACCAGATCGGGCTGGTTCGGATAGGCAAACACGCTGACGTTGGAAAGATTCACCTTGATCCATGACTTGCCGGCATTCACCTGTTTTTTCTGCCTTGCCCAGGCAGGGAAATCCGCGCCGCTGCTGGAGAAATCGCGCGCATAGTGCTTGAGGTATGTGTCCGTGTCGAGGCCGGACCAGTCCGTGCGCCATTGCTCGATTTCACTCAGCAGCGCGGCGCGGTCGGCCTTGGTCTGCTCGTCGCTCCAGTCCATCTGGTTGGTGATGATCACCGGGGTGACACCAATCTGCAGCAACTTGCCGAGATTTTCCAGATCCTCGTTGGACAGCACCACGCAGCCGTTGCTGGCGCGCGGTGGGCGGCTGTAAGTATTGCTTGGCGTACCGTGCAGCCAGATGCCATGGCCATCGCGGCCTTGCTTGCGATCCCATTCGTTGGGGTAGCTCAGCGGATAGGCGGCGCTGCCGTAGAAATCGGTGAGCTTGCTTTTGGGCAGGCTGGCGTTGACAAAATATACGCCGAGCGGGGTCTTCTGGTCGCCCTCGGAAGCCTTCACTGAGCCATTCTTGCCGGTGCTGATGTAGAAATCAGCCACATAGCGCGGTTCACCGTTGACGTTCTCATACAGGTATAGCGTGGACTTGCTGGTGTCCACCACGATAGCGTGACGTTGTTGTGCATCGAGTTGCCACAGGAATTTCGGTACGAGAGCGGCAGGCGACTGCTTCTGAAAGCGGTGCAGCCGCACGCGCGCCTCATCGCGCAGGTCTTCCATGCGCTCGCGCGACGCGTCCGGCGCATTGCCGAAGCCGCTGAGCGGTCGGGCACGCGCCAGCAACAGGTCGCCCCTGACCAGTTGCGCAAGTTTGAAATTGGGATTGATCTTGAGCAGCGAATCCACTTCGTTCAGCGCCACATCCAGCCTGTTGCTGGATACCGACAACAGGCTTTCCACCAGCAACGCTTCCATGCTGCGCGGATTCAATGTGCCGCCGTGCTCCCCGGCATGCGCCGGATTGAGTGCTGGTGCAGATGATAAAGCGAACAACAGGAGAAGGATGCGCATGTCGCTATTTTCCCGAACGTTCTTCCTGGATTAGCCAGTTGCCGCCGGATCTTACCAGTACCAGCGTTTTGCTGGAGGAGGCTTTCAGGTGGCTGGCGCGATAGGATTGCCGGAAGGATACGCTGGCGTGGCTGTCATCGATTTGTTTGACCTGGGGGTCGTTGATGCTTACATGGATGGACTTGGGTTTGCCGATGCGCTCACGGCGCTGCGCTTCCCAGTCGTTGCGGTTTTCGCCGCCCGGTGTCTTGAAATCCTCGGCGTAGAACGCGAGATAGCGCTTCACGTTTTTGGACGACCACGCGGCGGCCCATTCATGAATCACCTTCAGCACGTCATTGCTGTTGAAGGGAGCAGGTTTCTCAGGGGCTTTTTGCCCGGTATCCGCTGACGTACTCCTTGCAGGTGTTATGGAGGGCGCAGTTGCGACCGTCTTGCCGGGAGCTGGGGTTGCCGCAAGGGTAACGCCAGAGGCGGCGGATGGTGTGCCTGGGGCAGATTCGCCTGGTGATTGTGGTTTGGCCGCGCTTGCAGCAGCGCCAGCGTGCGTGGTCTTGCCGGATTTGCCGCCACCGGCAACGCCGGTAGTGAACAGGTCTTTAATCATCGCCAGCTTGGTTTGTGTGCTGGTGTTGCTGCGGTCCAGTTGCAGCGCGCGGTCATAAGCCTGGCTCGCCATCCTGGCATAGATGTCGCCCAGGTTTTCATGCGCGGTAGCATAGCTGGGATGGGTGCGGATCGCCATCTCCAGCGCGACCCTGGCCTTGTCATACTGACCTTGGCCGGCGTACAGCACGGCGAGGTTGTTGTACGGCTCCGGCAATTCCGGGTAATCCTCGGTCAGCTCGGAAAATGTGCGGATGGCGTCATTGGTCTTGCCCCGTTCGGTAAGGATCAACCCTTTCAGGAAGCGTGCCTGCGCATCCTTGGGTTTGCCCGCCAGATAAGTGTTGATGCGTTCCAGCGCTTGTTCGTGTTGCCCCTGTTTGAACAATTTGTTGATGTCCTGGACTTCATCCGCGTGTGCGGCAAGGCTGAAACACAGCAACAGCGCGCCGCCGCACAGTGCGGCATGTTGGTAAAAACGGTTAAGCATGTACATAGAGTTGTGTTTCCCGAAAATGAGTTACAACCAAGGTTGGTCACAATGGAACGGCTTTCCCCAAGTGGCCCGGATTCTACCAAATAAGCCCGTTTGTTTCACAACTTATCGCATCCGCCTGTGCTTTTAAGGAACCTTAATATGGGTGCCCCCGGCGGCTGCAATAGTTTTCACTTGGTTTTGACAGAAATAAATAAACATTTCTTTAGGATTTCGTTTGCTTGCTTGAACCAGGCGTTCTCCGTGCGAAGCCGGGAGATATCCATCCGCTCCGGCGTGACAACCTTGGCTCCAGCACCTTTGAGCTTTATTTTTTCACATAAGCATTTCTTAAGTTTGGCCTTTTATCCTGCACGCCTCGTAGTTCATTTAAGGAGATCAAAAATGTTTCGCATATTTTATACATTAGGTTTGGCGCTTGTGGCTGTTGCCGGTTTGGCGGCGCAACCGGCTTTTGCAGAAACCCCTAACGAGATACTGGCTTCGATTCAAAAAGAAACGGCTGACACACCCGGTTTTCAGGGGTTTTCGGCTGCGCACGGAGAAAGTTTCTTCAAGACAAAGCACGGCTACGAATGGAGCTGTTCTTCTTGTCATACCGAAAATCCCGCAGTGCCGGGCAAGCATGCAAAGACCGGCAAAGCTATTGAACCGCTTGCCCCGTCTGCCAATGCAGAGCGGTTCACCAGCCAGAAAAAAGTGGAAAAATGGTTCAAACGCAATTGCAACGATGTGCTCGGTCGTGTTTGCACGCCGCAGGAAAAGGGCGACGTGCTTACGTACCTGCGCACCGTTAAAAAATAAGGGGAGCTGCAATGTTGATTCATAATCAAAAGATTTTCCGGATGCTTGCTGTTGCGTTGTTGGCGGTTGGCGTAACGATGCCTGTCGCGCAGGCCGATGATGATCGCGACGAGAGATATGGCGGGAGGCACAGCGGCAATTACGGCGGCGAAAACTGCGGCAAGCCGGTTCAGCCCGCGCAAACCAACGCCAAATTTCAGCAGGAATGTTCCTCATGCCACATCGCTTATGCGCCGGGGCTGTTGCCCGCCGAATCATGGCGCAAGGTCATGAACGGCCTGGACAAGCACTTCGGCTCGGATGCGTCGCTGGATGCCCAGGACAATAAGGAGATCACCACATTTCTGGTGAGCAACGCCTCCAACCGCTGGAGCGCTTCGACGGCGCTGCGGGTCAGCGAAACCGCCTGGTTCAAGCGTAAGCATGGCGATCACGAAATTGCCCCAGCCGTTTGGAAGAACCCGAAGGTGAAAAGTCCGGCCAATTGCGCGGTTTGCCACCCGCAGGCGGAGCGCGGCAATTTCAACGAGCATGACATAAGAATGCCCAGATAATTTAAGGAGACCATCATGAGTCAACCGGGTGCCCGGACAAAAGTTTTTCGTAGTATTTTGGTTTGGGACGTGCCGACGCGGGTTTTTCACTGGCTGCTGGCACTGTCATTCTGCGGGGCATTCCTGACGGCGGAGTCGGAGCGTTATCGCGATATTCACGTACTGCTCGGTTATACCCTGCTGGGACTGATCGCGTTCAGGTTGTTGTGGGGTTTTTTCGGCACACGCTATGCGCAGTTCCGCTCGTTCCTGTTCAAGCCCGGCGAAATTATTGCTTACCTGTTATCGCTGGCCAAAGGCAAACCCGCGCATTATGTGGGGCACAACCCGGTGGGTAGTGTGGCGATCTGGCTGCTGTTAATATTCGGCATTTCGTCCGGCGTGACCGGGGTGATGTTGTTTCAGGATATCGGTGGCGATGCGGCGGAGGAACTGCATGAGTTCGTCTCCAATGCCATGTTGGCCGTGGTATTGATACACATCTGCGGTGTTGTGGCGAGCAGTTTGATGCACCGCGAGAATCTGGTGCGCTCCATGGTCACAGGTTATAAATCCGCCAAGCCGGATCAAGGGGGTGCGATTCAAACTGAGGTGGAGTAATCTAACCACCTTACCCACTGTTTTGATAAGAGGAGAGTTCCATGGGAATGAGTGACGAAGCCTTGCTGAATCGCCTGAACGGGCATCCTGGTCTAC